>ERZ795058.3725-NODE-3725-length-15730-cov-3.781372_pt1 | contig 15730 bp, 13 predicted proteins | sample MGYA00375142_ERZ795058 | MGnify/ENA primary metagenome ERZ795058 (study PRJEB30187, sample SAMN05720210) | activated sludge metagenome | isolation source: anaerobic digester from wastewater treatment plant | place: Japan | collected 2015-04-20 ... | reverse complement strand
GCGCTGCTGATGATTTATGAGCCGGCCAAGCGTCTCACGAACGTCAACAATGAAATACAACAGGGTATTGCCGCCGCGGTCCGTATTTTTGCCGTCGTCGATACCGAACCGGAGGTTCGAAACCGCGAAAAAGCCCATGTGCTGAAACCTATTACCAAGGCAATCGAATTACGCGATGTTAGTTTTGCTTATGAAGACGCACCGATCCTGAAGGGAATCAATCTGCGTATCCAAGCAGGTGAAGTTGTGGCTTTTGTCGGCACAAGCGGCGGCGGGAAAACGACTCTGGTCAATCTTATCCCTCGGTTTTATGATGTGACGGAGGGCGCAGTTTTAATCGACGGAAAAGATATTCGGGATGTGACTCTGGAGTCACTCATTGCTCAAATCGGCATTGTGACTCAGCAGACGTTTCTTTTCAATGATACGGTGCGCAACAATATTGCATACGGAGACATTCATACCTCGGAGGCGCGAATCATTGAGGCGGCGAAAGCGGCCCATGCCCACGGTTTTATAATGAATCTTCCTGACGGATACGATACGGTCATCGGCGAGTTGGGGGTAAAGCTGTCCGGAGGGGAGCGACAGCGCATATCCATTGCCCGGGCGCTGCTCAAGAATGCGCCGATCCTGATTCTTGATGAAGCCACTTCTTCGCTGGACACGGAGTCGGAAATGGAGGTTCAGGCGGCGCTGGATAATCTGATGCAGGGCAGAACGACCCTGGTTATCGCTCATCGCCTCTCAACAATCCGGCACGCTGATCGGATTCTTGTTCTGATGAAAGGCGAGATCGTCGAAGAGGGAAGTCATGAGGATTTAATGTCCCGGCAGGGCGAATATTTTCGACTCCACCAGATGCAGTTCCGTGAAGAGTATCCGGAAACGCAATCGGAATCACAGCCGCTGACAAGGGTCGAGGCACAGGGCTGAAGAAAATGAAAACGGGTTCAACGGATACGAGGGGATAAGGCGATGAAACGACAGAACATGCGTGTTACGGTGGAAGCGATCTGGTCGAAAGAAAAAATCGGCTTTCAACCCTTGGAATTGTTTCTGCGGGGCGCCTCCGTTCTGTATCGTTTCGCGATATTTTTGAGAAACGTTTTTTTTGAGATGGGTCTCTTCCGGAAGAAAAAACTCCCCTGTAAGGTAATCAGTGTCGGCAACATTACCGTTGGAGGTACGGGGAAAACACCCATGGTGATCTATCTGGCTGATCTTCTGAAGGCGCAAGGATTCCATCCGGCGGTGCTCAGCCGTGGTTATAAGGGTAAAACAAAAGCCCCTGTCAATATTGTCTCCGATGGGAAACGTGTCTTGATGAAACCGGAAGATTGTGGGGATGAACCGGTCTTGATTGCCAAGTCTCTGCCCGGGATCCCCGTATTGACAGGTCCCCAGCGCCACTTGACGGGGCGGGTTGCCTTGGAGCAGCTTGGAGCGGACCTGCTTATTTTAGATGATGCCTTTCAGCACCGGCAGTTGGTCCGGGAGATTGATGTTGTCCTTTTGAATACGACAAAACCTTTTGGGAATGGCGCGCTGCTGCCGGCGGGACCATTGCGGGAGCCTCCCTCGGCTTTGAAGAGGGCTCATTTTATCGTTCGTACCGGTGATGATGCAAAAATTACCTCTGTTTTTTCTGATCAGCCGGAGTATCCGGCACGACATCAGGCGGTTGCGCTAATCAATGGCGCGACAGGTCAGGCGTCTCCGTTGCAAAATCTCCGGGGGCGCCGGGTTTGCGCCTTCGCCGGCATTGCCAAGCCGGAGGCCTTTCGCCGGACCTTGATTGATATCGGCGCTCAGGTGGTGATGTTTATGCCATTTCCCGATCATCACAACTATAGCCGGGAGGATATTCGGGAGATTCAAAAAATGGCGATGGAAGAAAAAACCGATATCATTGTCACGACCGAGAAAGACGGCGTAAAACTCAACCGTTTTCACATGTTCCTGGAAAAGATCGATCTTTTACGTATAAGAATGGTTTTCCCTGATGAAGAACAGGCCTTTGTCCAATCGTTGATGGAGAAATTAAAACAGTCATGACGACCATGACGCAGTGAACCGAAACCTTCTTCATTACCTCGGGGCGGTGATTTTTGAGCATATGTGTGGCGGATATGCCGATTGGAGCAGGACAAGATAATGGGTGTCGAACATCGCGATATCATGATCCGGGTGGTTGTCAGGTCCTTCAGTCTGATCCCTCTTTTTTTGAGAAAGGCTTTTTTTATTGGGTTGTGGCGTCTTTTCTACCATGCTTCGCAGCGACATCGGTTCATCGCTTTTTACAATTTAAAAAGAGCCTTTCCGGATAAATCCATGGCAGAAATTGTCCGTATCGCCCAGGGAGCCTATCGTAATCTCGCCATTGTCTGTGCGGAATTTTTTGACCTGTCAAAGATGAACAAGTCGCGCTTAAACGCCCTTCTGGATACTGAGGGTTTGGAGCGGGCGCAGCAAGCACTGGGGAAAAAGAAAGGCCTGTTGTTTTTTAGTGCCCATTTTGGCAATTGGGAATTGATGGCGGTGGCGGTGGCGGTATTGATTGCGCCGGGCGTTGCCGTTTATCGTCCTTTGGACAACCCTTGGCTTGAGCGGCTGGTCCGGTACGTCCGCGCCGTGACGGGAAATATCCCCGTACCCAAACAACGTGCCATGCTGCAGATGTTTCGCTGCCTGGCGCGAAACGGCACCGTGGGGGTGCTCATCGATCAGAATGTGTCCTGGAAAGAGGGCGTTTTCGTTGATTTTTTCGGGAGACCGGCCTGCACAACCGACGGCCTTGCCCAGATGGCCCTGAAGTTGGAGACACCGGTTATGCCTGCGTTTATGGTGAGAAAACCGGATGGCCGATACCGCTTAATCATCGGAGAAGAGGTAAATATAATTCGTACCGAGGATTGGGATGCCGATGTCCGAAGCAATACACAGATGTTTACCGGCATGATTGAAGAGATGATCCGCCAGTATCCCGATCAATGGTTATGGCTTCATCAGCGCTGGAAAACCAAAATGTATCAGGGTATAAGATAGACATGGCATGAAAATCCACCCACGGATGGGACATTCACAAACGACCGAGTAACTATTAAGTAAAAAATATGAAAATATCCATTCGGACATCCCGGCGGATTGAGGATGCCCAGAATATCCTTGTTCGAGGGACGAACTGGATCGGCGACGTCATTATGACCCTGCCGGCCATGGCGGCAATCCGCCGGTCATTTCCCCAGGCGAAAATCAGCGCGTTGGTTAAACCGTGGGTGGCGGATATCTTTTCGCTCTGTTCGGATGTCGACGAGGTGATCATCTACAGCTCCCCCGGCATCCATGAAGGATTTCAGGGGCTGTTCCGCCTCGCGGGAGAACTGAGGGAGAAAAAATACGACGCGGCCATTTTACTCCAGAATGCCATTGAAGCGGCTATTATTACCTGTCTGGCCGGGATTCCCATTCGTGCAGGTTACAATTCCGATGGCCGGGGGCCTCTTTTAACCCATTCGGTCAAACGGACCCGGGCGGTTCGCCAAATTCATCAGGTAAATTATTACTTGGAAATGGTTAAAACCCTGGGTTGTCAAAACGGAAATCGTGATTTTCATCTCACTCTGAGCGGAGACGACGAAAACCGGGCTTTTGAAATTCTTCAGCAGTATGGTATTGACCGGAGGGATTTTCTGGTGGGGATTGCGCCGGGCGCGACATATGGTGCGGCTAAAAAATGGTTTCCCGATCGTTTCGCGGCCGTTGCCGATCGTCTTGGTGATGATTATGCTGCAAAAATCCTGCTGTTTGGCAGCGCCGCCGATCGTGAGAGTACTCAGGCCCTTTCCGGCTACGCCAGGCACACCTTAGCCGATCTGGCGGGTAGGACGACCCTGCGAGAGGCCATATCCCTCATCTCACGCTGTCGCCTCTTTATTTCCAACGACTCGGGCTTGATGCATGTCGCAGGGGCCCTCGGTATTCCCACACTGGCCATCTTCGGCTCAACCAATCCCGTCACAACGTCTCCCCCCGGAGAGAAGAGCGTTATCGTTCATAAGGATTTGCCTTGCAGTCCGTGTTTAAAGACAACCTGCCCAACGGATTTTCAGTGCATGGATCTGATCGGCGTCGATGATGTCTATGGGGTCGCCCGATGGATGATCCAAAATTAGAGCAGCGTCGAGCCGTATTTCTGGACCGGGACGGCACAATCAACGAAGAGGTCGGCTATCTCGGGAAACTTGAGCAGTTGAAGCTCTATCCCCGTTCGGCTGCCGCAATCCGTATGCTCAATCGAAGGGGGATTCCGGTAATCGTCGTCACCAATCAATCCGGTGTGGCGCGGGGTTATTTTGGAGAGGGTTTTGTGCAGGCATTACATGATTGTCTCCAACTGCAACTCAGCACAGAGGCCGCGCATATCGATGCTTTTTATTATTGTCCTCACCATCCGGTGGAAGGTCTCGATCCCTATCGCGGGGTATGCGCCTGTCGCAAGCCGGAAGCGGGGATGCTCTTGCAGGCCTCACGGGAGCTATGCATTGACCTCTCCCGGTCCTATATGGTTGGAGATGTGATGAAAGACGTCCTGACCGGCAAGAAGGCCGGGACAAAAGGCATTCTTGTTCTGACGGGCTACGGGGCGAATGAACAAATCCGCGAGGTTTCACCGGATTATCTGGCGATCGACCTTATGGCAGCAGTCGAATGGATCATTGAGGATATGGCGCGGTGAATATCCTGATCGTCAAATTAAGCGCCGTCGGAGATGTGATCCACACCCTGCCGTCCCTGTCTGCTTTGAGGGAACTTTATCCCGGCGCGCACATCACCTGGGTTGTCGAAGAGGCCGCGGCCGATATTATTCGAAACCATCCGGATCTGGATTGTTTAATTGTTTCCCGGCGTAAAAGATGGCAAAAGGAGATGAGAGCCGGGATGATCAAAAAGCCCCTGCGAGAATTCAAATCGTTTCTACAGGAGCTTCGTGCCCATGATTATGATCTGGTGATCGATTTTCACGGTCTGTTCAAAAGTGCGATTCTGGTTTTCCTCAGCCGGGGAAAAAGGAAAATTGGCTATGACAGTTACCAGGAATTGAGCGGTCTTTTCTATGGTGAAAAAATCCCCGAGGATATGACCAAACATGCCGTTAATCGTTATCTTGATTTCCCCAAATTCCTAGGGGCCCAAATTGCTCATCCGGTGTTTCAGATCGCCGTCGGTGAGGAAAACAAGGAAAAAGTAGATCGACTCCTGAATTCTTATCAGGTTTCCGGCCCTTTTGTCGCCATGAATCCTGTTGCTTACTGGGATACGAAGCTCTGGGACGATGAACGCTTTGCCGCCCTGTGTGATCGTATTGTCGAGATCTACCGGATTCCGGTCATCCTAACCGGCCAGAAGGCGCCTTCCTTGGAAAAGATACGGATGTTGGCCCATGGGGGGGTGATTAATCTGGAAGGGCAAACGACGCTCAAAGATCTGGCGGAACTCTATCGGCGTGCGGCGCTGCTGGTCACAACGGATTCCGGCCCCATGCACTTGGCTGCCGCACTGGGCACACCCGTGGTCGCCCTCTTCGGCCCGACAGATCCAAGCCGGACGGGGCCCTATGGTGCCGGGCATATTGTTATCCAGGCGTCCCTTGACTGTGTTCCCTGTTTTCGGAAATCCTGTCGGGATATGACTTGCATGACAGGTATAACGGTGGATCAGGTATTTGGTGCGGTGGCGAAGGTATTGTTTCAGCGGTTGTAAATGTTAAAGAGTTGTTCTTATGATCCGTTTTCCGACCTTACCGGATGGTTGTTCAGCTGTTGGGTCCGTCTTTCAGGTAGTATTCAAACATATTCCGCCCTTTTTCTTTTGCCGCATACATGGCGATATCGGAATTTCTCAGCAGGAGGTCCATGTTGTCCCCATGATCGGGATAAATTGCAATGCCGATGCTGGGGGTAATATGGATTTCGTGGTTTTCCAGCGTGAAAGGCTCGCTGAACGCATTGAGAATTTTTTCGGCCACACGGCAGCCATTGTCCTCCTGCGGTAAAGACGGGAGCAGGAGAATGAATTCGTCGCCTCCAATACGTGCCACGGTGTCACCCTTACGCAGAAGATGGGTTAATCTTTGCCCCACAGCCTGGATCAGTAGATCACCCACGTAGTGTCCCAGGGTGTCGTTAACCTCCTTGAATCGGTCCAGATCGATCATCATGACGGCAAACCGTTCCTGATTTCGTTTTGCCTGATTCAATTCAAGCACCAGCCGGTCGTGGAACAATCTCCGATTGGGTAATCCGGTCAGGGTGTCCTGAAAAGCCAACTTCTTGATCAGTTCTTCCGCCTGCTTTCTGCGAGTGATGTCCTGAAAAAGAATACGGTAACCCAGAGGAAGCTTTTTTTCATCCGTTAAAAGAAAGATGGACGTTTCCGTATGCAGAAGTACGCCGTTTTTTTTCAGGAGAATGTAATCGACACGTCGTTTGGGTAGACCGCTTTTCAAAACATCGTCTAAAGCGGCGTCGAACATTTCTTGAGAGGAGCGGTCCAGGAGCTTTTCATGTTGCATTCCGGCCAATTCTTTGCTTTTGTATCCAAGGGCCTGACAGAAAGGCGTGTTGAAAAACATCATCCGGCCGTCGAGATTCAGTTCACAGTAGAACAGATTAATTTCTTCGAGAATAAGCTGAAATTTCTCCACTTCTTTGCGGAGCAGCGTTGTTTCATCCGAATACTGCTTGATTTGCCTTTCGAGGGCTTTACCTTGCCAGTCTTCCATATCTGAAATCGATCTTTCTTCGCGATAGATATCAAGGCGCGGAATCGTTGAGAAGTTCCTTCACAGCTTTCGACATGTCTTCCAGGAGAAAAGGTTTGAGAAATGTCCGGTCGGCACCTAAGATCGTGGCGGTATTGAGATCTTCCAAAGCGCCGAAGTGGCCGCTGCCGGTCATGGCGATGATTTTCAGGGACGGATACTGCCGCCGAAATTCAAGAATCGTCTCCAAGCCGTTTTCTTCAGGCATAATCAGATCCGTGATCACCAGATCGGCCGGATGCCGCATCTGTTTCTCCAGGGCTATCCGGCCGTTGGAAGCTTCCATGACCCCATAGCCCATACTTTCGAAATACTCCACGAGCACTTCCCGGAGGGTATCTTCGTCGTCAATAATCAATATTTGGTGCATGCTAACCCCCTCTTTTTATTTTACCAGCATAACCGGGCTCTCCGAAAGCAGTGCCACCTTATAACTGATGGTGCCCCAACTCTGAATCGGATTTTTTAATTCAACTTTATGAGAGTTCATGATGATAAGCCCGATTTCATGGTCTTTACTGAACTTCAGAATTTCCTGCACCCGGTTACCGTAACTGATATGCGGAAGAATCCGTACCGGTTTCCCCTCATGCTGGGCAATCAGATTGCTCATCTGTTTCTGGGCCCTTTTTTCCAGTTTGTTATAGAAATCTTCATATTCCGTAAATGTTGTGTCGGCAATAATTTCAACGACATGCAGAAGATGGATCGTGCTTTTATATTTCGTTGCAAGATTGGTGGCGATTTCCAAAGGGCTGACATGTTTTTTGGAAAAGTCTGTTGGAACGAGAATCTGGCGAAACATAACTTAAACCTCCTGTCAGGAGCGAGACCAAAAGCTGACCGCTCAATAAAGGTTACAGCCGCACCCCGGCGCGGCTAATAAGATATTAAAAGAGGGAGAAAAACGCTGGTGAAGCGATCCTTCCTGGTTTTATTTTTTTATAAAAGAACCAATCAAATCAGCCGATATAAAGGTATAAACAAGTCAGCAAAACCAGGAGCGGCATGGAAGCAGAAGCCGCATGCCGCCTTTCGATCGACCGCGATGCCAGGACCAGGGTGCCGCAGGAGGAAGAACACATCCAACTGGGTTTAAGATTGAGCTGTCTTCGGGATAGGGCAGGGCTGCCTGTGTGACGCCTTCGCACGCTTGGTGATCCCTTTTCCAATTTCTTTCCGAATATCTATCGTATTGCCGTTTGCAACCGTCGTTAGGGCATGTGTCTTGGGGCGGTCTGTCATCCATCCGGATCAATTCTTTACCGCACTCCGGGCGGCGGATATTAAACAAGCATCCTTTCTGGGACGTGGCAAAGTAAGTTCTAATGCGAGGAAAATGTACTATAAGCGAGTGTCCTTTTCAAGGGTAAATCTTCCGGCGGACCGGTTATGGGAATGTAAACCTTGCGTGTTTTTAAGAATATACGCGTTTTGGTTTGTATAAGGTCGGCGGCTATGCTATACAACGGTCACTCTGAAGAGAGGTTTGTCTGACGGGGATCTTGCGGGGGTAGGGGCATGAAGGATTTCTTGCTGAATTTCCTAAAGCTCAAGAAATGGACGGTGTCCACAGGAAAGGCTTGGGAGGCTTGGATCGTGGCAGGTTTTGCCTTGGTGACGACCGCGTCTTTCACCTATATGGAATCCGTAACCAGTATGGAGGGGCAATTCCCCTTTTTTCACCTGGGATGCCTGTCCGTCGGCGCGCTTGTTATCGTGTCCCTGAAACGTCGCTACGATAAGATCTACATCAGTGAAGCCGTCGGCGCCTTTGCCCTTTTTGCCATTCTCCTGTCTCTGTTCACCGCGCCGGTGGCGGAAGCCTTGCGTAACCTTATTCGGTGATCATGTTTTGAACTTAATCGACAAATCAATAACCGGACTTTATAGCTCCACCTGAAATATCTTGTCGAAAAAACCCTGTTTTTTCTTTGGATAGTATAAAGCGCCGGCATGATCAATGATCAGCTTGCCTTCCAGGTGATCCATTTCATGCTGGACAACCCGGGCGACGTAGTCATTGTAGCGTTTGGAGATTTTATTCCCCTTTTTATCACAAGCTCGCAACTTGATTTCCGGGTAACGGGCGATTTCGACCTGAATATCCGGGCAGGAGAGGCATCCCTCCAGTGCGGATACCAGATCCCCTCTGGCCTGAGTGATTCTGGGATTGATCAAGACTTCGTAATCTTCAGGTTTTTTCGACCACGTTTTTTCGTCGAAACCCTTGTTCCTGAAGACGATAATCCGCTTGAGAATGCCGATTTGCGGCGCCGCCAAGCCTACGCCGTCATCACGGTTCAAGAAGGTATCGATCAGCGTCTTGACCATTTCCTCACCTTCCTTGTTCAAGGGCAAGGGCAGGTCTTCACAGGTAGTCCGGAGGACCCGGATGGAGTCTTCGTTGATCTGGTCATCCGACCACAGGGTGTAGATTTTTTGCTCCGACATGCGGTGTTACTCCTTTGAAAGCATTCCGAGGGCAACCTATATCATCGATAGAGGATTCCCGCAAGGGCTTGTGATTTCAGGTCATTCATGGTAGGGAATCGATTCCCGGAAAGGGAGCCGTAGACCCGTTTGGGTTTCCATGGAAGACGAGGGAGAAGGAGGCAAGGTTGATTCATCGGATTATTGGATATCAGGCACGGCGGGAATTTGCAGCGGCCATGTGTTTTGATGAAAAGGAAAGCCCGCAGATTCCCCCCGTGGGCGCCGATCGGTCGCCCAGGCTTCTTTATATGCATATTCCTTTCTGTGAAAAACTCTGTCCGTATTGTTCCTTTAATCGGATTGTCTTTAATGAAGACCTCTGTCGTCTTTATTTCGCCGCCTTGAGAAGGGAAATCCGCCTCTATCGGGATCTGGGTTATGATTTCGACGGGATCTATGTCGGCGGTGGGACCCCGACGGTGATGATGGAAGAGCTGACGGAAACGCTGGCCATGGCGCGGGCGTGTTTCTCCATTAGGGAAATCTCCGTCGAAACAAACCCGAATCATCTGACTGAGAAAAATCTGGTCCGTCTGCGGAACGCCCAAGTCAACCGTCTTTCCGTAGGTGTACAAAGTTTCAACGACGATCTGTTGAAACGGATGGATCGTTACGAGAAATACGGCAGCGGCGAAACGATTGCCCGCCGGTTGCAAGAGATCAAGGGCATGTTCGGCACCCTCAATGCGGACATGATCTTTAATTTTCCATCGCAGAATCAGGACATGCTGAAGTGTGACCTGGATATTCTGATGGGAATTGAAATCGATCAGGTGACGTTCTACCCGCTCATGATTTCGGATATTACGCGGCAGAGGGTTATGGATGCCCTGGGAAAGATCAACGAACGGAACGAAAAGCGGTTTTATCGCGAAATTGTCCGTCGGCTTGCTCCGGCCTATCGTTTTTCCTCCGCCTGGTGTTTTTCCCGGAAGGGAACCATGATTGATGAGTATATTGTCGACTATGACGAATACGCAGGACTGGGTAGTGGTTCGATAGGATATCTGAACGGTACCTGTTATGCCAACACGTTTCATGTACCAACGTATATTGATCAGGTCAACCGGGGCCGCCTTCCCCTGATGGCGACCCGTACCTTTTCGCTTCGCGACCGGATTCGTTATGATTTTTTGATGCGTCTGTTCGGCGGATTCCTGCATCTGAAAGACCTTGAGGCAAAGTATTCCGGCCGGCTTTATAAAATACTCTGGAAGGATCTTGTGCTATTTTCCCTGATCGGAGCCATCCGGTACACCGGTGAGGATTACCGCTTGACCGACCAGGGGCGATACGCCTGGGTCATTATGATGCGGGAATTCTTTACGGCCGTCAATAATTTTCGGGATTTCTGCAGGGCGGAAATGTCTCGGCAAAACACAGACGGCTGATGGGATAATCAAAGCGGCGGTTCTCCTTTTCTTCTTACTGTTTATGATCAGCCGTTTGAAGAAATCGCGTGGGTCGATGGACAAACGGGGGAATTGCATTGACAGGCCCATGCCTTTGTGGTTAAAGTTTGTGAAAGCTTGATCATGAACTATTGGAATAATTTGGGTTTGATATTCCAAGATGTTGAGAAAAGAGCGGGGCTTGAGTATCGGGAAAGAGGTTTCTCAAAGGAATAAAACATACAACCCCTTATGAGGTGATTGAAATGCCTGAAAGTACATATGATGTAATCGAACTGGTTGGCGTCAGCACCGTATCCTGGGAAGAGGCCGCGAAGAACGCCATCGCAACGGCCGCGAAGAGTATTCAGGATTTGAGAGTCGCCGAAGTGACCGGGCAGGATGTGACAATTGAAGATGGCTCTGTCAAAACCTATCGGACAAGGGTGACGGCCTCTTTCAAGTATCTGCAGTTCAAATAGATTCAGATTGACCGGCAAGCGACGTACTGCATGCCGGGATTTGTCCTGCAAACATTCTTGGATATGGCGCCGGAGTTTCGTCTAAAAAAACAGGATTGCCATCAGAAGTCGCTTCCCTGAGGTGAAAATGCTGATGGAATCATCTGTTTTGTTCTCTCCCCGCAAGAACGTACCCGGTTTGTCGTCGGTATATGCAATGTCCGTTTTATCCAACATCTGAATTATTTTCTCTTTTCTGCATTGCGATCCCCCCATGTTGAAAACCGGACCGGACGGCATGCGATTCATGATGACCGCTTGACAAAACACAAAAAGAACATCGACCCCTTCGGGTCCTTGCTTATCTCCCCGAGGGTGACTACATTACGGCAAACTACGGAAAATGTTTCCCCAATTTGCAGATTATAATCCGGCTCATGTGTCGATGACCGTTTGTTTTCGCAATTCAACAGATGAATTCGCGGCTTGGCCGCTTTAAGCAGGAGGTTACAGTATGGCTAAATACGGAAAAGATATTGACGGAAAGGGATGGTTCGCCCGACGGATTGGAATCGTTTTATTCGCCGTATCTTTTATTGGTTTAACTTTTTCCATGGCGTCGGCAGTGCCGGTTGCGCCGGGGACGGTCTTGCCGTCATTCGCGGATCTGTCCGAAAAACTGAGCCCTACGGTCGTAAACATCAGTACAACCAAGATTTTGAAGACGCAGCGCCTGCCCGGCGGGCGGATGCCTTTCGGTCCTTTCGGCAATGATGATTTTTTCCGCCGCTTTTTTGGCGATATACCGGAGCGGGAATATAAGCAGAATAGTCTTGGTTCCGGGTTCATCATCAGTGCCGACGGTTATATTTTTACCAACAACCATGTGGTGGAAAAGGCGGATAAGATCAAAGTGAAATTGTCCGACGGACGGGAATATGACGGCGAGGTCAAGGGAAAGGACGCCAATACCGACATTGCGCTGATTAAAATCAAGCCCTCGTCTCCCCTGGCGGCGGTGACGTTCGGCGACTCCGATCAGATTCGAACCGGCGACTGGGTTTTTGCCATCGGTAATCCCTTTGGCTTGGATCATACCCTAACGGCGGGTATTATCAGTGCCAAAGGGCGGGTTATCGGTTCCGGCCCCTACGATAATTTTCTTCAGACCGACGCGTCGATCAACCCGGGGAACAGCGGTGGGCCCCTGTTCAACCTGAAGGGTGAGGTGATCGGCATCAACACGGCCATAGTCGCACAGGGGCAAGGCATCGGTTTTGCCATCCCCATCAACATGGCTAAGACCCTGCTCTCCGATCTCAAGGGCAAAGGTTATGTCACGCGGGGCTGGCTGGGCGTTTCCTCACAGGACGTGACGGAAGACATCGCCAAAAACCTCCAGCTAAAAGAGGTCAAAGGGGCGTTGGTCAGTCATGTAGTTGAAGGAGAACCCGCCGATAAAGGGGGAATCAAGGCCGGAGACGTGATCCTGAATATCGACGGCAAGGCGGTCAACAACACGCGTGACCTCCTTATGACTGTCGCGGGGTTGCCGGTAGGTAAAAAAGCCCAGGTGAGAGTCTGGCGGGAGGGCAAGGAAATGATGCTGCCCGTCGTTATTGCCGAGAGAAAAGACGGGAAAAGTCTGGGCGGCAGAGATCATCTTTCGGAAACCTTTGGGATGACGGTCCAGGAAATGACTCCGGAAATGCAGAAGCACTTCAAATTACCGGCAAAAACCGGCGTCATCATTACCGAAGTTTTCGATGGCGGTGCCGCGGATGAGGCGGGACTGCAATCCCAAGACATCATTCTTGAGGTCAACAGACAAAAAATAAACTCTCTGGAAGATTACCTTGCAACCATGTCCCGCAAAACACCGGAGGGTGCCTATCTTTTCCGCGTCAAAAGGAACGAGGCCTTCTTCTTTGTGTCGCTTACCCTGCCGGAAGAAAAGCGGCCCTGATTTAGGACTTGCCGACAATCGGCCGGGAAAGAGACGAAGCAACCAAGAGGGGAGAGGCGTTATAAGCCGCTCCCCTCTTTTGTATCTTGACGGCGTCGGGGAGAACGGATAAAGCGTGAGCATCAAATAAAGCTGGGTAAGGAGAAAAACATGATGCATTCGTTGGGCTGTCCGGACCCCAAATTTGCGGCGGGCGATCGATATTTGGATTTTGAGATCACGAAGGTTACGTGCCTTCCCGATATCCGTCAAACTGCCTATGAAATTAAGCACTTACCGACGGGAGCGGAAATTCTCCATTTACACAACAACGATCCGGAAAATCTCTATGCTATCTGTTTTCGCACGCCGCCGGAAGATTCGACGGGATTGCCCCACATTCTGGAGCATTCGGTTCTGGCCGGTTCGGAGAAATATCCCCTGAAGGATGTCTTCAATGAACTGCACCGCGGCTCCCTGCAGACCTTCATCAACGCCTTCACTTATCCGGATAAGACCATTTATCCCGTCGCCAGCCAGGTTCGTCAGGACTTTTTCAATCTCGCCCGGGTGTATACGGACCTTGTTTTACGTCCGCGCCTGCTTCGCGAAACCTTTGCTCAGGAGGGACATCACTTTGAATTTTCCGTACCGGACGATATGCACAGCGAGCTGGTGATCTCTGGTATCGTCTACAACGAGATGAAGGGCGCTTATTCTTCTCCCGATTCGCTTATGTATAAGGCCATCCAGGAAAATCTTTACCCTGATACGGTTTATCGCAACGATTCAGGCGGCGCCCCCGATGCCATTCCCGCCCTGACTTACGACCAGTTTCTGGCCTTTCATCGGACCTATTATTCGCCGTCCAACGCCCGTTTCTTCCTGTACGGAGACATCGCCACCCGGGATTGCCTCGGTCTTCTTCAGGAAATGCTCCACGGCTTCGCCGCGGTGACCGTGGAATCCCGAATTGAAAGTCAAAAACCTTGGACTGCACCCAGAGCCGTAACCGGCTATTACCCCATTGGTCCTGATGAAGATCCGAAAGCCAAGACCGCGGTCAATCTGGCCTGGATGCTGGCGGACAATCTCGACTATGAATCGGTTATCCTGCTGGAAATTGTTTCCTGGGCGCTGGTCGGCAGCGCCGCCGGTCCTTTGCGGAAGGCACTGGTGGATTCAGGTCTGGGAGAAGATCTTTCTCCCGTGACGGGTTTGGAAAAGGATCTCCGCCAGTTGGCCTTCGTTGTCGGCCTCCGTGGGACGGAAGCCGACCGCGCGGCGGCAATCGAATCCCTGGTTCTGGAGACCCTGTCGCAACTCGTTGAAACGGGGTTTGGGCGGGATCTGATCGAAGGCGCCCTCCACCAGGTCGAATTTCACGGCAGGGAAATCCACCGCGGGGTTTATCCTTATGGGATCAACCTGATGGGCCGCGTATTTCATACCTGGCTCTACGATGGCGATCCTCTGGCAGGGTTGAACTTCCCGGCGATCATTGATGATATCCGACGACGCTGGGAACAAGAACCCGCCCTTTTTCAGCATGTACTCAGGCGATGGTTTCTGGATAATCGGCATCGGCTTCTTTCGATCATGAAACCGAGTGCCACTTACCAGAAGGAGCAGGAAGCGAAATATTGCGAATCCATCCGGACCGTCGTAGCGGGACTGACTCCGACGGACCGTGATGCCATTGCCGAGACTGCTCTGAATCTCAAACAGTTTCAGGCTGAGCCCGATCCACCCGAGGCAGCAAAGACGCTTCCCGTTATTGCGCTCAAGGACCTGTCGGCTGAAGTAGACGTCATTCCATTAAAAGCAGAAAGGCTTAACGGTGTAACCATCCTATCCCACGATTTGTTTACGAATGATATTGCCTATCTCCATCTGGCCTTTGACATCGCGCATATACCGGATGCCCTGCAGACTTATCTGCCGCTGCTGTGTAAATTCATGACCGGCCTGGGGGCCGGAGAGTGGTCCTATGATGAATTGTCCAAACAAATCGCCCTGAAAACCGGGGGCATCGGGGTACACCTGACATCCGGCTACGGTTTCGGCGGCCGGCAGACATGGCAGAAAATGATTATCCACATCCGGATGCTTTATCGCAACATCCCCGATGCGATGCGTATCCTGTCGGATATCCTGTTCCGGGGAAAATTATCTGAGACGGCCAGAATGAAGGACCTGGTATTCGAGGGGAGAAACGATCTGCAGGCCGCCGTGGTGCCTTCGGGACATATCTTTGCAAAGCGGACCGCTGCCGCGTCCCTGACCTTACCTGCTTACCGTGACGAACAATGGCACGGGCGGAACCAGTTGAAATTCATCAACGGTCTGGCTGAATCCTGGAGTGAGAACGTAGATGATTTCACGGGAAGAATGGCCGATTTAAAGGCCCGCATCATCGGGAAAGAGAAGTTGGTCTTGAATCTGACTGCCGATGAGATCGGCCTCCGGTCTCTTGTGGACGCCGTGACGCCCGTCCTTACGGAGTTGTCCGACGCCCGGTTTATGGTTTGTGAACCTTCGATTCCGGACCTTTCTCCTCGAACGGGTGTTGTAATTCCTGCCCGGGTATCCTATGTGACCGAGGCCTTTCCCG
>ERZ795058.3724-NODE-3724-length-15738-cov-6.472614_pt1 | contig 15738 bp, 15 predicted proteins | sample MGYA00375142_ERZ795058 | MGnify/ENA primary metagenome ERZ795058 (study PRJEB30187, sample SAMN05720210) | activated sludge metagenome | isolation source: anaerobic digester from wastewater treatment plant | place: Japan | collected 2015-04-20 ... | reverse complement strand
CCGGCGTCGGGTGCGTGTTGAAGCCGAATTCGCCCGCCCCGTCGGGCACGCGCGCGAAGGAGGAATCCGTCTCCTGCGACGGGTAGCTCACGCTGTCGAGTATCGCGCCGTTTTTCGCGGTGAGCACCACATCCTCCCCGTAGGCGCGGAGGCCCAGCGGCGCATGCAATTCGCCGCTCTCCGAGAAGCCCGCGTTGCCGGAGCAGAAGATGAGCAGATAGCCTCCCGCGGGCACGATGGTCCCCTCAGGAAAAACGTATTTCTTGGGCTGCGTGAGCGTATCCGAAAGCCCGCCGCCCGAAAGGTCATAGTCCTTGTCGGTCGAATTGAAAATTTCAACCCAGTCCGAATACGCGCCGTACGCGTCCATGACCGTGGTGGAGTTTGAGGCCATGAATTCGTTGATGTACACGCCCGCGTCGATCTCGCTCATGAGCGTGGCTTCGTACGCTTCTATGCCCGCCGCGTCGTTCGGGAAGCCCGGCGAAGGCTCCATGGAAACCCACGAGCCCGAAGCGTCCTTGGCGTAGCTCAGGCCCGAATCAACGGCCTTCAGCACAAGCGTTTCGAGCGTGTTGCCAGAAGCGCCGAACAGCACCACGCTGTCGGAGGCCGATATGCGAAACGGCGCGTGCAGCGGCCCCGCCGCCTCGCCCGAGCACCAGAGCACGAGGTAGCCGCCCGCCGGCACGCTCGTTCCCGCCGGGAACACGTACTTAACGCCCGCGGTCACATCGTCGCTCACGCCGAGGCCGCCGATGTCGAGCGCCTCTTTGGCGGTGTTGCGGAATTCGATCCAGTCGGGATAATCCCCGTTCGGGTCGGCGACGGAGCCCTTGTTGCTGGACATAACCTCGCTGATCTCGAGCGCGGAAATCGAAGCCTCCTGTTCGGAGGCGTGCTTTGAGAGGTAAATTGCGATGACGACGATCGCAAGCGCCGCGGTGAACAGCGCGAGCAGCGCGCGCGCCCTGAGTTTCATGCGCCCATCACCACCGGTATGAACTCGAGCAGCGCGGCCACGATGCGCTCGGGCTTCTCCTCGTGCACGAGGTGGCCCGCGTTGCGCACGACCGCGGAAGCCGCGTTGCGCAGCGACGCGTGATAAACTTCGGCCCCGTGCTCGGCGGGATGCCAGCGGTCCTCCCCGCCCTGGAGGATCAGCACGGGCGCCGCGATCTCGCGAAGCGAGGAAAGCACGGGCTCGTCGTCGTAATATTGGAGCGACATGCGCACGGCCCTTCTGGCCGCGCCGTCGCAGACGGTTTTATAATAAGATGTCACGACCTCGGGGGTGATGTTGGTCAAATCGAATACCGCGTCGTGCAATAGCTTTTCGACGGTGCGCACGTTGTACAATACGCTCGCGAGCAGGCCGAACACGGGGCTGTCGATCATGCGCACAGCCAGCGGCATTTCGGGCGTAATGCCGCCGGGGGTCAGCAGCACGATTCTGCCCACGCGCGAAGGCGATTCGTGCGCGAGGCGCATGGCGTAGGCGCAGCCCATCGAAAAGGCGACGAAATGCGCGCTCTCGATATGCAGCGCGTCCATGAAGGCGCGTATGGCGTAGGCGTGCTCGTCTATGGTATAGCCGAAGGTGTCCGGGCGCGAGGAATAGCCGTGGCCCGGCAGGTCGAGCGCGATGACGCGGTAATAATTGGCGAGGCGGTCGAACACGCCGCGCCAGGTGTACAGGGATTGCCCTATGGTGTGCACGAGTATCAGCGGCTCGCCTTCGCCGGCCTCGAGATAATGAAGCTTGACCGCCTCGCGCTCGCCCTCCGCCTGCACGAAGGCCGCGGGCTCGTCCGGCGTCCCGAGGGCGGCCGCCCCGTCCGCGGCCGCCTCGGCCGCGACGGCAGCCTGCCGCGCGGCGGGCGCTGCGGCCTTTTTCGCGCGGTGCGCGAGCTCGGGCGCGGGCAGCAATATTTCGGCATACTCTCCCGTGCTTTCGGAATTGATGAACTTCTTGACCTCAAGCGCAAAACCCACGGAAATCCTCCCGTCCGCCCGTGCGGAACACGGCGGATACATAATCAGCTTATTTTACTATCTTTCCACAACCTTTGCAAGATTGAAACCCCTCTGGCAAAGAATGGTCACAATATGTTAACAGCGGGAAGGGGCGAAAACGCCGGAGCGCCGGCGCGGTCGTATCCCCGGCCCGGCCCGGCCCTCCCCGCCCCGCCGCTTTTATCATGCGAACGGGGGATCCCGCGCGAACGCGGCGATCCCCCGGCTCTGATTTGGGTTTTCCCGGGGCTGATCAGCCCTCGGTTCCCGCGTACGCCTCCCGCAGAAGCGCTTCCATCCCCTCGGGCGTAACGGGCTGCGGGTTGGAGCCGGTGCAGGCGTCCCCGACGGCGCGCGCGGCGATCTCGCCGACTTTTTCCTCGAACTCCTCCCGCCCGATGCCGAATTCGCGAAGGCTGCCGGGAACGCCGAGCTTTCCCCGAAGCTTTGCGATGCTCGCGCACAGCGCGCGCACGAGTTCGTCCTCATCCTCCCCGGCCCCGGCCGAAAGGCCCAGGCCGCGCGCAATCTCGGCGTAGCGCCGCCTGGCCTGCGGGTTCTTCGCGTTGTAGCGTATGACCACGGGCAGATAGATCGCGTTGGCGCAGCCGTGCGGTATGTGCCCGGTTGAAAACGCCGCGCCGGTCTTGTGCGCCATGGAGTGGCAGATGCCCAGGAGCGCGTTCGAGAACGCCATGCCCGCTATGGTCGAAGCGTAGTGCATCTTCTCGCGCGCGGCCTCGCCGCCTTCGACGGAATCCGGGAGGTACGCGTAGACCATATAGATCGCCTTGAGCGCGAGCGGGTTCGTGAACGGCCCCGCCTGGAGCGAAACATAGGCTTCGACGGCGTGCGTGAGCGCGTCCAGGCCCGTGTGGGCGGCGAGCGTCGGCGGCATGCGCACGGCGATGTCGGGATCGACTATGGCGACGTCCGGCGTGATCTCGTAATCCGCGAGCGGATATTTGACGCCGCTCTTATAGTCCGTGATGACCGAGAAGGCCGTGACCTCCGAGGCGGAGCCGCTTGTCGAGGGGACGGCCGCGAAGCGCGCTCGCTCGCGAAGCTTCGGGAAATTGAAGGGCACGCAGAGCTGCTCGAACGTCGCCTCGGGATGCTCGTAGAGCGTCCACATGGCCTTTGCCGCGTCGAGCGGCGAGCCGCCGCCTATGGCGACGATCCAGTCCGGGCGGAAGCGGCGCATCTCCTCCGCGCCGCGCATCACGGTTTCGACGGAAGGGTCCGGCTCCACGCCGTCGAATACGACGACGTGCATGCCCGCCTCGCGGAGGTACCCTTCGGCCATGCCGAGAAAGCCCGTCTCCTTCATCGAGCGGCCGCCGGTCACGAGCATGGCCTTCGTGCCCTCGAGCGAGCGCAGCGCCTTCAAAGAGCCGCGCCCGTAATAGATGTCCCTTGGCAGAGTGAAGCGCCTCATAAACTAAAATCTCCCGCGTTTTTGCCTAGTTTGGCATGCGCGGGGGATTACTATGCCTTTGCGGACCGAAGCCGGGGCGGCGCGCTTCTTCGATTCTACAAATTCGCGCCGTTTTCCGCGATCACCTTCGCGAAGAAGCGGAACGAATCCTTGGGCGTGCGCGCGAAGCTCGCGTAGTCGACGTACGCGGGGCCGAAGCGCTCGTCGTACCCGGACCCCCACTCGAAGTTGTCCAAGAGGCTCCAGTGGAAATAGCCGCGCACGCCGCGCCCCAAACGAATCCCTTCGGAAAGCTCATATCGTTTCCTCCGCCATTTTCAGCAGCGCGTTCTTGATGAATTCGATGTTGCTCTCGTCGAAGATCACATCGCGCTCGGTGTGGAGGCGGTCGAGGTAGAGCAGGCCCCGTTTCGTGCGCTGCAGCGCGGCGATGCCCACGCCTTTTCGAAAGTTCACCTGGTCGGAGGGATAGAAGGTTTCCTTTGCGTAGCCGATTTCGATCCGCTTCCCGGCGCTCGGCGCGAAGCACGCGCGAAGCCGCCGCTCGAGCCCGTCGGGGCAGTTCTTGGGCAGCGCGAGCAGTATCGTATCCCCGTCGGACACGCAGTCGAGATTGAGCACGACCGCCTCGCGCCGCGCGCGCGGATGCTTCAATGCGAAGCACGCCGAGCCGAGCACGCCGAGCTCCTCGTTGTCGAAAAGGACGAACGCGACGTCTCCGCGCCGCTCGGGCGGCAGCGCGAGCGCGGTTTCGAGCACGCCGATCACACCTGAGGTGTTGTCGTTGGCGGTGTGTTTGTTGGCGGGGCCGAACACGAGCAGGCCTGAGAAGGCGATCATCACCAGGCTGAACAGCGGCAGGAAGAACCCGCCCGTCCAGCCGAACAGCACGGGCAGATAGGCGATGCCTATGGCCGAGAGCACGATGAGCGCCGCGAGCGAAAACTGATAGAGCATAAAAAGCGGCACGTTTTTGGGCGTGATGAAGTTCGGCAGCGGCATGGCGGCGCAGGTGTCGTAGTGCGCGGTGAAGATGAGCTTCGCGCGTTCGGGATCGCCCAGCACGAGGTTCCTGCTCATGAACAGCACGCGCGAAAGCTCGACGCGCGGGCAATAGCCCTCTCCCTCCAGCGCGGAGGATACGAATTCGAGGAAAGCGCGCTTGCGGCCAAGCCCCTTCCTGATCTGATAGTGCGCGAGTATCTTGCGGGAAAGCTCCGTCATACGCCGCACCGGCCCGCCCCGCCGACCCAGCGCCCGGAAGCGCCGCAGGGCAGCACGAGCCCATCCCGCGATATGGGAAGCCCCACCTCGTCCGCCTCGGCGCGCCCGCCGCGCCCTTTGAGCGCAACCTCGAGTATATCCCTGAGCACGCTCGGCGCGAGGCCGGTCGTGTAGGAGTTGATGAGGAAGAAGCGCGCGTCCCCGCAAAGCAGCCGCGCGCACGCCGCGACGAGCGCGTACAGGTCGTCCTCGATCTTCCACATCTCGCCCGTGGGGCCGCGCCCGTAGCTGGGCGGGTCCATGAGGATGCCGTCGTAGGTCCTGCCGCGCCTTTCCTCGCGCAGCGCGAACTTCATGGCGTCGTCCACGATGAAGCGCGCCGGCTTTTCGGAAAGGCCCGAGGCCGCGAGGTTGTCTTTCGCCCAGGCGACCATCCCCCTGGCCGCGTCCACGTGCACGACCTCCGCGCCCGAAGCCGCGAGCGCCGCCGTCGCGCCGCCCGTGTAGGCGAACAGGTTGAGCACGCGGAGCCGCCTTCCCGCGCCGCGCGCAATCTCCCCCATCCAGTCCCAGTTGACCGCCTGCTCGGGGAAAAGGCCCGTGTGCTTGAAGCCGGTCGGCCGCACGATAAAGCTCAGTTCGCCGTAGCGCACGCGCCAGCTCTCCGGAAGCTTCTTTTTAAATTCCCAGTGGCCGCCGCCCGTCGCCGAGCGGATGTAGACGGCGTCCGCGCGCTCCGCCGCGCCTTCCCCCATGGGCCAGATGGCCTGCGGGTCGGGCCGCAGCAGCACAACGTCGCCCCAGCGCTCCAGCTTGTTGCCGCCGCCCGCGTCGAGCAGTTCGTAATCCTGCCATTTATCCGAAATATACATCGTTTCCTCTCACGGCCGGTGCCGGGCGGGCGATATCCGCCCCTACACGAATTTGCGCGCGGCGGCGTCCCTGATTGTCAATTGTCAATTATCAATTCCCCCCCCCGTTCACGCCCCCGGCATCATGCTCAATAAAAAGTTCGAGCGGTAGAAGAAGTTCGAGAACAGCGACCCGTCCACGAGCTCTGTCACGAACGCGAGCTTGCCCGCCAGGACGATGAGCACCAGCGGCAGCAGCATGAACAGCAGGAATACCGCCAGTATGCCGCGGATGAGCCCTAGGCCGCCCGCGAGCAGCTGGTCCCCGGCGCGCAGCCGCGGAAATTTCCACGCGTAATCCACGCCGTTGATGAGGAAGCTCATCAGCGCGCGGAAGAGCGCGAAGAAGCACAGGAACGAGATGATGCTGATGAACACGCGCACGATGGTCTGGTTGAAATAATCCCCGAGCGTGGTCACGCCCTCGCCGGCGAAAGCTTCCTTGGCCATGTTGCGGTTGATCTGCTTGGCCATCGGGTAGGGCAGGTCCGCGCTGTCGAGTATTTCGGCAAGCTCCGCCGCGCCGATGTTTGAAATATCGGTTTTCGCGAGCTCCACGTCCCCCACGTACTCGCTGCCCTCGGTGTAATAGAGCATCTGGTTGTAGAGGCTCTGGTTCGCCGTGATCGCCTTCGCCCCCGCGGGCAGGAAGATGAGCGCGAGCAGCCACGAGAGTATGTACGCCGCGATGGACAGCAGCGTCGGGAGGAAGCCCCGGTAAACCCCCGAGAGCACGAAGAAAACGAACACCGCGAGTATCGCCAGATCCAGCAGGTTCATGGAAGCGCCTCCTTTCCTGAGAATAGAATGCCGTTATTTGAGCGAAATCAGCCGCGACGCGCCTTCCGTCGTGACGAGCACGCGCTTCTCGTCGAGCTTCTCGGCGCCCGTGCACGCGAAGCCGAGCGGGTAACTCGCGAGCGCTTCGCCCGCGGCGCCGAAGGCGTACAGCGCGTCCCGCGTAACGGCGTAGAGCTTGCCGCCCGCGGCGAAAAAGCTCAGCGTCCCCTCGGGCAGGTAAACTTCGCGCGCCGTAGCCAGGGCGATGTCTCCCTCGGCCGCGCCGTAGAGCTTGACGCGGGAGGCGGTCCCCTCTTCTTCCCGCGCGGCGTAAACGAACAGCGGGTTCGCGCCCGCGGTCGAATAATCCGCGAGGCGGTAGCCGTATGTCAGCAGGCGGTACGCCTCGCCGCTCACGCCCGCGTCGCAGCGGATGAGGTGGCTCGTGCCCGCGATGAAAATGCTCTTTTGCGTGAACACGACGCGCTCGACGAGCTGCCCCTGAACGGTTATGACCCCGCTCATAGAAGCGCGCGGCGTGCCCCCGCCGTCCACCTCGTAGGTGTAGGTCGTGATGGTGTTGACCGGCACGCTGCCCGAGGAGTCGAGCATGAGCGTCCAGAGCACGTCGCCCGTGGAGGTTTCGCGCAGGCCGCAGTCCAAAAGGAGCTCCCGGCCCTGGTCGATCATGTCGATGAACGCGCCCGCTTCGTCGTATACGAGCACCGCGACGGCGCCCGAGGCGTCCTGCCGCATGACGGCCGTGTGCGTCGCGCCGCAGCGCATGGCGAGCACCGCGCCGCCCGCGTCTATGGTTTCGCTCACGCCCAGTATCTGCACGTTGCTGCCGGAGTAAAGCGCCGTCTGCGCCGAGGAAGCGCGCATGACGACGTCCGTGGCGCCCAGCTTCATGGTCTTTGCCTTATCGGAATCCTCAAGATCGTGGTAAACGAGGTTTTCGCCCTGAATATAATAGAAGCCCTTCCCCGTGAAGGCATAGACCGCGTCGCGCCCGAAGGGCAGCTCCGCCACCGCGCCGAAGGAATCCTTCTCGCGCACAAGCGCCGCGATGCCCCAGACCACGCCCGCGAGCAGCAGCGCCCCGAGGGCGAGCAGCCCCACGCGGCGAAGCGTCAGCGCCTTGTTCTTGGAGTGGAACCTTCTTCTGGCCATCAGTCCCCCATGATGAGCCGGATCGCGCCCGGGCGGACCGAGAAGGTCGCCGGGGCCTGTCCGATCAGCTCGCCGTCGAGTTCGAGCGGCGCAGTTCCGCACTGCGCCCGCACGCTTTTCGCCTTGAAGTAGATGAAGTGCTTCTTATCCTCCAGGTGCCCGCCCCTGACGTAGCGGGGCAGCAGCCGCAGCAGGGTGAGCCGCGAAACCGCTTTGACGATGCACACGTCGAGCAGCCCGTCCGCCGCGTTTGCGAGGGGCGCCACGCGTATGCCGCCCGCGAAGCGGCTGCCGTTGGCCGCGGAGAAGAGCGTAACTTCGAGCTCGAAGCTCTCCCCATCGTCGGTTTCGACGCGCACCCGCGTGCGCGAGAGGCGCATGAGCGCGCGCAGGATGCCCAGCAGGTAGGGCAGCATGCCGTTGAGCCGCTTCTTGTATGTTTCGGTGTGGCGCACCACGTCCACGTCGAAGCCGAAGCCCGCGACGTTCATGAAGAATTCCCCGTCCGCGTCGCCCGCGTCCACGGGCTTCGCCCTCCCCTCGAGCAGCAGCTCGACGAGCCGGTCAATGTCCTCAGGCAGCTCCATGCCGCGCGCGAAGTCGTTGCCCGTGCCGAAGGGCAATATGCCAAGCTCCGTTCCCGGTTCGCCCGCGAGGACGCTTGCCACCTCGCGCAGCGTGCCGTCCCCGCCGGCGGCGACGAGGCAGGTTTCCCCCGCCGCGAGCGCTTCCCTGGCGAGCGGGATCGCATGTCCGGCGTATTGGGTATACGCGAAGCCGTAGTCCGCGCCGCGCGCGTCAAGCAGGCGCCTCGCCTGCTCGAAGCGCGTCCTCCCCCGGCCGGAGCCGGAGATCGGGTTGACGATGAAATAGAGCCGCCTCATCGCGCGTCCCCGGGCAGCAGCACGTTGAGCGCGCCCGGCAGCACGCGGAACACCGCGGGCGTAGACGAGCGCAGGTCCCCGTCGTAATCGAGCACGCAGGCCTCCCCGGTTTCGACGCGCAGCTCCTTCGTGCGGAAATGGTGCACGATGGGATTTTTGATGTGCCTGCCCTTGAGGAAACCCGGCAGCAGCATGAGGAAGCGCGGCACGCCGATTTTTTCAACGTACACGCAGTCGAGATATCCGTCGAACAGATCCGCCATGGGCACGGCGCGCATGCCGCCGCCGAAATATTGACCGTTGCCCACGGTGAGTATGATGGCTTCCGTTTCCACGCGTTCCCCGTCGTGCTCGATGACCATACGGATCGGCCGCAGGTGCTTGAGCGCGTCGAGTATGCCCAAAAGGTACGGCGTCATGCCGCGCGGGTGCTTTTGCTTGTGCTTGAGCGTCTTCGCGAGCACGTCCGCGTCGAAGCCGAAGCCCGCGACGTTGATGAAGAACAGCCCGTTGGCCTCCGCCGCGTCCATTTTGACGATGTTGCCCGCGACGAGGTTGGCCACGGCATCCGCGGGCTTCGCGGGGAAGCGCGCCACGCGCGTGAGGTCGTTGCCCGTGCCCAGGGGCAGCGCGCCGAGCGCGGCGTCGGTATAGACGAGCGCGGAGGCCGTCTCGCTGAGGGTGCCGTCCCCGCCGACGGCGACGACGCGCCGGCAGCCGGAGGCGACCGCGTCCGCCGCGATTTTGGCCGCGTGGCCGGGATATTCGGTATAGACCGCGTCGTACGGGACGCCCCGCGCGGCGAGCAGAGGCTTGACGGCTTCGAATTCCGCTTTGGCACGCCCGGAGCCGGATACGGGGTTGACGATGAAAAGGAATCGTTCCACAGGCTTCTCCGATTCGTAAAGCTGGTTGTACATGGTTTATCATAATCCAAATCGCCCTGATTGTACAGGTTGTGCGTGTAAAAAAGCTGTGACGCATGGTATAATAAGCTGTATGAATCTGGTTTCGGAGGTTTTTTATGCGTTTCGTCAAAGCTCACGGTCTCGGCAACGATTTTATCATCGTGGACGACAGGCAGGATGAATATACCAAGGATCTGCCTGATCTCGCGCGCAAACTCTGCCACCGCCGCACGGGCGTCGGCGCGGACGGGCTGATGTTCGTTCGCCAAAGCGGGGATTGCGACGCGTACATGCAGCTTTTCAACAGCGACGGCAGCGCGGCGCCGATGTGCGGCAACGGCATACGCTGCTTCGCAAAGTACGTTTACGACCTCGGCATCGTGAAAAAGGAGAGCTTCACTGTGGATACCATCGCGGGCGTGCAGCGCATCGAGCTTCGCACGCAGGACGGCCGCGCCCTGGCCGCGCGCGTCAATCTGGGCAAGCCCGAGCGAAAGAAGCCGCTCATCCCGATGCTCGGAGAAGGCGAGTGCGTGCTCGAGAAGCTCAACGCGGGAGGGAAGGTCGCGACCTTCTCGGCGATCCTCCTGGGCAACCCCCACGCGGTGGTGTTCGTGGAGGAGCTGCCCGCGCACGAGGAACTCTGCCGCGTCGGCCGCGAGATCGAGCGCGCGCCGATTTTCCCCAAGGGGGCCAACGTCAATTTCACGCGCGTGATCGATAAAGAAAACATCGAGGTGCGCACATTCGAGCGCGGCTGCGGCGCGACCTGGGCCTGCGGCACCGGCTCCTCGAGCGCCGCGGTGTGCAGCGCCATCGCGGGCTTCACGGGGCGAAGCGTCACGGTGCATCTGATGCTCGGCACGCTCGATATACTCTGGGATGCGGACGGCAGCGTCTATATGACCGGCCCCGCGGAATTCGCGTTCGAGGGCGAGGCGTGCTGAACGTCCTCTACGAGGACAACCACCTTTTAGCGGTGGAAAAGCCCGCGAATCTGCCCGCGCAGGCGGACGCCTCGGGGGACGCGGACCTGCTTTCCATCTGCAAGGCGTACGTCAAGGAAAAGTACCGAAAGCCCGGCGAGGTTTACCTAGGCCTCGTGCACAGGCTCGACCGGCCGGTCGGCGGCGTCATGGTGTTCGCGAGAACGTCCAAGGCCGCCGCCCGCCTCGCAGCGCAGTTCGCCTCGCACCGGACCGGCAAGAAGTACGCGGCGCTCGTCGAGGGAAAGCCCGGGGCGCGCGGCCGGCTTTCGGGCCACATACTCCGCGACGAGGCTTCGGGCAGCGCGCGCATGGTTCCCGCGGGTACGGCCGGCGCGAAGGCGGCGGCGCTCGCGTATTGCCGCTGCACGGCGCGGGGCGGCCTGACGCTTGTCGACGTATCCCTTTTGACAGGCCGCCACCACCAGATCCGCTGCCAGCTCGCGGACGCGGGCTTCCCCATTTGGGGCGACCAGAGGTATAATCCCCATGCGATGCCCGGACAGCAGCTCGCGCTCTGGGCGTACGCGCTCGAGATCGAGCATCCCGTAAAGCGCGAGCGCATGGAGTTCGCCTCAACGCCAAAAGGGAGCGCCTGGGCGCCGTTCCGGGAAGAGCTCGCGGCGCTTCGCACGGGCGCGCGCCCCGTTTATCTCGACGCGGACATGCTCTGCGTCGACAAGGACGCGGGGCTCGGCGTCGCCGAGGCGGACGGCGGGGATTCGCTCGAGGCGCGGCTCAAAATTGCGCTCGGGGGAGACGTCTATCCCGTTCACAGGCTCGACGTGGGAACGAGCGGCCTCGTGCTGTTCGCAAGGAACCCCCGCGCGAAGGACGCGCTCGACGAGGCGATCAAAACGCGGGCGATGCGCAAATACTACCATTGCGAGGTATACGGCAGGCCCGAGCCGGACGGGGCGGAGCTTCGCGCGTGCCTCGTCAAGCACGCGGAAGCGGCGCGCGTCGAGGTTTACGACGCCATGCGCCCCGGCGCGAAGGAGATCGTCACGCGCTACCGCACGCTGGAAGCCAAAGGGGAAACGACTCTGCTCGAGGTCGAGCTCGTCACCGGGCGCACGCACCAGATACGCGCGCACCTCGCGCACGCGGGCTTCCCGCTCGTCGGGGACGACCGCTACGGCGACCGTGATCGCGACAGGATCGCCGGCGCGAAGGGGCTGGCGCTCCGGGCCGTGCGGCTCGAACTGAATTTTCCGCGCGGGAGCTTCCTCGAGCGGCTCGACGGAACCATACTATCAATTGAGGATTGACGGATGCAGAACTACGGCGTATTCGACATCATAGGCCCGCGCATGGTGGGCCCGTCGAGCTCGCACACGGCGGGCGCGCCCAAGCTCGGGCTTATGGCGAGGAAGATCGCGGGGGAAGATGTGAAAAAGGCGAAGATCACGCTCTACGGCTCCTTCGCCACGACCGGCCCCGGCCACGGCACGGACAAGGCCGTGGTCGCCGGCATACTCGGCCTCGCGCAGGACGACCCGCGCCTTCGCTATTCCATGCTGCTGGCCAGGGAGGCCGACGTGGACGCGACGGTCGAGCTTTCCGACGAGCCGGTCGACCACCCGAACACCGCCAGGATCGAGCTCGAGGGCGCGGACGGCAAAAAGACGCTGCTGATCGGCCAGTCCGTGGGCGGGGGCAACATACTCGTCACGAACGTCAACGGGCTCGAAATGAAGTTCTCCGGCGAGTATCCGACGCTCATCGTGCGCCACACGGACGTTCCCGGCGTCATCAACATGGTGACGCTGATACTCGCCAAGGAGCAGATCAACGTCGCCTTCATGCGCGTGTTCCGGCAGGGCAAGCGCGGCGGCGCGTGCATGGTGATCGAGACCGACACGCCCGTAGGCGAGCGCGTCAGGCAGCTCATCAAAGACTGGTGCGATCCGGTCACGGAGGTGTTCTCGGTATGAAGGATTATACGTTCCGCAAGGGGATCGAACTGCTCGCGCTGTGCGAGCAGGCCAAGCTCCCCATAGGCGAAATCATGCTGCTGCGCGAGCTCGACGAGAGCGAGCGGAGCCGCGATGAAGTCCTCGGGGAAATGGCAAAGAACCTCGAAACCATGCGCGCCTCCGTCGAGGAGGGGCTTTCGGGCGGGCTCAGGAGCGTATCCGGCCTCACGGGCGGGGACGCGGCCAGGCTTCGCGCGCACGCCGGGGCGGGGGAATCCCTCTCGGGCGGGCGGATGCTCGAGGCCGTCGCGGCCTCCATGGCCGTGGTCGAGGTCAACGCCTCCATGGGGCGCATCGTCGCCGCGCCCACCGCGGGCGCGAGCGGGATACTGCCCGGCACGCTCCTGGCCTGCGCCAAGCGCAGGGGGTGGAGCGACGAGGCGCTGCTCCTCGCGCTGTTCAACGCGGGCGCGGTCGGCCTCGTCATCGCGAAAAACGCCTCCATCAGCGGCGCGGAGGGCGGCTGCCAGGCGGAAACGGGCGCGGCCGCGGCCATGGCGGCCTCCGCGCTCACGGAGCTTTCGGGCGGAACCCCGGCGCAGTGCCTGCACGCCGCCGCGATGGCGTTGAAGAACGTCATGGGCCTCGTGTGCGACCCGGTCGCGGGCCTTGTCGAGTGCCCCTGCATCAAGCGAAACGCCATAGGCGCCGCCAACGCGCTCCTGTGCGCGGACATGGCGCTCGCGGGCATCGAAAGCCTGATCCCGTTCGACGAGGTCGTGCTCGCGATGAAGAGCGTGGGCAGGCTCATGAGCCCGGATCTTCGCGAAACCGCCAGGGGCGGCGTCGCCGCGACGCCCACCGCGCGCGCCATCGCCAAACGGCTGGAGGAATAGCATGAAGCGTCTGCCGTTTATGCTCGCTTTTCTCGCCTCGCTGCTCGTGATCGTCGCGCTGCTCTTTACCTCGCTGCAGCTTTGCATGAACGACGAGGGCTGGTATTACAGACAATATGAGAAAATGAACCTTTCCGCGCGCATCGGCATCTCCACCGCGGACATCACCGAAGCGCTCATGCGCCTCGTCGATTACATGGAGGGCCGCGTCGAGTCGATCCAACTGGTTGTCACGGAGGACGGCGAGGCGGTCGAAATGTACAACGAGCGCGAGACGCTGCACATGCTCGACGTGCGCGCGCTCTACCAGGCGTGGCGCACGGTCCGTGATTTCGGCGCGCTCGCGGCCGCCGTGCTGCTGCTTACGGCGCTGTATCTCACGGAAAAAGGCGCGCGGCTGCGGCTTGTTTCCCGCGCGTTCCTGTGGGCCTCGGCCGCGTTCGGCGCGCTGCTCGCGGCGCTCGCGATCTTTGCGCTCGCGGATTTCGGCGCGTTCTGGGTCGCCTTCCACCATGTGTTTTTCGACAACGACCTGTGGCTTTTATCCTACCAAACCGACCGCATGATCCGCATCTGCCCGGCGGAGCTCTTCAGCGGCATCATCGCGCGCTTCGCGCTGCTCTTTTTAATCCCGTTCGCGGCGCTGCTCGCGCTGTCCTTTTTCGGGAAGCGCACCCCGCGCAAGGCGGCCCCCGCGCCGGAGGGAAACCCCGATGCGCTATGAGGAGCTCGCGCGCATGCGCGCCGGGGAATACCGTAAAAAAGAAAACCCCGTCACGCTCGGCATAGAAAGCTCGTGCGACGAAACCGCGGCGGCCGTGCTTCGGGGCGCGCGCGAGGCGCTCTCGTCGAGCGTGTACACGCAGATCCCGCTGCACAGGAAATACGGCGGCGTAGTGCCCGAGCTTGCCTCGCGAAGCCACGTCGAAAAGATCGGCGCCGTCGTCACGGACGCGCTCGAAGGAGCGGGCGTCGCGCTTGCGGACGTCGACGCCATCGCCGTGACCAACGGCCCCGGCCTCGTGGGCGCGCTGCTCGTGGGCCTGAGCTACGCCAAGGGCCTCGCCTACGCCGCGGGAAAGCCAATCGTCGGCGTCGGCCACATCGCGGGGCACATCGCCGCGAACTATCTGACTTATCCTGACCTCGCGCCGCCCTTCGTCTGCCTCGTCGCATCGGGCGGGCACAGCCACATCGTGCTCGTCGGGGACTATTGCCGCTTCTCGCTGCTGGGCAGGACGCGCGACGACGCCGCGGGCGAAGCCTTCGACAAAGTCGCGCGCGCGCTCGGGCTTCCCTATCCGGGCGGGCCCGCGCTCGAGGCGCTCGCCAAAGAGGGCGACCCGTTCGCATACCGCTTCCGCACGGGGTTCGCGCAGGACGATTCCTTCGACTTCAGCTTTTCCGGCGTAAAGACCGCCGTGGTCAACCTGCTGCACACGGCGCAGCAGCGCGGCGGGGAGGTCCGGCGCGCGGACGTTGCGGCGAGCTTCCAGAAGGCCGTCGTGGACGCGCTGTGCGTGAAATCCGTGCGCGCGGCCAAGGCTGCGGGCGTCCCGGCGCTCGCGCTCGCGGGCGGCGTGGCCGCCAACGCGGCTCTGCGCGAGGCGCTGCGCCAAAGGGCCGAGGCCGAAGGGCTCCGCTTCTGCGTGCCGGAACCGCGCTACTGCGCGGACAACGCCGCGATGATCGCCTGCGCGGGCCATTACGCGCTCATGCGCGGCGCGCCGGACCCGCTTTGGCTCAACGCGCATGCTTCGCGCGAGCTTGCATAATCCAAAGAAAACTGCATAAAGAGGCTCGAACGGCGCATAGAAGTGCGCCGTTATGCATGCGGGCCTCCCTGGTGGGAAATGTGGGCAAGCCCCGGAAAAGCCTTGCGCGCAAGCCCCTGAAAATGTGGATAACCATGTGGGAAACGTGGGAAAGTCCGTTTAGCCGGTCACGAATATTCCTGCAGCGCGCGCGGCAACGTCTGTCCAAAAGCGCGGGAAATGCCCAAAAGCGGGTGTTTTGGATTCATAAGCGCAGCTTTTACAAAATATCTTCATTATGAGGTGATTTGTATGGCGCGCGCAGTTCCCGACAGGCTTGTGCGCAGGCTCATGGGCGTTTTGCCCGCGATCGCGGTGATACTGGGCGCGGGCATGCTCGTTTCCGCTTTGATGAACGCGGGGAGCGCGCTGCCCGTGTCGAGCGAAATGACACCGGGCGAAGACCCGCCAAGGCTCGTCGTGGTCATAGACGCGGGGCACGGCGGCGGCGACGGCGGCGCGGTCGGCGTCGGCACGGGCGTAATCGAGGCGCAGCTCAACCTCAAATACGCGCTCGCGCTCAAGGCCGAGCTCGAGGCGCGCGGCATGAGCGTCGTGCTCACGCGGGAGGACGAGAAAGCGCTCGGCCCCGGCAAGAAGTCGGACATGGCGACGCGCAAGCAGATCATGAACGGCGCGGAGGCGGACATCGTCGTGAGCATCCACATGAACAAGTTCCGCGACCGCAAGGCCAACGGCCCCATGGCCTTCTACGAAAAGGATAACGAGCAGGGAAAATCTCTCGCGACCTGCGTGATCAAGGCCGTGTGCGCCCGCCTCGAGCGGAAC
>ERZ795058.3720-NODE-3720-length-15747-cov-5.231456_pt1 | contig 15747 bp, 9 predicted proteins | sample MGYA00375142_ERZ795058 | MGnify/ENA primary metagenome ERZ795058 (study PRJEB30187, sample SAMN05720210) | activated sludge metagenome | isolation source: anaerobic digester from wastewater treatment plant | place: Japan | collected 2015-04-20 ... | reverse complement strand
CCGCCGGCGCCGCCGGCGGCTACGACTGGGCCGCTTTGATCTCCAGCAATGATGCGTCGGTCAAGGGGGGCAATTTCGAACTGCGCCTGACGAAGACCGGCCAGCCGATGATTGCCGCGCGCAACGACCAGAACTTCTATCAGCAGGTCGGCGCGCCGGTCGCCGTGACTGCTTCCCCCGACCGCTCGCTGCACATCGCCGGCGTCTACGACATCAACGATCACGCGCTCTACCTCTACCTGGACGGCGAACTGGTCGACGCCTTGCCCGGTTTCACGGCGAGCGCCTGCCCCTGCGAGCCCCAACGTACAATCGGCATTTCGAACAGCTCGTTCGGCAGCTCGTTTACGGGCCTGATCGACGCGGTGGCCGAATCGACCTACACGGGTCAGTTCACGCCGGCCGACTTCGTTCTGATCGACGCCGAAGGCCCGGCCCCGTCGCTCCCGGCCGAAGCCGACCGACAGGTGGAACTGGTCCTGCCGCCCGATGTGCGCGATCTGCCCAAGGCCCCCGGGACGCGCCACGTCGTTTATCACCCGCCCGACGACCAGGCGATGACCTACCATCACGGCGCGATCGTTCTGCCGTTCAAGGGCCGCCTGGTGGTCGCCTGGCAGGCCACGCTGCGCGACGAGCATACGCCCCCCTATGTCGGCCTGGTCTCGGTATCCGACGATCTGACGCTGGCGAACTGGAGCGAGCCGCTGGAAATCGGCGCGCCGGGCAACGACGCCTACCTGGAGTATATCGGCCGCCGTTACAATCATCCGGAGGGCAAGTCCTACCTCGTCAACGTCGCCCCGCGGCAGATGCATGCCACCGAGGATCGGCTTTATCTGTGGTGCCTGGCCTGGACCAGCGAGGTCGGTCCGGAATACGGGCAGGCCTCCAAGGACTGGGCCAGTCGGATCTTCTGGACCGAGGACGGCGATAACTGGCACGAAATCCCCCCCGAGGAACTCGACACGCTGGAAAACGAAAAAGGGCTGGGGTCGCTCCGCTCGGCCGGCAGCAATCATCAGTTCACCCGCCTTCGCGACGGCCGCCTGATGGCCTATAACCTCACGGATACCGGCCTGTGGTGCCCGACGACGGAGGACCCCACGGGGCTGACGGGTTGGGGCGGCGGGCGAATCGACAGCTCCGATTGCGCCGACGTCGGCGAGCCGGGCGGATGGCAGGACCGCGACGGCGTCCTGCACGGCACCGCCCGCTGGGGTCAGCGGATCTGGCACTCCTACAGCACCGACGGCGGCCAGACCTGGACCAAACTGACCCAGCAGATGAAGTTTCCCGACTGCCCCGGCAACAAGGATTTCGGCATGCTGCCCAACGGCGACGTGTTCTATGTCGGCAATCCGGTGCCGGGCAGCCGGATGGAGCTCGTCCTCGGCCTCAGCCACGACGGTTGGACGTTCGACCGCAACTTTCTGGTGCGCTGGGAACCGCACGAGCAGAAATGGCCGGCGCGTTACAAGGGCGACGCGGGTTACCAGTATCCCGACGCGGCCGAACACGACGGCAAGCTCTACGTGGCCTACAGTGTCGCGCGCGACTTCATCGAAGTCACGGCGATCGATCTGGACAGTTTGCCGGATTCCCCGGCGAACGAATGAGCGCTCGCGGAAAGGAGGGCCGATCCCCAGTTGAACGTGGGCAGGACCGGCTGGCCGCGGGTTTCGACGGGATGATCGCCTCCGGCGGAAAATCGCCGAGACGCAAACCGCACTCGAAGTCGTTCTTGTCGGACCGTCTATAGCCTGCCCGTCGGTCGCTCGAGTGCAGTCGGCCGTCGCTTCCGGCACATCGATGACCTAAGTAGCGAAACGAGGAGGATAAAGAGCATGAAGCTAAGCTCTCAGCGGGGCTTTACGTTGATCGAGCTGCTGATCGTGGTGGCGATCATCGCGATTCTGGCGGCGATTGCCGTCCCGAATTTCCTGGAAGCCCAGGTTCGTTCCAAGACGAGCCGGGCGCGCGCCGACATGCGCACGATGGTGACCGGCTCGGCGGCCTATCGGGTCGATTACAACAGCGATCCGACGCCCGATAATGTCATTACGTCCAGCGACTTCGACCGCAATTGGTGGGGATTCAGCTCGCACCTGTTGACGACCCCGATCCCGTATCTCACCTCGATCCCGGTTGACGCCTTCCCCGATTTCAACGACGGCTCGTTGCGTTTTGGCTGGCCGGGCAATGACTTCTCGATTCCATATGTCGTCGTCGTGCGGGCGAATGCCAAGGCGCCGCTGGGCCCGAAGAACTTCATGTGGCTCGGTGCGCCGAACGTCTCCAGTTGGCCCTCGCTCGACCCGGCCTCGCGCCAACAGATGCAAAGCGCCATGTCGGTCTACGTCTCGGCGGGTCCCGATACGCAGATGACCTGGCAATACGCGCAGGTCAACTCCGTGCTCTACCCCACGGCGGTCTACGATCCGACCAATGGAACGGTCTCCAACGGCGATCTGTTCGCGTTTGAATGACAACGACCGCGGGCTGGCGGGATCAATCGAAGGTCGATGTTTGAAACCTTAATGAAACAGGAGAGATCATGCATAAGGGAAAGCATTCTTTGCGCCAGGGGGACAAGCCCCGGGTGCTCGATTTGAAGACGATTTTCCTGGCGTGCGGCGCCTGCCTGATGACGGTCACGGTGCTCGCGGCCGTGCTGGACGATTTTTCGGGCGGCACGTTCAACGAAAGCGGCAATTGGACGCTCAATCAGGTGATCCAGTCGAGCAACCCCTCCGACACGATTACCTATGACCAGACGACGAACGCGGGCAAGCTGACCGTCACCTACGTGGACGAGCAGGGGAGTGATCAGATCACGCTGACCACCTGGAACGGCGAAACGCTGGACGTGGGCGAGTTTCTGCAGGTCAAGACGGCGATTCTGGCCGGCGGCGGCGTGCTTGTCCGCCCGGGGATCGCCCTGGCGACCACGACGACTCCGAACGCGCGCGCCAACACGCTGCTGTTCGGCTTGCGCGGCGACATCGTCGCGCGTGCGCATGCCTATCGCGATGGGGGAATCGAGTTCAGCGACCCCGACGCCGCGATCACGGGGTATAACGCCGGCGACGAGGTCACGCTGCGGATCGTCCGCTCGTCCGAACGCGAGTATCAACTCTTCTATGGCGTCGAGGGACCGGCCGAGACTTTCGTCGGCGCCGTGACCTGGCCCGAGACCGGCGGCACCCCGCCGTCGGTGCCCGCGATCCTGCTGGACAACGGTCTGGCCAGTTTCACGGCCACTTTCGACGACTTCGAAATCGGCACGGCCGGCGCCGAGCCAACTCCGACCCCGACCCCCACGCCGACGCCGCTGCCCACCCCCGACGCGCCCAACATCACGATCGACGATTTCAATGATTCCTCGCTCGACGCCGCCTGGGAGACCGAAAATTACCCCCAGCGCGACGGCGAAATCGATCCGATCACCATCACCGAGGCCGGCGGCAAACTCACGGTTGAGGCCGAGGATGCCCAGGGGAGCGCCCAGGTGACGCTCTTCCTGCGCAACGACGTGACGCTCGAGCCCGAGGACAACGTGCAGGTGGATGTGCGGGTCGTCTCGGGTGAAACGACCCCGCTGGTCCGCGCCGGACTCGGCATGGCGCCGACCCCCTCCGGCATCGACGGCGATCGCTCCAACACGCTGTGGTTCGGCATCCGCAACGATGGCATCATGCGCGGCAACGCCTACGGCAATGCGGGCGCGGAAATCGGCGGCGTCGAGCCCGCGCTCGATGCCTACGCTCCGGGGACCGATGTCTTCACCCTGGCCGTGCAGCGGCTCGACGAAAATCGCTATGCCCTCTGGTATGGCCAGAACGCGCCGGCGACGGTCCTGGCCGGCACGGTGAATTTCGCCGGCGCCACGCCGCCCGACGTTCCCGGTCTGTTCTTCGGCGTCGGTTTGGCCGACCTCACGCTGGAGTTCGACAACTTCCGAATGTTCAAGAAGAACCTGCCCAACCAGGCGAAGACCTGGTCGATCTATCCTTGAACCTCGGAAGTCAAGACCCATGGCCGGTGGTGCGGAGCGACGAACGGCTTCGCCGCTCCGCACCCCGCCCGGGCGGGCGGATCAACCAACTTAACCGGATTTGAAAGAAACGTGAACGGGAGGCAAGCGTGAAGCTGGATACCAGTGCTGTCGGGCGACCGCTGCGGCGACGCCACTCGCCGCGCCACCACCTTTCTCGCGGATTCCTTCTGGCGGGATTGTTTGCGCTGCTTTCGATCCCCGGCGGTGCGCGGGAGAATAACGATTCACCCGAGATGATGCCCTGGCGCGGCGCATGGCGCATGTTCGGCCCCATCGCCAGCCAGAAGGATCCCGGCAAATGGCGGCCGTGGTTCGAGCCGCGTCTCGAACCGACGGCGCTGGACGGCAGCCCGGAGTTCCTGGAGCAGGCCGACGTCGATGGCGTCCAGGAGCAGGGCCGTCAGCTCATTTACGACGGGCAGGAGCTCGACCTCCAGCGGATGTGGCATACCAACGCCGGTCAGGGCCTCCTCTACCTCTACCGGCAGGAGCAAAGCGACGGCGACGCGCTATTGCCCGTCGAGGCGCGGGCGCGCGGCTGGCTCAAAGTCTGGGTCAACGGCCGGCTGGCCTATGCCGGCGGCAACGACGGCGAAACGTGGGGCCTGCATCGTTTTGAAGTTCCGCTCCAGTCCGGACAGAATACCCTCGGATTTCGACTCGCGGCGGGGCGCGACGGGTGGGGGCTCGCGTTGCAACGTGGCGTCAAGATGCTGCCGCCTCCCGAAACCATCGGCCGCGAAGTGACCGGGCCGGGCGGTGCCGGCGCCGACGCCTGGCGCGTCGACGGCATGCTTCAGGCTCAGGATTCCGCGGAGCGACTGTTGCTCTCGGCGCCGGCGTTTCAGGCGGCCACGTTGCGCGTCGCCGCGCCCGAAACCGGTGACCGGCTGGTCAAGATGCGATTCAAGTCGCTCGGCGCGCTCGGTCGTCCGGTCGAATGTTTCATCGCCCTGAAGGATGGGGTGGAAGTCGGCTATTCCGGCCATCTGAACGCGGAGACCGGCCAATATCAGGTGATTTGGCAGGTTCGCGAAAACGGCCGCTCGGTCTGGGAGATCGATCACCGGCCGGTCACGGATTGGGCCGGGGTCTCGCCGCTGGCGGATTTCACCGAGGCGCAGGCCGCGCTCGAGCAATCCCGGATGGATCTGGACGGACAGGCCGGCCGGGCGAAGGACCGCGCCGAGCAGGAATGGATCGCTGCCTCGCGCGGCGACGAGATCACCCTGCGCGTCAACGGCATGGAAAATCTCGTCCTGCGTCACCGCATCGCGGGCAGCGCCGGCCGCGGCGGCGAGCTCGGCCTCAATCTGCGCGGTTGTTCGGTCGAACTGACGGAATTCAACGCCCAGGCGCTGCCGGCCGACATCGCTTCGCGCTGGGCGCTCGGCGACGATCCCCCCGTTCGCTGGGATGTCGCGCATCCGGACCCGTATCGGACCGATGGCGGCTACCCCGTCATGCCGGGGCTCGAGCCGATCACGCTCTATCGCGCGAACCCCGAAGGCTGGACGTTCTGTCATCACGCCAAGATCGCGGCGTTCGGCGGGCGCCTCTACGGAAGCTGGAGCAACAGCTACATGCACGAGGATTCGGCCGGAACGCGCGTCCGCGGCAGCATCTCGCTGGATGGGGGGAAGACATGGTCCCCGTCGTTCGTCATGCTGCCTTCCCTGAGCGACCCCGCCGATGATCTGGAGGATCCGCACAAGCCGGGCGTTTCCATCTGGCCCAATGAGTTTGGCGGCTTCCTGGCCGTGGAGGACCGCGTCTACGTGCTGGGCCGGGCGGGTTACCGCGGCGGCTACCTGGGGCAGTCCGGCCAGATGGGCTTCCTGGCCCGCCAAATCCTGGGTGTGGACGAAATGGGTCCGGTTTTCTGGCTGAACGAGCATGCGCCCAGGGGAGGGGAGCAGTATCCCGGCCTGGCCAACGTGACCCATGAACAACTCCGGGCCGATGGGCAGGCCCTGCTGCAACAGCTCCGGTTGCCCGACGACTTCATGGATCGCTCCGTGGAGCCCCGCGACATCTATCGCGGCGCCCGACCGGAGGCCGTGGACTTCAGCATCATCAGCCACGACCCGATCTACGTCAGTCCCGACGGCATGCAGGTGCGCGTCTGGCGGAATTACAACGGAACCCACCGCATTTATGTCTCCACCCGCCACAGCGACACCGAGGCGTGGTCGCTGGCCGTGCCGACGAACATTCCCGATTCGCCCTCCGGCGTGACCGTCGGCGAGCTGCCCGACGGCACCGTCTATCTGATCGGCAATCAGATCGCGGGGGAACTGGATGATCCCGACGCGCGGCCGTACCGCAACCCGACGAAGGTCTGGCCGTTTGCGGAACGGGATTTCCAATCCGAACACTTCCCGCGCGATCCGCTCGTCCTCGCCTTGAGCCGGGACGGTCGCGGATTCGACCGCGCCTGGGCGATTCGCCACGACACGCCCAATGCCCGGTTCAACGGCCTGGGCTGGATCCCGGGGTTCCAGTACCCCGACGCGGTGATTGCGAACGGTTCCCTGTGGATCATTTATTCCGTCAACAAGGAAGACGTGGAGGTGCTCGAAATCCCCCTTGAAAAGCTGGCTGAGGCCGGCGAAAGCCCGGCGGCGAACGCACCGGACTGATGTGCATTGAGTGATAGGAAAAGCCCTGTTGCCAGGCAACAGCTTTCGCGAACTAACTCGGAATGGACCTGACAAGATGACAATCGTGAACCACAATGGCCGTCTCGATGAGCGGCAGCGTTATGAACGGGATGGCTTCATCGTCGTCCAACCCATCCTCACCGAACTCGAACTGCGGCAGGCGCGCCAGGCGATGGAAGACGTAATGGCGGGGCGCTACGAGACCGGCCTCGCCCCCCGCGACGCGTTTCGCAAACCGGACGACGATCCGCGCCTCAGCCTGTGCAAGATCGATCAGCCCCAGGTCGCCAACCGGACGATCCATCGCATTATTTCCAAGCCCGAGATCGGCGAGTACATCGCCGCGCTGACCGGCGCGGAGCTGGTTCAGGCGTGGGCCGTCCAGCTCCTCTACAAGCCGGCGGGCAGCGAGGCCGCCTCCGTCGGCTGGCACCAGGACATGGCCTACTGGCAGGATCACTGGACGCCCGACAGCGAGGTGTTGACCGCCTGGCTGGCGATCAGCGACGTCGCCGAGGAGAGCGGGCCGCTGTGTTTTGTCCGCGGCTCGCATCGGTGGGGTTTGCGGCCCGGCGGCAGCTTCTTCGAGAAGCCCGACAGCCAGAGCCGCCAGTCAATCCCGCTTCCCGACGGTGCGACGTGGGAAGAGGTGACCGCGCCAATGCCCGCCGGGGCGTTCAGCGTCCATCACAAGTACACCGTCCACGGCAGCTACCCCAACCGGTCCAACGGCCCGCGGATGAGTTTCGCCATCCATCTGCGCACGAACCGCGCCACTCCGATCCACGGTCGGGCCAGGGTCTACGATTACGTCGGCAAATTGTCGGATGAAAGCGTCTGTCCCATTCTTTACCGTGCCGGCCAGACCGCCGAGGGGGTGTTGCGATGAAAACTCGAACTGGCGTGCGCGAGGGAGTCTGGCCCGTTCTCCTGACCCCGTTCGGGGATGACCTGTCGATTGACTGGGCGGCGCTCGATGAAATGATCGACTACTACATCGCGGAAGGCGTCGCCGGCGTCTTCGCGAACTGCACCTCGAGCGAAATCTTCGACCTCCAACCGGAGGAGATGCTTCAGATCGCGCGGCGGATCACCGAGCGCGCCGCCGGTCGCATCGGCGTCGTGGCGACCGGCAACATCGGTGACACGCTCGAGCAGCAACGCGAGTCGATGCGCCGGTTGGCCGCCACGGCCGATCTGGACGCCGTCGTGATCTCGACCTCGATGTTGCCGGCCGCGCGGCCCATCCACGATGAGATCCGGCTGCTGATGGACGGCGGCGAGATGCCGCTCGGCATCTACGAGGCGCCGATCCCCGTCCATCGCACGCTCCAACCGGGGGAAGTCGCCGAACTGGCCGCCACCGGGCGTTTCGTCTTCCTGAAGGAGACGAGCCGCCAGGTGCCGGTCTTCAGCCAGAAGGTCGAGCTCGCGCGCGATACGCCGATGCAGGTCTTCCAGGCGAACCTGGCTTGCCTGCTGGAGGGGGGCGAGCAGACCGGCGCCGGCTTCGCCGGAACGCTGGTCAATGTCGCCCCCCGCCTGAGCCGCGACTATCTGCTCGAGCCGCAACGCACCACGCCGTGGCACCATCAGGCGCGCGAACTGATGCTGAGCATCGGGAACATCATGAATCAGACGAAGTACCCCGCCTCGGCGAAATACATGCTCCAGCGCCTGGGTCTGCGTATCCAGACGGCTTGCCGCTGGCACGTGGCCAACGGCTTTTCCGCCGGCGACATCGCGGTGATCGATCGCTTCTTCGACGTCGCGCGTCCCGCCATCGTTTCGGTCGATGGCCTGTGGCGCGGGTTCCGTTGGCACGAGAACGACGAGTTGATCATGAAGCTGCGCGAGTGGTCGCAACTGACGACGACGCCCGCCGTCGATTGACCGTCGGCGCGACGCACAGTTCAATCACACAGGAAAGGGATCCAGACAAGCCGTGACCAACCCAGTCAAGCCGCTTGTGGCGATCACGCAGGGCGATCCAGCGGGCATCGGACCGGAACTGTGCGTGAAGCTGACCCACGAACCGTCCGTTCTCGGATTTTGCCGACCGCTGATTCTTGGCGACCGGGTTGTGCTGGAGGATGCGGCTCGGCGGCTCGGTCGCCCGCTGTCCGCGACGGCGCTGACGCTGGCGGAATTCGAGCGCACGGCGCGTGTCGACCTGCCCGACGGTCCACTCGTCGTCGACTGCGCCTGCCTGACGGCGCCCGTCGCCCCGGGGACGCCGACCCGTGACGGCGGCCGCGCGTCCTATGCCTACATCGAGAACGCCATTCGCCTGGCGCTCGCGCGCAAGCTGGACGCCGTCACCACTGCGCCGATCACCAAACAGACCCTCAAAATGGCGGGGATCGACGATCCGGGTCACACCGAAATCTTCGGCCGCCTCACCGGCTCGCGCGATTTCGCCATGATGCTCTACAGCCCGCGCCTGGCTGTCAGCTTCGTCACCTGTCATCAGTCGCTGCGCAGCGTGCCCGACGCCCTCAGGACGGAGGAGATCGAGCGGCTGATTCATCTGACGGCGGAGACGCTCCGGCGGATTCGCGGCGCCGAGCCGCGGCTCGCCGTGCTGGGGCTCAACCCGCACGCCGGCGAAGGCGGCATGTTCGGCGACGAGGATGAGCGGATCGTGCGCCCCGCCGTCGAGCACGCCCGCGCCGAAGGCTGGAACGTCGAAGGGCCGATCCCCCCCGACGCCGCGTTCATGCCGCGCGCACTGCAGCGCTTCGATGGCCACGTCACGCTGTACCACGACCAGGGCTCCATCCCGTTCAAGATGATTTCGCTCCATGACGGCGTGAATATCACCATGGGCCTTCCGATCATCCGCACCTCCGTCGATCACGGCACGGCCTACGACATCGCGGGGCAGGGCAAGGCGGATCCCTCGAGCCTGATCTCCGCGATCGAGCTGGCGGCCCGACTTGCCGCGCCGGCCGATGCCGACCGACCGTCTTCCGAGGATAACCGCCATGGAATCGAATCAGCGCATCGACTGGTATCGAGTTAAGGTCGCCCCCGACCTGCTGCGCGAGCTGAGCGCGCCCAACGACCTTCAGGGCTTCCTCCAGGCCGGCGGGCACGTCGCGCTCGCCTTCGTCACCGGCCTCACGGCCGTCCTTGTTTACCTCAACCTGTCGCCGTGGTGGCTGATCCCCGCCCTGCTGCTCCACGGCACCGTGGTCTCCACGTTCGGCGCCGCGTCCCATGAACTCAGTCACGAGCGCGTCTTCCGCACCGGCTGGCTCAACCGGCTCTTCCTCAATGTCGTCTGCTTCCTCACCTGGGACAATCCGCGGCTCTACATGCTGAGCCACAATCAGCACCACAAGTTCACCTTGCACCAGCCCGACGACCTGGAAGTCGTGCTGCCGCAGAAGGCCACGCTGCTCCAGTTGATCCTGGTGAATTTTCTGGATCTCCGCGTCCTCGGCAAGCGGATTGTCGACAACGTCGGGCTGGCGCTGGGGCGGCCGCGGGGGACGTGGTATACGCAACTGATCGCGGGGGCGGACGCCGTCACGCGCCGGCGGGTCTTCAACTGGTCGCGCCTGGCGTTGCTGGGCCATGCCGCCGTATTGGTCGCCGGGGCGCTCAGCGGTCTCTGGATTCTGCCCGTCGTTGTTTCGCTGGGCCGGGCCTACGGCGGCGGACTCATCATGCTGATGGGGCTGCCCCAGCACATCGGGCTGGTCGACGAGGTCAACGACTTTCGTCTCTCCTGCCGGACGTATTACCTGAATCCCTTCCTGCGCTTCCTCTACTGGCGGATGAATTATCATATCGAGCACCATATGTACCCCGCCGTCCCGTGCTATCATCTCCCCCGCCTGCACGAGGCGATCAAGCACGAGCTGCCGCACTGCCCCAACGGGCTGATCGAGACCTGGGTCCAGATCGCCGACATCCTCATCAAGCAGAAATACGATCCGAGCTATCAGTTTCGCGCGCGCCTGCCCGGCGAGCCGGAGACGGCGCCGGTTCAGGCGACGCAAGGCGGGGCGTCGGACGCCGGCCTGGCCGAGGTCGCCCGCGTCTGGGAGTGTCAACTCTGCGGCTTCATCTATGACGAGCACGAAGGGCTCCCCGAGGAAGGGTTTCCTCCCGGCACGCGCTGGGAGGACATACCCGAAGACTGGGTCTGCCCCGTCTGCGGCGTGCGGAAGTCTCAGTTCAAGATGGTCGAGATCCGCCGCGAGGCGGCGGCCGCCAAGCCGCGGATCGAGATTGATTCGCTCGCCGATCCGATCGTCATCGTCGGCAGCGGCTTGGCCGGCTACGCGGTGGCGCGCGAGCTGCGCGCCCTGAACAGCGACGCGCCGATTCAGATCGTCACCCGCGACGGCGGCGAATCCTATTACAAGCCGTCGCTCTCCGAGGCGATTGCACAGCGCAAGAATCCCGATGATCTGGTGCAGTCCTCGTCCGAAGCGATGAGCCGGCGGCTGAGGGCCGATGTGCTGACGCGGACGACCGTGTCGGCCATCGATGTCGCCGCCCGCCGGCTGCGCATCCCCGGGCGGGAAATCCCCTATTCAAAGCTGGTCCTTGCGCTCGGCGCCGAACCGATCCGGCCGCGCTTGGCCGGCCCCCTCGCCGGCGAGGTCCTGTGCATCAATCAGCTCGACGACTATCGCCGCTTCCGCGAGCGGCTGGCGCCCCAGGCAAGGGTTGTCATTCTCGGGGCGGGCCTCGTCGGCTGCGAGTTCGCCAACGACCTCGCCCTGGGGGGCTATGCCCCGTGCGTGTTGGATCTGGCCGATGCCCCCCTGGCCCGATTCCTTCCGCCGCAACTGGGCCAGGCGCTCAAGACCGCATTGGAATCGATTGGCGTCCAGTGGCATTTCGGCGAAGGCCTCGTTTCCATCGAGCCGGGCGGCGACAGACCTTTCCGCTGCACGACGCACGGGAACAAAACCCTGGAAGCCGATCTGGTGCTGTCGGCCATCGGCCTGCGTCCCAATACGGAGCTGGCCCGCGCGGCCGGCCTCGCGGTCAATCAGGGCATCCAGGTCGATTCGCTCCTCCGGACCTCCGCCGAGGACGTCTATGCCATTGGCGACTGCATGGAATTCGATGGCGCCGTGCGGCCGTTTGTCCTCCCGATTCAACACGCCGCGCCGTCCCTGGCCCGCACGCTGCTGGGAGCGCCGTCGCCGGTCGATTTCTCCCGCGTCATGCCGATCGTCGTCAAAACGTCCCGCTGCCCGGTGGTGATCGCCCTTCCGCCCGGCGGCGCCGAGGGCGCCTGGGAGATCGGCGGCTCGGATGAGGATCTGGAGGCGCTCCTGCGCGACGGCGCCGGCCGGCTCCGCGGTTTTGCCCTGCTCGGGCGCGCGGTGGATAAGACGGATGAATATCAGGCCCTTTTGGACCGTCAGGCATCCGCCTTTGCTCCGCTGGCCGAGGCCGGCGCAGCGGGTTCCGGACGGGGATGATGCGGCGCGCCGAGGCGATTTCGGCGGAATCATCCATGAAGGGCGGGCCAATCCGCGCGGACATCCTCCCGCCGGTCTCTGGCGCCCCTTCCGGGCGCCTTCCGGGGCGCCGGTTCCGTCCCGACTTAAATCATCAACGCGGGTTAACACGCCATATAACAGGTATTGAAGCCCAATCGCCGTTAGTGTACTTTAACTCGGATAAGCTCTTGGGGGACGGGGTGATCGATGGAGTTGCTGACTGAAAGAGAACTTCTTGCATGATGCGATCGGCACAGGCAAGCGCCAGGGAACCCGCGGCGAAACCGGACGCCTCCCCGAACCAGGAGGCGGCCGCTTACGAACAGATTTTTCAGTGGCTGGAGGACTACATTGACCGCAACGAGGTCCAGCTGGGCGACCCGTTGCCTTCCGAAGACGAAATCATGCGCGAGACCCAGATGAGCCGCTCCAGCGTGCGCGAGGCCATTACGCGCCTGCGCGCCCTGGGCATCGTCGATACCCGGCGCAAACGGGGCATGTGGCTCGTCCGCTCACCGCGCCTGCTCGACCTGATCCGGCTGCTGAGTCGGCCCAACATCCCGCCCAACTTCATGGGGCACGCATTCGGGTATCGCTGCGCGCTCGAGCTGGGCCTGTGCTCCGAGATCTTCCGCCGCGCCACGCCCCAGGACATTGCGGAGTTACGCGCCATTTTCGAGAAGATGGTCGAGCATGGCCATCAGCCCAAGGTCTGGAATGATTATGACCGACAATTTCATCTGAAGCTCATCGCGATCACCGGCAATGAGATCGCCATCTGGATGTCGCAGTTGCTCAATCCCTTTTTCCAGACCCTGAGCCAATACACCACGTCGCTCTCGGATCACGTGCGCGCCCTCCACGAGAGCATCGTCACCTCGCTCGAGCAGCGCAACGCCGAGGCCTTCTATCAGGCGATGCACGAACACAATTACTGGAAACTGGCGTTCGACAAGCTGGAGTGGACCTCGTTCACCAAGTCCACGCCCTGAAAAAAGGGGTTTGGGAAAGGTCTTCCATCGCTATCGGTAGCGGTATCGCAATCGTTATCGCTTCCGGCCGCGGAATCGGAAACGGTCAGCTCAAGGCTCGGACTCCCGGAACGCAATCCCCACCGTCACGATTTTTCCCGGTCCGACCTCCAGGCCGACTTTGCGCTGATCCGTGACCTCCAGCGGTGCGATCTCTTCCTCATTGAGCTGGAGCAGCGCGGCCCGCGCCAGCGGCTGATGGAACGTCCATTCCGCGCGATCCGCCTCCGGCGACGGATTGTAGATCCGCAGCACCAGATCCCAGCCTGATTGCGCGTCGTCGGGCGCCTTCATCGCCGCCGCGACGACCCGGTCCGACTTCAGTTCGTAGAAGCTCTGCGTCGGCGCGTGGTGCCCCCGGGCATGCGCGGCGGTTTGCATCGAGCGCAGCGGGACCGTATAGAGCTGGGCCTCGCGGTTCACACCCCCCTGGCTCCAGTCCCCCGTATGCGGATAGAGCGAGTATTCGCAAACGTGGTCGCCCAGGCACTGCCCCCCCTTCTGGTTCGGGTCGACCGTGGGGGTGCGGAACTCGGTGCAGATTTTCATCGGCGCGGTGCGGAGCAGCGTCAGCGCGATCGTGCGCGAGGCGTCCTCGCTGACCTCGAATTCGGTCAGCCCGCGATTGAGAATCGCCAGGCCCCCCTCGCCATCGCTCAGATCGACAAACGTATGTTGCGGCAGGGTTTTCATTCCCCCCGGGCCAACGCCGTTCACGTCGCGCGCCAGCGTGATCGGCCGCCGCAGGACCAGGAAGTGCCCTTCCGCGTCGGAGTGTTCGGCCTGGATCCAGGTCGGGATCAGCGCCCGGAGCCGATGGTCCTCGGCCTGATTGTTGAATCGCACCGTGACATCCACGCGCCGCTGCCCCGCCGCCAGGCTCACTTCCGTTTCGATCCGGAGGTCGATGCAGTCCGCGCCGCGCGCCCGTTTGGACCAGTCCGCCCGCGCCGGCACCCGCATCGTCGTCTCGATCGCGAACGTCGTCACCAGCGGCCCATCGCGCACCAAGCGAATCCGGTGCGGGAAGCCCCGGCTGGAAATCACTTCATCGTGATTCGGAACCGTCCGGTGCCAGTAGTCGCCCAGTTCCCCGCCATCTTCATAAGCGTTCAGGCCCCGGAATGCGCGGTTCGTAGTCTTGTCCAGCAGATCAAACGTCCCGTCGGATTGGAAGGTGACCTTAAGAAATTCGTTTTCCATCCCCATGCCGCCGTCGCACAGTTGCGACCCTTGGTCGATCCGTTCGTAGAGGAAATCCAGCGAGCGGTCCTGGCGCGACTCGGCAACGAGCCGGTAGACCTTGTACCCGCCGGCGGGAACCTCGCCCGTGTCGAAATACACGGTGTGACGATCGCAATAGAACGGACGGGGCCGCGCGCAGGCGTCATGCACCGGGACCAGGTGCTCGTGGCGATCGATCCATTGCACGGGGCGGCGCCGGCCGTCGGTGTCGACGAGCGAGAAGCGGGCGACATCCTGCTCGCGCGGCGTGTCGAGCGCGGCGAACAGCACTTCGCGCCGCGCCATCGGCAGCGGATTGAACACCACCAGCAGCACATCCCCCGCGTCGAACCCGGACAGGTTCATCCGGCCGACCATCCCCGTCATCGCATGGATCGTGAGGGCGTGCGCGATCTCCAGCACCTGCTCCAGCCGATGCACGACGTCGCGCGAGATCTTGTCCAGCGTGACGCCATTGATCGCATCGTGGCTGTGCGACAGCAGCAGGTAGCGCCAGGCGTTTTCGAGGAATCCGGCCGGGCAGGGGAGCCCCATCATCCGCGCCATGGCAACCAGCGGTTCCGCCCCCTGAATCAGCGCATGCTCCGCCAGGCGGTTGAGCCGTTTCAGATAAAGCCGCGTGGCGAGCGCATTGCCCTGCACCGCCGTTATCGGCGGATCGCGCAGCTCGCCCTCGACTACCCGCAACTCATCCATCGAGATGGTTTCGCGCAGCCGCTGGATGTAGTCCGGCAGGTTGCCGTGGATGAATTGCCGGTCATCGAAAGCGGCGTTGGCCTGCTCGATCAGCTCGGGGAGCAGTTCCAGGCCCACGGTATAATCGCAGCCCTCGCCCAGGAACCGGTCGGTGGGCGACAGCGAATCCTCGGTGGTCGACCACGCATTGAGCAGGGCGTCGCGCAGGTGTTCGGCGTGGATCCGCGGCCCCGAGTCCACATGATGGAAGTCCATGGCCTGATCGCCGGCGTCGGCGCTGCGCACGATCAGCCCCGCCCGCCGCCAGTCGAAATGCCATTCGTCGCTCCAGAACTGGCCGCCATGGAGGATCTTGAGCAGGGCGCGCTTGTAGAAGTTGGCGCGCCCCAGCTCCCCCAGCCGCGTCGTGAAGACGGTCAGCCGCCAGCGCGCCCCCCATTCGGAATTCCTCTGGCGTTCGCCCGAGGAATTCCGAATGGGGGGCGCGCTGGCGGCTGACATTCTTCGCCGTCACGATCGCCTGGATGCCGAAACCAGCATACAACTGCGGCATCTGCGCCGGTTGCCCCCAGCCGAAC
>ERZ795058.3708-NODE-3708-length-15778-cov-11.556446_pt1 | contig 15778 bp, 12 predicted proteins | sample MGYA00375142_ERZ795058 | MGnify/ENA primary metagenome ERZ795058 (study PRJEB30187, sample SAMN05720210) | activated sludge metagenome | isolation source: anaerobic digester from wastewater treatment plant | place: Japan | collected 2015-04-20 ... | reverse complement strand
CGGCCTCTGTCAGTTCACATGAACAGGTCAGTCTCCATCAAGAACACTACTTGTGATCCAGCACATAGGCGCCGCTGAAGTCGATGAATCCCAGAGGCGACCTGACGGCGCCCTTGACCCACGGCTTCATGACGTTCTGGTTCACATAGAAGTAGATCGGCATGATGGGCATATCGTTCATGAGAATGTCTTCAGCCTGATGGAGCATCTTCGCACGGGCGATGGAATCCGCCACCTTGAACGACCCGAAGATCAGGTTGTCATATGTCTTGTTGCTCCATCCAGTGTCGTTGTTGCCGTTGGTCGTCGTCCACATGTCGAGGAAGGTCATGGGGTCCATGTAGTCGCCGATCCAGCCGGCGCGTGCCACCTCATAGTTCAGCGCATCGCGCGAGGCCAGATACACGCCCCACTCCTGGTTCGTGAGCTGGACGTTGATGCCCAGGTTCTTCTTCCACATCTCCTGGATGGCTTCGGCGATCTTCTTATGGTTCTCGCTGGTGTTGTAGAGAATCGTCAGCGTCGGGAAGCCCTTGCCATTGGGATATCCAGCGTCGGCCAGCAGCTTCTTCGCGACTGCAACGTTCTCCTTGATGTAGTCGTTCCCGGCCACGGTCCGGAAGTCGGCGCCTGGCTTGCCGTCAGCCAACCCGAAGGGGACATAGGCAAGTGCAGGTTTCTGACCGCCTCTGGTCACGCGGTCGATGAGCATCTGGCGATCGATCGCCATGGTGAGAGCCTTGCGGACTTTGACATCGCTAATAGGCGGCTTAGTGACGTTGAACATGTAGTAGTAGGTGCCAATATACGGCGTGCGGAACAGGGAACCTTCCTTCTCAAGGCGAGGAATCTCGGAAACCGGCGGATCGTCGAACCAGTCGAGCTGGCCCGTCTCGAACATCGACAGCGCTGTCTGGCGGTTGTCGATGAGGTAGAGCACGAGCTTGTCTAGCTTGACCTTGTCGCGTCTCCAGTAGTTCTCATTGGGCACTAGCTCCATCACGGCGCTGTGCTCCCACTTAACGATCTTGAACGGCCCGTTGCCCACGTAGTTCTTGATGTCCTGGAACCAGCCCTCGGGGTTCTTCTCCACGATCTTGCGGTTCACGGGCATCAGGGTGGGGAAGTTGCACAGCTGCAGGAAGTAGGTGGTGGGGTTCTCCAGCACCACTTCGAGGGTATAGTCGTCGATCGCCCTGACGCCCACCTTGGAGGCGTCTTTCAGGGTGCCCTCGTTGTAAGCCTGCCCGTTCTTGAGGTACCAAAGCTGTGTCGCGTACTCCGACGCAGTCTCCGGAGCGAGCGCGCGCTTCCACGACCACTCAAAATCATGAGCGGTCAGGGCGTCGCCGTTAGACCACTTGGTCTTGCGAAGCTTAAAGACGTAGGTCTTCCCGTCCTTGCTGACAGTCCAGCTCTCAGCGACAGCTGGCTGAGGAACGTTGTTCTCGTCCATTCTGGTAAGGCCCTCGAAGCAGTTGAGCTCGATAATGGCCTCAGGAACTCCGGTGGATTTCGCCGGGTCGAGCGTCTCAGGCTCGGTTCCCACGTTGAAGCTAAGCTCCTGCTTCTTGGCGAGTGCCTCCGCAGCGAAACCTGCCGACGTAATCATCAGCAGCGCCACGAAGCACGCGAGTATTGACATGAGTCTTCGCATACAAACTTGCCTCCCTCTGTTGTTAGTGGTCTTTCGTTGCCCACAGGCCCAGATAATCGAATGCCTGTTCGCGTCGGATTTGGACTTATCTGAACCTGGGGGAGTCCATAGTATGTTTTCTATTCTCCTTACCATGTCGGATTCCTGCTACGTGTCTCCTGCAATTCCGGGCCATTCTGTGGGAATGATTACAAAGCAAGACCAAGCTTGGCTGCCAAACGTGAAAGGTTGTGGTGTTTGTGCACCTCTTCAGCGCGGGTGCTCTGTCGGCTCTGGCGGCTGCAGCGGCCAGCGGCGTGGCAATGGCCTTCCAGGGAGCTGTGAACGCAACGGCCGCAAAAGCCATTGGCCTCTGGGAGACGACCTTCGTAGTGCTGGCCTCCGGCACTGCACTCACAGGCGCCGGACTGGCTCTCGGGCTTAGCCGGGGCGGCATGGCGCGCCTCGGCACCGCGCCGTGGTGGAGCCTGCTCGGCGGGCCTGTAGGGCCGGTCATCACCGCGGCTGTGGCCTACGGGATACGTAGGGCCGGCGCAGTTGGCGCAACGACAGCCATAATAGTGGGCCAGATCGGCACAGCCGCCCTCATCGATCATCTGGGCTGGCTGGGAATTGAGCGCATCCCATTCAGCCCGCTGAAACTACTGGGCATCGCGCTGCTCGCGGTCGGAGCTTGGATACTGCTGAACTAACGTAGATGCTGCAAGCCACAGGCAACCCCTGCGTCCACTGTGCCCCCTATGTCCGTCCCTATGTCCGTCCCTATGTTCGTCCCGATGTCCGTCCCGATGTCCGTCCCGATGTCCTTTATGTTGCCACTACCTCGCTCCTATCTTCGACACTGCCCTGGCTCCCATCTCATTCGCCAGGGCTAGACTGGCGGCCAGCCCCGCCCCGCGCGAGTACTCGAGCACAAACCCGGCATCGAAGGCATCCCCCGCCCCGGTCGTATCGACTACTTGGGCAGGCACAGCTGCGAATCGAACTCGAGCTACGAGCCCTTTTTTGCGCGCCTGCCGGTCTGCGCCCGACCCTGGCGCGGGGCCTGTTCCAGCCACGCCCCCTGGCCTGGCCACGGCGTCTGCTCCAGCCACGGCGTCTGCTCCAGCCACGGCGTCTGCTCCTGCGCCCATCGCCCCCACTGCGCCCGGAATACCCGCGCTACCCGGAATACCCGCGCTACCCGCAATACCTGCCCATTGCCGCGCCATGCCCAGGCATCCGTCCGCACCCAGTTTCAGCGCAACCACCGGGAAGTGATCGAGCAGGCAGGACGCGATATCTTCAGGTCGCTCCAATCCGGTCATGGCGCGCCCTTCGTCCAGATTGGGAAGTATGACCGCAGCTCCCTCGCACAGCTTGAGAAAGGCCTGCCTGCCCAGGGCCTGGATAAATGAGTATGCTGCAGGATCTATCGATACAGGGACTCCCGCTTCCCGGGCTACGTTGATGCAATGGCGCGCGGCCTTTGCGGGCGCATCCTCCAAGAACACATATCCCGAAACATGCAACCATTCAGCGCCTGACACAACTTCTTCCGGGATATCCTCCATCGACAGGCGCGCGTTGGCCCGTCGGTCGCATACCATGTCGCGCTCGCCGTCGGCTGCCACAATCACTCCCACCCGGCCCGTGCCGTGCTCCGGATCGGGATCGAAAGCAAGGTACGGGCACACACCTTCATGTTTCAGGTCGGCGACCAGCGCCCGCCCCAGGAAGTCGTCGCCTACGCGGCCTATCAAGCCCGACCTACGACCATGGCGCGCGATCCATACAGCGAAATTGGCAGCCGACCCGCCTGCAGCCAACTCCACTCGCCCCCGGGTATCAGTGCGCGGGTTTCGTCTGTCGGGTATTTGGAAGTACGCGTCGACCATCAAGTCTCCAAGGCTTACAATCACAGAAGCTCATTCCTTTGCCAGACACACAGGATTCTCGGCCCGTGCGAAGAACGTCATTCCCCGGAGGTGATCGGTATTGGATAGTGTCACAGTGTTCGAGTCTTTGAGGAGCATCGCAACCCCCGGGCTTGACAGGGTGATCAAAGTTGTGACGGATCTGGGCTCGACAACATTCTACATGATTGTGATACCAGTACTCTACTGGTGCGTCAGCAAATCGCTCGGCTTCAGCCTGGCTATAGTGCTGTCGGTCTCCAACTACATAAACGTGGGGATAAAGTTCATCGTGTGCCGAATCCGTCCCTACGTCGCCTTCCCTCACCTCAACGCGCCGGAGTACCTGAAACTGACGGGGACGGGATACTCATTCCCCAGCGGGCATGCTCAAGGCACATCCGTCTTCTGGACATATCTTGCACGCAGCGTGCGGCTGAAGTGGATCGCGGTGACCGGGATGGCGGTGGTCGTGGTCGTAGCCTTCACGCGAGTGTACGCCACTTGCCATTATCCCACCGACGTGCTGGCGGGTGCTGCACTGGGCGTTGCCATCGCCCTTGCGTACGCAGAAATCGAGCGACGCTTGCAGAAATTGAGCGCGCAAGGCAGGAGCCGAATAGGCCTCCAGCTGGCCGTGTCCATCGCGCTTCCCGGCCTCGCGTTCGCTCTATCCGCGCCCCGAAACCCCGCGTTCACTCAGGAGGTCGCCCAAGTACTCGGCTTCCTGGCGGGAGCGGGAATTGGCTACACCCTCGAGGCGGCGTATGTGAAGTACGACGTTCGCGCGAGCCTACCGATTCAGGTCGTCAAGGTCGCGCTGGGCATGGCCGGGTTGATGGGGGTCAGGTACGGGCTCAAGGCGGTCTTCCCCGACACCGCGTTCTGGAACATGCTTCGCTACTTGGCCGTAGCCGTCTGGGCCACACTGGGAGCGCCGTTCGTCTTCAAGCAGCTGTTCGGACGGCGGGGAGCAGCACGGGCCGAGAAGCGCTGACCCGGACATCGGAGGTTGGCCATAACGGGGTGCCCCGAAGGTCGAAGCAAGCACGTGCGTTTGGGCCCGGCGGTCACAATCAGTCAAGTCAGTCGTTGGGGTCGTGGGGCCGTGGGGCGCTGGGGCCGTGGGGTCATGCGGCAGTCGCGCCGTGGGGCCGTGGTGGTTCTGGGATACCCCTGGGGGTATCCGTGCAGGGATATCAGCAGATTTTGACGATAGTTTGGGCCGATGTACTCAGTTTTTGAGTACATCCAGTTGGTCGATGAACAAATGGGGTTGCCCGGGGCTCATTCGAAGGCCAGGTATGTCCTATTATATGGCGAATAGCTGACAACCAGCGCCACATTCCGCACGCCGCTTCCAAGTCCCGCCATATCATGGGTGATAATGCCGTTCGCTCTACAGGTCGCGATGTCCGCTCGGGCCGGATACCCCCGATTTTCGCGATCCGAAGGCGGTCCGGTGGCCATCCGAAATCGATGTACTCAATTTTTGAGGATATCTCGGAAACTAACGTCAAAAATCGAGTGCATCCCAGCTACAGCCGTTTTGGCGCCCCACTCCCCTCATTAGGCCAGCTTGACGCCATTTCCGCGGATCATGACGCCTTCTAGCCCACGCCTCCTATGGGAGTACCCGGCCGATGTTCCAACTAGTAGAACCTATAAGGACTACACTCGCCCCCGACTTGCCGGAATGCAACCGGCGACGAAACCGCCTTTCGCAGGTAGTTGGTCAGCACCGGGCGAGCGCGCGGCTAAGGCGCCAGATCGCCATGCCGCCAGAGCGCCATACGGCTAGAGGGCAAAAGCGCTAGATCGCCACAGCACCATAGCGCCAAAACGCCAGAGCGCCAGAGCGCCAAAGCGCCAGATCGCCATGCCGCCAGAGCGCTGAGCCCTAGTGAGCCGACTGAATAACCCGCTCCAGCTGTGCGCGAGTCATGGCGCCCACGCGCAGGTCATGCACTATGCCGTGTGCGTCAATGACAAATGTAGTAGGGACGGCAGTTATCTGATACAGGCGCGCAAGCTCGCCCCGGGGATCGGCAATAACGGGCAGGTCCAGCTTGCGCGCTTCCATGTACTTGAGCACAGCATCCGCCTTCTCGCCCACCGCAATCGCCACAATCTCCGCGCTCTCCGCGCTCTCCACGCCCTCCATGCCCTCCGCGCCCTCCATGCGCTCCATGCGATCTGCATGCATCTGAGCAAGAATCGATATGTGGGCAAGGCTGGCGCCCGATGCGGTGCTGAAGAACGTGATCACCACTACATCGCCTGCGCAATCCTCTAGGCGCAGGCGATCGCCGCTGATAGTCCTGCCGTCAATTCCAGGCGCCGGGTATCCCGGCGACGGTCGCTCCGGCAATGGCCCAGGTTTGGCAGGAGTGCGCCCCTCAGGCGACCCGCCGGGCGATTCCGCCCGCGACCCTCCAAAGGGAGGCGCCGATCGCTTCACGAGGCCAAACAGCCTGGCCGGACCGGGAATCACGCCGCCTGCCCAGGCTGCAATCAGGGTTCCGAGCACAAGTCCCGCCACCGCGATGGCTATCGCGATCCACAGCGCCCTCCGAAACTCCGCCCCAGACCATTCTGGAGACCGTTCCGGGGCGCCGGCCCCGTCGGTTCCTCCGCGACCTACAGGGCCCACAGCGCCCTCGGTCCCGAACGGTCCAGGCCACAGCCACACCCCTGGCCACGGGCAGGTCGGCGGCCAGACCACCGCTCGCATCACTCCCGCGCTGCGCGCGCCGCCCGCAACACGCACCCTTGCCTTCCGCTTCGACGCATTTGTGGCCATAAAAGACATCCCTCCGTTCGTATTCCTACGACGGAGGGCTCGCCCACTATTCGCGCGCTCGCCGCGCTACAACACCTTGCTCAAAAACGCTTGTGTCCTGGGGTTTTGGGGCTTGCCCAGCACCTGCTCGGGCGTGCCCTCTTCTACAATTACGCCTTCATCCATGAAAAGGACCCTGTCGCCCACCTCGCGCGCGAAACCCATCTCATGGGTGACAACCACCATTGTCATGCCCTCTTCTGCTAACTTGCGGATGACGTCCAGCACCTCGCCGATCATCTCCGGGTCAAGCGCCGATGTGGCCTCATCGAACAACATAGCCATAGGCTTCATCGCGAGCGCACGGGCGATAGCCACGCGCTGCTGCTGCCCGCCCGACAGCTCAGACGGGTAATCATTCTCCTTTTCCGCAATTCCCACTTTCCTCAAAAGATCCCTGGCAGTCTGCCTGGCCTCTTCCGAAGATACGCCGCGCACTTTCATCGGCCCCAGCGTGATATTGTCTATCACGCTCATGTGAGGAAACAGGTTGAATCTTTGGAACACCATGCCCATCTCGCGCCGCACTTCGTTCACGTTGACATGCGGATCAGTTATGCAGTGACCGCGGAAGAAGACCTGGCCGGCGGTGGGCCTCTCCAGAAGGTTGAGGCAGCGCAGGAATGTGCTCTTTCCGGAGCCGGACGGACCTATGACTACGACCACCTCATGCGGCTCGATGGCCACATCGATCCCCCGCAGCACGTGGTTGCTGCCGAAAGACTTTTGGAGCCCAACGGTCCTAATCAACCACCCTCAACCTCCTCTCAGACCAGGCCACAAGCCTGGAAATTGCAAGCGTCATCGCCAGGTAGATCAGCGCTACGACCATGTACACCTCAAAGGGCCTGAACGTTCGCGTGATCACCACCTGCCCTTTGCGGAGCAGTTCTTCCAATGCTATCACTGATACTAAGGACGAATCCTTCAGCATCGCAATGAACTCGTTCCCCAGAGGGGGTATTATCCGCCTCAAGGCCTGTGGAAAGATGATGTACCGCATGGACTGGGAGTAGGTCAGACCCAGCGACCGAGCCGCCTCCATCTGCCCCCGGTCCACCGACTGTATGCCGGCCCGAACGATCTCTGCGATGTACGCACCGCTGTTCACGCCCATCGCGGTGATCGCGGCAATGAAAGGAGGCACAGGGCGGCGTATCAATGTAGGCAGACCGAAGTATACGAGGAACAACTGCACCAAGAGCGGAGTGCCTCTGATGAAGTCGACGTAGACGCTGGTGATGATGCGCGCCATGCGATTGCCGCCTACCCGGGCGATTCCGGCGAACGATCCGATGATAAGGCCGATCGCGACCGCGATAACCGCAAGTTCAACAGTGAGACGCGTGCCCAGAAGCAGTGCGGGCAGAATGCCCGGGATTATCGAAAAGTCGAGCGCCACATCGATTCCTCCATCGTGTCGCATCTCATGAAGACTGGCCACCGGCGGTTCCTATACCGCCGTGGCCAGCCCATGGTGGATCAAACTCGATACCTCATCGATACCTCAATGGCCCGCGTCAGTTCGCCCCGAACCAATCGGCGTATATCTTGTCATACTCACCGGAAGCCTTAATAGACGCCAGTGCGCGGTTGATCTTCTTGATTAGGTCGGCGTTGTTCTTGCGGATGGCAATACCGTAATACTCCATTGTAAAAGGCTCGCCGAACTTGATGTCCTTATACTCTTTAGCGATCTCAGCCGCAACCGCCAAGTCGATTATGCAGGCCGCGACACCGCCGTTGCGAACTTCCTGAATGGCATCAGGCGCCATGTTGAAGCGTTTGACCGTCGCGCCCTTTATTTCCGAGGCTGCAAGGTCGCCGGTAGTGCCGATCTGCACCGATATCTTCTTGCCCTCAAGATCCTCCACAGTCTGGACCGCAGAGTCCTTGGCCCGGGTCACTATGACCTGCCCGGCCGAAAAATACGGATCCGAAAAAGCCACAGCCTTCAGGCGTTCGTCGGTGATGGTCATCGCCGACATGATGCAATCGTAGTTGCCGGTGAGCAGGCCCGGAATTAGGCCGTCCCAGGCGGTGTTCACGATCTGGACTTCCATGCCCGCAGCAGTGCCCACGGCACGGATGAGGTCAATGTCGAACCCGAGGTAAGCCCCGGTCTTCTCATCCTGGTACTCAAAAGGCGGAAAATCGGCGCTCGTGCCAACTTTCAGAACGGGTTTCGCCCCAATGGCAGCAGTAGTCCCGATAACAAGAGTAAGTGCCATGCACAAAAGGAACACGGAGGATAGTCTTCTCACTAGACACAGCTCCTTTCAAATCTTGTTACGCTGTTACTGCATGAGTATACGCTCGACGCGCGCCACTGTCAACGATCACATTTCACAGACATTCTACACGATAAAGGGCTTGCAGGCAAATTCATCTAGCCTTATGCTGGGAGGCGGCACGTTCCATCATCTTCCGGATGCGCCGTTCCACTCCCTCAGGCAGCGGCTTCACCACCACCTGAACCGTACGGTCATCATGGTCGGGCCGGCCTGGTGCACGCTGATCCACTCCACGTACCCCCATGCCGGTCGCACCGCCGTCAGCGGCATCGCCCGCAGCAGCAGCGGCGTCCATGCCGGCGCCAACGCCCACGCCGCCCCAGTCGGCCCACACCGGCGGTCTAGTAGGCACGTATGGTTCCTTCTCAAGCAGCTCATGCAGGATGACCAGGGCGGTCTCCTTGTCGGGAATTCGGCCGCGAGGAGTCGCGTCCGGGTCATGCTGAGCGTAAGGCGGAATGGGCGAGCCGACGCATGATGGGCACCCATCCTCGCACGTACAGTTCTCAATGAGATTGAGGCAGGCCTCCATGACCTCCTCTATCATGTTGTATGATTTCTGGGCGAATCCCACGCCCCCGGGATGCCGGTCGTATATGAACAACGTCGGCACGCCGGTGTTGGCCGAATCCACTGCAGTGCCGATATCCATCGGGTCGCACATGGCAAACAGGGGAATTACGGCCGATGCCGCGTTTCCGATGCCTATGAGCCCCTCTGTGGCGATGCGTCCGAACCCTGCGACAAGCCGCGCTGCACTTTCAGGCAGTTCCAACCACGCAGCGGCCGTGGCCAGTTCGTGCTGGGGCAGGCTCACCTTGCCGAAGCCTATGCTGTCGCGCTCGTAGAACTTGATCTTGCGAAACATGTAAGTGAGACTCATGACCGTTACATCGCCGAAATTGACCTGACTCCGACGCCAGGCCTTGACCTGCTCTCCCGCGTCTACCTGGACTTTCGTCTCGGTCACCGACTGGGTGAAGTAGTCCACATCCGCTTTGTGTATATAGGCAGTCTTCTCAGTGAGATTGAGGTCCGACACTAGAAAAGTCTCGCCCTCATGCATGTATACAGCTTCCGGGTGTACCTGCTCAAATGCGGAAAGCTCATCTATGGTGCCTATGACTCGATTCCCGGCCTCCGACGATGTATCGATTATCGTATATGTGTTCTCAGCCATGTTCCGAAGCTTCACATCACTCGCGGGAAACCCCCGTCCCGCCCATCGCCAACCCCGTTTAGTGCGGATCACATCGCCCCGATCCTCCAAGATGGCAATGAGCGCAGGTGCATACTCTCCAAACGCCTCAAGCTCAGCCGCGGTTACCGGCAGTTCGACTGCGGCGGCGCGCAGGTGGCCGGCGAGGATATACGGGTTTGCCGCATTGACGACTGCGTTCTCAGGCGACCGCTCGAAGAAGTACTCCGGGTGCCTCATCAGGTACTGGTCGATAGGGAGGTCGTGCGCAATGAAGACCGCAAGTGATTCCTCGCCCTTGCGCCCCGCCCGTCCTGCCTGCTGCCAGGTTGACGATATAGTGCCCGGATAGCCCACAATTAAGCTTGCCTCCAGGGAGCCTATGTCGATTCCCAGCTCCAAAGCGTTGGTGCTCACCACACCGAGTAGTTCGCCTGCAAACAACTGCCGCTCGATCTCCCGTCGCTCGCTCGGCAGATAGCCGCCGCGGTAGGGCTTGATCTTGCCCGCCAGCGACGGGGCCTGCCTCCGTAAGCTCTCCACTGCGTACTTGTAGATCAGCTCAGCCACGACCCGAGCTCGCACAAAGGTGATAGTCGGTATGCCCAACATGATGAGCTGCACCAGAAGACGCTCGGCCTCGCTGTTCGAGCTACGCCGCTCCATGCTCCCGTCAAGCCGGGGAGGGTTCCAGAACATGAACTTGCGAGCCCCGCGCGGTGCACCGTCGTTATCGACAACGTGAACAGGTTTTCCGCATATACCCGCAGCTAGCTCCTGCGGGTTGTCGATAGTCGCAGAGCAGCAGATGAACGTGGGATCCGACCCGTAGTGAGCGCATATGCGCCTCAGACGCCGGATCACGTTGGCGACGTTGGAGCCGAAAACGCCTCTGTAGGCGTGTATTTCGTCGATCACTACGTACCGCAGGCCGGCAAAGAACCGCCGCCAGCTCGGATGGGACGGGAGTATCCCCTGGTGGAGCATGTCGGGGTTGGTGAGGATGATGTTGGCCTCCTCCCGCAGTTTCCGACGAGTCGAGTCGGGAGTGTCGCCGTCGTAAGTGCCTGACCTCACCGGCAGGCGCGGTTCCAGTTCCCGAAGTCGCGCCAACCCTCTTTGCTGGTCCTGAGCCAGAGCCTTGGTGGGAAAGATGTACAGTGCCGCGGCTTTAGGATCCCGCAGAAGCTCTTCGATGACCGGGATGTTGTAGCAGAGCGTCTTGCCGCTGGCTGTGGAGGTGACAACGACGATGTCACGCCCCTCTCTGGCGCTTTGCACCGCCTCGGCCTGGTGAGTATATAGAGACGATATCCCCATGCGCGCCAGCGCGTCCCAGAGTGCCGGAGCTATGGGCGGATCCACATGGCCGTAGCTGGCATCCCTGGCGGGAATGGTCTCCAAGTGCACAGCTTGGCCACGATATTCGTAGCCAGACATGAGTGAGTTGACGAACCTTGAGACATCCAACCGCCCATTCCCCGCTTTCCTAGCTTTCCCGGTAGTCGACGAGCGCCCGGCCCCGGCCCCAGCACGCAGCACGGCACAGCACAGCACAGCACAGCGTAGCACAGCGTAGCGAGGCGAGGCGGCACTCTCGGCAGTGGTCTGTTCCGCACTATTGTTCTCCTGCACAGTGCGGAATTCCTCCACCAACGAAACCGTCCCCGCTCGCGCCGCCGCAGTAAGCCGTTGCAGGCCGTTTCAGGCCGTTGCTGGCTGCGGTGCAAAGTGGGGACGGAAACGGTGCTTCGCGAGGCAACACTATGGATCGGTCCGGGCTATCCTCAGTCTACCTCCGCGCAGGGATGTAGAGCTTCTGGCCCGGCTCAGGTGCATCCGTCTGAGCCATCCCGTTGGCCAGCGCGATCTTGTCGGGAGGAACGCCATACCTGCGCGCGATCCGCGGGAGTGTGTCACCCGCGCCCACAACGTAGAAGGTCATCGCGAACGGGTCAAGCGATACGGGCGTCATCGTCTCGGCTGCCGTCACTACCGATACCCGGGTTTGACGATATGCGGCAACGCCGATACGGATGGACCCCTGAACATCGAGCTTTGCCGGACCGGCCCTCTCCACGAAGACCGACTCGCTCACAGACGTGACTTCTATCCTGTCGCCCTCGATCACGTCAGGAATTTCGACGGAGTCCGAAAACTCCACAGGCATCTCCAGCGCAAAAGCAACCGGGAATGTGCCCGCGTCGTCTTCCTCGACGTCGCTCAGGAATACCCTGGATCTGAGCAGTCCTCTCACGGTTGCCTCTCCGTCGGATGCTTCCGCCTCTGAAAGGCCCACCTGCCGCAGGCTTCCCTTGATCTCCTCCATGCCCGTGAGCGAGCGGCGCTGCGCCAGCGCCGATATGGGGACTGTGTCTTCCACATCGATGTCCACGGCGCCCTCGCCCACCATCTCCTCGACGATGATGGACTTGGTCTCAGTGTCCACTATCTCCTGTGTTTCCGAAGTTATCTCCACAACCGCCGGCACACGCTCCCTGGCCGCGAGTTCGATGCTCACATCCACTGCTGCTTCCACCCGAAAAGCGCCGTCCGACACGGGTATCGCCACAACTTCCGCAAGCTCAACCCGGGCCTTTGCGCCCATAGACTTGCGGGCATCCGGGATGTCAAATGACTTGTGGAATGGCACTCGTTCGAACCTGACAATGTTCACCGCCACTGCCGCTCTTGCCGGGGCGTAGGCTATCTCGAGCACTAGCTCGCCTTCGACCGACACCTTGCCGTCGGATGTCTGAACACCTGCGACCCGAGCCCAGCCCGCAACCCCGCAGGACCTGGCATCCAGAATGCACGGCGGATTGCCCTCTGGGATACCGAGCGTCTCCCCGACCTGGACGCGTTCTGACGGCGACGCAACAGGCCGACTCAAAGTCACGCTCTCGGTATGGACTGTAATGCGCGATCCGCCCGTGGCCTGGGCTGCAACAGCGACGTCCACAGCCGCCTCCCGGAAAGCTTGGGCTGAGACTGCCAGAGCGGCGGTGAGCTGCAACGTGCGGGCGCCGGTGCTCTCTGCCTCAAAATGGGCTATCGTAACCTCGGCAGTGGCAGCGTCGTCAGGACTGACTCCCGGGGCCGCAATAACAACCTCGAATCTGGGATCGTCGATGGAGACCCTCTCCGCAGAATCGGGTTCACCCCGGGCTACGTACAGCACCTGTGACCTGACGTACCCGGATACCTTGACCTGTCCTTCCCCGGGCTCCACAGACTTCACTACCGGCATTCCCTGAGCCCAGAGGACGGCCTCCGCCTGAGCATCCGACATGTCTGGACAATCCGCAGGCAGCGCGCAGGACCGCTGGGTGTTGACCTCAGACATGCCCTGCCCGGACACCCTGGCAAATGAGAGCCTCCTGTGCTCGAGCTGAATTCCCACTTGTTCCTCCCCCCTGGCATTGGCGGGTCTAGCCGCCCTCTGCCAGAATATATGCCGGGAGTCACATGATGATGAACCTTCGACCGATTTCCGCGAGGACTTGCTCTTTCGCGTCCTCCACGCCCCGAAAAGCTGCTCCCAAGATGTTCAGTCGGTTCACCGCATGAAGCTTGCGGCCAAGGCTGGCCGAGTTCTCGCGCCACAGCCGTTGGACCGATCCGCGGGCACGGTAGGCAAGGTAGTCAAGGCCTGTGGAATCGTCTATGCCTTCTCTTACCACATGTCTAGCTCTCAGTTTGGCCAATTCGCCGCCGGTCATGGGCTCTGGCCCCGACTCGCCCACATGATGCGGCCTCAGCTCTATCACCGCCATCAGTCGCCACCGAGGGACGAACTTGCATGCCCAGGCGATTGAGCTGTGAAAGGTCTCCGGATCGCGTGCATCTAGGATATCGAGGAGTACGATATCGGCCACTGCCCCGATGTCTTCAAGATCGTACCCATTGGGGCGCCAAACCACACGGTCGGGAGAGCGTCCGTGACACTCGCCGGGAGGACAAGTGCGAACGGGCACCCTTACCGCCAGATGAAGCCCGGCCTTTCGGCACGCACGCGCGACAAACCTGATAAACCGTATGTAAGCCCATGCAGCAGCATCATCAAGAGCCGAGTCCGCGGCCTCAATCACGATACCTTGCAGGCCTCGCTGGCCTGCCTGCCTTATCATGTCAGCGAAGGCCTTGCGTTGGCCAGCCGGCTCTGATACGATCCCGAAACATCTGTGTGCGTCACAGGCTCCTGAGACTGCGCCCGCGACTGCGACTGCGCCCGCTGACACCCCGGCCTCTATTTGCCGAGCTACAAAGGTCCACTCCAGCCCGCGAGATTCACCCGCGTCAAGGGCCGCGGCAACGCGTCTGTGCACTACGAGCTGCTCCCCGGCAAACACGTCTTCGTACCTCTTTCGCCTGTTGCCTTCGATGATCGCTTCCACCGTCGTGCCGAGCTCCCTGGCTATTGCCTGCAGCGACTGGCCGGCGCGCGCTCGCAGCGTAATCCTCGACGCGGGCAGGCGCAGATTCATCAGTCTCCTGAGCTCCGGGCCCGGCACTCCGCCTGTTCCCAACCTGTAGGCCGCCTGGCATTTCCGCACAGCGTCCCGGGTGAGAGGTCCGTACATGCCATCGCACGGCCCAGGGTCAAACCCCAGCCCGGCGAGGCCAGTCTGTACGTCAAGAGAGCTCATACCACATAGACGTGGTTGCCGAATATCCATGGCACGTATCTCCTGCATGCCTTCCGCTTAACCTCGACGCGATAGGCGCCGCGTCGGTCGAGGCCAATCGCCAGGCTGCTGCCCCATTCCTCCGCCAACGGCTCGCCATCACGGATTACCCTGATCAACCCGGGCTTAGGCGATGACACGACGAGGGTGGCCCCACGTGCCAACCGCGCTGTGCCCCCCATTTGCACCAGGTCACCACCGGATTCCACGTGGCAGCGGAAAGACGACGCATCGGCCACTTTGTCGGCTCCCACAAAACACCTGCCCTCACGCAGCGCGGCATAGACCGACGCTGAATCATGTTCGAATGTGCCGTTGAAAGGATCAGGAACCAAGATGTACGTAGACACGGTGACGAAGTCCTCTTCGTAGTCGCTGATTATCGCATGGGCGTCCACACCGCCAATGGCCACTACTCTCCTGCCCCTTTGGGATACGAAGTAATCCCAGGTCTCAAGGACGCCCTCCTCGGGGCCGTACGGCGAAAGCCAGGGGAATAGGGCATAGAGCGCCAGCTGAAAAATGTTCTTGGACTTGCCGGTGATGTCATAACTGTGGTTCCAGATCTCTATTCCGCTAAACGGCCCGGCTTCCCAGTTGGTCCACGGGTATTCCACGTACTCTCCCTTGACGAACGCCCCTCCTGTAGGATGGGCGATTATGCCTATCCCGCCCTGCCTGCGCACGGCCTCGACATTCTTGACCGGGTCGGGCGACGGCGCAATGGCGGAAGCGATGCCGAAGGCCAGATAGTGGTCGGCGTTGGTGTCGGGGGTGATCTCCTCTCCTACGAGCAGAAGAACGCGCCCATGCCGGCCCTCGTGCCCCTCTTCCTTGGCCTTCATGGTGTTGTGGTCGGTCAATATGACGAAATCAGCACGCGTCCTGTTGGCCGCATCAACGATCCTCTCGACGCAGCCCTTTCCGTCGGAGTAGGTGCTGTGGACGTGTATGACGCCACGGTATTCGTGCATGTAACCCGCCCGCCCCTTCACCGCAAGACTGATGTGCGCCGCAGATTATCTATATTCCTCCACAGCGCCTCGCGTGAAAGAGATGAAGAAACCCCCCGGCCGCTGTGGGCAGCAGGGGGGATTCTCACAATCATTTCCAGATATATACAGTAAATTCCGGAATCAGGAGCCCATTGCACCTATTCTGGTATCCAGACCGCTATCATGCACGCTCACCTCGACGGTTGAGG
>ERZ795058.3702-NODE-3702-length-15791-cov-14.901436_pt1 | contig 15791 bp, 9 predicted proteins | sample MGYA00375142_ERZ795058 | MGnify/ENA primary metagenome ERZ795058 (study PRJEB30187, sample SAMN05720210) | activated sludge metagenome | isolation source: anaerobic digester from wastewater treatment plant | place: Japan | collected 2015-04-20 ... | reverse complement strand
CCACAAAAAAGGCGCCGGGCAAAAGCCCGGCGCCTTGTGACGACTTAGGTGGTACCTAAGCGATATTAGAACGAGAACGTGTTGGTGATGGACCAGCCCATACCCGCTTGGATACGAGCGAGAGCCATCTGACCATCAGGATTCAGGCTAACCGGGACCAGCTTGGTGCGCTCACCCACGTTACGCAGGTTGAGCTGGATGCGCCAATCGATCTTGGAGGTGAGCTTGCGGCCATAGCCAACCCACACATCGAAGTGCTCGTCGGTCGGGCCGTACAGCGGCAGGGCAACATCGAGGTTACCCGCGGTGTCCAGGCCGTAGCCGAGCACGCGCTTGTCTTCCCAACGATAAGCAACGCCAATGTTGGCACCCTTGAGGAAGCCACTGTCGAAGTTATAGTTGTTGACGAGGTTGAAGCGCCACTGAGCGATTTCAGGAGCCTGCTGACCGATCTGGCTCTTCAGCACGTTGAAGGGAAGGACGATGTTGTCATTCCAGTTCTTGCGGAACGTATCACCACCCCACAGCTTGATCAAACCAGCGTCACCCGCGAGGAACTCGGTCATGGTGTTGATCCAAGCCTCAATCGAGGGGCTGATCGCGCTGTAGGCGGCATCCGTCTTGGACGCATTGATCGAAACCGTCCACTGCTTGATGGGCTGAGCGGTGAGCTCAACTTCCCAACCCTTGGAGGTCGTATCGCAGGTCGCGACAGGAGCCGAGCCGAAGCTGCCGAGGCTGCCAGCGTAAGCCGGCTGGAGGCCGAGACCGTTGCCACCCGGACCGTTGTAAGTCGGGCAGGCCGCGTACCAATCGCTCTCGTTGCTGGAGTGCAACTTGGAGACATCGAGATCAAGACCGTACTCGTCGCAGAAGCGCTGATCGAGCGGGAAGTTCGTCAGGAAGTCCTTAGCGATCGCGTAGATGCGAGCCTTGTCAGGCGAGCCATCGGCATTGGTGGCAATACCATTCCATGGCCAGCCCCAGTCGCCCTGATTGCGTTGCGGAGTCGCAACACCATCCAACGCGGCGAGAGCATGGGTGACGCCCCAGTACGGGATCGCCCAGCCATAGTAGAGGTTGTTGCCGAAGCCAGCGCCAGCGGCGCTGCTCAGGGTCGCATCCTTCACCTTGGTCTCGTAGTGCGTGACCTTCAGCGTGAGGCGATCGTTGAGCGTCGTGATGGCGATGCCGTAGTCCTCGGTATCACCCGAGGGATTGGCGATCTGGTTGCCGAAGAGGTCGCCGCGCGGAGCGTCGGCCTTGAAGTTCTCGGACGTGTTGTAGATCAGGCTGATGTTCGTGCCACCAATCTTTTCACGCCAAGCCTTCGGGGTGTGCAAGACGGCACCATAGCTGATGCTCTCGCCTTCGGCCTTTTGGGTCTGGGCGGCGGCATCGCTGGTGCTGTAGTTCATCAGCGAGACATTGCCCGAGCCCTTCGGAGCCTGGATGCTGGTGTTGGTCACCTTATCCTTACGCCAACCCCAGACCGGCACGAACAGCTCGTCGAAGAAGTAGCCCTGCCAGGTAATACCCTGGGACTCGATCTTGTTGCGGGACTTCTGGCCGGCAGTGTAGAGCGAGTCGATATCGCCACGGTCCGCACTGAGGACATTGAAGGTCTCGGTGGTCCAGCCAACGTAGTTGGCGGGATTGTCGGCCTGGATGCCGGTGGTCGTCACCAAGCCACCAATCGGGCCAGCGGCCGGATCGGTATTGGTATAGGACGTGTAGATATACTCATCGTTGTAGCCAACGTTCGAGGCCGCATTCCACGTCGGCTTGAAGTAGCGAAGCGACTGGGTCGCGCTCGGGGAGATGACCGCGGAGACATTATTCAGGTAGGCGCCGGAAGCGGTGCTGAGGCCGCTCATGTCGCCACCGAGGTAGGCGATCCAGTCAACCTGGGCCGCACCGGTCATGACGTCATAAGTCTGGCTGGAAGCCGCCGCAAAGGAGGGGTCCGTGGCCCAGCGAGCGTAGTTGCGGTAATCCGTGCGCTTCACATCCTGCGAGAGCAGGCCGGTGAAGACATGGTGGCCCAAGATACGGGCCAGGAGGGACTTCTTATCGAAGAAGTCGTCGAAGCGCAGGTCGCCAAACGCCGTGAAGCGATGGCTGTCGCGATCGATGTAGTTCTCCGTGTTGCCGTACTGGCCGCTGTTGCCGACATAGGCGCGACCGACGTTCGGGTTGTCGCTGCCATCGAGCAACTTATCGTTGATATCGATACTGAGGACATACTCGCCGCTGTTAAGGAAGCCGACCTGGCCATCCTCATAGCGCTGCATGTCGTACACATACTCGAAACCGAGACGATCACCGAAGAAGGTCTGAGAAACGGCGAGATTGGCCGCATCCCAACGGTTGTATTCCGACTTGTTCGAACCGTCCATCAGCAGGTTGTAGAAGTCGAAGATGGTGTTATCCGTCAGCGACTGGTCGTGGTAGTTAGCCGCGCCAAGCACACCCGCGTAACGGTAGTAGTTACGCAGACCGGCGATGGCCGCAGCCTTACCAAACTGGATGCCACCAATGGTGCCATCAATCTGACCGGCGCTGTTCAAGCCGCCAGCGACGCCAGCGACCGAGGCCTGGGAATTGATGGGAGCGGAGCTCGTGCTATTGTAGATGAGCTCCATGTTGCTGTTGGCACCACGGCCCATCGCAGCGTAGCCGTACCAAGGAGCAACGCCCTCGGGCCAGACTTCACCATTGGCTTGCGGCTCTTTGTTGGCCGTCAAACGGGTCCAGTCGGTCGTCGGATCGACCGTCAGCTTGTTCATGTTGGCAAAGCCGGTCACCGAGTCGGTGCCGGTCTTGAACCACTGGGTAATCGCATCAACCGGAGGCAGGGAGCGCGGGCGGTTGGCGTCGATGTCACCGCGCTCGTAGTTCACGCGGATGGAGGTGCGGGCGTCCGGGCCAAACAGCTTCGGATCGAAGCGCAGGGCACCGTAGATGCGGCGCGACTTCTGGTAGGCCGGATCCTGCTGGAAGTGCTCGTCTTCATCGAGGGCCGCGATACGAACCGCCAGCTGATCCTTGATCAGCACGTGGTTGTAATCGAGCGTCGTGCGGATCGAGTCGTACTTGCTGTAGCGGTTCTCGATCTTGCCACCCGTCTTGAAGGAGGCGCTGTTCAAGCTGGCATTGATGATACCGGCAGGGCTACCGACGCCGAACAGGATCGAGTTCGGGCCGCGCTGCATGTCCACGCGGTCAACGTTGTAGCTGTCCCACGGAATCTCCGTCATGAAGTAATCCCGGGTGTTGTCCGCCGCGTCCAAACCACGGACACGGGTGTTCGTGTTCGGACGGAGGAGGGCCGGAGCCTCAACGCCACCGAGGTTGGAGAAGTTACCACGAACGCCGCCGACTTCCGTGTTGGTCGTATAGACCAACAAGTCCTGGGTGTTCTTGGCACCAGTGTCCTTGAGGAACTGGGAGTTGATAACCGACAGAGAGGACGCGACGTCCTTCATCTCGGTACGAATACGCGTGCCAGCCAAGGTATCTTTGACAGCGTAACCAGACGATTCATCAGAAGAGCTGACCGTAAACGGATCGAGCTCAATGATTTCCTCAGAATCAGCCGAATTCTCTGCAACAGGCTGAGCGGGAGCGGCCTGCCCGAACGATTTGGGAACCGCAGCACAGAATGCAGCAGCCAGGAAGAACGCGGACGTAGCTCCGAGAGCGACACCACGCGTCATAGGGCGTTTCATAGGTTTTTAGTAGGGTTGGGTTAGGGGAATGCCGTGAGTTTACGGCATATCCACCCCCTTGCTCGCGCAAGGAAGCAGATGCAGCGGTTTTACCAGTCGTGATTTCTCGGTAAATCATTTTTTAGCGTTCGTTTTGAAGACATGTTCCCACGAAAAACCAGGCTTCGAAGAGTTAGTTTTTCGTTAAATCAACAGGGGGTAGTAGTATAAACAAAAAGGCGCCAAGCTTTCGCTTGGCGCCTCGATTAAGCTTTTTATCCTAAAGCCAACCCGGCCCCCTCCCACACAACGGAAGGGGGCGAGGAAGAGCGGATCAGAAGCTGAAGGTATTGCTGAGCTGCCAGGTCGTGCCTTCGACAATCCGGGCCAGAGCCACGGCACCATCGGGGTTCAGACTTGCAGCCTCCAGGTGATGATTCTCGCCGACGTTGCGGAGGTTGAGCTGAATCCGCCAATCGATCTTATCAGTCAGCTTGCGGCTATAACCGACCCAGAGGTCCACGTGGTCCGTCGAGTCGCCCTTCAGCGGCTTGTCCGTGTCAGGCGTGTAGGTGTTCGTGTCAGGATCCAGAGACAGGCCGTAGCCCAGAATCTTCTTATCCTCCCAACGATAACCGGCACCGACGTTCACATTCTTCAAGAATCCATTCTGGAACGTATAGTTGGTGACGATGTTCGCGCGCCAAGGGGCGATGTCTGGTGCCGAGTTACCCACATAGGCCAGCAAGGTGCGATACTTGGAACCAACGCCAAGATCCCACTGCTTGCGGAAGGTACCATCGGCCCAGCTGTCACCCCACATGCGAAGGAGACCGGCATCCGTGTTAAGGAAGGCCTCCATATCGTCCATGAACTTGGTGATCGTCGGGCTGATCGAGTCGTACTGAGCCTTCACCTTCGCGACATTGATCGAGACATTCCAGTTCGGAACAATCTGAGCCGACAGGTCAAACTCGATACCCTTGGAGGTCGAGTCGGCGGTACCGACGCGCTGGACCGTGGAGGTGCCAGGCTGAGGATCGACACGATCATTGTTGGCGAGGATGAAGCCGTTATTCCAGGCGCCGACGAAGTCTCCGTTCTTGAACTTGGCGACATCAATGCCGGCAAACTCATTACCATAGCTATTGAAGAAGTTCTGATCGAGCGGGAAGGCCTTGGCGGCAGCAAGGATACGATCCCGGTAATCAGCACCCGTATCGGCATCGAGGTAGTCCCACCAATCCTGGTTGATGCGACCATCTGCAACCGCCGAAACCTTTGCGGCATGCGCGATATACCAAGCCGGATAGCAGTACTGCTCGTACGAGAAGCCCGTGCCATAAGGCAGGGTGGCATTCGAGAGCTTCGTCTCGTACCAATTCACCTTAAGCGAGAGTTTATCGTTCAAGGTCGTCACGGCGAAACCGTATTCCTTCGTCTTGCCGCGGGCGTTATCGATCATCGTGCCAAACACGTCCTGGCGAGGCTCGTCCGCCTTGAAGTTGGAGGAACGGTTATAGAACACACTGATGCTCGTATTACCGGGCAGTTTGCTCGAGATGAACTTCGGCAGGTGAAGCACCCCACCCCAGCTCTTGCTGATGCCAGACTGCTTCAGATCGCGCTTGGGGTCGTAGTCATAGCTGCCATCGACCATGCCCAGGGCGTCCGTCGCATCCTCGCCCTTGCGCATCTTAACGGTGTCCTTGCGCCAGCCGAAGACCGGAACAAAGCACTCATCGAGCATGTAACCCTGCCAGGTGAATCCATGGGACTCGATCTGGTTGCGCTTCAGGCTGTCGCCCCAGATGAGATCCTCCTTGTCGCCGCGAGCGACACTGCGGAAGTTCACATTGTAGTTTGTCCAACCGACATAGTTGTCCGGGTTTTCAGACTGGGTGGAATCGGCCACCACCTTACCGTTGGCATCGGTATAGGTATACGGATCAGCCGGATTAACTGCACTGTCCCAATGGCTATCGAAATAGCGCACAGAGGCGGTCGCCGGAGACGTGATCTGGCCGTGGATGCGATCGATATTGGCACCAGCGGCCGTGCTCGCGTTGGCGAGGCTATCGCCGAGGTAGGCCATCCAGTTATATGCACTAATGTGACCACCGCGGGCTGCCGTCTGCCCTGTATACTCAGCATAGTCCGTCGTGGCCATATCCAGCGCATACTGACGGTCACGCTGCTCCTTCGTATCCTGACTCAGCAATCCCGTGATGAGATGACGACCAAAGACGCGCGTGACCCACGACTTCTCCATGAAATCGTCGAAACGCAGTTCCGCGTAGGGAGTAAAGCGCCAGGAATCGCGATCGATCTTGCTGTCATTGCCACCGAACTCCGTCGCACCGGCCACGTAGGGGCGGCCATAGTTCGGGTTGACCGAACCATCAATCAGATGCGTATTGATATCGACGCTCAAGGCATAGGCACCGCCGCCATTGAAGAGCGACTCCTGCCCGTCCTTATAGTGCTGAACATCGTATACGAAGTTGAGGCCGAGACGATTATCCAGGAAGGTCTGCGTCAGATTGATATTATAGGCATTCCAGTCCTGCCACTCGCGCTTGTTATCGCCATCGATCAGCTCCTCATAGAAGTTGAAGATCGATGCATCCGTAAGTGACTTGGTGCTGTAATAGCCCGCGCCATCACGATAATCGGAATTGGTCTTGTCCGAGAGCTGACCGAGATAGGTCTTGTACCCCGCAATAGCGTAAGGCCGGGTGAAGAGCAGCCCACCGATGGCGCTATCAACCGCCCCCGAAGAGTCGATGCCGAAGTTATCCGACGCCATCGGCGTCATGTAACTCATCGCCTGATTTCCGTAAACATCTCCGTAGTAGCCAACTGTGCCAGGCCAATACTGGCGACCGATCGTGACACCATTGGTATACGGAATGAGCTTGTTGGCATCGGAGTCAGGGCTTTGCGTGCCGGCATTGAACGACATCTTGTTCATATTGCCGAACCAGAGGCTGATGTTATCCTCAGGAGCCAGGGTACGCGGACGATTCGCCCGGATACGACCGTGCTCGAAATTGGCAAGTATCTTGGTGACGCCGTTCTTAATCAGCTTAGGCTCGAAACGAACCGCACCGAACACACGGGACGTGCGCTCGAACGCGGGATCTTGCTCAAACTTCTTATCATCGTGCAAACCAGCGATGCGAACCGCGAGAGTCTTGCTGACAATCACCTGATTGATATCAATGGAATTGCGCAGCGACCCCCAGTTATCCACCTTGTTTTCGAAGGTGTATCCCGTGGCAAAGGAAGGCTGGTTCACGCTCGAATTGATGATACCAGCAGGCGAACCGACACCGAAGAGCATCGAATTCGGACCGCGCTGAATATCGACGCGATCGACGATGTAGCTATCCCACGGAATCTCCGTCATGAAGAAGTCCCGCGTATTATCGGCCGAATCGAGACCGCGGACACGCGTATTGTTATTCGGACGAAGCAACGAGGAGTTCTGGCCATAACCATCGCTCGACGACGGATAGCTGCCACCGAGGAAGTTACCGCGCACACCGCCGACTTCGGTATTACCCGTGTACTGCAGAAGGGTATCGCTGTTCGTCGCGCCGATATCATTCATCAACTGCTTGTTGACGACTACCAGCGAGGAGGCGATATCCTTCATCTCCGTGCGGATGCGCGTACCCGCCAGAGTGTCTTTTACGGCATAACCGACCGTTTCATCATCGGCACTGACCGTGAACGGATCGAGCTCGATCAGTTCATCGTCGGCAATGGCCGCATTGTTTGCAGCCGGAGCTGCGGGAGCAGCCTGGCCAAATGTACTAGGCACCGCAGCACAGAAGGCCGCGGCCAAAACAAACGCTGACGTAGCACCGAGTGCCACACTTCGCGTCATAGGGCGTTTCATAGGTATGTAGGGTTTGGTTAGGGGTTCACAGGCACGTAAACGAGCCGGTATCCACGGACAGACAACTCTGCCCGCGAATGAGTGCTTATACTGCCTCCTCCCGTCCCCGTGAATGATCCCTATTGCCCAAGAATTAAGATTTATTACCCAATCAAATCTCGATTTAAATTAGGTAATAGCTTTGCAATATCATATCTAAGAATAGTTTATTACAAAGATTGAACAAAATTTAGAATTGATGATTTATCGCTAGATCATTCAATTAAAAATTCTTTCCTTTTTACAAGCCTGCCATCGAATCATCGACCCCGTAAAAAAATGACATGTTGCTTCAGCCAATCCCCCGTCCCAGATGCCAGAAGCCGGCACGAACCCGTCCTCAAATAACCACCCACACAGGCGCCATTGGCCTATAAAAATAGTATCAAGCCATTGTCCAAAATACATACAGAGCCGGAAGCCCACGCACCCATAATATAGGGCCTAACCGAAAAAACGAGACACAAGAGTCGCCCAATAACGGCACGCCTCTCGGCGTCACAATCAAGCATCCAGTGAGCGTCGCTTGGGCGTATTCTTTGGTGCGACTTGCGCCTTCTTCCGAAAAGCACCGGGGGCCACACCCATCGTACGCTTGAACAGATAGCACATGTACTCCACGTGGTCGAAGCCCGTGAGCTCCGCGATCTTCTTCAACGGAAACTCCGTTTCACCAAGGAGCTGCCTTATTTTCGCAATTTGCACACGACGAATTTCCGCCTGCGGCGAACGGCCCAAATAGCGTCGGAATTTTTTCTCCAACTGACTCCGGGTGGCAACCGCGTGATGGAGCACTTCCGTCACCGTCAGCCCACGGCACGCATTTTCTCGTATATAACTGAGCGCCGCGACGACATTTTTATCCTCGATCGCCAGCGCATCCGTCGAGTGTCGGGCGATCACGCCTACGGGATCGATTCGCACGTCCACATGCGGCACCGCCCCCCCATCCAAAACCATCGCAAGCGTATCGGCCGCGCGATAGCCCGACTGAAATGCGTTGGTCGCCACGCTCGACAACGGCGGAGACGACAGCTCACAGCGAATCGTCTCATTATTGGCGCCCAACACCGCCACCATTTCAGGCACCATCAAGTTGAGCATCTGCGTCGCAGCGATCACCTGCAAGGCACGCATGTCATTGCAAGCCATCAGGCCAACAGGCTTCGGCAAATCCGCAATCCACTCCGCCAGCAAGGTGATCTGCTCCTCATCCCAATCCGGCGTCAACTGCCCGGGATACTCGACATCAAAAACATGGTTTGTCCCGCCGCCCAAGGCGACCGCCTCGGAAAACCCATCCCGACGCGTGCATGACCACTCCTCATTGGAAAACCCGGCGAACGCGAACTCGCGGTACCCCTTTTCCAGAAAATGCTCTGCCCCCATATGACCGATCGCGAGGTTGTCAGGCCGGATCTTCGGGACGCCGGGAAACACGGCGCAATCCGACACGTCGACCAGTGGGATCCTTTTTTCAGCACACACGCGCACGATCTCCGGGGTCGTGTGGCGGCTGATGATGCCATCCCAATGTTTGCTCAACAACCAGCTCGGCTCAGAAACCGAACGAGCCTCATCGTCGAGAAACGTCTGCCAAGGCTGGTGCGAGCGACCATGGTGCGCGATACCCCGCAGCATCTCCAATGACTCTTCGTAAGTCGTCAGAAAGATAAGTAGGACTTGCGGGCGCATTCTAGAGTGCCGACGGTAACGAACACCCCGGCCAACACAAGCGCCGAACCAGCCCGGCCCTCAGCCCGCACGCGCCACCACAAAACGATCCCGATCAGCCAGATCCTTCACGGATTCGCCATCGTGCAGTCCCGCCCTGGCCAGATCCGCCAAGAGCGCCGCATGTTGCGCGATCCCCGTCTCCATCGCCAGCCATCCGCCCGGCGCCAGAAAACGCGGCGCACCCGCGATGATCTTCCGCAAATCCGCCATCCCGGCCTCCGCCGCCGTGAGCGCCGATGCCGGCTCGTACGTGCGCACCTCGGGCTCCGCCGCCGCCGTTTCCTCCGCCGTCAGGTACGGCGGATTGGAAACAATGAGATCGAAACGCGCGTCCACCGGCAGCCCCGAAAACCAATCTGACTTCAGCCACCGCACGCGCGCGGCCAGCCCGGTCGATTCTCCATTCTCGCGGGCGAGCGCCAGCGCCTCCTCGCTCGCATCCACCGCGACCACCTCCGCACCCGGCCAAGCCGACGCCAACGCCAGCGCGATGCAGCCCGTGCCCGTACCCAAATCCAACACGCGCGCCGGAGCCGGCACGCAACGCTCCTGCAACAGCTCCACCAGCCGCTCCGTCTCCGGACGCGGCACGAGCGCTCGCCGGTCGGCCTTCAGCGTCAGCCCGCAAAACTCCGCCGTGCCGAGCACGTAGGCCAGCGGCTCGCGTTGCCCACGCCGGCGCACGAGCGGGCGGATGCGCTCCAGCTCCGGCTCGGTCAGCAGGCGCTCAAACTGCAAATAGAGCTGCATGCGTTTTAGCCCGAGGGCGTGCCCCACGATCAGCTCCGCGTTGAGCCGTGCGCTCTCGACGCCTTTTCCCGAGAAAAAGTCGGTCGTCTTCTGCAGAATATCGAGGACGGTGTGCATGGAGGACAGCGGCCGGAGCTTGTACGGCTCGCCCCTACCCCGCCCAGCCTATTCGCACGCCCGCCGGATCACACCGTGATCTCGATGCGGTTGCCCTCGGGATCGAGCACCACGCTTTCGTAGTAACCGTCGCCCGTGCGCCGCGGCTCTCCGGCCACCCGCACGCCCGCGATGCGCAGCCGCTCCGTGATCTCCTGCACGCGCACTTCGTCGCCCACCGAAATCGCCAGATGCGCGTAGCCGGTCGCGACGTCGGCACCGCTCGACTCCGCGAGCCCCGGCTTTTCCATCAACTCCATCCGGGCGCCTCCCTCGGGAAACGTGAGGAAATACGAGGCAAACGCATGCGTGCGGCTCTGGTAACGCTCGCTGGCGACGGCACCGAAATACTGCACGTAAAAGGCGCGCATCCGCTCCAAGTCCCGCGTCCAAAGCGCCACATGTTCGATCTTCATGTGTCTCCCAACGGCTCAATCGTCGTCCTGCATCGAGGCTCGCGCCGGCGTGAACGTCTTGCCCGTCAACACCGCCAGCTTCTCTTCGAAATCCGCGCGCTGGAGCGCTTCGAGCACCTCGTCGATTTTGCCCTCCAGCATCTGGGGGAGATTATAGAGCGTGAGCCCGATGCGGTGGTCCGTCACCCGATTCTGCGGGAAACTGTACGTGCGGATGCGCTCGCTGCGGTCGCCGGTGCCGATCTGGCTGCGACGCGTGGCGGCATACTTCGAGCGCTCCTCCTCCTCCTTCAACTTGAGCAGACGCGAACGCAGCACCGACATCGCGCGCGCCTTGTTTTTGATCTGCGAACGCTCGTCGGCGCAAAAGACGATCATGCCGGTCGGCTTGTGGATGATGCGCACGGCGGAGTCGGTCGTATTCACGCCCTGGCCACCGGGCCCGCTCGCGCGCTGCACCGTGATGTCGAGGTCCTGCGGGTCGATCTGCACATCGACCTCCTCCGCCTCCGGGAGCACCGCCACGGTCACCGTCGAGGTGTGGATGCGTCCGTTGGCCTCGGTCGTCGGCACCCGTTGCACGCGATGCACGCCGCTCTCGTACTTCAACTGCCGGTAAACGTCCTGCCCGGTAATGAGAAAAATCGTCTCCTTAAAGCCACCGCGCTCGCTGACGCTGGTGCTCATCGGCTGCACTTTCCAACCATGGGCGTCGGCGTACTTGCCGTACATGCGGGCCAGTTCGGCCGCGAAAAGCGCCGCTTCCTCGCCGCCCGTACCGGCGCGGATTTCCATGACGGTGTTGCGCGAGTCCGATGGCTCCGGCGGAATCATCGAGAGCAGGACGGTCTTGGCGAGCGCCTCGCGTTTCTGTTCCAGCTCGGGCAACTCTACGGCGGCCAGCTCGCGCAGATCGGCGTCGGCCTTCAGGTCTTTGATCAACGCCTGCGCCTCGGAAATCTCGCGGCCCAGCTTCTCGTGCGTGCGGTAGTCGGCCACCAGTTGCAACAACCGCTGATGCTCGCGCGTCACCTCCGAAGCCCGGCGCGGGTTGGCGTAAAACGACGGGTCAGCCATCTGCGCGTCGAGTTCGTCGCAGCGGAGCTTGAAGGGGGCGATGTCGGGAAGTTGATCCATGCAGGAAAATGGGAAGTCAGAGGACGGGCAGGCGCGGATTTGGGCATTGCGTGAGCCGCACGTTGCGGCTTCTGTGCGCGGCAAATCGCCGGCTGGCGTGGTAAACGCCTAGCGGTGTTGATCTGCCATGGCCACGACTCTCTTCACGCAAAACATCATCGCCTGCATCTGGGATTTCGACAAGACCTTAATCCCCGACTACATGCAGGCGCCGCTTTTCCGGCGTTACGGCGTGCATGAAAACACCTTCTGGGCTGAGGCCAACGGTCTGGCCGAAGCGTACCGCCACCGCGGCTACCAGATCTCCGGCGAGCTCGCGTACCTCAACCATCTACTCACCTACGTGCTCGCGGGGCGCATGCCCAAACTCAACAACCGCGTGCTCCGCGAGTGCGGCGCCGAGATCCAGTTTTATCCGGGCCTGCCCGATTTCTTCACCACGAGCCGCCAGTGGGTCTCCGAGAAACCCGAGTACGTGAAACACGAGATCCAGCTCGAACACTACATCGTCAGCACCGGCCTCGCCGAGATGATCCGCGGCAGCGCCATCGCGCCGTTTGTCGATGGCATCTGGGGCTGCCACTTCGTCGAAAACCCACTCCAGCCCGGCTACCTCTCCCAAAAGGAACTCGACATCTCCGCCGACGCCGAGATCGCGCAGATCGGCCTCGTGATCGACAACACGACCAAGACGCGCGCCCTCTTCGAGATCAACAAGGGCACCAACAAAAACTCGGGCCTCGACGTGAATGCGAACATGGTGCCGGAGGACCGGCGCATCCCGTTCCAAAACATGATCTACATCGCCGACGGCCCAAGCGACATCCCCAGCTTCTCCGTCGTGCGCAAAGGTGGCGGCAAAGGCTACGCCGTTTACAACCCGGCGCGATCCGACGAGTTCGCCCAAAACGACCGCCTCCGCTCCGTCGGCCGCATCGATCACTACGGCCCAGCCGACTACACCGCCGGCAGCACCACGTCGCACTGGCTGCGCCTGCATATCCAGTCGATCTGCGACCGCATCGTCGCCGACCGCGAGTCGGCCGTGGCGCAACGCGTTTCCCGCCCGCCACGCCACCTCGGCGACCGCGACACGGCCGCCCAAGCACCGTCCGCCAAACAAGCGACGTTTCTCTAAAAACCGCCCGTGCTTAGCGTGATCCGACTCGGGCAAACTCGACCGTCACCAGGCACACGTCGTCGGTAAAGCCCTGGTTGGAGCCCGCCGCAGCTTTGTAGCGCCGCAGGTCATCGAGGAGCCCGTCACAAAGCTGCGACATCGGCCCCTTCAGCCGGTGTTCGACGGCCGAGGCCAGTCGGGCGGAGCCAAACTCCTCCCCATCGGCCCCCTCCACCTCCACGATTCCATCGGTGAACAACAGCAACCCGTCCCCTTCCATCAGCGGACGCGACGCGGTGTCGTATGTGGAGTCAGGAAGCAGCCCCAACGCCGGGCCAGGCCCCTCGGCGGTCTGGAGCGCGACAACCTGTCCCGCCTTGCGTTGCAAATACAGCGGCAGCGGATGGCTCGCATTGGCATAGCAAAGCTCGGCCCTTTCCAGATCAATGACGACATACGATGCCGTCACAAAGATCACGTCGCTCGTGCGCTCAAGGATGGTTTTGAGCCCGCGGTTCAGCGATTCGAGAAAACGCCCCGGCTCAGCCGCCACTGGTTGCAACTCCTCCAACAGCCCCCGCACGAGCGCCGTCACCAGCGCCGCGCGCACGCCATGGCCCATGACGTCGCAAACAAACACGCCGGCCTTCGTCGGGGAGATTTCCAAAACATCGAAAAAATCGCCTGCCATCTCGCTGCTCGGAATCCAGCGGTGGCAGAATTTCAGCGCGCTGTGCTCGGGCGCAGCATCTGGCGGAAAAACCGGATACTGTTGAGAGATCAGCGCCTGCTGCACCTCGCAGGCCATGGCCAGCTCGGCCTCCATCTGACGATTCTTGCGGCGAAGTTCCTCCGTGTACCGCGACAGCTGCATCTCAAGACAGCGTCTGTCCAACGCACTCATGATCGCGCGCCGCAACGTCGTCTGTTCGAGCGCCCCCTTCACCAGATAGTCCTTCGCCCCCTGCTTCATCGCATCGACGGCCACCGCCTCGCTGCCTCCGCCCGTGAGCATGATCACTGCAGGCTGCCACGCGGCCGGCATGTCCTGAATCTGCCCAAGCAGGGAAAGCCCGTCGATGTCGGGCAGATTATAGTCCAGCAGCACCAGATCGTAATTGCGCCGCTGCAACTCCTCCAACGCCGCCGCCCCTGTGGCCGCCCACTCCGAGCTGCACGGCAGTTCGTCCCTCATCAGGCGCAACGAGGTCTTAAGCCACATCGCGATCGACTGGTCGTCATCCACGATGAGTATCGCGGTTGTGCTTTCGGCTGGGGTAGATTTCGTGGGCTCCACTGGCATCGTCCGCAACGTAGGAGCCCGAATCTGTTTTGCAAACCCACTTCTCCCGCAACATTTTCCCCTGCCTCTTTACACCGCCATTTTGCCTCTGCGCGATCCGGCAAACGACCGCCCGCCTCCCACGATGCCTCTACAAAATAAAGTCCTCTGGATCACCGGTGCCTCCTCCGGCATCGGCGAAGCGCTCGCCTACGCCAGCGCCAAGATGGGCGCCCGCCTCATCCTCTCCGCGCGGCGTGCCGACGAGCTGGAGCGCGTGCGCCTCGCCTGCGCCAACACCGACCGCCACCTGGCGATGCCGCTCGACCTCACCCGCAGCGACACCTTCCCCGCCCTCGTCGCCACCGCCCTCCAAACCTGCGGCCACGTCGATGCCTTGATCAACAATGGCGGCATCAGCCAACGCGGACTCGCCTGCGAGACGACCACCGCCGTCGAGCGGGAAATCTTCGAAACCGATTACTTCGGCCCGGTCGCGCTGACGAAAGCGCTCCTGCCCTCGATGCGCGCCCGCCAGTCGGGCCGCGTGGTCGTGGTGAGCAGCGTCATGGGCTACGTGGGCACACCGATGCGCTCCAGCTACTCGGCCGCGAAGCACGCCCTGCACGGCTACTTCGACTCGCTGCGTGCCGAGGTCTGGCGCGAAGGCATCCGTGTCACCCTCGTTTGTCCTGGCTATGTGGACACCGCGATTTCCAAACACGCACTGGCGGCCGACGGCAGCCGACCCGGTTCGCCACGCCCGCGCCGCCGTCGCGGCATGCCGGCCGACCGCTGCGCCGACGCCATCCTCCGCGCGATGACCCGAGACCGCGAAGAAATCGCCCTCGGTGGCCGCGAAGTCTGGGGCATCTGGCTGCAACGGTTCTTCCCGCGCCTGCTCGCACGCCTGGTCCGCCGCATGGATTTCGGCCAGCCCGCCACGCTGCGTTAGCCCGCCTCCGACACGCAGCTCAGCGTTTCACCTCGACCGAGGTGATCTTGATCGTGGCCGTCAACTGGCTCGGATTGGAACGCTCGGACTGGAGGGAAAACTGCTCAATGCCGATGTACGGCGAGCGTTTTTGCAGCTCTTGGTAGCAACGCACCAGCGTCGCATAGCTCGCCTTGCGCACGGTGAAACGCAGCGAGTGCACGGTGAACTGGCTCGTGGGCTCGTTGCGCAGATCCTCGACCTGGGTGTTGGTCAGACCGACGACGCTCGCGATCTGATTGATCTCGGCATTGAGCTGCGTGCCGTTGAGCGTCTTCGCCGGATCGAGCCGCGCGATGGCCTGCTTGGCCGCCTCCTCGATACTCGCGCGCCTCCCAAGCCAGAACGCCTGGTCGTCCAACTCGGATCGCGTCGCGGCAAAATCAGCGTACCAGACCTGCCCGCGCCCCAGCAGACTTGACGCCCAGATCGCCACGCCCAAGAGGACAAAGGCAAGCAGCAGGAATTTTTCACGCGCCACTCGGCTGATAAACCAGGCTTGAAGGAGTTTCATGTCGTGGGCACGGGCTTGAGCGCGCCCGC
>ERZ795058.3687-NODE-3687-length-15833-cov-20.441691_pt1 | contig 15833 bp, 10 predicted proteins | sample MGYA00375142_ERZ795058 | MGnify/ENA primary metagenome ERZ795058 (study PRJEB30187, sample SAMN05720210) | activated sludge metagenome | isolation source: anaerobic digester from wastewater treatment plant | place: Japan | collected 2015-04-20 ... | reverse complement strand
AAGTAAGCAGTATGGATAAGAAAACAGCACAAGAACTCATAGAAAAAACGTTTAACAATGCTTTCAGCGAAGAGCAGTTCACCGTTTTTGCTAAAAACCTATTGAATGATTTTGAAGATAAGCACAATCATTACAGCGGAAATCTTATTTGGGACGACTATAAAGAGCATATCAATACCTATAAACGCATTGGCAAATATATTGACCCTGATGGCGAAGCGTTAGACGTATTGATTGTAGAGGTAAAAAGCATTACCAAATTAGAGAGAGCCAGAACTGCACTGCGTAATTTTGTTATCAAGCATTTAAGCAAGTTTGAAAAAGACTATGCTTTGGTGGCTTTTTACAGCAAAGAAGATAATGGGAACGATTGGCGATTTTCCTTCATCAAATTAGAATACCGTTCTGAACTGGACGAAGAAAAAGGCAAGGTAAAAACCAAAAAAGAATTTACCCCTGCCAAACGCTATTCGTTTTTGGTAGGCAAATACGAGAAAGCTCATACCGCCAAAAATCAGTTGTTGCCTTTGTTGCAAAACATTTCCAACAACCCGACCATTGAAGAATTGGAAGCCGCCTTTAGTATTGAAAAGGTTACAGACGAATTCTTCAACCAATACAAAGACCTGTACATCAAGCTCTACGAACATTTTGAAAACGACAGCCGTGTAAAAACCGAACTCGAAAATGCAGGAATAGACAATGCCCGATTTACCAAAAAACTATTGGGGCAAATCGTGTTCTTGTATTTCTTACAGAAAAAAGGCTGGTTGGGCGTGGCTCAAAATGAACGTTGGGGAACGGGTAATAAACGATTTGTCCAAAATCTCTTTGAAACCGCACAAAACGAAAGCGTAAACTTCTTTAAAGACAAACTGCAATACTTGTTTTACGAGGCTTTGGCAAAAGAACGGGACAACGAAAACTCCTATTACAAACGCTTCGATTGTCGCATCCCTTTCTTGAATGGTGGTTTGTTTGAAGCCGATTACAACTGGCAGGAAGCCAATATCAGCATTCCTTCTACCCTATTTCGCAATGACGAGAAAAACAAAGCAGGTGATATAGGCACAGGCATCTTAGACGTATTTGACCGATACAACTTTACTATTAAAGAAGATGAACCATTAGACAAAGAAGTAGCCGTTGATCCTGAAATGTTGGGGAAAGTATTTGAAAATATGCTCGACATCACAGAGCGGAAAAGCAAAGGTGCTTTTTACACGCCCCGTGAAATTGTGCATTATATGTGTCAGGAAAGCCTGATTCATTATTTGGATAATTGTCTAAACCAAGATTCTCAGGATTCAGAGATTAGCAGGATTGACAAAAAGGAAATAGAAGATTTTATCCGCAAAGGGAATTCATATCTAGAGAATGACATCAATGCATTAAAGAAAATTGACAAGATAAAAGCAGGCGAACAAAAATCTACTGATGCAGAATTAAAACTGCCCGAAAGCATTCGCAAAAATGCTGACCTGATAGACCAAAAACTGAGCAGCATCAAAATTTGTGACCCTGCCATTGGTTCGGGGGCTTTCCCTGTGGGCTTGTTGCACGAATTGGTAAACGCAATGTTGGTACTGAAACCACATTTAACTTACGATTACCTAACCGAAAAACTAAAAGGTTTTGGCTTTACACATCGAGAAAGCATCAGCGATAGCCGCTATATCTACCGCCTGAAACGCCATATCATACAAGAAAGCATTTACGGTGTGGATATTGACAGCTCTGCCATTGACATAGCCCGTTTGCGTTTGTGGCTGAGCCTGGTGGTGGACGAAGATGACCTTGACCCGATTGAAACGCTGCCTAACTTAGATTACAAAATTGTGTGCGGTAATTCCTTGATTGGTTTACCAGATGGTGCAATGCGAAACTTGCAGGTTGAAGCCGAATTGGAAAAACTAAAAGACAAATTCTACGACATTACAGATGAGAAAGAAAAGAAAGCCCTACGCCAACAGATAAACACCAAAATACGGGAACTTTTAGATTCTGCCGAGCAGTTTGCAGGCTACAAAATAGACTTTGACTTCAAACTTTTCTTCTCAGAAGTATGGCGGGAAAAAGGGGGCTTTGATGTGGTGATAGGGAATCCGCCATATGTGGGCATATCAAAGGTAGATTACAAAGATGTACTCAAGAAAATGACCTATGAAACGTACGCTACTACTGGTGATTTGTATGTGCTCTTTTATGAAAGCGGTTATAAGTTCTTAAAGCCAAGAGGTAACGTAAATTTGATTACATCCAACAAATGGATAAATGCATCTTATGGCACAAAAACAAGAAACTTCTTTGCCAAAAAAACCAATCCCAAATTGCTGATTGACTTTGCAAAAGTCAGGATATTTCCCAATGCCACTGTATTTGTAAATATTATGATGCTCGAACGAAGCAATGCAGATGGCAAAGTAGATGCAGTTGCAATTGAAGGGAATTTTCTGCCCACTGTCCCACTTCAAAATTATTTTGCCGAAAGAAAAGTTACACTTTCTATAAAAGGAGAAGAAGTCTGGAAAATTGCTTCATCAAAAGAGTTACAAATAAATAAAAGGATTGAAGACAAAGGGTTAAAATTAATGAAATGGGAAAATATAGAATTTTTCAGGGGTATTACCACTGGATTAAACAGTGCTTTCCATTTTGAAAAGGACACACGAGATGAATTAATTAAAATTGACAAAAAGAATTCTGAATTTATCTATCCACTGTTAAGAGGAAAGGATATCAAAAGATGGAAATACGACTATTCAGACTGGTATATGCTATTCATACCTTGGCATTTTCCACTACATAATGATTCAAGTATTGCTAATGCTTCTGCAGATGCTGAGGAAGCTTTAGAAAAAGAATATCGAGGTATTTACAATCATCTTTCTCAATTCAAAGATGAACTTACTTCAAGAAATAAAGACGAAACAGGTATTCGGTATGAATGGTATGCACTTCAACGATATGGTTCGAACTATTGGACTGAATTCTTGAAAGAAAAGATTGTATGGATTGAAATTTCAGATAAGGCCAATTATGCCTATGATGAGAAGGGTCATTTTTTAACAAATTCTGCATATTTTATTTCAGGTGAAAATTTGAAATATCTTGTTTCTGTTCTCAATTCATCCGTTGCAGATTACTATTTCTTTCAAATTACAGCTAAAATTGCTGGAGGCAGAAAACGCTACACCAAGCAGTATGTTGAGCAAATCCCTATACCTTTTATCCCTATAGAAGAACAAATACCTTATGAAAAACTGGTAGACTATGTAATACTTGCGAAATCACAAGCAGACGACATTGTTTTCAAGTTCTTTGAATCCTTGCTTGATGCACTCGTTTTCGAACTCTACTTCCCCGAAGAAATCAAATCGGCAGGCAAAGAAATCCTAAAGCATTTGGGAGACCTGAAACCCATTACAGATGAGATGAGTGAAGAAAAGAAGCTGGCCATCATCCAAAGTGAGTTTGAGCGTTTGTACGAACCCAACCACCCTGTTCGCTTTGCCATAGAAACGCTGGATAGTGTGGAAGAAGTTAGGATTATTAAAGAAGCTTTGAAGTAATTGAAAGTTATGAAAATTCAAAGCATTACCATTAGCAAATACAAGGCATTTACCAAGGAAGAAACTATTCCTGTTGGCGGCTCGAATGTTTTTATTTACGGGGAAAACGGCAGTGGAAAGAGTTCGTTTTATTACGCTTTAAAGGACTTTTTCCAATCGAGTGTTGAACCTGTACAAATGTCCAGTCTGAGAAATTTCAACTTAACAGATGGTGGCACTGACTGTTCCATCCGTGTAGCCTTTGACGGTGCAATTACAAAAACGCTAAACGAAACCGCAAAAGACACCAACACCACTGATATTATTGATGCCAACAGACTGAAAAGTTTTCTAACATACAAGCACTTACTTGGAGTTCATAATGTAAAAATATCAGACAAAATTGATGTTTTTGAATTGGTTGTGAATGGTGTTTTGAAACATTTTAAATCCAATACTATCACTGAGAATATTGAATTAGGGAAACTTTGGAATGACACTTTAACAGAACACGATAAAGATTATGGAAGTGGGCAAGAGTTTTATTTTGCTCGTCAAAAGAAAGCATCTGTTGAGGATAAGGCTAAAAAAGTAAACAAGGCACTTGATACTTTATTTCATTCAACAGGAACAGACTATTTGGCTCCATTTGTTAACAGGGTTTTGCAAAAGCTTTATCCTGAAATGGAAATTCAGTTTACACGAAGAAATATCACAGTAAACGAATGGGGAAGAATTGACCAGTTTCCTGCAATAAACTTACAAGTTTCAGATAACGGAAATTCAATTGATGCATACAACCCGCATTTTGCTCTAAATGAAGCTAAACTTTCAGCCATAGCAATAAGCATATTTTTAGGAGCAATCATCAAACAAAGTCCATTTTCACCAAATCTCAAACCACTTTTCTTAGATGATATTTTGATTGGTTTAGATAACGAAAATAGGTTGAAGCTCTTAAATCTACTCAAAGAAAAAGATGTTCCCGAAGCAGATAAGGTATTTAAGCACTTTCAAATTTTTATAACTACTTATGACAGACATTGGTATGAAGTAGCCAAAATAAATTTACCAGGCTGGAAATTTATTGAGTTTTACAAAAGTGTAGATGGCCCAAAAGTCATTCATAACGATAAAACAAACCTAGAAAAGGCAAGGGAGTATTTTGATGCATTTGATTTTCCTGCTACTGCCAACTATTTGAGAAAGGAATGTGAAAGATTATTAAGAGTTAAACTATTAGAAACCTACACGGTTGGAGAAGGAATAAAAGGATTAATTAAGCCAATCAATCTTGAAACGCTAATCAACAGGCTAAAAGAGTTTTATGAAGACCTGGGTTTAGAGCCACCATCTAGTCTAATAGATAGTTTACAGAACTATAAAAGCATTCTCTTCAACCCTATGTCGCATAGTGACATTATAAGCCCGATTTACCGTAACGACTTAGAACTTGCCTTCCAAACTATTCAAAATTTAGAAACAATCGTATTACCTAAAAGAAATTTGGTAATAGAGAAAGGAACTATTTTCAATCTTTCATTACCAGCAATTGCCTATACGGCACAACTTGAAATTGCTAAGGATGTTTACATAGTCGAGCATAACGGGGCAAAGACAGAAACTCCAATTAGCTTTTTCTTTAAAACGTGGACAAGAGCAGGAGTTTTACACGCTGTTCCGACAGGTGTTCCACCGACAGCAGTAACCAATGTTGAGCGACTTGAAAAAATCAAAGAAAGTCCATTCACTTTAGACAAAGCAACAGACGGTTTAAACGTAACATTCAGAGACAGAGCCGTTGCTGAAATAACACCCCAAGACTTGAAAGTTGCAATGACATTGGCTGGTGGCAACATACTGAACGACTTAATAGAAAATGGAAAACTATGATGCCAACCCTTCACAGCCACACACATTGCCAAGCCGCACAAGCCCACGCTACAACCCAAGCTTGGCAAAGAGTGTGTCTGTTCAACCGCACCGCCAAAAAGCCCGACAAACCAGCGGACGAAAAAGAACACCGAAGCGATAACAGCGTGTATGTAGCAATAGCGGGTGAAGTGGTAAATCGAAGGTCTGTGCTTCTAAGAAACTTTGTGCTAAACAGACAGGAAAGTGCTTCTAATCCGCTACTGCACATACACGCAAATCGTTATCGGCAATACGAAATAAAGTAGTTCAGAAAAAATATTATATTTGCAACATAAATAAAAAGTAAGCAGAAAATGTAAAAATTAATTTCTTAGACAATCTAACAATCAGCTCAAAAAATTGGGCTCCCACTTTTGTTAAACTCAAAAAGAAATTAATTATGCTTACGATTCAAAATTTATCCTATTCACATCCCAATAAAAATACGCTGTTTACTAATTTAAGTATGACAGTAAATCATTCCGATAAAATTGCATTAATTGGCAATAATGGTGTTGGAAAATCTACTTTACTCAAACTTATAGCCAAGGAATTAGAACCTGATGACGGACAAATTTCCTCCGAAACCAAACCCTATTATATTCCTCAAGTTTTCGGTCAGTTTAATGATTTGACAATTGCCCAAGCCTTACAAGTTGAAACCAAACTCAATGCTTTACACGAAATTTTAAACGGAAGTGTAGATGAAAAGAATTATAGCCTTTTAAATGACGATTGGACGATAGAAGAAAAATGTCAAGAAGCCCTAAGCTATTGGGATGTTTCTGATTTATCACTATCTCAAAAATTAAGCGAATTAAGTGGAGGACAAAAAACAAAAGTCTTTCTCGCAGGTATATTTATTCATCAACCATCATTTGTTTTATTAGATGAACCCAGTAATCATCTTGACAAATCCAGTAGAGACTTACTATACGATTTTATTCAAACCTCAAGAGCAACTTTTATAATCGTTAGCCACGACCGAGAGTTACTTCAGTTATTAAATCCTATTTGTGAGCTCAACAGAAATGAAATTAAAGTTTATGGCGGAAACTATGAATTTTATAAAGAGCAAAAAGAAATTGAACAAAACGCCTTAAGTCAAGATATTCAGAGCAAAGAAAAAGCACTTAGAAAGGCGAAAGAAAAGGAGCGAAAAACAATTGAACGACAACAAAAATTAGATGTTCGAGCAAAAAAGAATTTAGGAAAAGCTGGACTTCCCAAGATAGTATCAGATGCTTGGAAGAATAATGCTGAAAGAAGCTCAGCAAAAATTGCCGGAGTTCATTCAGATAAAATTAATGGTATAAAAGAAGAACTTCAAGATTTGAGGCTTTCTGTTTCTGATATAGAACAAATGAAATTTGAATTTGATTCTTCCAATCTTCATAAAGGTAAAAATCTGTTTATAGCAGAAAATATCAATTTCGCATATAGAACAGGAGGTTTATTATGGGAGAAACCTCTAAACATTCAAATTGTCAGCGGTGAACGAATTGCTATCAACGGAAAAAATGGAACAGGAAAAACCACACTTATCCAAATAATACTCGGAAAACTTAAACCAACGGAAGGAAAAATATTTATTGCTGAAAGTCATTCTGTTTATATTGACCAAGATTATTCTTTAATCAATAATCATTTACAGATTTATGAACAAGCTCAAGAATTTAATCAAACCGGCCTTCAGGAACACGAAGTAAAAATCAGATTAGACCGTTTTTTATTTTCAAAAGATGATTGGGATAAGCCTTGTCATACATTGAGTGGCGGAGAAAGAATGCGGTTAATGTTGTGTTGTTTAAACATTGCTAATCAATCTCCCGACATTATTATCTTAGATGAACCTACCAATAATTTAGACCTTCAAAACATCGAAATTTTAACCAATGCAATCAATGAATATGAAGGAACTTTAATTGTAATTTCCCACGATAAAACGTTCTTACAAGAAATAAATATTGAACGAACTATTGAATTAATGAAGTAAAGCCGATAACATCGGTTTTGCAAGAGAGCGGGTTATTGTTTCCGTTCAAAGATTTTCGTTATATTTAAAGTTCCGTCTTCGCTTGGAAGTCTTATGCTAAAATCCGCTCCCTCGCAAAGCCGCGGCCCGTTGTATGCAAGTTTGCAGACAGTGCACCGCTAATATAGTAGGCAGAATAAAAAAATAAAGATATGGCTAAAATAACATTCATTAAATCATTGGTAATATGCAGTTTATTCGCTTTCTGCATATCGTGTTCAAACAATTCGAGTTTGAACTTAATCCCTGTAAAATCAGGCGAGAAGTGGGGCTACATTAACAAAAAAGGCGAGTATGTGATAAACCCGCAGTTTCAAGATGCAGGATTTTTCTACAGCGGATTGGCTCGTGTCGTTTCGGCTGACGGAAAAATCGGTTACATTTCCGAAGACGGAAAGTATGCGATTCCTGCAAAATTCAAAAGTGGGACGCATTTCGTTGACGGTTTGGCTTTCGTGGTTTCTGATGGCGGACACCCAAGCTGTATCGACAAGTCGGGCGAAACGAAATTCCAACTCAAACAAGCAAAATATGTCCTTTCGTTTTCGGAAGGGCTTGCAATGTTTGCTACCACTAACAAAAAAATTGGTTTTGCCGACAAAACAGGCAAAGTGGTTATCAATCCGCAGTTTGAAGATGCCCGCCCTTTTTCCGAAGGTTTTGCGGCAGTAATTCAAGACAAAAAATGGGGATTTATCGACAAGACAGGGAAAATTGTAATCAATCCGCAGTTTGACGGCGTTGATAATTTCCACAGTGGCAAAGCCGCTTTTTCCAACGGAAAACAGGCAGGTTTTATAGATACTAAAGGAGGTTATGTTATCAATCCGCAATTCGATTACGTCGATTTTTTCAGCGAAGGAATGGCGCGTATCAAGTCAGGCAAACAATTCGGCTACATTACAGAAAACGGAAAGATTGAGATAAATCCGCAATTTGATGGAGCATATTCGTTCAGTAATGGTTTGGCGGCAATCGAACAGGGCGACAGATACGGTTACATTGATAAAACAGGAAAAATTCAAATTAACCCGCAGTTTGATAATGCCACTTCGTTTTTCGGCGATATTGCTTTTGTTGAAAATGCCGACAAATGGGGAATTATTGACAAACAAGGCAAATATCTTGTCAATCCGCAATTTGACCTTATCAAAACCGACTTAGACGCTTTTTCTTATGTGATTTCGGATTTTTACGATGCAAGCGAGTTTATTAACAAGTTTTTTGAAAAGGCGGGCGACAATTCTTTTGACGACTTTAATACCGCCTCAACTTTGCAAAGCATTGTTGATAACGCAATTTACGGCGATGATGTAAAAGCAAATGACAAATACATTGCCTATTGCTATAATACACAAAAAATTACAGATGACATTTCCATAAGTAAAACCTCGTTCCATTTCACAAATCCAATCTACGAAAATGTAACAACATACGACAGTTATTGGGGTTACAGATACGAAACAGGTACGACCAAGCAATATAAATTTGCTGAAAAAATTGCTACAATCGAATATCAGTTTGATTTGTCGGGCGATGCAGGCGACAAAGGCGGCTCAATAGCCAATGCACTGAAAACGGAAATTGAAAGCCGTTATGGTGTAAAAATGGAGTCGAGAAACGGTCAATATGCTGCTTATCAAGATAATAAATTCAGTTTTGGCATTACTTACAGCGATTACTCGCTTTCGTTGCACATTGGTTTTGATAAGGGAAAATTACTGAATTTACTAATCAATAAAGAAGAAGAATATGAAGGTGATTAAAAAATATATTTTGTTGGTTTTCTGTATTTTATTTACAGTAAATTATGCCGATGCGCAAAGCATAAAAGCCGCAGCCGAACAAAAAAAACAGCAGCAGCAATACGAGAGTGAACAACGCGAGAATGAACTGAAAGAAGTCGCCCGCATTAAAAGGGCGCAACTGAATATTAACGACTTGCTGCAACTTTTGCAAAGCAAGGATTTGGATTATGTTGACAGGTTTTTGTCGGAACGCGGTTGGAAACTTCACGCAACAAATATAAAGGAAACAGACGATTACGATGAAGAAGTGCTAACCGATTATAAAATGGTTACTTGGTCGTTTGACAAAAATTCTTATAGCGATTTGGCAAAAGGCTGGTTTTATTTCTATCTGTACTCAACTTACGATAATGCTATTGCCTACACTATTGCAGACGAAACGCAACTTGAAAAATTAAAATCTGAACTCACAAACAATAGTTACAAAAGAGTTTATCCGACAGATGTTGTAGATCGCGGTTTGGAAAGTGTTTATCGAAACAATTTATACGAAGTAAATTTTAAAAAGCAGTTGAAAAAACAATACGATGATGGTGCGGACATTCATTATAGCTTTTTTATTTACAATTACAAGCAGGTAGAAGAACGGCGGGCAGAAGCGGAACGGATTGCACGAGAAAAAGCAGAATGCGAAGAAAAATATCAAAATGCCGTTCAGCGAGCCGAAAGTGCCTATTATCAAAAACAATATTCCGTTGCAAAACAGGCCTATAACGAGGCATTGGCTCTGAAACCCGAAAACAAAGAAATGTTGTCGGATAATATTGCCGATATTGACATAAACATTTTGTGCGAAGATGCCGACCGATTTTTCAAAGCAAATCAGTACGAAAAAGCAAAGGAAAAATACGCCAATGCTTTGACAATTAAGCCGAACAAGAAAACCGATTTTATCAACGGTAAAATTAAGGAAATAGCAGATTTTCAGCAATTTTTACTTGACAGAACTTACAAAAAATATAATTACAAAACACTTGAAACGGCTGATTACAACGCGAAAGATGATTATATTGAAAGCGAACTGAAAAAGAATTTGCTTGCAAATGCCGAAACTTTGCCAAAAATAACAGTAAATATCGTTTGCGAAATTGATACTTTGGGCAACACTGTTTCAAATTATACAACTTCCATTCAGAACAAAAATCTGAATACGCTGTTGGATAAATTGACAAAAAGCATTAAGTTAAAACATTGTTTTATAAATGGTTATACTGCCAATGCGAAAGCGGAATTTAACTATACGCTCGAATACAATCACGCAGTTGTAATTGCAAATAAAAACGCCGACAATATATCGTCGAGCAATAAGGATTTCAATCTGTATCGTTCAACTATCAACAGCGAGTTAAGTTCCGCACCTTACGGCAAATACACTTTCGATATGAATAAAATCGTTATCAACGGACAGCAATACGATAACAACAAACTCATAAAAACGAGTACGCACGGTGCTTCCAATGCTTTTTTGTCGTTACTCGTTCCGGGTTTGGGCGACCACCGCGTAAGTTATGGTCAAAAGAACGGGGTTGGCGTTGCATTATCAACCTACGCATTGATTGGCGGCGGAATTGGACTGAAATTTTATTCCAACAGTGAATACAAAAAATACCACGCTGCAACTTCACAAGAGGCAATGGACGACCATTACAAAAAAGCCAACTATTCCAATCAAGCGTTTTACGGCTGTTTGATTGCGGGTGGTATTATTTGGATTTCAGATATTATTTGGGTTGCCTCAATAGGCGCAAAAAATGCCAAAGCACAAAAGGCGTACCGTCAGTCGCATTTGGGTGCTTACTACGACCCTAATATACAAGCTACCGGATTATCTTACACTATAAATTTTTAGAGCGATGAAAACATTGAAATACATATTTATAGTAATAACCGGAAGTTTTGTTTTTACTGCCTGCGAAGATTACGAATTTCTTAATCTGAAACGCGACAATCCGTTAGATGGAAAGAACAATGCAAATATGCAGGACGGTGTTGCGTTGAAGTTTGACGGTTATTATGTTTATTCGGATAATAATGATGATGGAATTATCAATAAAGGGGAAACGGTCAAACTGAATATTGCCATAAAAAACAATGGAACAAGAACAGCAGAAAGCGTAAAAGTATCTTTTTCAACTACAAGTCAATACGTTTCAAACTTTTCTCCTACAACTTCTGTGAATTTTGGAGATATTGAAAGAAATTCTACAAAATGGTACAACGGATACGAAACCTATTATTCAGTCCTGCAATTCACAGTCTCAAACTCAACTCCGTTAAATACGGAAATCCCTATTAAAATAGATATGTCTGATGCTAATGGTAATACTTGGACTGACACTTGTAAAATAACTGTATCTACAACGGGGGCAAATTTATCGTACAACAGTTATTATGTCTATTCGGAAAACAACGATGACGGACAAATCAATAAAGGCGAAACTGTTAAACTGAATGTCAGTCTGAAAAATACAGGTTCGAGTACGGCAAAAGCAGTTAAAGCGACATTCTCAACAACAAGTTCGTATGTTACAGGGTTTTCGCCTACAACGCAAGTGAGTTATGGCGATATTGCTTCAAATTCTGTGAAATGGTATAATGGTTACGAAACATATTACTCTGTTTTGCAATTTACCGTTTCGGGTTCTACGCCTGCAAATACTCAAATACCGATAACAATCAGTATTACAGACGAAAGTGGTAACACTTGGACAAGCACTTTCAATGTGACGGTAGTCGCCACCGATGCGAATATTTCGTACAACAGTTTTTATGTCTATTCGGAAAACAACGATGACGGACAAATCAATAAAGGCGAAACTGTTAAACTGAATGTCAGTCTGAAAAATACAGGTTCGAGTACGGCAAAAGCAGTTAAAGCGACATTCTCAACAACAAGTTCGTATGTTACAGGGTTTTCGCCTACAACGCAAGTGAGTTATGGCGATATTGCTTCAAATTCTGTGAAATGGTATAATGGTTACGAAACATATTACTCTGTTTTGCAATTTACCGTTTCGAGTTCCACGCCTGCAAATACAAACATACCAATAAATATCAGTATAGTTGATGAAAGCAATAATACGTGGTCAAGCAGTTTTAATGTAATAGTGCAATAAATATGACAGAAAATTTTGAATATAAAGGCGAATGATTTTTGCCCTCTGCAAAAAAACAGCGAATAAGTGGAACATTATATTATGATGTATATAAGGGCATTACATTAGAATTGTTTGGCGATTTTAATGAAATGCTATTTGCGCCAATTTCCAATGATAGTGAATATGATATTATTTTAGGATTAACAAGCACAAGCAAAGAAATAACTTTGTATAAAACTTTTGTAAGTTCAAGAGGTGGGCTTAATTTAGTTCAAAATCAGGAAGCAGGAATACCGACAAGTAAATACATAGTGAATTATATTTTCGAAGGAGTTCATATTGATAAGCCGGAAGATATAAAATTTGACAAATTGGTGTCTGAAATAATTGATCTAGATGAATGGGTTGGCATAAGTGGTTTTATTCCTGTCGATTTTGAAAAGGCAAAAGATTTTTGCCAAAACAAAGAATATCAGGTACAATATAAACTTCCCGAACTTATTATATTCCCGTTGTCGAATGAATTAGTGGGACAGTTTAATTTTGTAATGACACCTTCCGATATAAAATTTTACTATCAAAAGGAAGTTTCATTAAAACAGAAAATTCAATTTGTTCTAAAATACAGCAAAGAAAAACCGGTTGAAGATTTGTTGAATGATTTATTCAAATTTCAAACTTTTCTGATATTAGCATTATACAAAAAGACATACCCTAAAAGTATATTGCTTTATAATGCTAATTTTCAGAAAGATTACGGGAATGAGAATATCGTTACAAGAGAGATAAAACTTTATATCCATATTCCAGACCGAAATAAAAAACAGGAAAAACAAAAAATATTTATGGATATGTTATTCTGTTACAGAAATATAAAAGATAATTTTCCTGCAATAATAAAAAAGTGGTTTGAAAAGTACAATGAGTTGGAATCTGTTTTTAACCTGTTATTTGAACAGTTTTATAACGATAAAAGATTTACCGAAAATACATTTTTGAATTTGGCACAGGCGGCGGAATCATTTCACGCACATACAAGAGATAATACAAGAATGCCAAAAGAAGAGTACAAAAAAATGAAAAAAGAAATTTTATCTGTTGTTAATGAAAAATATCACCAATGGCTGAAAGAACAGTTTAATTTTGGCAATCATTTGAATTTGCATACTCGTTTAGACGAGATTATTTCTATCTGTTCTTGTGAGATAGTTGATAAGATAATCGGCGACAAAGAAATATTTATCAAGCAAGTTAAAAATTCAAGGAATTATTATACTCATTATTCTTCTGATTTAAAGAAGAAAGCATTAAAAGGCAGTGATTTATTTTATTTGACACAGAAATTGAAAATTGTTTTAGTTTGTGCCTTTTTGCTCGAAATAGGTTTTGACAAGAATATTTTAAATCAAATGCTTGATGATAGAAAACATCGATTTTTTCACAATTTAGCAAATTGGTAAGATGTTATTTATTCCTTACAAAACAGCGGAAATTTATTCTTCCACTGTTTTTTTGTTCGCTCGTTTATTTCAAAAAAAAATTGTACATTTGCAGTCGAACTTTGGTACAAAAAAAGGTTTATTTTGTGCCAAAAATAAAAAGTAAAATAGTATGCAATCAACAAATAATCAAATAGTTCATAAGATAAATAAAAGCAAACGTGGAAAAATATTTTTCCTGAAAGATTTTGCTTTCTTGGGAACGAATATTGCTATCCGCCATTCTTTATCACGGTTGTGTCAAGATGGTATGCTGATTCGACTTTCGGCAGGCGTTTATCTTTATCCGAAAATCAGTGAATTGATAGGCACGGTCTATCCTTCAATCGAAGATATTGCCAAAGCAATCGCCAAAAGCGAAAAGGCACGGCTTATTCCGACAGGTCTGTACGCTCTCAACAAATTGGGACTTTCTACACAAGTGCCTATGCGCGTGATTTTTCTGACAGACGGTACGCCGCGAAACATAAAAATCGGCGGGAAAACAAGTATAATTTTCAAAAAAACCATTCCAAAATACTTGGCATTGAAAGGTAAAATCACAACTTTGGTAATTTTCGCTTTGAAAGAAATCGGAAAAAATCAGGTGTTGCCAGAAGAATTGGAAAAAATAAAATCGGTTTTGAAGCACGAAACCAAGGAAAATATCATTCACGATTCGTTACTTGCGCCCGAATGGATTGCCGAAATAATTTTAAAACTTACAGAAGATGAATAACTTAATCATATTGTCAGACAAAGATAAAATCGAAATTTTTACGACAGTTGCCACACTGAAAAACTTGTCGAAAGAAGCTACTGAAAAGGATTGGTGGGTTACAGCCGTTTTGCGTTCTTTGTTCGCCTTGCCATTACGCCGAACAGATTTCGTTTAAAGGTGGTACTTCGTTAAGCAAGTGTTGGAATGTGATTGAGCGGTTTTCGGAAGATGTTGATGTTGCAATAAATAGAGAATATTTTGGTTTTACGGGCGAAAATTTATCAAGGCGGGAAGTGAGTAAAAAACTGCGGAAAGCAGCGTGTGCATTTTGCCGCGAAACGTTGCAGTTTGATTTGGCAAAACAAATGAATGCAGACGGAATACCTGAAACGTTGTTTTCCGTAACAATGGAAATTACCGATGTTACAACCGTTGACCCCGAAAAGATTTTTATAAATTACCGGTCGCTTTTTGAAAATGAACAAATTGCCACCGAAGACGGTTACATCCAGCCAATTGTAATTCTTGAAGTGAATGGTCGCTCAATGAGCGAGCCGCTCGAAACGGTAGCAGTTAAGTCGTTGGTTGATGAGGTTTTTGCAGACAGACCTTTCATTGACAAGGCATTTCCGGTTGCTACCGTTGTTCCAGAACGCACATTTTTGGAAAAAATTTGCCTCTTGCACGAGGAATTTTCAAAGAAAGAGCAGGATAAAATTCGTGTTAATAGAATGAGCCGTCATTTGTACGATATTATGCGTATGCTCGACACGCCCATTGCTGAAAAGGCGTTGAATGATATAGAGTTATACAAGCATATTATTGCCCACCGCAAAGTATTTATCGGATTGACAGAGTTTGATTACAATACGCTTGTACCACAAAGTATTAACATTATTCCACCTGAAAGCGTGATTTCTAAGTGGGAAGATGATTACAATAAAATGCAAACAATGATTTACGGTAATTCGTTTTCGTTCAATGAATTGATTGACAGGATAAAACAACTGAATGAAAGAATAAAGGATATGGAATGGTAGAAAAACCTGCATACAACACAGTGTATAAGCCATAAGGGCGGCAGTGGTTTGCGAAGGTTTTCCCTCGCTTCAGCATTTCATCCCGGTTGACAGGAACGTGGCTCCGAAGTCCCTTACGGCACATACACTCAACCGTTGGGTGCCAAAATAAGAAGCAAATTACCCCAAATGGGGAAGCAATAAATAGT
>ERZ795058.3666-NODE-3666-length-15896-cov-15.085096_pt1 | contig 15896 bp, 10 predicted proteins | sample MGYA00375142_ERZ795058 | MGnify/ENA primary metagenome ERZ795058 (study PRJEB30187, sample SAMN05720210) | activated sludge metagenome | isolation source: anaerobic digester from wastewater treatment plant | place: Japan | collected 2015-04-20 ... | reverse complement strand
CGGAAGACGAATTCGGATCGGTGATGAGAATCCGGCCGTCGGGGAGATAAAAGCCGTCGATGCGCCCGTAGGAACGAAATCCCAGCACTTCGAAGGCCCGGCGGGCCTCCTCCTTGATCCGGGCCGCCACCTCCGGGGGGATGTTCTTCGGCGGGGTGAATTTCCGGCAGCGGCCGGGCATGTACTTGTCGTCATAGGTGTAGAAGTCGCTCTGGGGATGGATCTCCGTCAGGTCCAGAGGCTTGATTTCCCCATCCTGCTCAAGGATGATGGCGGAAAACTCGGTGCCGGCCAGAAACTCTTCCGCCAGGGCGACCCGGTCCCAGCGGAAGGCCTCTTCGAGGGTCCTGGCGATATCGCCCGCCGCCGCGATCTTGCCCACGCCAACGCTCGACCCCTCCCGGACCGGCTTGATGAAGAACGGCAGCTCGAAGTTCTGGAGCAGTTTTTCCGTCACCGCTACCGGCGCCCGTCGCCACTCCTCCTCATGGACAGCCATGCTTGCCGGTACGGCAATCCCAGCCGCCGCCAGGATCTTCTGTTGGATGTGCTTGTCCATTCCCAGGGCGGAGGCCAGAACCCCGGGCCCCGTGTAGGGAATTCCGAGGAGTTCGAGCAGACCCTGGATGCAGCCGTCATCGCCGTACTTGCCGTGAAGAGAGATGAACGCGAAATCGATCCGCCCCTTGATCTCCTCATAGGGAATCCTCCGGGCCTCGACGGCCAGGCGCTCGCCCATATCCACCGTCGTGTTCTGTGATACGAGCTGCCAGGGGATCTCCCAGATGCCGGCGGCGGCGTCCATGAACAGGGGGACCCCTTGAAAAAACTCCGTATCGAGATTGTCATAGACATTTCGGCCGCTGTTGAGGGACACTTCCCGCTCCGACGACATGCCACCCAGAATGATTCCCACTCTCAGTTTTTCCATCCGCCTCCAGAACCTCCTCATGAATTCCAGATGAAGGTGACGCCGCTGTTCGGGAAGACCCAGGTATGATCGGGAACCCGCAGCCGTATGTACCGGCCCCTTTCCCTGATCACCTCCGGATACGGCTGCTTGCCGGCGAAGAAACTCACTTCCCGGACGTGACTGAACCCCGTTTGCTCGTAATGGAAGGAGATATCGAGACCCCGGGTCGGATAAACGATATAGACGGAGAAGATATTGTTCGCCCGCGACTTTTTCGTGAAGATCTCGATGGCGATTCCCACCTCGGCGTTGAGCTTGTCAAGCAGGCCGTCGCTGCTGCACCAGACCTCGTAGCCCCGGGAGGTCATCTCGGTGCGGACGATGGGCACGTCCCGGCCGTCCACGGCCACCCCGGCAACCCGAAAATCACGCTCCATGACCAGATGTTCCCCCTTGCTCATCAGCCAGCGATATTCGCAGCGGGGATCCTCGAAAAACGCTGCCAACTGTTCTTCGTCAAAGGCGCAGCCGATAAGAAAGGTGTCGTTTTTCAAGGTTTTTCGGTATGCCACCCGGGTGGTGACGTCCAGGGAATCGCGGCGGCGGCCGGCGGGTCCGTCGTTCTCCCCCGCCGACTCGGCCACGGTGATATCATACCGGAAGTCTTCCCGCAACTCCAACTGGCGGTCCTCCTTGCCAAAGAGGGTCTCGAACATCTCATAGTAGATGGCGTTCCCCAGTTCCTCACTCCGGGCCCGGGTCTGAAAACATTGGCGGATGATGCTGTCGATCCGGTCGATGGAGCGCTCCTCCCCGGGGACATAGATCCTCCGGAGCCGGGGCAGGACGCTGTCCGCCTTCCCCTTGTGGAGGAAAAGCCGGGGGGCCCGTTTGCCTAAGGCGCAGAGGATTTCGTAGCTGATGCTTCCCACCCTCCCGGCGATCTCGTTGGCGGAAATCGCCTCATGCCCCTGGCGCCCCATGAGCACCACCTCGTCGTCAACCTTGCACTCGGGGATCTCGCTCACATCCACCGTGCACATATCCATGGAAACCCTCCCGACTACGGGCGCCCGTTTCCCCCGGATCAGCACCTCCCCCTGATTGGAAAGGATGACGCCGTAACCGTCGCCGTAGCCGACGGGAATGGTGGCGATCCGGGTCGGTCTCGCCGTGATATAGGTACGGTTGTAGCCGATGCTGTAACCCTTGGGAAAATCCTTCAGGAGGACGACGCGCGTCTTGAAGGACATAACCGGCAGGAGGTCCGCCTTGTCCTTCGTTTCCGGGGAGGGATAGATGCCGTAGGACATGAGACCCGGGCGCACCATGTCCAGGTTGAATTGGGGATAGTTCAGGATGGCGCCGCTGTTGGACATGTGCCGGATGGGGATGCGGATCCCCTCCTCGGCCAGCTTCGCCAGCAGGCGGTGGAACAGATCCGCCTGGGATTCGTTGTATTCCTGCGGGGTTTCACTGGCCGCCAAATGGGTGAAAACCCCTTCCACAATGAGATCCGGAAGCGCCAGGATGTCCCTGATGGTCTGATGTGCCTCGTAATAAAGCGTTCCGCCCCGCCCCATCCCGGTATCCACCTCGATATGAATGGGAAGCCGGACATGGGCCTGGGCACAACGTTCCTGCAGGGTCCGGGCGAAATGGAGATCGGAGACGGAAGGGGTGAGGTTGTACTTGATGATCTCGCCGATCTCCCCTTCCGGAGAGGGGCTGAGGATAACGATGGGGGCCATAAGCCCGCTGACCCGGAGTTGCACCCCTTCATCGGCGTTGGCGATCCCCAGATAGACGGCGCCGTTTTTCAGGGCGGCCTCGGCGATCTCGATGGCCCCGTGACCGTAAGCATCCGCTTTCACCACCTGGAGGATCTTGACGCCCGGCCGCACCAGGCGTTTCATCTCCTTCCAGTTCCGGGCGAAATGGTCGAGATCGACCTCCACCCAACTCCGATACTTATGGACTTCCCGGTAGGACATGGTCATTTCCTGGTCATGGTGAACACACCGTCCCATTCCCCTTCCGGAGGATGCTCCTTAAGATCCTGGCAGCGCTGAATATACAGCGTCGCAGGCGGATCGTCCGGACGAATTTCCATAACGCTCTGAAAAGCCGCGATACCTTCATCCCAGCGGGCGGCCTTGTAGTGCGCCAGTCCCGCATGGAAGCGCCCGATGTATTCCTCGTGTTCCGCCGCATCCTTCCGCTCGCAGATCAACTCGTAGATCTTCACGGGCAGCTTCTTTCCCTTAACACGCACCGCGTCCAGCTCCCGACAGAACATCTCCTCTTTCACAACCCCATAGGTGTATTCACTGATGACGATATGGGTACCGTACTCCTTGTTGATCCCCTCGAGGCGGGAGCTGAGATTCACGTTGTCGCCCATGACGGTATAATCGAAGCGCATATTGGAGCCCATGTTGCCTACGACCATGTCACCGCTGTTGATGCCGACCCCGATGTCCACAAAGGGGCGCCCTTCCGCCGCCCATTTCCGCTGCAGCCCCTTGAGGGTCGCCATCATCTCCAGGGCGGTCCGGCAACTTCGCAGGGCATGGTCAGGCTGGTCCACCGGAGCGCCAAAAACGGCCATGATGGCATCGCCGATATATTTGTCGAGAAGCCCCTCGTATTTGAAGACGATATCGGTCATGGCCGTCAGGTACTCATTGAGGAGGTGGACGAGTTCCTCCGGGGTCAACTTTTCCGAAATGGTGGTGAAGCCACGGATATCGGAAAACATGACGGTAAGGTCCTTCTTGTCGCCCCCCAGTTTCAGTTTAGTGGGATCCTTGAGCAGTTCGTTGATGACCGAGGCCGTCAGATAATACTGAAAGGCCCCGCGGATCTTCTTCTTTTCCCGCTCTTCCGTAAAATACCGGTAAACGGTGATGACCAGATAGATTGTCATCATGGTCAGGACGGGATAGACCATGTTGAGCCAGGTATTGTATTTGGCAAAAATGATCGTGTTCCCAGCCACAAAACCACCGAGAAGGACCATAACAAGAAGAATGCCTTGGAGGGCCTTAAGCCGGGGGATTGTGATCCCGATGATCATGCCGAAAACAATGATGCCGCAGATGTCTATGAAGGTCGTCCAGGCGGATTGTTCCAGAAAATTGCCCTGGAGGATGTTTTCCACGACGGTGGCATGAAGTTCCACCCCGGGATATACGGGACTGAAGGGGGTAACCCGGAGATCGTAGATGCCCGTGGCGGTAGCCCCGACAACGACTATCTTGTCTTTGACAAGATCGGGTGAGATACGTCCCGCAATAAGATCGGAGATGGAATAGTGGGGAAAGGTCTTGGCGGGCCCCAGATAATTGATCAAAAGCCGGCCGCTTTCATCGGTAGGGATCCGCAGGTCTCCGAGCGTGATGCCGTCCACGCCGAACTCGGCCATATTGAGTACGATCATGGGATAATCGAGATACTGCATGAGGAGGGCAATGGGCAAGGAGTAGTAAAAATTGTCCTGAAACTTTATAACCAGGGGCGACCAGCGGATGACCCCGTCAGGATCAGGAAACGCGTTAAAATAACCACTGTTCTCTCCTGATTCCGCTATCTCCTTTATGCTGGGAACCGGGGCATGGGCCTTGATGAGATTGTAGTCTCCATCATGACCCTTTACCCGAACCATGGAATACATGGAACCAGCGATAAGCGATCCCGAAGCATTGATGTATTCCTCGCTGAGAAACTCCACGTCTTTCATGGAGGTATGAAAAAAATAACCGAGGCTGACATTCTTCGCATCCTTAACGGATTTTGCCAGAATGGCGTCGGCGGATGGACCGGTGCTCTGCTCCGGTTCGGCAAAGACGATATCGAATCCTACCGCCTTGGCGCCGTATTCTTTGAGGGAGTCCACCAATTTCGCCGTCATCGATCGCGACCAGGGCCAGCGGCCGATCTCGCTGAGGCTCTTTTCATCGACGGTGGCGATGACCACCTGGCCACTGGTGGGTAATGGCCCCCTGGATACCATGCGCAAGTCCAATGCCTTCAATTCCATGAAACGCAGAAAGTTTGGATCCAGGAAAAACGCGACCAAGGCAAGTATCACCAGGGCAATGGAAATCTTGAGCGGTGATAAAGTCATTATGTTTTTGATAGATATTTTCATAGTCATCCTTATCTTCAACAAATAGGGGTGAATTCTAAATAAACCACCTTGTCTTGTCAAGGTAAATGGCCGCTTTGCAAACATGCCTTAAGTCTTGACAAGACAAGGATGTTGGGATAAAAGCTCGACACGTTCACACGTTCGCCGATGTAGCTCAGCCGGCAGAGCAGCTGATTCGTAATCAGCAGGTCGGCAGTTCGAACCTGCCCATCGGCTCCAGATAAATCAAGGGGTTAACCAAAGAGTATGGTTGACCCCTTCGCCTTTACGGGCCGATCTGGTCCCGCCTTAATTGTGTATAATGAGAGCTTTGCGTTACCGCGGTAAAATGGTTCGCAAGCAGCGAATCAAATGTTTTTCGCCGTTTTCTTGATTGAACTTAACGCCTGGTAATGAATAAGATTTGTCCGTTATCCATTGAGAAGCGAAAAGATTTCTGAGCCGCGGCGAAGCCATTTTTCAAAGGTCTAATAACCTGGGAATCTATGGGAAAGATTCATACCATGCCCGCCGGCAAACCGAAAATACCTGTCGTAATAATTATGGGGCAATGAAATTTCCATAATGCAGAGGCATATCAAGAACTTCGAGGACCATGATTTGTACCGGATCACAAAGAAGAAACAGAGGGACAAATGAAAGAACACAAAAACAGAAAATCGCCATTTTGGGTGGGATTGTTCACTGCCTGCGTCCTTCTTTCCGTTCTGCTCTCCTCCGGATCAGCCACCGGGGAAGAGCAAGGGGGGCAGGCACCGAAAAAATCGTTGGATCGCCCCAAGGTGGTTTACGTGGCTGATTTCTCACTCCATGTGGAGGGTGGCGGCAATGAAGGCCGTGGCCCGCTCCAGGTGAGAAAGAGGGTGCACGACAAATTGGATTTGCGGATGCAAGAGAGCCCTCAGGACAAAGCCAGCAAAGTTGTCGATGTTCTTGCCCAATCCATCGTTCAGGGGTTGAATGTCAGGAGCGTCAAGGCAGTCAGATATCCGGGACGGACGAGACTGCCCGCCCAAAGTTGGCTCCTGGAGGGTGAATTCGTGGAGTACGACGAGGGAGATCGCCTGAAAAGGACGATAATCGGTTTCGGCAGTGGCGCGGCAGACATGGAAGTCCTGATGAAAGTGAGCGAAGTGACTGATGGCGGGTTGAAACTCCTGTTCGATTCGGCAATGGACGGGAAAAAGAACAGAATGCCGGGAGCCGCCGTAACGATGAATCCTTACGTAGCGGGGGCTAAATTCGTCATGACCAAAACGGCTCCGGATCGGGAGGTTAAGAAGCTCGGCACACGGATCGCCGCTACCCTCGCCGATGCCATTGAGGGATCGACGGCAAAAACTCGACCTTAGCGAGGCTTGAATAAAGACTTGCCTTTACAGGATACGGCTGCATTTAACATGGCGGCCCTCCGCTACGGTAAGAGAGTATTCATAAATGATGATCTCTTGAAACAAACAGAAGGGAGACACGGGACGATTGCTAAACGCCCTAAAGGCTTCCACCGGAAAGTTGCTTCGCGGTTTGCCCGAGGTCGGCAAGCGCCCGGACGTTAACGGAACCGCTGTTCAGCGCACCGGACAACAAACTCGCGGGATATTTCTTTCAAGGGCTTTAAAGATTCGTTGAAAGAAGCTCCGTTCTACCGGTCGATACTATCCGGATCCTCGACGTGCCAATTTTGATAATCCGTATCTATTTCAACATCATACACAATTACAACCATCTATTTTTAGCGATTGGCACGCTCCTCGCATTATCTAAAGTCAAACGGAAGACAAAAAAAATAAATAATAAACGGAGGACACAGAAGATGAAAAAGACATTAGGAACGATGGTAGCGGCAATAGTGGTGGTTCTTTGCACCGGGACTTTCGCCCTGGCCGAGTATGCGGCGGCGGGCGTGGCCAACTTCCCCTACTTCCAGCTTGGCTGCCTGATCGTGGGCGGCATGGTGATCATCAGCCTGAAGCACAAGTACGAGAAGATGTACACCGGCGAGGTTGCCGGGGTCTTCGCCCTCTACACCGTCCTGATCGCCCTCTTCACCAATCCGGTGATCGAAGGCATCAAGAACCTGGTCGGCTGAGAATGGAGCAGTGGGAGGCGTAATCGCGCCGTAACGAGGTTGGACCTCTCCTGATGCTTAAGAAATACGGGCACTGACCGTTCAGGATGTGTCCCAAAAAAGCCCCCTGATGAAACCGGTTCGCCAGGGGGCCTTTCTTTTTCTCATTACGTTTAACGGTAATATCAACCCACATGCTCGGGCCGGGCGCTAAGAAAGATAAAAATTTCAGATATTTATGGAAATTTTCATCTAAAGGGTAATGATCCAGAACAGCGGCGCTCTCCATCTCGCCCGATGGGGCCGTAGATACTCCGCAGGATGAGCTTGCCTATTTTGAGTCCATAATCCATACCCCATCCCATGCATCGACCGGCGGATTTACCTTCAGCAGCTCGCACCGCTCGATGTACATCCGGCAAATGTCGTCGGTGGGATTGAGTTCCAGGGTCTTGCGAAAAGACATGATGGCCCGGTCCCAATGCCGCTGACGGTACTTCCGCAGGCCGTCCTGAAACTGACTGACCGCATCCATTAGATTGGGAAAGGTTTCCGGTGTGTGGTAGTCGAGGACCTCGTAAACGGCCACGGGCTCCGTCTTGCCCTTGACCACCACGCTATCCACCTGCCGGATCCGGTAGGTCCCCCGGAGTCTTTTGTAGGTGTTTTCACTGATGAGAATTTGCGCGTGATAACGTTTGCAAAGGCTTTCCAGACGGGAGGCGAGATTGACGCCATCGCCGATGAGGGTGTAGTCCATCCGCTTGGGGGAGCCGATGTTTCCGGAAACGATCACGTCGGTATTCAGCCCCAAACCCATCTTCACCGGTTGTTTTCCCTGGGAAAGCCGCTCCCTGTTCCAGTTTTCCAGGGCATCGATCATGGCGATGGCCGCCCGCACCGCCCGGTCTTCGTCGTCGCCATGGGAAATGGGAATGCCGAAGGCGGCCATGATGGCGTCTCCGATAAATTTATCCAGCATCCCGCCTTCCCGTTGGATACACTCCACCATAATGGTGAAATACTCGTTCAGGAGCGACACGGTACCCTGAGCGCCCAGCTCTTCGGTAAGCGTGGTGAACTGGCGGATGTCAGAAAAAAGAATCGTGGCCCGCGTACTCTTGCCGCCCAGGATGTCCTCTCCGCGATCGAGAAGCTGATCCGCCAATCCCGGATCCATATACCGGGACATTGTTGATTTCACCCGTTTTTCCGCGCTGATATCATCGATGATGATCATGACGCCCAGTTTCCTCTTCTCAACGCTCGTCAAGGGCATGATGGTGACATTGGCCGCCACCTTGTTCGTCCCGAAGCACAGCTCCGCATCCATGGTCAAATCGGGATTTCTCGTTTCCTCCACCCGGATGATCTTCTCGTGCATCCAGGCGTTGCCTTTTGAAAAAAAATCCGCGACGGAACGATCCAGGACATCCTGGGCTTCGAGTTGCATGATCCTGAGCCCGGCGGCGTTGCAGGTCACGATCCGCCCCTCTTCGTTGAGGGTGATGACGCCATTGGACATGCTCTCCAGCATGCCCTCGTTGTAATTCTTCATGTTTTGGATGTCATCGAAGAGTTTGGCGTTTTCCAGGGCGATGGATACCTGGGCGGTAAAGGCCCGGAGCCGTGATTCGTCTTCTCTGGAAAACGGGCCGCCCCGTTTGTTGAGGACCTGGGTCACCCCGATGATCTTACCGGATTTGTTGACCACGGGCACGCAGAGGATGGATCTGGTGAAAAAACCGGTTTTCCGGTCAAAGGCGGGGTTGAAGCGTAAGTCGGCATAGGCGTATGGGATATTGATCGTTTCCCCGGACTGAAAAACGGCGCCGGCGATCCCGAGATGATTGGGAAGGCGGATCTCCATGGCCCCCAGCCCTTCTCCGACCTTGGAAAACAATTCGTTGCGCTTTTCATCGTTGAGGAAGAGGGTCGAACGTTCGGCGTTGAGCATCCGCGTTGCCTCGGACATGACCTTGGCAAGCAGGCTGCCCAGATCGATCTCCGCCGTGACATTGGAGACCAGGTCGAAAAATTCCATTTCTTTGGCCCGGAACTTGCGCATCTTTTCCACAATTCCAATGCTCTGGAGGGTGATGGCCGCCTGGGTGGTCATGGACTGCAAGAGCCCCATGTCTTCACGGGTAAAGCGCCCCCGTTTCTTGTTGAGCATCTGGGCGGCGCCGATCACCTCCCCCTTCATGGTCCGGATGGGGACGCAAAGGATGCTTTTCGTGTTGTAACCGGTCTTTTCGTCCACGGAGCGATTGAAACGTTCATCGGCATAGGCGTCGTGGACGATGATGCTTTCCCCGGTCGTGAATACATGACCGGCAATGCCACTATTGTTGATTATCCTGATCTCCCGCTGAAAATTACCCTGGGCTATCCGGGAGTACAATTCCCCCGTTTCCGGGTCGTTCAGGAATATCGTCCCCCGGTCCGCCTTGATTTCCCGGGTGGTTATTTCCACCAGGACGGCGAGCATCTCGTCCAGGGTTTCGTAGGTCGCCATGGTTTGGGCGACATTGAGCAGCAATTCCGCCTGGTATAGCCGGATCTCCTTATCGAGGTGATTATCCTTTTTCATTCTCCTCCAATCTGCTGCGCAGGACGACAATCGCCTCGCGGAGTTGTTGCTTTTCGTCGTTATCGGTGCGGCGGATCATGGTCATTTCATCTTCATGGCTGATTTTCTCTTTCTCCAGTTCTTGACGCATTGCATTCACCATTTGCCGCAACTGGACGACTTCATCATGATGGCCCGCGAGCAGGCGCTGTCTTTCCCGATCATGATCGATGGCCATCTTCTCCATGGCCAGACGCAAAGAGTTTACCGTATCCTTGAGTTGTTTGATCTCGTCATGGGCCCCCGCCAGGGCTTTCTGAATCTCGCCGGCACGGCCGATATTTTCCTTTTCCAGTTCTTCCCTGAGGGCGGTGATCGTTTCTTTCAGGAAACGGATCTCCAACCGGGTCTGGTACAGTTCATCTCCGGACATAACCATTTCCATTTTCCAGGGCCGATCGGAGAGATTCGAGGGGCGCCGATTTCCTCGTTACCTCGCGGGCCGCATATTTATCGTTGACGGAACAACGGTTTTTCAAATAATCCGCGCTTATGGATAACCGTTAGGATGGCGTGACTGCCAGCGCCAGGCATCGGCGCACATCTCCTCGGGCCCGCGCACGGCCTGCCAGTTCAGATCCTTTTTTGCCAATCCCGGATCGGCATAGCAGACGGCGACATCACCGGGACGCCGGCCCACGATTTCATGGGGGATCATCCTGGCCGCGGCCCTTTCAAAGGCCCGGATCATCTCCAGGACACTGTAGCCCCGGCCCGTCCCGAGATTGTAGATGCCGAAATCGGTGTCCGCAAGGCACTCCAGGGCCTTCAGATGACCCCGGGCGAGATCCACGACATGGATGTAGTCCCGGACCCCCGTTCCGTCGGGGGTGGGGTAATCATTTCCAAAGACGCGGAGACGGTCCAGCTTGCCCACGGCCACCTGGCTGATGTAGGGCATGAGGTTGTTGGGGATGCCGGCCGGATCCTCCCCCATCAAGCCGCTCTCATGGGCACCTACGGGATTGAAATAGCGCAGGAGGATCACACGCCAGGCGGGATCGGACGCCTTCTGGTCTCGGAGGATCTGTTCGATCATCATCTTCGTCCGACCGTAGGGGTTGGTGGGGCCCAGAGGAAAATCCTCCCGAATGGGCACAGTGGCCGGGTCGCCGTAAACCGTGGCTGAAGAGCTGAACACGAGGCGTTTCAAACCATGGCCTGCCATGACTTCGCAGAGGGCGAGGGTCGAGCCGACATTGTTTTCATAGTAAAGTAGGGGCTGGGTTACGGACTCTCCCACCGCCTTGAGACCGGCGAAATGTATCACCGCGTCGCCGGGATGGGCTTCAAATACCGTCCTGAGGAAGCTTCGGTCCCGGCAATCGCCGTGAAAAAACACCGGCCGGCGCCCGGTGATGGTTTCGATCCGGGACAGCACGCTGACCTTGCTGTTGGAAAGATTATCCATGATGACGACTTCATGGCCCGCCCGCAACAGTTCCACGCAGGTGTGACTGCCTATGTAACCGGCGCCGCCGGTGACGAGTATCTTCATATCCTTATCCTCAATGATTCTTTAGGGACTCCACGGGCAATTACCCCATCGTCATAGAAGTTCTTATCATATTAATCACGCCGAGGCTGCAAATTTTTACTCCCTTCCCGGCGACGGGAAACTTGACATCTCGTGATGATGATATATCATGCGGGCTAATAATCCATGAAAAGGACGGATCGAAAAATGGGGTACATCAAGATCAAGTTCAGAAACGAGCGGGGCAAGTTCGAGCAGGAGATTCAGGATGTGCTTGATGACATGTTTCATATCTCCGGACCGGCGTTTACCCTGGGTGAACATACCTGGCGGCCCCATGCGGACATCTACGAAACCTCCGAGGCGATCGTCGTGATCCTCGACCTGGCCGGGGTCGTCCGGGAGGACATCCATTTGGAGGTCAGCCGCAAAACCATCAAGATATCCGGCAAGCGCGACCAGAACTATTTTTCCGGAACAACGCGGTACCATCTCGCCGAAATCTCCTATGGTTATTTCGAACGCCAACTGGCCCTACACGCCCCCGTGGATTCCGAAGCGGTCCAGGCGACCTATGCCAACGGCCTGCTGGAAATCCGGTTGATAAAAATTCCTCCGGACCGGGAAAGGCGCATCCCTGTTCTGGGCCCGACCGGTTCGGAATCATGACCGCAATATAACGACAGAGGACCCTGGACATGACTGAAGATAAAACAGCCCAAGATTTGAAGGTTATCCATATACCCGAGACCCTTCCCGTCCTGCCGCTTTTCAATATGATCGTCTTTCCGAAGATGATGCTGCCCATGGAGGTATTCGGGGACCAGTCCCTGCAACTTGTCGATGAAGCCATGGCCAAAGACCGGATCATCGGTCTCGTTCTGGCCAGGAAAAGTCCGACGGAGACGACTTACGATCCGGAAGATTTTCACCCCGTCGGGACCAGCGCCGTCATCCTCAAGATGGCCAAATCGGCGGAAAAGAAGGCCCAACTCCTAGTCCAGGGGATCGAACGGTTTCGTATCCGGGAATTTATCCCCGGTAAGCCCTATCTTCAGGCCCGGATCGAATCCGTCCCAGAACAGGAGGTCAAGGATATCGAGATCGAGGCCCTCATGGCGAATCTGGTGAGCCTCTTCGAACGGATCGTCAAACTGACACCTTTTCTCCCCCAGGAATTCGGCGCTATGGCCAAGAGCATCACCGATCCAGGCGTTCTGGCGGACCTGATCGCATCCATCATAAATGTCTCGGCACAGGAAAAGCAGGATATCCTGGAGACTACGGCCATCAAGAAGCGCCTCCGGGAGGTTACCCGCCTCGTCAACCACCAGGTGGAAATCCTCGAGCTGGGCAACAAGATCCAGTCCCAGGTGAAGGACGATATGGAGAAGAGCCAGCGCGATTATTACCTTCGACAGCAGTTGATCGCCATTAAGAAGGAACTGGGCGAAGAGGACGAACCCAAGGTGGAGGTGGAGGAATACCGGGAAAAGCTGGCCAAGAAGGACCTTCCCGACGAGGCCGGGAAAGATGCGGAACGGGAGCTGCAACGTCTGGGGCGGATGCATCCGTCATCGGCGGAATATACCGTCGTCTCCACTTATCTGGACTGGATTCTGGCCCTGCCCTGGCGAGAAGGGACGGAAGACAACCTGGACATCAAAAAGGCCCGCAAGGTCCTAGACGAAGATCACTACGGCCTGGAAAAGCCCAAGAAGCGCATCATCGAATACCTGGCCGTCCGCAAGCTGAAACCGGACACGAAGGGCCCGATCCTCTGCTTCGTGGGCCCTCCGGGAACCGGCAAGACCTCCTTGGGCCAGTCCATCGCCCGCTCCTTGGGCCGGAAGTTCGTCCGCATAGCCCTGGGCGGCGTCCGGGACGAGGCGGAGATCCGGGGACACCGCCGCACTTACATCGGCGCCCTGCCCGGCCGGATCATCCAGAGCATCCGCCGCGCGGAATCCAACAATCCGGTGTTTATGCTCGACGAAATCGACAAGTTGGGCAGCGATTTTCGCGGCGATCCCTCCTCGGCCCTCCTGGAGGTACTGGACCCGGCCCAGAATTTTTCCTTCATGGACCATTATCTGGACATCCCTTTCGATCTGTCCCATGTGATGTTCATCACCACGGCCAACATCCTCGACACGATCCCGCCGGCCTTGCGGGACCGCCTGGAGATCATCGAACTGGTAAGCTACACGATAGAGGAAAAGCTCCACATCGCCCAGCGCTATCTCCTCCCCCGGCAGATCCGGGAGAACGGACTGCAGCCCGGCCAGATCGCCTTCACCAAGGGGTCGCTTCGGGTTATCATCGGGAGCTACACCCGGGAGGCGGGGGTGCGGAACCTGGAGCGGGAAATCGCCGCCGTCTGCCGGGGCGTCGCCAGCCAGGTGGCCGCCGGCGAAATCGAACGTGCCAAGATCCGTCGGCAGGACATCCACCGCTATCTGGGTCCGGAACGGATCACCACGGAAACAACCACCCGAACCTCGAAACCCGGCGTCGTCATGGGATTGGCCTGGACGCCTACGGGCGGCGATCTCCTGTTCGTCGAGGCGACGGCCATGAAGGGCAAGAAGGGACTGACCCTCACCGGACAGTTGGGAGACGTGATGAAGGAATCGGCGTCGGCGGCTTTGAGCTTCATCAGGGCCAACGCCGAATCGCTGGGAATTGCCCGGGATTTCTTCGAGGATGTGGACATCCACATCCACGTCCCCTCCGGAGCCATCCCCAAAGACGGCCCTTCAGCGGGGGTGACGATCCTCACGGCCCTCACCTCGCTACTCACCAATAAACGGGTCAAGAAAGACCTGGCCATGACCGGAGAGATCACCCTCCGGGGCCTCGTGCTCCCCGTCGGCGGCATCAAGGAGAAGGTCCTGGCCGCCCACCGCGCCGGTGTAAAGACCATCATCCTTCCCAAATGGAACAAGAAGGATCTGGGCGACATCCCCGCCAAGATTCGCAAGGGCATTGCCTTCCACCTCGTGGACGACATGCTGGAAGTCCTGAAGATCGCCTTGGAGAAGTAGGTTCTGATCAAACCGCCTGGACACGTTTTGACAACCCGGAAAGAAGACCGGAAGCGGCCGGCGGTAAGCATTCGCACCTGATGACTGTTAATAGTTACAGAGCCGACGAATCGTAAGGGATGATTTCCCCCTTGACTGGGAACGAAAATCTTGCTACCAACCATTAAGTTAAACTAAACGGATGGTTTGTGATGACGGAAAAACAATCCCTGACCACCCTACGCATCCTTGACGCCGCCACGGAGATCTTCGCCGCGGTGGGTTTCAACGGCGCCCGGATGGATGAAATCGCCCGGCGGGCCGGCGTGAACAAGGCGATGATCTACTACCACGTCGGCGCCAAGGAAGCCCTTTATGCCGCAGTGCTGCACGGCGCTATCGGGCATGTCGCCGATTCGATTTCGGCGCGAATCGAGACCGGCACCACTCCGGAGGCAAAACTGAGGGCCTACATCCGGGGTTTTGTTGACGCCGTGGAGGGCAATCCCCGCATGGGACCAATACTCCTCCGGGAAATCGCCTCGGGGGGCCAGAATTTGCCGGACCTGGTGATCCAGGACTTCGCCCGAATCATTGCCCTCGTCACCGCCATCCTCGAGGAAGGCCGGGAACGGGGCATTTTTTATCCGGCGACGCCCTTCCTCATTCATATGACAGTCGCCGGCTCCCTGATCCTCTACAAGGCCAGCGGCCCGATCCGGAGCCGCAGGGAAAACATCCCCGCGGCGGTCCAGGCCCTGGATCTGCAAATCTCCCCCCAGGTGACGGCAGAGGTCGAAAACCTGATCCTCCGGGGAATCAAAAAGCCTCCCCGGACCGCGGCCGAGGTAACGAACGATGATGATGACCCCCGTTAACGAATTCTGCCGCCGGTCATGTCCACCGGCCGCCAGCAGCCGTTCCGTAACGCCCCCGCCGGAAACGGCGCTCCCGGCCAGATCCGGCGCTTCCCGTCTCGGTCCACTAACTGTCGTCGCCCTGCTTCTCGGCTTCCTTGCCGTCTCCCCGGCCCTGGGGCAATCCCCGGCGGTCCGACCGGAAATGAAGGCGGCCACTTCCTCCAACGCTCCAAGCCGGATCACCCTGGCGGAGAGCGTGGCAATGGCCCTGAAACAGAGCATGGTCGTCCAGGCAGCCAAGGAAGGCGTAAAGGGGGCGGAGGCTCAGAAAAAGGAAGCCTTCACGGGCTTTCTGCCCAAACTCAGCACCTCTTACAGCTACACCCGCCTCAACGATGCGCCCTGGACCAACATGCCGCCCATGACCATCTCCTCCCCCATCCTTCCCGCCCCCCTGACGACGCCGGGCGGTCCGATCACCGTGGGCACCCAGGACAATTACAGTTGGGCACTGGAGTTCCGCCAACCCCTCTTCGCCGGCGGCTCCATCCTGGCCAACTACCAGGCCAACCGAAAGGGCGAGGACATCGCCCGGGTTGATGAAACGGCCGCCGCCCAGAATATCGTCGAGGAGGTGAAAAGCGCCTATTTCCAGATCCTCAAGGCGCAGAAGATCCTCGGCGTGGCCCGCCAGGCGGTTGAGCAGCTTAAATCCCACCGGGACGAGGCGCGGCACTTCTTCGACGTCGGACTGATTCCGAAAAACG
>ERZ795058.3663-NODE-3663-length-15911-cov-16.991171_pt1 | contig 15911 bp, 9 predicted proteins | sample MGYA00375142_ERZ795058 | MGnify/ENA primary metagenome ERZ795058 (study PRJEB30187, sample SAMN05720210) | activated sludge metagenome | isolation source: anaerobic digester from wastewater treatment plant | place: Japan | collected 2015-04-20 ... | reverse complement strand
GCCACCGTGCTCAACTTGCCTGAGTGCGCAAAGAAAGTCATCTCGGCACGCCCGGTCCCAGCCAAGCACGCCAACACGATCAAACGCAACCATCCGCCTTTGTTCATCGCAAAAATCCTCCGCTCGTCACTAAGAGTGTGAAATATGTGATCTCAGCGTACCGTATTTAGACGCCCCTTTCAAGTTCAGACAGACGATTTAACAACTTGAATGCGCTTGAGTTAGGGACGGGGGGTGTAGTAAGGTTGGCGCCCATCACAACTTGATACCACACGTCTGTCGACCATTTATGAAGCCGATCTACTTTGACAATAATGCCACGACCTGCGTCGCTCCCGAAGTGCGCGATGCGATGATGCCGTTTTTCAATGAGCTTTACGGCAACCCCTCCAGCATGCACATGTTCGGCGGCCAGATTGCCAAGCATGTGCAGCACGCACGCGAACGCGTGGCCGCCTTCCTCAACGCGGATCCCTCCGAAATTATCTTTACGAGCTGTGGCACCGAAAGCGACAACATGGCGATCCACGGCGCCGCCGAGCTGCTGGGACCGCAGTCCAAAGTCATCACCTCGCGCGTCGAGCATCCGGCCGTCCTGGGCCCCTGCCGCCGTCTCAAGGGCATGGGGTACCGCGAAATCGAACTGCCGGTGGACACGCAGGGACAGATCGACCTCGAAGCGCTGCGCGACGCGCTGAAAGACGGCACGCCCGCGATCGTCAGCCTGATGTGGGCCAACAACGAGACCGGCGTGATTTTCCCGATAGAGAAGATCGTTGAAATCGCCAAGGAGGCGGGTGCCATCGTCCATACCGACGCCGTGCAGGCTGCGGGCAAACTGCCGATCAACGTGAAGCGCGTGCCGGTCGACATGCTTTCGATCTCCGGCCACAAGCTGCACGCACCCAAAGGCATCGGCATCTTCTACCTGCGACGCGGCACGCGCCTCAAGACCTTCATGCTCGGCGGCCATCAAGAGAGCGGGCGGCGCGGCGGCACGGAAAACGTGCCGTACATCGTGGGGCTCGGCAAGGCTGTCGACCTCGCGGCGGCGAACATGGATGAGGAGCGGCGCACGCTCACGCGCCTGCGCGACAAGTTGGAGAACGGCCTGCTCGCCACCTGCCCGGACGCGCGCGTCAACGGCGACCGCGTAAACCGTTTGCCCAACACCACCAACATCAGTTTCGAGTATATCGAGGGCGAGGCCATCCTGTACCACCTGAGCGACCTAGGTGTCTGCGCGTCGACCGGCTCGGCCTGCGCGGCCGGTTCGCTCGAACCGTCGCATGTGATCCGCGCGATGGGTGTGCCGTTCACGGCGGTCCACGGCTCGGTGCGCTTTTCACTCAGCCGCTACAACACGGAAGCGGAAGTGGACACCGTACTTGAACACATGCCGCGCATCGTGCGCAAACTGCGCGACCTCTCGCCCTTCGGCAAAGGCGACACCCTGCCGGTGGAGTTGTAGAACGTCGTTCTGCGTTCATCAGGCACGCAAATGGCCCACGGATATGACATGGATGCCGTCGGGGCGCGTGTAGCTCGTCTGTCCGCCCGTGACGACGCAAAGCGCGGCAAGGTGCCCGAGTCGCCGATTCGTCAGGCGCGTGCGCAGCTTGCCGAAGCTCACAACGGCTTCCTCAATCGCCTTTTCACCGCCAAGTTTGACTTCAACACCAACCCACGCGCCATCGCGCCGCTCGACGATGGCATCAATCTCAAGCCCAGTGGAATCGCGATAGTGGAAAACCTTGGCGTCCACGACATCGGCATACACCCGCAGATCCCTGACAACCATTGATTCGAACAGCAAGCCCATCGCATTCAGGTCTTCCAGCAAACGATCGGAAGAAATCCCGAGCGCGGCGGTGGCTAACGAGGGGTCGACAAAATGCCATTTGGGTTTAACGCGGGTTTGGATACTTGACCGGATGTGCGGTCTCCATGCCGGCAACTCCTCCAATACGAAAATCCGGGTCAGTTGATCCAGATATTTTCTGACCGTCGGCACAGAGAGGTTGCCCGAGGGGATTTCAGCCTCTGACGCCAGCTTTTGGAGCGCGGCCTCCGTGGACGTGTTTCGTGCCAGAACCCTTAATAAAGCGGTCATGCGAATGGGGTCGGGCCGACCGTCCAGCGTTCGAAGGTCAACATCCGCGAGGTTATCCACATAATCCGTCAGCGCATCCATCGCGGCGGGGGCATTCAGCCTCTGCAACGCCGGCCAACCGCCTTTAACGATGAGTTCGGCGTACTCGGGCACCGTAGGGCCGCCCATGCCGCCAACGGAAACATCTTTTGAAAACAAATCGGTCAACCGGACCTGCCCGGTACTGACTGACTGTTCGAGCAGCGTCATCGGACGCAGCGTCAGACGCGCCATGCGTCCCGCGCCGGTATGCCGGGTCTGATCCGCAGCCGGCGCTGCAGAACCCGTGAGGATGAACTGGCCGGGCTGACCGCGTGCGTCGATCTCCGCCCGGATGGAATTCCAGATGGAGGGTGCCAGTTGCCATTCGTCAATCAATCGGGGCACCGGCCCTGCCAAAAGCGTCTCGGGGGTCAGTTCAGCCGCGTGTATTAATTCCTGGCGCTGGTCCAGACGAACCGAACTCTTGGCGTGGTGTAATGCCGTGGTCGTCTTGCCGACAGCCCGCGGCCCCCGGAGCACAACGGCTCCGGTCGTCTGTAATTTTCTCGCGACTAAGGCGTCGAGCAACCTCGGTCTGTATGCGTTCATGTGCTCAAAGTATCACACCGTTTTCGATTTTGCAACGCTCGTGGTTTCCGTTTTGCAAAGAAAAGAGTTTGCGTTTTGCAACGCTGATCGACTAAGGGACAGGTATTTAGGCGACCTATAAAACGTCGAACGCCAGAACGCAGAACGTCGAACGCAGAACGGAAAAAACTTCGACGTTGAGCGTTCCGAGTTCGGCGTTCTGAGTTCAATTTTTTTTCAACACGACCTTGATTTCCACAGCTTCGTGCATGTTTTCTGCTGGGATGAGAAGGGATTTCACCAACCGTTCGGGCAACCACATTTGCCGCGCTTTTTCAAGGTCGTCGGATGCTTTGATCGTGGAGTCGGCAGCGACCCCCGCCAAAACCTCCACCGCCAGTTTGGCGCACGCCAACGTGCATCTATTGACATTAGAAGCCGTGAGCGTCACCGGCTCGTACCCCTTGGCAGATACGCTGACGCTAAGATTCGGCTCCGGCATTTTGCCTCTATGGAACAATGCTCCGGCCAAATAAAAGTAATTGAAACTGCCGATACCTTTGCTAAATACAGCCCGCCCGTCTGCACCTGTCTGCTCCGTACAATCCAAAGGATCCCAGTTGTCAGGGATGTGCCCCATGTTCCGTTGTCGCTCAATCGAACCCGATGTGTCGAACATCGCGATCTGCCGCAAGTTGACCCGCACGTTTTCCATCGGTTTGCCGTCTTCATCCGAAACCGTGACGGCCACGGTCACGCGGTTCCAAGCCGACAGGTTGTTTGTGACGAATGACTCACAACTCTTGCAAAGCAGCATCAAGGCGCGCTCGGATTCAAAATGCGCCTTTCGCATGTTGGCGACCCACTCGAGTGTGCCGGGCGGAAGCGAAGAGTAGAGATTTGACGGGAACAGCGACTCAATTTCTGCCGGCAGTTTGAATCGCATGATCGGTGCCGATGCCGCGATAACTTTTTCCGCCGCCGCGTCTTTCTCGTCCTCTGCGGCCCGTCGCGCCTGCTCTGCGGCCTGCCGCTCTTGTTCCACCTTGAGCAGGCGCGCACGCGCCTCGTCCGGGGACTCGCCCTGCAAAAACTGCGCCCAATAGCGGTCGTTGCCCGGCTTCTCCTCCTTGATCAGTTTGCCGTCGCCGGAAACCGTCGCGACGAATTCCCCCTTCGGATTGAAAACTGAGTATCGCGTCACGCCGTCACGCCCCGTCTTTTTGACGTAATGGGCATGATACCTGTTCGGGAAATAGACCGTCTCTTCAACCTCCGGTTTTTCCGGTATCTTATAGTAGAGTTCTTTGACGGAACGAACCGGCTTCCCTCTTTTATCGTAGGTGTTTTCCGTGATCTGCCACCATTGGCTTCCCTGATGCGATTCCCTGAGATATCTGACCTTGCCTTTGGCGGCGCCCAGTCGGATTCTCTCTGTCTCGGTACGGTAACCATCGGAGCGCACAAAAATCTCGCGACCGCTCACCGCATTCGTGTATGTGTAATCAACCGGTATGAGGTGGCAGGTGTTGGTGTCCTGCCGTCGATACAGATGACCGATGCCCGGATAAGCGAGATGCATGCTGCCGACACACAAAATTTTATTTGTGATGGCGAACTCCAAGACGCGCTGGCGCGTCGCCACAGCCTGCGCTGGATCGACATCATAGGTGACCGCAACTTCTGGATGCGGCACTTGTATGGGAGCGGCGTGTGTAAGGTCACCCCAGATCAGCAGTTTCTTTTTTGTGCCCTCCACCAGATAAATCGTGTGTCCCGGCGTGTGGCCGTAGGCTGCAAACGCAACGATATTCCGCTGCAGCGGCACGGGTTGCCCGGCGTCCAGATCCTGCGGGTGAAACAGACGGAGGCGTCCGGCATACGCATCCGCGATACGTTGCGCTTCCGCCCCCGCCGCTTTCCAATAATCAAACTCCTTATGGGAAATATACAGCGTGGCATTCGTGAAAACGGGTGCGCCGCCGCGCAACAGACCTCCAATGTGATCGCGGTGCATGTGCGTGATGAGCACTGCGTCGATCTCTGCTGGGCACACACCCGCCGACTTCAGATTTTCCTCCAGTTTCAGTCCCAACCCTGTGTCCACCAACACCCTTTTGCCGCCTGTTTTAACCAGAAAAGCGTTGATCGCGTTCGGGACCTCGCCTGCGGGCGCGTAAAGCCGCAACATATCGTCGGTCGCGCCGACCAGCGTCTCTTTGCTGAGCGACTGCTGCCGCTCCGCGAGCGTCGTCACCGTCGCCTCGCCGAGGTTGAACAGAAAAGTGCCGGGCAGCGTGTTCCCGACTGCCGAACAAACAACAAGCGACGCGATCATGATAGATAAACGCCCGTCCATATTCCCTCCTTTGTCGGGTGTTTAAGAAGCCGAGACATTACAACACGTTCACCTTTGCCTTGCAACACGCAAAATCCTGACTTCGAATCGACTTTCTCTTGAAAACGCCGGAGCTTCCGTCTACAGTTGACTGCATGCGAACGCAGAATGAAGAACCCAGAACGCAGAACGCAGAACGCGGAACGCAGAACGCAGAACCCAGAACCCAGAACGAAAAAAACTTCGACGTTGAGAGTTCGGCGTTCGGCGTTCTGAGTTCTTGCCGTCTTTGCCCGCGTGCATGCGGCGCGAATCGCCTCGCGGGCCAGCTCGGCTACTGCCGGGCGGGCGTGCTGCCGCGTGTTTTCCGCTACGGTGCGCACTTCGGCGAAGAGCCGCCAATCACCGGGTCGAACGGTTCGGGCACCGTCTTTTTCTCGCACTGCACGATGCGCTGCATCTACTGCCAGAATCATCCGTGGAGCCAAGCTGGACATGGCGATGACCTCACGGTGGAAGTGCTGCGCGATATTCTCGAACAGCTTGCACGGCAGGGTTGCCACAACTGGAACCTGGTCTCCCCTACCCCGTGGTTGCCGCAAATCCGTGAGGCGGTGAGGCCGCTACTTCGCGCTGGAATCGCCCTCCCGTTTGTGTATAATACGTCGGGTTACGAATCACTGGAGACGTTGGAGGCGTTCGTTGACTTGGCGGACATTGCGTTGATCGATCTGCGCTATGCCCGGGCCGAGAGCGCGGCGGAAGGTTCCGATGCGCGGACGTACGTCGAGGCGGCGCGCGGTGCGTTGCGGTGGTTCTGGGAGCGTCTGGGGCCGCTGGAGACCGACGCCTCGGGAATCGCTGTGCGCGGCGTGATCTGCCGGATCTTGGCGTTGCCGGGGCGTATCGCCGAAGCGGTGGAGAACCTCGAATGGCTGGCGCGGCATACGGGCAGCGGTATCCACGTCAGTGTGATGTCGCAATACACGCCGTTGCACCGCGCGTTGCAGACGCCGGGCTGGGACCGCAAGGTCACGGCTGACGAGTATGCGGAACTGGTGGAGGCGGCCGAGGACCTCGGATTGGGGAACGGCTGGATACAGGAATTTGAAGGCGAAGCGCCCGCCGACCTGTTGGGGCAGAATATGCCCGCAGGCGAAGGTGCCGTGGGTGCGGGCTCGAATACGCCCGCGTAGGACAGTGTTGTAGAGAGTCAACGAGCCGCCAGGTGCGCGGCTGAAAGGGTAACGATGAGCGGTCATAGTAAATGGTCCACCATTAAGCACAAGAAGGGCGCGGCGGATGCCAAGCGCGGTAAGATTTTTTCAAAAATTGCCAAGGAAATGACGATCGTCGCCAAAGCTAGCGGCGGTGATCCCAGCACCAACCCCACGTTGCGCACCCTGATCGCGAAGGCTAAAGCGGTCAACATGCCCAACGACAATATCGACCGCGCCATCAAGAAGGGCACGGGCGAGCTGGCGGCCGACGTCCTTGAAGAGATCACGTACGAGGGCTACGCACAGGGCGGCGTGGGTCTGGTGGTCAAGGTGCTGACGGACAATAAGAACCGCGCTGCGGCCGAAGTCCGCAACATCTTCAAGAAGAACGGTTCCGATTTTGCGAGCTTGGGCTCGGTCTCGCGCGGCTTCGAGCGCAAGGGCACGATCATGATTCCGGCAGCAGAGGGCGTGACCGAGGAAAAAGTGATGGAAGTGGTGCTCACTGCGGGTGCCGACGACATGGAATCCGAAGCGGACGGTTTCACTGTCACCTGTTCGCCCGCAGCGTTCTCGGATGTGTGCGCGGCGCTGGAGACAGCCGAGATCGTGTTCGATCAGGAAAACTCACAGGTCGGCCTCGTGGCGCAAACTCTGGTGCCGGTCAAAGAGTTGTCGGTCGCCAAGGCGGTCAACAAGTTTGTCGACGCGCTGGAAGAGCATGACGACGTGCAGGACGTCTATACTAACATGGATATCGACGACGCGCTCGTCGAGCAGCTTGAGGCCGAATAATCGGCCGAACGACGTGATCCACGATACGGACGCAGGCGCACCGCCTGCGTCTTTTTTTTGTTTTCACCCGCGTTAGTTGATACTGGCTGGACGAAAGGAGCAGCAGACCGCACCGCGTCCACATGCCGCACCGTCCACTGCGATCACCTTGCATCGCACACCCCCGCTTTTATTGGGGCATCAAAGACGAGGGGGGCTTTTCATGATTCAGTGCGGGACGAATACAGAGAACGAGCCTCGGCAACTTGATCGACCTGTTCTTCGTGCAGTTTTTCGAACTGCGGCAGCGTCTTAACCCACGGTGCAGCGAGAAATCCGCAGATGTTCTCCGGTGCGCATGTGTTTTTGATGAACTTCGCCGTCGCGGCCATGTTTTCCGGCGTTGACCAGTTCGACCCCGTCGGCACTTGATCGAACCCCGCCTCGTCCAGCCATACGTAGGCGTTGCCATACGCCTTACGATTTTGGGGCTTGTCGAGGTCAATCTCGCTGAGTCCGTAGTACCAGTTCGACTGGAGAACGCTTTTCGGCATGCGCTTCAGGAATTCGTCCTTCGCGTGCCAGATCTTGTCGCTCCAGCACCAGGCGCGAACGCCGCGTTTCTCGACCTCCTTCACGATAAAGAGGAAATCATGCCACCACAGGTCGCCCTGGCGGACGATGGCGATGGAATGACTCTGCTGGTGCTTGGCGGTCTCTTCGTCAAATCCGATATGGAAATAGCGCGGCGTATCGAAGGTCTCAATCACGTCCGCGATGACATCCGCGCAGACCTGATAATATTTCGGCGTTGAGACCATCTTGTGATACTCCTTGAGCCAGATGTCGTGCGTCGTGGAGAAATTGAGCTTGGGAATCGGCTCCAGCCCCTTGGCGCGCAACTGTTCCAACTTCCGGCGGAAACGCTCGACACTCCACGTTCCCTTCACCGCCAATTCCGGATGGCTGGGATAGTACAGCGCCTCTTCAAGGTCAATGACAATGGTAGTGAGCCCTTTCGCCGTCATGCGGTCGGTGATGCGGTCGAAAACGCCTTCGTCGAAGCGCACATGATCCGCCGCCGTCATCAACTTGATGTCATCGCCCTGATACTTCCCCCACTTCTCGACGGGAATGTCGCTCTGGATATTCACGCCGAAGTGTAGCAGGATGGCCCACATGAAGTCCGGTTGCGGCCGCACTGCCGCCGATCGGAGTGTAGAACCCCCCGCCGCCGCAGCCAGGCCGGTTCCTATAAACGCTCGTCTTGTCACGTCCATTTTATTTCCTCCCTTTGGGGCGCGGTTTCTGTACCGCAGTTGTTTGTCACAGTCAGCTTGATTGAGAATGCCCAACGAACCCGAAAGATCGCAGGCGTACCGTCTGCGTCTTTTTTTTGTGCCGTGGCGACGGATGCGCCCCTACTCCGCTGACGACTGCTTTTCGGAACTGTCCCGCACATCCGCGAACAACCGCAAATCGGAAGGGACGGGAAAAGCGGCACAGGCGGAGCGGGCTGCTTCGGTCAGAGGGATCTGCCATGCGTCGAACACCGACGCGATGTTGTGCCCGGTGATGCGCGAGAAACGGGCGGCCCACTGGTCGCGTTTGTCGGCATCGTCTTTCGGGCGCTGCTCGGATTCGAGCGTGCGGTATTCGGCAAACAGCCGCTCAAACGCCTGCCATCCATACGTCTGCTGCAAACGCACGAACACCTCCAGCGCCAGAAATGGATCGCGGCACCAGGCCTCGTGCGATTTGCCCTCCGCCACCCATTTGCGCACGGTTTTCTGGATGCCGGGTTCCCCCATGCGTGTCTTGCGCGGCGGAATGCCGCAGGCATGCTCCATGTTGTAGAGCGTGAAAAAATTCACCGTGACCTCGCCGGTGCCATGAAAGGTCCAATCCCCATTTTGATGATTGTGACCGAGTTCATGGAAAAAGCCCCAGTCGCCCTTTTCCCGCAGCTTGGCCAGATTGACCAAATCAGGTGCCGTGACCGTCGGGATCATAATAGGATAGCCGGCATGCATCCAGCCCGCGCACAACTGGACGTCGGCGCAGAAACGTTCCGGTGAGCGGCGCTCGGCGGGTAGCCCGGTCAGCCGCGCGTCCTGATCCGCGATACGGTCCCAGAATTCGAGCAGGGCCAGCGGGTCTTCCAGTCCGCGCACCGCCTCGGACGGCACCGTCAGGATCACCTTGTCGCTCTCAATTTCGGCCCACGGCGATGGCAGCGCGCGCATCGTCGTGCGCCACGCCGCTACGGTATCGCGTCCCTTTTTGAACCAGATCGCCTGACAGGCATTCCGCAATGTCACGCGCACGATGCGCTCCGCCGCCTCGACCTTATCCGGCACGACCACATAGATCAATCCGCCGAAGGGCGAAGCGAATTCCACCCGTGTCACATTGAGCGGCACGGTCACATCCACTTTCGGCGCGCGACGCCACTCGTCATGGCGCGTGTTGTCGCAGGTTGTGGTGCCGATCCGCAGTTTGAGCCCCAGTGTCTCGGCCCCGGCCGGCAGTTCGACGGTAACCGGCTCCCCCGCTACAGCGTAAAGCCCCGTGCTGCGCCAGCGCGGCACATCAAGATTCACGGCCACCACGCGCCTTCCACGCGGCGCGTTGCGCGGCGGCAGACCCGGATAGACTGCCGCTGCCGGATGCGCGGCCCACAGGTCGAGCGGCTTGGCACGCCACGCGCGCTGGTGGTCGATCAACGCGAGGCGCGCCGCGATGTCAGCCGCCGTGAGCGGCGCGTCGGGCGTCGGCAGTTTGGCTGCCGCCGGCGAATCTGCCAGCGTCTTCAACGCAGTGGACAACGCGCACGGCTCGGGCGGCAGCACCGCACGGGCCGCGCAGAGCGTGTGGCTGATCTGACGCAGCGTCGCGCGGTCGGTCACGCCACCCGCAACGGCCAGCCGCAGCGCCTCCGTCGCATTCACCGCCGCCGGAATCTCGCGATCGGTGCGATACCCCTCCGGAGTTGTGCGGTTGGCGAAATCGTCATTGATGAACAGGCCCGCCGGTCCGAGCAGGCGGTTGAACAGGTTTTCTGTGGCCAGGGATTTGCCGCCGGTCACCTGCTGCCAGCCCCAGCCGATACCGGCGGCCAACAACCCACCACCGTCCGTGATAAAGACGCGCACACGCTCGACGTCATCCCCCTTCAAATTGTCGGGATAGGCCGCGAGGACACTGCGGGCAGTGAGCGCATCGAGCGAAGGGATTTCACGCACGTTCAGACCCTCAATGCCGGACAACGCGCGGGTCATGGCTGCATCGCGGTAGACCATCACAATCACATCGCTCTGCCCCTTACCGAGCCAGCGCACGGCGTTGCGGATGAAGATCGCGGTATCGGCCTTAGCAACCCCTTCCGTGTAAAACGAGGGATGCCCCACCGCGACGACACGTCCCTGCCCGTAATGACTAGCGGCGGCGACGGGCTGCACCGACTGTCCGCACGCCGCGCCCACCAACGGAAATGCGTTCGATCCCACACACAGCACGACTCCCGGAGCACCTCCTGAGTCGATGACGCGCACGTGCTGCAACAAGGCACCGCGTGCCTCATCCTGCAACGTCGCGCCGCAAGCGGTCGCGACACATCCGACAATACCCGCTATCCAACCCATCATGCGCACGAATATCCCTCCCTGTGCCGACGGAACACGGCACACCGTTTGTAATGCGCGTTTTCTATCAGAAGCCATTGCGTCGAGTCAAGCGTGAGAGTTGGCCTTACGAGGGGGACACGAACGAAACGATAGATCGGCGGAACGATGCGTACTGCGGTTCGATTTGACTTTTGCGGAAGAAGGTTTGCCAGTCTGGCGAGGTTGGAGACTGCTCCTCGTAGTCTTGTAACGTAAGGCCGTCGGTTTCCCGGACAGTCAACTTTGAGGTGCGCTGTACAGGAATATACTCGACCCATTTGACGGGGATCTCATGCCAGTTGCCGTCCCCCCCCAACTTTGAGACATAGTCAACTCGGTGCTCTCCCCGGAAACCGTGCGCGGTAACGGCCACCTCCGTGTAACCGGCATCCGTGCGGACAGCTTGCGTTTTGAGCAGGTTTTCGGTGACGGATTCGTCATGCTCGAAGGCATGCTGTCCGTGGAAGTTGGCGATGGCCTCGTGTTCCCAGAATGAAGCGGTCTTACCCAGCACACTCGCATAGATGTCGGCGTGGGAACGATGTTGTTGGTAGAGGGGAATGGTTAGAACCGGAGCGAGAGCAAAATACAGGGCGCGAAAATAGGCATTGCTGTAGGTGTTGAAAAACTCGCGGGCGGCGGCAAGATCGTAATTATGAAAAAGCGAGGGGGCAGCCGTGATGTCGGTCGTCGCAAGGTGTGCGGGCCTGACAAGGTTAATCATGCGGTCTTTGATAAAGACGAAATTGTCGCCAAAGCCGACGGTCTTGTCGCGCAGGAGATTAAGCATCTGCTGCTGCGCCAGAGGGGTAAAGAGCAGGCGAAACTGCACTTCGTCGCTGCGGTCGATAGCCTGGAAAAGCGCGTCGAATTGCCGGTTGGACATGATGGTGTACCCGTACTCGTCATCGAGATTGCGGGAGAAGGCTTCGAGTTTGGCGACGGTGCGCTTCATGCGCCACTTGCTAAAAAACCCATCGCCAGCATTTGAAAGGCTGGAGGGCGTGCGGCTGAAGGTAAGGTCAGGGGCGGCCTCGTTGCCGTAGATGAGGAATTTTTCGCGGGAGTATTCCGGCGCAGGCTTGTCGACGGATGCGTGAAGCGTCTCGGTGCGCGTAACCCAGCGCGTCCGGGTGCGGCCCTCGGAATCCGTGTAGCTTTCGCGTTCCTGCCAAGAGATCGTGATCGAGCCATGGTAGGTCTTGGCACCCATGCGGAAATCGAGCGTCTCGGCAAGGACAAAGGGATTGCCGTTGATTTCCCCGCTCTGCGCGAAGAGTACGGATCTATCACGGTTAAAGCTGTCATCCCAGCCGAAGGAATGGTACAACTCGTCGAGTCGCGCGCGAGAGAAGTATGGGTCGAGCGCAAGGCGCGGGACAGTCTGCTGGACAAGCTTGGCGATCATGCCCCAGTCATAAAGCCGGTTGAGCGGGGCAAGCTGCACTGACGCCTCGGCCACTTTCTCCTCGCGGTGCTCAGTGAGCAGCCGGAGGCGTTCGTCCAGCAAACGGATGGCTGGATTCAGCTTGGCCGTGATAAGCGCAATACCGCCCGCCGCAACCGCAGCGCAAACCGCCGCCCATAGGCCGTTGACACGTATCGGGAGTTCAATATCCGGCGAGAACATCGGCAAAATGAAGAGTATGGGACCGATGAACCCCACGATGACGATGATGACAAACAACGCCCGCAGCGTCTTCCACTTGGAACGACTCGAATCCGCGGCGGCGAGTTGTGCGTCGAGTGCGCGTATCTCCGCCACGGTTGTAGCGTTGGCATTTTCATCCACACCGGAACGCTCGACCAACTCCTCAAAAAAGGCGGCTGTGTTGTCGGCATGCTCCGCCTTGAAACGGTCGCGATAGAGGGCCAACGGCTCGTAGACGTCTTCCGTCAAAAGAACGTGCTCCGCGCCTGTGCTTTTGTTTCAGCAGAAGCTGTAAACGGGATACGCGTGGTGTAGCCCGCGCGGGCGGCCACGATCATTTTAGTTGGCCAATCAAAGATGTCCGAGTTCCAGATGTTGACGGTGTCGTTGTACAGCGCGCGCGCAGCCGTAATCTCTTTCTGCAGGTAGCTGTTCTGGCGCATGGCATCGGCGATAGCGGCGTGGGCCTTAAGCTCGGGATAAGCTTCGACCTGCGGAAAGAGGCGACCGAAAGCGCGATCAAGATGCCCTGACACGACGTTGCGCTCGCTATCAGCATCAGCATGTGCACCGCCCCGGAAGGCAGCGACGGTTTTCATCACATCCTTATCGAGGTCGATGGCTTTCGCAACCAGCGGCGCGACGTTCTGCAAGATCTGCACACGCTGCTCAAGGAAGTTGTCGATCTGCGAGGCATCGGCTTGGATTTTTTGTTGAAGTTTTTGGAAATAATTCCTCGCATTTATTTTCATGAAAAGAAAGACGAGGCCCGGCAGGATGCCGAGCACCCACAGCATAATCTCGAAAAGCGTCGAACCAAACCCTACCTTCACGGGAATCTGCTTTTCGATAACATTGATATCCCGCCCCTGTTGATTGACAGGCGCGTTCATTTCATCCAATTCATTAGCCATTCTGTAAACTCCCAATCGATGGAAACGAGTACCCTGTTACACGACTCCCGAACGATAGCACACGCCCCCTCCCATTTCAAGCCGCCGCAATCGGTTAGCGACAGATGCGGTGTGCGAAGATCATGGCGGGGCATGAGAACCAATCGATCCCGATCCCGATAGCGATTTCGATTCCGTACTCATGTAACTCCTAACTCCTAAATCCTAAATCCTCCTTTTCTCCCAAGGCTTGCGCGCATGCTGAAAAACCGCTACACTGCCTCCAGTTTTCAAGGTTGTTTAGAGGTGTGGACCAAGTTTCATTTCAGGTGGTGACACGATGGCGATTGGGTTTAAAGAGATCTCTGCTCAGAAACGGAAAGCGGATTGCCTTTGGGCAGTGGGGCTGAGCTTGCTTGCTCTGTTGGTTTATGCACTGACGATATCCACCGGGGTTTATCCCGGAGAGTCGGCACGGTTGGTGGCGACCTACAGCGGACTCACACCGATTGAACTGCCCCTCCACCCGATTTGGGGGGCGATCGTCTCGTGGCTCAGTTCGGTCCCTCTGTTCACGCTCCCGCTTCGACTGAACCTGTTCAGCATGCTGTGCACGGTCATTTCGGTGGGGATCCTCTATCGTCTCATGGCGTTTCTGGTCCATGAACTCATCTACGAAGAGTACTCCGTCGAGTATTCGGCACGCGTGTCGCAGTGGGCGGGCGCGGTTGCCGCGATTGCCTTCATGTTCGCCGCCCCGGTCTGGCAGTCGGCAACGCGCCTTCAGTATCAGAGCTTCGATATGCTGCTGGTCTTGACGTCCGCCTCGCTGCTGATCTCCTTCGCGCGCACCAAATGGCGCGTATTCCTTGTCGCCTTCGCGTTGTTACAGGGCATCGGGATTGTCGAATCAGTGATATTCATCCCCTTGGCACCGGTGTTTCTGGTGTTTCTGATCGCCGTGTTGTGGAAACAGGGACAACTCACGCTGAACCGTGTTGCGTGGATGGGGTTGATCGCAGCGGCGGGACTGGGACTTTATTATCTGGTTGCACGCAGGTTTCTGGCTTCGCCGGGTGCTGAAGCGCTAGGCTTCACAACGCCCACTGACGTGATGGTCGAAGTCTGGAAAGCCCAGCTCATCGAATTGCGCTCCGGCCTGCCGCGCGTTAATTGGCTGATTCTGCTCCTGACCAGTGTTGTGCCGTGGCTCGCGGCCGCTTTTGCCTCCTTCCGGGCATTGAATAATGAGCGCTCATGGAGCCAATACATCCTGCACTTGACCCTGACCATACTGGTGGTGCTTGGTCTCGGTAATGCGGCGATCTCTCCCTGGGAAATCCTCAAGCCGTTGGGACGCCTGCCGGTGTGGGCCTACACCCTGTTGGCGATGACGGCGGGTTATTCGGTGGCCTACTGGTACCTTCTTCTCAAGGTCGAGCGTCCCAGACGCGGACAGGCCACCTCGGTCGTGACCAAACGGACCGGCGACTGGCTCGGACTGATCGTCACCTACCCCTTGGTCGGGATTGTAATCATCGCCTCGCTCATTAACGTCATGGAGTGCCGCGGTTCACGCGGGGCCTTTGCCGACCGCTGCGCCCGCGAGGTTCTCGACCGCCTCGGTTCACGCACATGGTTCGTGACCGACGGAACGCTGGACCCTCATCTGCTGGTCGCAGCCCACGAACGCGGGCAGGAGTTGAATCTACTTTGCTTGCAGAACGACATGAGCCCCTTCTACCTCAAATGGATGGCCCGGCAAATCGAAAGTAAAAACCTGTTTGCCGACGAGGATCTCCAGCGCATGAAAAACACGCTGGCACTGGGTATCCTGCCCTTTATCCAAGACTGGTTCGCCATGGACAAAGAAATCGAAAAAAAGGTGGCAGTCTTCGGAGTCCCCGATTTCTGGTACACGGCCGGTTTGACCCCGGTCCCTGAGTACTTTTTCTTTACCGGTGTCCGTGACATTCAGGTGTATAAAGACGTGCCGCTGTTCAAAGACTACATGGCTTTCTGGAAGGAGATGGACCCCATACTCGCTGCCAGCAAAAAGGACAGCACAGACCCGACGGTACGCCACCGCCTGCACCTGCGCCGCCACATGGGGTTCGTCGCCAACAATCTGGGAGTGCTGCTGGAAGACCTTGGCAAAGAGGAAGACGCCTTTGCTGTCTACACGCACGTGCACAATGTGATCGACCCCGAAAACATCTCGGCGCTGTTCAACCGCTTCGAGATGGCACGCCGCGGCGCAGCCGCAGCCAGTGCCAGCAAAGAGCTGATCGAGCGCGAGCTTAAAGACTTCATCGCCGGTCTGAAGCACCAGTACCCGCTTTGGTCGCTCTCGCGTTATTACGGCTACGTCCGTTCACCGGAACTGTTCGCGCGCCTCGGATGGGGCTGGGCGCTCTCCGGCCAAACCGGCGCGGCGCTGGCCGGCGTGACGCGTGCGGTCGAGTTGCTGCCGACCGAACAGCGCAGTTCGGCCATGCAAACGATGGCCGCCATCTATTCGCTTTCCGACGATAAATCCAAGACGACCGCGATCTACCAAGACATGATCAAGAATGATCCCAACAATCGCGCGGCCATGCTGGGGCTGGCCCGTATCGCCGTTCAGGAAGGCGCGCTGGACAAAGCGA
>ERZ795058.3655-NODE-3655-length-15933-cov-6.234853_pt1 | contig 15933 bp, 8 predicted proteins | sample MGYA00375142_ERZ795058 | MGnify/ENA primary metagenome ERZ795058 (study PRJEB30187, sample SAMN05720210) | activated sludge metagenome | isolation source: anaerobic digester from wastewater treatment plant | place: Japan | collected 2015-04-20 ... | reverse complement strand
CCGGCGAGGCTCGCGGATTTCCCATCTATCGCATTCAGGCGGCCGAAGCCGACCAGACGACGACCGGGCCGGAGGAGATCACGCTCTACCGCGTGCGGGCGCGGATCCGCAACGACGGCGGCGGGCGGATGCCCGTGCCGCTGCAACTCGTCACGGCCGACGGCATCATCAACGATCGGATCTGGATCGGGCCGGACGAGACGGTGACGTGGAGGTTCGATTGCACGAGTCTGCCGCGCGAGGTGAAGGTGGATCCGGACGGCTGGATCCAGCGCGCGCCGTATTTCGACGGCGGCTGGGTGACCCGTCCGGTCGCCCCCGTGCGGCTGGAACTGGACGACGGGTAACGATGGTTCACGAAACGACAGGAAAGGACACAATAGGCGTCGGACGGCGGGATGGTCGTTGACCTTGCCTCATGTCCCTGGCGTCCTTGATTCGGCAACCCTTGCGCCAGCCCATGCTCCACCCGTCTCATATCGCCATCCACCGCCCGGTGACCACGCTGATGGTCACGCTGGCGCTGGTCTTTCTCGGCTTCATCTCCTACCGCGAACTGGCGGTGCAGCGCTTTCCCGATCTGACGCTCCCCGCCATCGGCTACCGGGTCTATCTGACCGAGGGGACGTGGTCGCCCGAGGAGACGAATGAACTCATCACGATCCCGTTTGAGAAGATCGTGGCGGCGATGCCCGGCGTGCGCGAAATGCGCTCGACGAGCATGGAAGGGTCGATGTGGGGCTACGCCCGCTTTGCCCAGGGGAGCGACATGCGATTCCGCCTGATCGACCTGCAGGACCGGGTGAACAAGTGGATCAACGAACAGGAGGAGCGCCGGATCGAATATCAGCTCGACCTGTGGTCCACCGACCAGGTGGCGGCCGAGCTGGCGCAGGTGATTATTGAGATCCCGCCCGGCGGCGAGGCGCTGACCGCGCTGGCGGCCGACCGCGTGGCGCGCCGCCTGCGCAGCATCGACGGCGTTTCACGCGTCGAGGTAGCCGGCAACCTGCTGCCCAACATCGCGCTCGAGGCCGAACAGGACCCGTTGCGCGCCGCCGGGTTCAGTGTCGACCAGATGTTGCAGGCGATCAATGCGCGCGCGCGGGGCGAGTTCTGGCTCGGCACGCTGCGGATCGGCTCGGACCGCCACGAGGTCAAGCTCTACGATCCGGTCCGCAACCTGGACGATCTGCTGGCGATCCCGCTCGATCGCCAGGGGATCCATCCGGTCGGTTCGCTGACGCGCCTCGGGCGCAAGGTGCAGGAAGACGAGACGATTTACCGGCGCAACGGCCGCAAGGCGGTCGAGATCGTCGTCAACAAGGAACGCGACCGCAACACGCTCCGGATGTCGCGGATCGTCCGCGAGCGGCTGGCGGAGGTTCAGGATGAACTGCCCCCCGGATTCGGGATCCGGATTGAACGCGACGCGGCCGAGGATATCGAAATCCTGTTCAGCAAGCTGACGCGGCTGGCGGCCGCCGGGGCGCTGCTCTCCACGCTGGTTCTGCTGCTGTTCGTCAAGAGCTGGCGGCTGGCGCTCATCGTCGGCCTGGCCATCCCCTCGTCCATTATCATGACGTTTAATTTGATGTATGCCGCCGGGCTGTCGCTCAACATCCTGACGCTGCTGGGGCTCGCCGCCGGCGTCGGCATGCTCGTCGACAACGCGATCGTGGTCGTGGAGAACGTGTTTCGCCATTCGCAGCGGACGCTCGATCCCCGACAGGCCGCCTGGGAGGGCTCGCGGGAGGTCACGTACGCCCTGGTGATCTCGACCGCCACGACGCTCGTGGTCTTCGTGCCGATCTTCTACATCGACGACGAGCTGGTGATCTTCATGAAGGAGCCGGCGCTGTCGCTGGTCTTTCCGATCGCGATCAGCCTGCTGGTGGCGATGACGCTGGTGCCGATGCTGACCTCGCGGGTGATCGGGCGGCGGCGGAGCCCGCGCCGATCGAACGGCCGGCTGGCCTGGCTGGCGCGGCTCGACCCCTGGCAACGGCCCGGGCGCCCGCGGCGCCGGCTGGCGCGCGAACTCGTCCTGTTTCTGACGAAGGGGTGCCTGCGCCACCCCGTCCGGCTGATTTTCACCGTGCTGCTGATCATTTTCGCCACCTTCATCGCCTCGGGGCTGAAGGTGGCCGTGCAGAGCCAGGCGGGTCAGGACGAGACGCGAACGATCAGGCTGTACGGCAAGCTGCCGCTCAACCTGACGCTGGAAGAGGCGGACGCGATTTTCGCCGCGAAGGAGGAGCAGGTGCGGAGCCGGCTGGCCGAGGCGCCGGCGGGCGAGCCGGTCATCGCGTCGTTCGCCAGCCGGTTCGACAAACGCGGCGGCGAGATCCGGCTGAACATCGCCAAACCGTATCGCCGACTCCCTGAGGCGGAATTCCACGCCTGGCTGAACGACCTGGTGGAGGGCGACGAGACGCACGGGTTTCGTTTTCGTCCGTTCGCCGCCGCGACGCTGCTGCAATCCGGCGGGAGCGACCTGGCGCGCTCGTTCTTCGGCGGCGAACGCCTCCTCGTCGTCGGCGAGAACATCCATGCGATGATCCGAACGGCCGAGGAACTGAAGGCCTACCTGGAGGAACAGCCCGAGATCCAGGAGGCGTTTACACAGATCCCGACGGGCGAGGCCGAAGTCGTCTTCGATCCGGACCTCGACCTGTTCCGGCAGCTCCAGGTGGATGTGGGCTCGCTGCAGACGCTGCTGCGCGCGCGCGACGACCGCGGCGTGGCGACCTCGCTCGTCCTGCGCGACGAGCAGCAAACCGAACGGCGGGTGACGGTGAAGGTGATTCCGCCCGAAAGCGAGCAACGCCCGGCCCGCGCGCGGCAGACGCTGGCGGAGCTGCGCAAGTCGCGGGTGGCGATGCAGGGGGGCGGCTCGATCCCGCTGGAGAATCTCGGCGTCTTCTCCGTCCGCCACACCGCCCCCGCCATCGTCAAGGAGAACCGCCAGCGGAACATCTCGGTCGGGTTTTCCTTCACCCCCACGCTGGCCCATCCCCAGATGGAGAAGGAACGCCAGAACGTGCTGCGCCGGATCCAGGCCGACCTGCAGGCGCGGCGTTTTCCGCCGGGGGTCAGCGCGACGCTGGCGGGGACGCTGGAGACGGTCGGCAAGCAGCAGGTAACGTTCCGCAAGCTCGTCTGGCTCGCCATTGCGATGGTCTACCTGGTGATGGCGTTCTTTTTCGAGTCGCTGCTCAGCCCGCTGGTGATCCTGCTCACGCTGCCGCTGGCGTGGATCGGCGGCATCTGGGGGATCATCCTGTTCAACACGACGCTCGATGAAGTCGCGATGCTCGGCGTGATCCTGCTCGTCGGGCTCGTCGTCAACAACGGCATCCTGCTGATCGACTACACGCGGCAGCGGCGGCGCCAGGGGAGATGCCGGCGCCAGCGCGCATTGCTGGAGGCGGTCAGTTACCGGCTGCGGCCGATCGCGATGACCTCGCTGACGACGATCCTGGGGCTGCTGCCGATCCTGTTCGCCCGCGATGCTGATCGCGAAATCCGCTCGCTCGTCTCGGTCGTCATCGGCGGGATGATCAGCTCCGCGCTGCTGACGCTCGTCTTCATCCCCGTCATGTACAACGTGCTAAGCGTGCTGGCCGAACGCGCGGCGGGGGTGCGGGCGCGGGCGGGCGAGCGGGCCCGGGCCGGCTGGGGGGCGATCCGAAACGCGGGCGGCCGGCGACGGATTCGCTCGGCGTTGGCACGGGTCCGGCCGCCCGCCGGCGCCCCGACCCCGCTCGAAATCCGGATCGAAACCATCAGCAAAATCTATCCCGTGTTCAACAGGCGGCAGCTTCTGCACCTGATCCCGTCGCGCGAATATGCCTGGGGCAGCCGGCCGCCGATGGGCAACCGCGCGCTGGACAGCGTGTCGCTGACGATCCGCGGCGGCATGTTCGGCCTGCTCGGCCCCAACGGCGCGGGCAAATCAACCCTGATGCAGATCCTGGCCGGGCTGGTTGAGCCGACCTACGGCAACGCGCGGGTCGGCGGGCTGGATCTGCGCCGCGACCGCGACGCGCTGCGCGGCCTGATCAGCTACCTGCCGCAGAATTTCGGCGTCTACCCGCGGCTGACGCTCAACCAATACCTCAACTTCTTCGCCGCGCTGCATGGCCTGCGCGACGACGCGCGGCGGCGCCGGCGGATCGACGAGGTGGCGGAGATGGTGGGCCTCCTCGCGGTGCGCGACAAGCCGCTGAGCCAGCTGTCGGGCGGCATGCGCCAGCGCGCCGGCATCGCCCAGCTGCTGCTTGACCCGCGCCCGATCATGATCGTGGATGAACCGACGGCCGGGCTCGATCCGGTCGAACGCGTCCGGTTCCGGCTGCTGCTGAGCGAGCTCGCCCGCGACCGGATCGTCATTCTCTCCACACACATCGTCGACGACATCACCAGCAGTTGTCGCGAGATCGCCATCCTGAATTTCGGCCAGGTCGTGTATCAGGGAGATCTGGATGGGGTGCTGACGCGCGCCGCCGGTCGCGTCTGGGACCTGCACCTGCCCCATCACGCGCCACAGCCGATGCCCAATCGCCATGTGCTCTATAAGAAGCATGTCGGCGACCAGATTCTGTATCATTACTTCGCGATCGAGCCGATTCCCGGCTCCGCCGCCGCGCCGCCGAATTTCGAGGACGCCTACGTCGCGCTGCTGGTGGAGCATGAACTGAGTCTGAAGGATCGCAAAATGAGCGAGCGGGACGGGGCGGCCGGCGGCGACCGGGCCAGCCGGCCGGCGATCCGTTCGCTGATTCAACGACCGACGTAGGGGCATTTTCGCCCGTCAAGTGCGGGCGGGCGGCCGCTTCCCACCCGCCGCCGAGTGCTGTAAATTCGATGGCGGTGGATGCGGATACCTCCGACCCAGGGCACCGAAAACACGCGAGAGATGGGAGATAAACACGCCATGCTGTCGATCTATCACAATCCGCGCTGCTCCAAGAGCCGCGAGACGCTGCGCCTGCTGCGCGATGAGGGTCATGACCCGCGGGTAATCGAATACCTCAAGGAGCCGCCGACGGCGGCGCAGCTTCGTGAGATTGTGCGCATGCTGGGCGGCGATGCCCATCGGATCGTCCGGTCGAAGGAACCGGCCTACGCCGCGGCGGGTCTTTCGCGCGACAGCACCGACGAGGAAATCATCCGCGCGATCGTTGAAAATCCGATCCTGCTTGAACGACCGATTGTCATCAACCGCGGAAAGGCGGCGCTGGGCCGACCGCCGGAACAAGTATTGGAAATCCTGTAGCGGACCGAGGAGGCGCCAGGAGACAGAGAAATTCGACGTTGTTCACTGTGAATTTCGTCGTTCGCCTGGCCGGTCGTATTCTTCCGCTGTCTTGTCGGCCGAACGTTTTTTCACTTCCTCGGCTGAACGGCGCAGGCCGATCGGCGCCCATTGCCAACAGATAAACCCAATAAAACCCCCGCCGACGAACAGAACAAGAAACAGCATCAGCCCGAACGCGACGGCGGTGGCCGGCGACTGCGGTTCGGCCAGACGGGCGAGGAAAAATATGAGGCACGCCTCGCGCGTCCCCAGACCCGAAATGGAAATCGGCACAAAGCTGATGAAATTGGTCGCCGCCATGAGCAGAACCATGTCCACGGCGCCGGGATAAAACCCCAGGGCCCATGCGCAGCAATAGCATTGCAGAAAGAAGACGGCGTAGGCGGCGATGGTCAGCGCGACGCATTCGGCGATCCGCGCCGGACCGAGCACGGCCAGCCCGGTCGCGAATTGATCCGCTTTCTCCTGAATCAATGCCTTGCGCGAGGCCAGCAAGCCCAAACCCGAAAGATACCCGCCGAGTCGCCGCACCACCGGTTCGTTGAGAAAGAGGAGCGGCGCGAAAACCAGCGCGCAAAGGCCAATGAAAATCGGCCACGAGAGCGACGACCCGACCAGGCCGAACCGGATAATGCCGAGCGCGCCGAGACTCATCAGCAGATACAAATCAAACAGGCGGTCGAGAATAACACTGGAAAACGCGGCGGCGAGGGGCACGCCATAGTCGTGGCGCAAGGTGAAGGCCTTCGCCATTTCGCCCAAACGCCCCGGGGTCAAAAATCCCACCAGCAGACTGCCGAAATAGGAGAGGAAGGCATTCCGATAGGGAAGGGGGATTCCCTGCCAGCGGACGATCCGCTGCCAGCGCAGCGCCTTCAGTCCGAGCTGCGGGAAATTGAGCACCCAGCCGAAGAGCAGCCACCACGGGTTGCCCGCGCGCGCGGCGCGCCAGAGCCGATCGGGCCCGGCCCACAGAATGAGCAGGATCAGCAGCAGCGGCCCGATCCAGCGGAGCCAGCGCAGGGAACGTGAAACTGGCCCCGCCATGACGGCCTCTTATTCCAATGACAATTCGACGGCGGCCGGCCCCTCCGGAACGGGCCGGATTGTGCGCCGGATCGTCAGGCCTCCCCTGCGGTTCAGCCGCGCAATGACCTCCGGCGGCGCCTCCCAGCCGTTGATCTCTAGTTCCTGCGGCTGAAAATAGCGCGACTGCGGGACATAGCGCACCGGCATTTCATCGCCGATCCAGAGCCGCCGCACGCGGCAATTCTCCAGCGCCACGGTGTCGGTCAGTTCCAGTTCGTCGCCGCTGATCTGGATGACCCGGCGAAATCGGAGCGGCATCGTCTGCGCCCGCGTCATCAGCAGCCGCCGGATCAGCCCCTTGATCTGATAGGCGACCCGCGTATTCCAGCCGAAGGCCAGCATAAAGACCCGGAACAGAATAAAAGTATACGGATTAAAATATTTGGTCGGAATCCGGTGGCTGATGCCGACGATCTCCAACCGGTTGCGTTCGGCTTTCACCTGATAGGCCGGGTCGATCCACTGCGAGGTGACGAGGCGGCCGTCGTCGAGCCGAGCCACGATGCCGCAATCATTAAAAATAAGTTTCCGGCGTTGGACGTCGAATTGTTTCGCGACGCCCCCCTTGGCCAGGTTGACCACCAGATAGGTGCGCTCCGTCCGGCGCATGAAAAACCGGCCGCGCGGATAATATTCCTCGCGGGGAACTGTTTCCCACGGCAACTTCGGCCGGTCAGCGGGCGTGTACGGCCGCTCCTGACAGTCGACATAACTTAACAGAAATTCGGGAACGCGATATTGGTAATACCGGTCGCCCTGAATCTCGGGAGGAACCAGCGCGCCGGCGCGCAGCCCCTCGAGCATGTGATCGGCCACGGCGCCCGCCAGCGGGATTTCGCGCGCGAGCAACTCGAACCCGTGCGGATAGAAGTGCAGCGTCTGCCGGCTGCCGATCGTGCCAGCATAGTGGCCATTGGGGTAGGCGAACCAGGCGCAGAATTCCACCGCGCGGCGCAGGACGTTGATCATCCGTTCGTCCCGCGCGACGCGCGGCGCCTCGCCCCGGTGTTTCCAGATTTTCGCCAGAAAGCTGACCGTCGCCGAAAGATAACCCGGGTCGGCGCCGTCATACTCCAGGCACCAGCCTTCCGGGTCGCAATAGGAATAGAATTCCTCGAGTTTGGCCTCGTAGCCGTCCCATAATTCGCTCGTTCCGAGCAGCCGGGCGGCTTCGAACACGGGCAGCACGGCCATGGCATGATGATTGGCCAGCACGCCCGGCTCATCCCAGCGCGCCAGGTAGCGGCCGGCCTTTTCACAGGCCTCGAAAAATCGCGCCTTTAATTTTTCCGGAAACGCATCGCCCAGCAGCCGATATGAATCGATCATCGCATAAAGCAGGAATCCCGTCGGCCCCGCCCAGCCCCGTTCATTGGGATAGAATTCATCGAACGAGCCGTCGCGCTTCTGGATTTTCATCCAGTATTCCATCCCGGCGATGGTCCAGCGCAGGATCTTTTCGTTTTGATAATAGATATTGCCCGGCATCGGATGGCGCCAGGCCAGCGCCAGCGCGTGCAGGCCGAATTGCAGAATCGCATTGGGGAAATCGGTCGAACGGCAGAGCCAGAACTCCCGGTCGCAGCAGCCGTAGGTGGGCGAAAAGGGGTTGCGATCCTCGAGCGACAACAGCCGCGGGACCTGCGCCAGCGCCTTGGCCGCATAGATTTCGCGCGGAGGCATGGGGTTTTCCGTCATGGCAGTCGTTTCGTGACCAGATCGGCCAGCGCCCCGATCGCCAGCATCTGCAATCCGGTGACGAACAGCGCCGTCGTGGTCACGTCCATGAATTCGCCCGACAGCTTGCTGGCCAGGCCGACGATGATGCTGGCCAGCAGCAGCAGCAGGCTCAGCGGAACAAACACCTTGAGCGGATCGAAATAGAGCACGGTGCGCAGGATCAACTGCACGAAGGAAAGGGTATCGCGCACGGGCCGGATCTTGGAGCGGCCGATCCGGCGGCGGTATTCAATCGGCACGTGCCGGACGGCGTACCCGTTGGTCAACGCGGCCAGCGTGATCGTCGTCGTCAGCGAAAAGCCGTCGGGATAAAGCGGTTCGAACCGCTCCCACAGGTCGCGGCGGATGACGCGCAGACCCGAGTTCAGATCGGGAATGCGCGCGCCGGTCAGGTAATTGGCCAATTGATTGAGGATCCATTTGGCGGGCCGGCGTGCCGCGGGGATCCGCGCGTTGCGTCCGCGGCGCGCCCCCACGACCATCGCGCAATCGCCGCGCTCGCGCATCAGCCGCGGCAGGTCGCCCACCTGATACGTGCCGTCGGCGTCGATGATTGCCAGCCACGGGTGGCGGGCCGCGCGTGCGCCGGTCTTGAGCGCGGCGCCGTAGCCCCGATTGTGTTCCAGCCGGATCAGCCGGCATTTCGCGGGGTCAACGCGCTCGGCGGAGCGGTCGGTCGATCCGTCGTCGATGACGATAATCTCGAATTCGGCGCCGGTCTCGGCCAGCGTCTGGCGAAGCTGATCGACCGTCGGCGCAATCGAGTCCTCTTCGTTATGACAGGGAACGAGAACGCTGAGCGGCGGCGGCGCATCCATCGGCGGGACCTGGCTCCGGACGGATCGTGACGCGGACGGATGATGACGCCCGGCGGGACTTCGTGCGGAGTCTAGTCGATGCCCCCCGCGCCGTCAAGAAACCGGGCGGGCGACTGATTTCGCCGCGCGCGTGTTGCGCTGGATGAATACGGACTGGTTTTCGGACCTTCCCCGCGAAACGGCCGACGTCCCAGGCGACCTAAACGCGGCGGCCACCGCTGGAATTTCCGGCCGTTCTTCTCTATAGTCAATGGCGGGTGCCGGAGCGATTCGTCTCCCCTCGCCCAGATTCAGCCCACCCGCGAGGATTCGAGCCATGCCACGGAAGATTGCGCGCCGCCTGTGCCTGCTGCTGCTCGGCGTTGTCCCCATGATCTCTCCCGCCGCCGATCCATTTTACGAGAGCAGCGGCGGCGAGACGCCCCCGCCCCCGGCGAGCGAGCTTCGCTGGTGGAAGGGGAACCTGCATACCCATACGCTCTGGAGCGACGGCGAGGAATACCCCGAAATGATCGTCGATTGGTACAAGCGCAACGGCTATCAGTTCCTCGCGCTGTCGGATCACAACGTTTTCGCCGAATCGGAGAACTTCTGGATCGAGCTCGCGCGCAGGCCGGCCGCCGCCCACCATTTCCCGGGCTATCTCGCCCGCTTCGGCAAGGACTGGGTCGAGACCGACGCGGCCGACGACGCCAGCACGTTTTCGCGCGTCCGCCTCAAGCCGCTGCATGAATTCCGCGCGCTCTTCGAGGAGCCGGGCCGGTTCCTGCTGATCAACAGCGAGGAGATCACCGACCGTTCCGGCACCGGCAAATCGGTCCATATGAACGCCCACAATCTGAACGAGGTGATCCCTCCGCAGGGCGGGGCGACCGTCCGGGAAACGATCCAGAACAACCTGAACGCGGTCAAGTCGCAGAGCGAACGGACCGGCCGCGACATCCTGCCCCACCTGAATCACCCCAACTGGGAGTGGGGGGTGACGGCCGAGGACCTCGCCTACGTCACCGATGAACGCTTCTTCGAGGTGTTCAACGGCGTGCTGGGCGTGCACAACGAGGGGGATGAGCTGCATGCCGACACCGACCGGATCTGGGACATTATCAACACGATTCGCATCGCCGAGCTGAACGCGCCGCCGATCTTCGGCCTGGCCGTGGATGATGCGCACCACTACCACGACACCGCGTTCCACAACCACCTGCCGGGCCGGGGCTGGATCTTCGTGCGCAGCCGCTACCTGACGCCCGAGCACATCATCCGGGCGCTGCGCGCGGGCGATTTCTATGCCTCCAGCGGCGTCACGCTGCGCGATTTCCAGTTTGATGGGGAAACCTACCAGCTCGAGATCGAGCCCGAGGAGGGGGTCACCTACGTGACCGAGTTCTTCGGGACGCGCCAGGGCTTCGACCCCGCCAGCGAGCCGGTGTTCGATGCCGCGGGGGTCGAACTGACGCACCGTTACAGCCCGGATGTCGGCGAGGTGCTGCAGCGTTCCGAGGGGACCCGTGCCAGCTACCGGCTGACGGGCGACGAGCTCTACGTCCGGGCGCGCGTCACCGCCTCGGTGCCGATCAAGTATCCCTACAGCGATCCCCCCGCCCCGCGCCGGGCATGGACGCAGCCGGTGCAGCCCCCGGCCCGGCCCGCGAATTAAACGACGCAAAGAACACAGGCGACGCAAGGGACTCTTCCTGCGTCCTGCTGTCCATGGTTCTTCCCACACCTGACCGCCGGGTTGCCCGCGGCCCTGTATCCACTTTTCCTTTGTGTACCCGGCCGCGCTGCATTAGAACTAGAGTCGACACATCGGCGTGCCGTTGCTGACCCCGATCCCGTTGCGGCCCAGTTCCCCGGGCCACCCTCCAGTTGCCGAAGGAGACTGCCGATCATGTCGAAGTGGTCCGCCCTGCCCTGCCTGTCGCTGTTATCCGTGGCCATCCTCGCTCCCCCTCCGGCCGCGGCCGCGCCGCGCCCGCTGGACCGATTCTTCGGCGACCGGAACAATTTGCTCACCGAGCGGGTTGAGATCGAGGGAATCGTCCTGCCGCTGCGGGAGCAACCGCCCCAGCCGGTGGAGGTGGCCCAGGCCGCCGGCCTGCTCCCCCCCGCCGCCATCGGCCAGACGCCGATTGTCTGTCTGCTCGATTTTCAGTCCGAGACCCTCAGCAGCGACGAGCAGGAAGCCCTGTCGCAAGCCGTCTGGGCGCGCCTGCGCCAGTTGGCGGGGCTGCGGCTCCTCCCGCGCGAGGACACCCATCGCTGGCTCATCAGTCATGATCTCCACCCGTTGATGCCCTATGGCGACCGGGTCCCGCTGAACGAGGTCGCCGCGGCGTTGCGGGCCGATTACCTCGTGACGGGTCACGTCGACCAGGTCCAGGGGATCTACACGATCGATTATTCGGTCTTCTCCGCGCGCACGGGGGCTCCGCTCGTGCAGGATGCGCGGCATCAGCGGGCCACGATCGACGAGATGGTGTCCTACTTCGGCGGCCTGGCCAACGAGATGCGCCAGGTGATCGTGAAGGACGCCACCGGCGTCGAGGTGGCGTCGGTGACGGCGTTTCACGCTCCGCCCCCCGAGGAAGTCGCCGCGGGGCCGGCCCAGGCGGTCCCGGTCGATCACAAGCAGGCGCCCGCCCGCAGCGGCAAGACCCGGCTGCGCGGCGGCGAGGTCGTGCTGGAGGCCCCGGAGCACCCGGCGCCGGCCCCCGCGCGGCGCGCCGAATCGCCCGCGCCGGCCGACCCGCGCCCGATGGAACCGCTGACGACCGAAATCGTCGAGCCGGCAACGGAACCGGCGCCGGCCCCCGCCGAGCGGTCCGAACCCCCGGCGCCGGCCGACGAAGCGCCTCAACTGAACGAGGAGATCCCGCCGGCGCCCGAAACGGCCGCCACCCCCGCGGTCGAATCCACGCCTGAGGCGGCTGCACCCGAGCCGGAGCCGGAGCCGGAGCCCGAGGTCGAAGCCGAGCCGGCGGCCCCGGCCCGGTCCGCCGCCGAGAAGGATGCCGGCGCCGACCCGGCGCGCGCGGAACAACTCTACGAGGAAGCGCTCGCCCTGAGCGGCGACGACCAGGCCGAGCAGCGCCTTGAAAAGATCCGCCAGGCCGCCGAACTCGATCCCACCAATCCGACCTATCATCAGATTCTGGCCAATGAATACCACCGCGCCGGACAGTTCCAGAAGGTGATCGAGCACTGCGACAAGGCGCTCGCGCTCGCGCCCAATGATTCGATGGTGCTGACCATCAAGGCCTCGGCGCTCTTCTCGCTGGGACGGTTCCAGGAGGCGGCCGCGATCAACAAGGCAGCGATCGAAGCCAAGCCGGACAACCTCTATGCCCGCTACAACTATGCGCTGACGCTCGACGAGCTGGATTCCACCGATGAGCTGGCCGCCTGGCGCGAATACCTGCAGCACGCCGCCGACGACCCGACGCACAATCGGCTCAAGCTGGTCGACCACGCCCGCGAGCGCGTCCGCCAGCTTGAACCGTGATGCCTCCTCGGCCCTTCATGTCCGCTTGTGTCTGTCCCAGCCCCCGCACCGCCTGAACCGGCCAACTGAAAGATTGCAAACCGCGGCGGCGTCCGTTAGAAGATGGTGTCTTCCTCTGCCGTCCTCCGGCCGCATCGATCCGGCCGGAGCGGCGACCCTCCACGAGCCCCGCCGGTCATGATCTGTCCCTATTGCCAGACCGAAAACCGCGACGACCAGGAAACCTGCTACTATTGCCACAAAGACATCAGCATGCTGCGGCTGATCGTCAACAAGGCCAAGCATCATTACAATCTGGCCCTCGAACACGCCGAACGCGACCGGGTCGACGAGGCGATCACCGAGCTGAAGAACGCCCTGGACCTGGACGCCTCGCTGGTCAACGCGCGCGTCGTGCTGGGAACGCTCTACGCCCGCAAGGAGCAGTTCGAGGACGCGCGCCAGGCCTGGGAGCAGGCCCTCGACAGCGACTACCGCTTCCGCAAGGCGCACGATTACCTGCACAAGGCCGGCCAGGCGGAATACGTTTTCCCGGGGATGAAGCGGCTGCAGAAGGTCAATCTGTGGCTGCTGGCGACGTCGGCGGCGCTGGCCCTGGTCCTCGTCATCCTGATCATCATCCTTGCCCTCCCCGACCGCGAACGCCCGCAACTGGTGCGCGCCTTGGGCATCGCGCGCAACGATCCGCTGGTGTCGGCCGCGACGGTCGAGGAACTCGCCGCGCTCTCGGCCGACGAGGATACGCCCCCGGCGATCGTCGATTACGCGCGCAACATGCGGGTCCACATCGAGCGGGCATGGGAGGAGGATCTGGCGATCGCCCGGTCGGCGCTCGACCACGGCGCCCCGCTCGTGACGCTCGAGGCGCTCAACAATCTGCTGTCGAAAGACCCCAACCAGACGGCGCGGACCGCCGCCGAGGAGCTCTACGCCGAGGCGGGCGCCCGCGTGGCCGATGAACTGCGCCGCGCCAGCGAGGCGTTCCGCACCAACCAGTTGCCCTACGACACCTTCCTGGGCCGGGCCGAACGCGTGTTGGAACTGCTGCCCGCCGGCGCCGCCGCGGATCAGATCACCTCGCTGACGCTGGAGATCAAGCAGACCCACCTGGAGCGCATGCTGGAGCAGGCGCGCGCGGCCGTCGCCGATGGGACGCTCAACGAGGCGATCGCGCTGGTCCAGGAATGGCGCCGCAATTATCCGGATCACGTCGCGCCGCTGGAGGAAGTCCTCGATCAGCGGATGGTGACCCGCACCGCGATGGTCGAAGTGCAGATCGAGGGGTTGATCGAGTCGGGACAGTTTGATGAGGCTTCGAGGGTGCTCGCGGACCTGGGATCGCTGTACAAACACGCCGGGCGCCCCGCGCCGGAGGAAGTGCTGGCCGGTCTGCGCGACGCCATCGGCCAGGCGCGCATGGCGGCCGCCCGGTCCGCCGCCGAGAAGGCCTTCGCCGAGCAGCGCTGGGAGGATTTCCTCGAATTGACGCGCCGGCCGACCGACCTGGCCGCGGATGAGGCCGGCCTGGCCGCCCTCGGCGAGCAGCGCGCACGCGCGTTGCAGGAGGTCGCCCGCGGACGCTGGCGCTGGTTCGACGAGCGCAAACTGGCCTTCCAGAGCCTCTCGATTACCACCGAGGAGGCCGCCCAGGCGATCCAGTGGTACGGCCCGGTGATGGAGGCGCTGCCGCCCGACCTGACCTGGGCGCGCGGGCCGCTGACGTTCTATACCGCCGCGGCGCGGCTCAAACTGGGCGATCCGCAGGAGGCGCGCAAGCTCCTCGCGCGGGTCCACAGCGACTTCGACGATTCGTATGTGGTCGATCTCGTCAATCAGTTCCAGGAAACGTTCGCCCGGGAACTGGGGCTGGCCGAGGAGCAGCCCGCGCCGGCCGCGTCGGACGAGCCGACCACCGGCGCTGCGACGCCGCCGCCCGCCGCCGAGGCCACGCCGGCCGCCGACGAGGAAGCCCCCGCCCCCGCCGAGAAGGCTTCGCCCGCAAGCTGAAGCTTCGGCGGTTTGGTTTCGTCCTTTGAAGATTCGGCTCTCGTCCCTCGTCCTCGGCTCTCGAAATACGTCGATGAATGCCTTTAGGACCGCGGCATGGGCATCGCATCGTTGGATCTTCCTTAAGCCCCTCATGTCTCTTTCCTGAACACCGAGCGACAACGAACCATGGCCCGCCTGAACTCCCGCACCGACCCGGTCGCCCATGGGCTCGCCCTGCTGTTGCTGATCCTGCTGCTGGGTCTGCTGATCTGGCCGATCGTCAGCGTGGTGCGCGCGGGGTTCGTCGATCGGGAGGGGCCGACGCTCTTCTATTTCGCGAGCATCTTCGATTTCTCGCGCGGCATCGCCGGCAACTACTACCTGGAGGGGCTGTGGAACGCGCTGCGGCTGGCGACGGTGACGACGCTGCTCTGCCTGGCCGTCGCCCTCCCGCTGGCCTGGCTGATGGCCAACCACGTCTTCGCCGGTCAGAAGATGCTGGCGACGCTGCTGCTCGTCCCGCTGATCCTGCCTCCATTCGTCGGAGCGCTCGGGTTGCGCCGGCTGCTGGCGCCCACCAACGGGCCGCTGGTGCTGCTGCTGCGCCGGTTCGGCCTGCTCGGCGATACCGAGACGCTCGACCTGCTCGCCGCGTCGCCCTTCCTCGCCACCGCGATCCTGATGACGCTGCACCTGTTCCCGATCGTGTTTCTGAACCTGCAGGCCGCGCTGGCCAACATCGACCCGGCGTTGGAGGAGGCGGCCCAGAACCTCGGCGCGCGCCCGTTGCACGTCTTCCGCCGCGTCACGCTCCCGCTGATCATGCCGGGGCTGTTCGCGGGCGCGACGATTTGCTTCATCTGGAGCTTCACCGAACTGGGCACGCCGCTGATGGTCGGCTTCCGCGACGTGGCGGCGGTGCAGGTCTTCGACGGCCTGACGCAGATCGAACAGAACCCGCTGCCCTATGCGCTCGTGACGGTGCTGCTGCTGGCCAGCGTCGCTGCCTACGCCGCGGGGCGGGGCGTGATGGGACGCGCGGCGTTCGCCACCGCCGGCAAGGCCACCGTCTCACGCCAGGCGCGGCGGCTCGGGCCGCTGGCCACGCTGGCGGCGCTGGCAGCCGTGGGGCTGCTGATCTGCCTGGCCGCGCTGCCGCACCTCGGCGTGCTCTCCATCGCGTTCGCCGAGCGGTGGCCGGCGACGATCCTCCCCGCCGAGTGGACGTTTGAGTTCATGGGCCAGGTGCTGCGCCATCCGCTCACCGGGCCGAGCATCGCCAACAGCCTGAAGTATTCGGCGCTGGCGACGCTGCTCAACCTGACGCTGGGCGTGGCGATCGGCTGGATCGTCGTGCGCACGACGGTGCGCTGGCGCGGCGCGCTCGACGGCCTGGCGATGCTGCCGCTGGCCGTCCCCGGCCTCGTGATGGCGTTCGGTTACCTCTCCATCACACGCCGCGGCATGCC
>ERZ795058.3652-NODE-3652-length-15936-cov-7.603614_pt1 | contig 15936 bp, 12 predicted proteins | sample MGYA00375142_ERZ795058 | MGnify/ENA primary metagenome ERZ795058 (study PRJEB30187, sample SAMN05720210) | activated sludge metagenome | isolation source: anaerobic digester from wastewater treatment plant | place: Japan | collected 2015-04-20 ... | reverse complement strand
TTTTCAGTCAGATTCTTGTACTTTTCTTACATCTGAAAAAGATCTAGAACGAAAAGATCCTGGCGTCGCACCCGCAATTCGTTTAAATACCCTGCAAAAATAGGCTTCATCCCGGAAACCGATTAAATCTGCAATCTCCGCAAGCCCAGCTCCCGTAGAATACAGAAGGTCGATGGCGTGCTGGACCCTTAGCCTTGCAAGGTAGTTCCAGAGCGATATTCCCATCTGCGCATGAAATATTCTGCTGAGATAATCTTCGCTCGCGTTGAGATAAGAAGCCATCTTCCATCGCGAAATCTGTTCGCTATACGACTTATTCATATAGAATATGGCATCAGCGACTACGCCACTTGTTGGACTTGGCAGGAATTTTTTGCTCTCCAGTGATCTTTGAATCAGGCCTGCCAAAACTTCAGAGAATACTTCGCCCGTGTTGCAAAAAACCACATGGGGGCGCTCGATAATTCCAGCCCATTCCTCTTTTGCCCCGAAAAATCTGCAAATAGCCATGATCGGTATGGAAGGAGATCGCTGTAAAAGTGTGCTGAACTCTTGGTTTTTCGATATCGTCGGCTCTAGGATTAGAAAAAGCATGGGTCTCCAGCGATTCAAGGCTGCTTCGAAGGCATCCGGAGATGTACACGCAACCGGCCTTATTCCAGGTTTTTGAACAAGATCTCGAATAATGGGTGTTTCTTTATGAAGGCTGGCTTCGCTTCCCAGAACCAAAATGGCCGAAGGAGAATCCGACACAAGTATCGATCGCAAGAATCCAGCCACATCCGCAGGCCGATGCTCCAGGCGAGTCTCCCTTATAGAAAAAGCATTCTGGGCTATGAAACATTCGGCATTCTGGAACTTCTCCTTATCGAGTATGAAAGAGAGAGCCGCGGAGCTTTCATGATCGATCTCCATGGAATCCAGGTATAGCAATATTCTCTGTAAAGGATTTATTGACTCATGAAATATAGAGTTATAGGGAATTATCTTCCCAGATAATCCATTCACGAATCCACAGGGCAAATGATCCGACAAGCCTTGTGGTCCTATGACACGAAGCTCAGCCTCTCTATTCGAAATATTATGTATGGATCCGCTTACGGTGGGATAAGGAATGCCTATCCTCACAATAAGATTACCCCCTTCATGAGAGAATAGAATATAACCTCCATGAAGCAGACAAATCTGCTTCGCTAGCTCAAAACGGATATCCTTTTCGATCCGATTCAATCCGGTAGCACCAATTTTCTTCGGAATCATAGATGCCGAGGCCAGCCTCAATTCGCAACTCTGTATCGATGGCACAATCGAGATTTCCAGCCCTTCGATGCTGAAGGTCTCTTCCAGTAATTGAGCCACTATCGTCAGCATTCGTTCAAGCTGTTTAGGATCACCATATAGAAGCGGGTATGCAGAAGAAGGTCTAGCGCATATGAATCTAGATTCTGCCCTATTGCTTCCCTTGTTGTTCGACTTATCGGCTTTCAATTGTTCTTCAGCCCACCGAGCACAAAGGCAATAAGGGTCAAAAAGCACTGCCCGGGCAAGCACGGATTCCGATTTTGCCTGAGAAAGATCGATCAAATAACGCACAAGTTCTTTGAGTCTCGATACTTCAACTTCTTGAGCGCCTGTTGCATCGAGCTTCGAAATATTATCAAATGCCTCAATCGAGCTCTGGATTTCCCTGGATATTACGGAGACTATATCCGACATGGATTTCTCCGCTCTCTCGGCGCGCTTTCTTGCTTCATCGCCTTCTTCAAACAACTTCACTCCTCTCAGTGCCGAAGATAAAATCGAGCGAATTTTCTCATAGAGTGAAGGGTCTATATCGGCGGCCTGAATAACCAAATGGCCAATCTCGGTCGATTCAAAGAACAAAGGCAAGACAAAAAAAGCTCCCGGCTCAGTCGGAATAATTCTATCCGGCAGAAAGCAACCTCTAGGGATGGCTTCCCGCGAGGGCCTCGGATATATCAATTCTGCATAAGGAGTATCCTTGCCTTTTCTATAACCGCCTTTGAACATCAAGTTCCCCTGCTTATCCTTAGTCACAAGATAACTCGAGAGAATTCCCAAACCGGGTAGATGTCCAGCGGCGGCTCTTATTATCGACAGAACATCTTTTGCACAGAGCAGCTCTTGATTGAAGAGATTGAGTTTCTGTTCGTCCTCTTTCTCCTTCCATAGGAGGTATTCATGTCTTCTTTCTTTTGAGAGCCCCAACGCAACCATTGCCTGGTGAATTAGTCTCTCTGTTTTATCTATATCTTCTCTGGAAGAAGCCCGGCTTAAAAATTCGAAGCGAAGTGCTGTCATCATGTTCTCTGATATGCCAGTCTCCAAAGAAGACGATGCTCTATCCTCATTAAATATTTTATTTAGATACTCAAAAAAGGAATTGTTCTTTTGAGAGGCGACAGAAGCACCGAATGCCTCTATAAGGCTAGGTGGAAGTGATTTTGGCGCTTTAGCTCTTGTCCTACCCGCTAGTTGTAAAGCTTGCGGCATGCATCCGCAAGAACTGCGTACCAGGAGTTTCGTCTTAAGTAAAATATCATCCGCGGAATTCCCATTGCGCATGTCTATCAGAAGCCTTAGGGCGGAAAGCACTTGGCGAATAAAAGGCATCTTCACCGTAGTAAGCGGAGGCGAAAAAATGCGGCTCTCTTCTGAGTCATTGAATCCGCCTATGGGCAGGGTCGAAGGAATGTCTATGCCTCGTTCTTTGAGCAACATTCCAGCCTCGAATGCCAGAAGATCGCTCGACGTACATAGCGCATCGAAATCCTTACCTGGGACAAGGCCGCGGTCATCGATCAAATTGAGCATTGCGCGGCGACCTTCGCTCCATGGAGTATCGAGGCATACAAGCCTGGGATCATAGGGTATGCTCGCTTCCTTCAGAGCATCACAATAGGCACGGTATCTTTCTTCGGCGGAAGAATGCTGTCGAGGACCCGCGATAAAAGCAATATGTTTTCTTTTATGGCTTCGAATAAAATGCCCTATAAGGGCTTTCATACCGGAATATGCATCTATTCCGACGAAAGGCCGTCCATCGATTTTAAGCCCAAAAGTCACTAATGGAACATCGATCGTATCGTTAAGAAAGCTCTCGACGGCCGATTCTGTCGCATATCCGCTCAGGGTGGAAGCCCAGCACAAGGCAGCATCGACGTTCGATGCCTTTGCATAGCGATATACGCCATTCCTCATGTATTCAAAGCCGCTAACGGCATCTAGCCTTCCACCCGGCAGCACAAAGAGAATACATCGATGAGATTGAGCGGCGGCAATGAGTTCTGGCCATAGACCTCGCGCAGCACCAGTATGTGCAGATGCAAGAAGAAGAGCTATTCTTTGATAATGTCCCTGCATTCTTTATCGATTGTGAGCTCATCTTATGGGAGTTGTCAACATTTTATTCTTTTTTGCTTACAAAAAGACAGAAAAGTCCAATTAACAGCCAACATACGCAATTGAAGACTCTTCAAAACTCCTCTATAAATCTCAATTATAGAAGAGGAAACTAAATGATAGTGGATATCGAAGAATTTGGCGGGATCGACGACGGATGCACAGACAACTCAAAGGCATTTGCCGATGCGATGGCTGCCTTGAGCGAGACAGGCGGCGGAACGCTCAGAATAATGGGCAGCGCATATCTCACAGGTCCGATAGAACTTCTAAGCAATATCAGCTTAGAAATTGGTAAGAACACCACATTGAGCTTCGTTTCCGACATAAACCGTTATCCTCCAGTTCTCACTCGCTGGGAAGGGGTTGTCTGCTATGGCATGCACCCTCTTTTATTTGCAAGAGGAGCCAAAAACATAGAACTCAAAGGTGAAGGAACCATCGATGGAAATGGTCAGCCTTGGTGGGAAGCCCTGAGGCGCAAAAAGAGAAAAGGACAGAACAAACCCCTTGAATCCTTCGAAACAGAGCTGGCAGAGCTTAATAAATATAATGGTGGCCAGCCTTCAGGAGGCGGGGGCAGAGAAATTCAATTTTTGCGACCTCCACTAGTCCAATTTTTCGGGTGTTCGGATGTCGCTATCGAAGGCCTCAAGTTCCAAAACTCCCCATTTTGGACAATTCATCCTGTATTCTCGAATCGCATAAGCATTCGCAATATCTCAATACATAACCCTTCTGATGCGCCAAATACGGATGGTATCGATATTGACTCATGCAAAGACATCTTGGTAACAGGTTCCACAATCGACGTTGGAGACGATTGTCTTGCAGTTAAGGCGGGCTCAGGAGAACAGGGAATTAGCGAAGGAAAATCTTCAGAGCGCATTGTAATCCGCGATTGTCATTTTAAGCAAGGACATGGCGGTGTTGTCATAGGCAGCGAAACGGCAGGAGGGATCTATGAGATCCTTGTAAGCGATTGCTCCTTCGACGGAACAGACCGAGGTGTTCGGATTAAGACCAGGCGAGGTAGAGGAGGGACGGTCAGCAGGCTTAGATTCTCCGACCTGCATATGAAACGAGCACTATGCCCAGTTGCTATAAACATGTATTATCGCTGCGGAGCTAAACTAGAGGAATGCTCGAAGCTCTTTTCGCTGGAACACCAGCCTGTTGATGCTCTTACTCCCCACATCCATGACATCGAAATAAGCAACCTAAGAGCCCAAGAATGCCGCGCCTCCGCTGGATTCATTATTGGCTTGCCAGAATCGCCAATAGAGAACCTACGCATGCGCAACTGTAGGATCGAGCTCAGCAGAAATGATATGGTTGCTCCATCAGAATCTGAAATGTTCGAAGGCTTGCCTGAAACGCAAGCGCGCGGAATTAGAATAAGGAATGCAAACTGTGATTTCGATGGGCTCGAGGTTCTTGGCCTTCCAGAGGGAGAAGCTCCCTATTTCCGCGAACCCTCACCTAATTAGAAGAGCCCGGGATTTCACATCCATTTTTTCTTCTTGAAATAGATCAACTCCGCTATTACCACTGCGGCCATAAGCAATAGAGCAGCGGGATATCCCCAGGGTTTGTTCAATTCGGGCATATAGGCAAAGTTCATTCCATAGATACCTGCTATGAAAGTTATCGGAATGAAAATAGCCGACAATATTGTGAGTAGTGTCATTACTCGCGACATATTTGTATTTACCTGGCTCAGATGCAACTCTATCATTGAAGTGGCATGCTCTCGGTATGACTCGAGCGCCTCAATTGCCTGCACTGTATTCTCATAAAGATCACGCAAATAAGGAGATAGAGAGACATCCATCTGGATGGATTCCGTACGAGAAAGCGCGGCGATAGAATCGCGAACAGGCCAGATGATTCGACGCATCCTTGAAAATTCCCGCTTTAATTGCTGAATGCCATGAAAAAACTCCTGGTCGCTTTCGGAATCGGACGCCTCCTCGAATCGCTCGAGCATATCTCCTAACATTTCTAGCACTATAAAGTAATTATCGACAATCGAGTCCAATAGCGCGTACAGCAGATAATCCGCGCCATGCTTTCGCAGCCTCCCTGCTCCAGACATTATCCGGTCGCGCACAGCCTTAAAGCAATCGCCCGGCCTTTCCTGAAAGGAAATCAGCAATTTGCCTTTGAGGATAAAACTGACCTGGTCGTATTCAACCGAGCCGTCTTCGTGAGCTGTTATCATCTTTGTTATCAGAAAAAGATAATCATCATAGTTTTCGAGCTTTGGCCTATGTTCTGTATTCAAAATATCTTCGATTACCAGTGGGTGAATGTGCAGCATCCCACAGAGCTTTTCAACGATTCCTCCCGAAAGCCCGTTGATGTTGATCCAATTCACCACATCTAGATCGATGAGAGCCAGAAGCTCGCTTATATCATCCGGAATACTCATTACAGCGCTTGTCTCATCGTAGGAATACAATGAATAACTCGCTAATGTAGGCTCTATATCGCCAATGTAGTGTGGAGTGCCTGGTGGAAGCCCAGCAGTTTCCACCGAGACACCGCTAAATGGCAGCTTGGAAGCATGGTGCTTAGGTTTTGCAGCTTTTGCTTTTTCGTTGTTTGATTGCGCACTTTCGCGTGAGGCCTTTTTTTCGAACACACTCTGCTCAAAAGCCACGCCTTCACCAACTTCGGAAGAAGCTCTGCATACTGTGTTGGGTTCGGCATTATTCTGCTTCTTGGAAAACATCTTCATATCTTATAGACTAGCTATTCGGGGGCATGGAAGCAAGCCCGGAAAAACCCTGACTGGATATGGTCTTCATATCGCTCATCTAAGCTAAGCTTTCTTCATCGATACTTGTTTTGCCGATCCTGCAAATTATGTTCTTTGTGCGCTGCTATTTGTCATTGTTTTATCACTCAAGAACAGTACTATGCTTGCTTTGATCGACCGGAAAAAATCACATCCCATTGTGTCGCTAGCATTCCAAGCAGCATAAGGGCCGACCCAAGCATTGTGCGCAAGCTCGGACTTTCTGATAAAAGAAGTATACCCCCAAGGGTAGCGAATACTCCTTCCAGACACATTATGATCGATGAATGAGCTGGCGGTGCATCTCTTTGAGCCAATACCTGAAGAGTATAACCTACTCCTACAGATCCCAACCCACCATATAGAATAGGAACCAGCGCATCTAAGACGGCATGAGACGATATTTTCTCAAAAATCATTGCAGCTGCGAAAGAAAAAACTGAGCACCAGGCAAACTGGCCAGCGGCCAGCTCGACTGGATCCAATCGCTTGGCCAAGTTGTCTATAACCAATACATGAAATGTCCAGAAAAAAGCGCTTATCAGAACGAAAATATCACCCGAGTTGACTCTTCCAAGCTTATCTGGTGCGCTCAGAGTATAAATACCTACTAGTGCAAGAATAGCCCCAACCCAGGTGGGCAAACCTGTAGATCTTCCCCAAACCATTCCCACAATTGGGACCAGCACCACATATAGTCCAGTCAGAAACCCCGCTTTTCCTGCCGTTGTGTATTGAATGCCTATCTGCTGCAAAGAAGCAGCAATAAAAAGAAAGCTCCCCGCCACAAAAGAACCAGACAAGAAGAGCTTTTGCTTGCTAGTTGCGCGAGTTTGGTCTTCATTCAGCATGCTCCTCTGCTCGCATCCAGCTTCCCCAGACCTGTCCAATTCCTCAGAACTATCCAAGCCTCTCGATCCATTTTTGCGATTACGTTTGCGGGCATACATTATCAATGGGAGCAATGAAACGCTCCCCAACGCAAAGCGAATCGCATTGAAAGTAAAAGGCCCCACATAATTCATTCCCACTCGCTGGGCAACAAATGCAAAACCCCAGATAATTGCCGTCAGCAAAAGCAATAAATCAGCTCGAATTGCGGTCTTATTCATGGTATTGGATTCCTCTAAGCAGAACTAGCTCGACTCCAGGGCTAATCCCCTATGCCCTTTCATATACTCTCTTTGAGAAAAAGAAGAAAGACCGCTGATGTCCAAGCGAAAGCTGGATCGTCCAATCCCTCACCATGGATAGGGTCGAAGTTCTCAGCCATTCCCTTCTGTGCACATAGATCGACAAACCGTTGCGCAATTCTATTCGCCAAGTTCAATTCTCCTAGCAGCCTAAGTGCATCGAATACAAGGTAATTCACCGGCGCCCATATCGGGCCTCTCCAGTATCCATGAGGCTCCATAAAAGAAGAATCCAATGATTCGGTAGCCAAGCCAAAAGGTGTCAAAAATCTACTTTCATCCGAAATATCTGAAATGAGCTTTTTGATTACTTCTTCTGGCAAGCGCTTGTTCGCAACTATCGGCAAGCGAAGAAGAAAAGAGTCTCTATGTTCTATTCTTTCTCCCAAGAGGCCTTTTCGTGCAAAGAACCCATTATCGTCCCAAAGGCGATTCAGCATCGATTCAGCCAACGATTCTGCTAAAAATGTCCAGTTCTGCGCTTCTTCGATACCATGCTCCAGAATACGCGATATCTCGGCAAGAGAATCACACTGTCGTGAGAGATACGCGTATAGATCAGGAGATTCGACAGGTCCTCCATGCATAAACAGCGTTGCATTGTCCCAGCCAGAATCATTGCCATGTCGATAGATAATGGCTCCAGAAGGCAATCTGCGAAATCTGAGCCAGAAATTGGTCGATTCGGAAATCGACTTGTAAAGATATTCAATGCTTTCGCTGGAAGACTGAAGTATGGTTGGATTTCTCTTTATCATTTCAAGCAAAGTCCATCCATGAATGGGAGGCTTGCAAAAGCTGAATAACGAGAAGCGATCGTTGATGCAATCAGGATAAGCACCAGCTTCATGCTGGTTATCAGCGAACACCAATAATTGGTCCAAAGCAAGGTCGGGCATGCTTTCCACCATCGCAAGCGCACAAAAACAGTTGTCCCAGCTCCAGATATTCGTCATCCAATTCTTGGAGCTATATACAGAGTTGCGCGTGAGCTTTCCCTCAGGCCTCACAAAAGCGGACCAAAGGATATATGATGCCAGATCTCTAGCCTTACAATATCGAGATTCAAGCCCTGTGTAGGTATAATTCTGATTCCATTGGGTAAAGTCGATAAATTGGGTGTTTTTGGTGTCCGATTCACAAGGAACCAAGGCATACTCTCGAATACTGCCTACTCCTTTGATAATATCGATCCGAATATATTCATTGCCGGCCCTTCCCCATGGGGCCTCTACATTATAAACTGCATCTCTCAAGTCGAGTTCGTAGACATGATCTTTTGCGCAACTCTGAATTATGAATATCCCCTTAGCCTTCTCCTGAATGAAATCATGGCTTGATTTATGCATTTCCAGCCTAAGACGTATATCACAGCATTCAATACTTATTACATCGGAAAACAGGAATTTCAGAAGAACATAGCGATCAGGCGAATTCTTAGCGCGAATCCGGCATTCGTTCTCATTTGCCTCTATCACTTGCTCGAGTTCTTCTTTTTGATCGAGCCCTTCTTTGCCCAAGAGAAGCTTCATCGAGAATAGCTCACTCGGAATCTCGTCTCCCCCTCCGATATCCTTCAAATAGACCGAATCATCTTTTCCGATCGCAACAGAGAAACGCGCACCAAAAGCCGACCAAGGCGTTTTCGAAATATCAAGATCCATTTTTTCAAGATTCTCCAATAGATTTTGCATTTGCCAGAAACGAAGTTTTCGGATCGAGTGCGTAGAATTCAAGGCCTAGATCGAATTCCTGAGGCTTCAATCTATATGGAGGAAGCTGATCTTGACCACATGAATTGCTGCCGATACCATTTTGCGCAAAATCTAGATTCAGAATACAATAAGCAGTATGAGCAATTTCATGATCATAACACGCTTTTTCCAATGCATCTACATCATAATCATGATAAGAGAATTCGATTGGCTTTTCGGAAATTATCGCTAATCCAAAACCTTGTCTATCTGTAATCGAAATTGCATCAGTGCCATATCTATTGCCATTCTCCTGCGGTCTTATATATGGGATTGTATTCAGGATCGTTCACAAGCCTTGTGCTCTCATCGATCCACTCGAATCCATGGGTCTCGAGATCGGTCTCGTCTATGACATAAAGGCCAAAATAATCGCACAACTCGAGAAAATAGGGATGATTGGGATAGTGCGAAGTACGGACAGCGTTGATATTATGCTGCTTCATCAGAAGAACATCTTGAAGCATCGTCCGCCTGGTGCCATATCTTTGGTTTTGTTTTCTATCTGCAATTCGACCTTTAGAAGTGCATTCTTATATATATCATCGAAGGATACCTCATGCGACACATCGAACAACGAAACAAGTGGGACTTCGTATATCTCGACATCTCTGAATATTCCTGAGAGCCACCACATATCCTGATCTTCCAGATAGCTTCCATCAGACCACTGATATACTCTTACCACAATTACGTTTTTGCCAACTCTAACCAAAGAAGTGATATCGAATTCCGACAACAGGCGCGAACCTTTAGAAAACCCTGCCAGCTTTCCATTTATCCAAACATGGAATGCAGAATCCACACCATGAAATCTCAAAATCTGACGACGCGACAGATCATCCAAAAAAAACTGACGCCGATATATTCCGGTTGGATTTGCTCTCGGGACAAAAGGCGGCCTCACGGGAAATGGATAATATAGGTCTGTATAATGTGGCCTTCCATGACCTTTTAGCTGCCAATGCGATGGCACCTCGATATCTTCCCAAGCGCCGTCATCGAAATCAGGCTTTTCGAATCCAAAAGGAGAAAGCTCAGGAGCCTCAAGAAAAAGGAATTTCCATGATCCATTCAAGTTCCGAAACCCCAGTTGTTCTGATTCATCGTCTCGTAAGGCTCCTTGCACATCTTTCCATCGTTTTATGTATGATCGTCCAGGTAGCCGATCTATATGGAGAAGCTTGTGATTCTGCCAGTCGCATTCTGCACCATATGATGTGTTCATGCTCTATCCTTTCAGTGCTCCACTCATGCCTTCTATTATGTGCTTCTGTGCAAATGCAAATGCGATGATAGGTGGTATTATCATAATCGCGGTTATAGCCATAATCGGAATAACCTGCATTTCGTGCATGCCCTTAAATGCGGCGGCAAGACGAGCAATACGAATAGATGACATTTACTATAGTAATAGAAATGACCTTGCATTGCTCTCTTTTGATAGATCGGCAACGATCATTATCGGCAGCGAGGGTGGCTGTGATATATCATTGCAAAATTTTCTAAAGAAAGAAAAGAACGCTGTATGCATCGACTTCGATCCTGATTTGAAAAACATAGATGTTGTATGTGCAGATTTCGGAAAATCTATCGGAACAATCGCAAAGAGATTTGCTGAGCTGGGTATTTCGCGTATTGGTTACATCGGAGGCAAAGAAATCTCTCCTCTCAAGGGGAAAGAAATAATCGACCCTAGAAGCGCACAATATATAGAGGAATTTGGGAAACTGGGTATCTATAGAAAGGAAATCTTTAGAGCTTACGGGCCATATACCCCTGAAAATGCGTATCAATTCACTAAGGAGCTTTTATCCGGCACAACCAAACCAGAGGCTATATTTGTTGCCAGCGATAATATGGCTCTAGGTGTCTATAAGGCAATTTGTGAAGCGAATCTTTCGATTCCGCAGGATATAAAAGTTATCAGCTGCAATGATCAACCCGTATCGGCATATATGACACCTCCATTGAGCACAATAAGAATTCCGAGGGCAGTAATGGGCTCAGTTGCGCTATCTCTGGCATCATCGCGAGCTGCGGATTTTCGTGAGCTCGGGGTTAAAGTAATGGTGCCTACAGACGTGGTGTTTCGCAAGAGTTTTATCTAGTGGAGTATTAAGATCGAGCCCATAAATGATTTTTTATTTTTCGCGTGCATCGAAAAATACGGAAGCTCTCATGCCATATAGACACCACCGTTGATATCTAATGTGGCGCCGGTAATGAATCCATCGTATTCACTGGCAAGAAAAGCCACCGCACGAGCGACATCCTCGCATGTACCAGCCCTCTTTAAAGGTATATCTCGTATCGTTGCCTGCTTGGATTCTTCGCTTGTGTGAATGGCATGAAAAGCCGAACCAAGAATAAAACCAGGTGCCACAGCATTTACCCTAATTCCATAGGGTGCAAGCTCAACGGAGAGCGCACGTGTAAGGGTAAGAATGGCTCCTTTTGTCATAGAATAGACTATCGAACCACCATGGCCACCCTTGCGTCCAGCCAGCGACGCAAGGTTCACTATTGAGGCGCAGCCCGACCTTTTCAATAAAGGTATCATGGCTTGCGTGACCAAGACATTTGAGTCTAGATTTACTGCCACGACTTTTCGGTAAAAATCCATCCGAACATCTTCGAGTCTATAGCGTCCAACCAGGTCACCTGCATTGTTGATAAGCACATCGAGATTATTCCATCTCTCAAATATGAAATCCGCTAGGATCTGCACACCTTTTTCTTCCGAAAGATCCGCTTGCACCACATCTGCCTTGCCACCTGAAGTGCGTATTTGCTCTGCTAGGCTTTCGGCCAACTCTCTGCTCTTGTGATAATGAATAATGAGATCAGCCCCCATATTGCTTAATTCCAGAGAAATAGCGCGACCTATACCAGATGCTCCTCCAGTTACCAGAGCTTTTTTCCCTTTCAGACTGTTCATAAGTGACTCCATAAGATGAATATAGCCAAAGCTCATTGCTAGTATAGATGCGAGCTAGAGTCCACGCAAGTTGAATGATCTTAAGATGACAGGCAATCGAACTGGGTCGGCTGTGCTCGCCGCATGACTCTCTGTAAATGGATCGGGATTCAATAATGGATTCCGCTTATTTTTTATCGAGATTCTCTTGAATCACACTTGACAAGTTCAAAAGATGATTTATCATATGAAATTGGATTCCATATTGTGGAATTCTATAGATGAATCTCATGGTTTGCGGCATTCTGAGAATGTATTCCAGACTATGGGATATTGTTTGGCCTTAGTCGCCTTAAGACCGACCTAAGGGCTGAATAAGCATAAAGATCAATTATAGGGGGTTTGTTATGAAGAAAAAACTAATCGCTCTGGCAGCGCTTTTGCTCATTACGGCAAGTTTCGCTATTGCCGCTCCAAAATACAACTGGAAGCTTGCGTCAGTACTGCCCGACTCACATCCGGTTCATCAGGCTCTGGTTTTCTTTGCTGACGAATTAGCACGAAAGAGCAATGGTGATATCAAAGTCACTCTCTTTCCTGCCGGCCAGTTGGGTCAAGAAGCGGATTACATTCAGGCTATAAAGATTGGATCGTTGGAATTTTCCAAGGTCTCATCAGGCCCACTTGGACAATATGCCCCAACACTTCAGGTTGTCTCTCTGCCTCTAATCTGGAGAGACCTGGATCATCAGCATAAAGTGTTGCAAGGACAAGTTGGCAAGAGATTGATGAATGATCTCGATAAGGCAGGCTTCAAGGGGCTAGTCTTTATGGATGCAGGTTTTAGATCTATTACTGCAAAGAAGCCCATCTACACCCCTGCCGATCTCAAAGGCCTAAAGATTCGCGTCATGCAGTCCAAGCCCCTTATCGATACAATAAACGCATTGGGTGCAACAGCCGTTCCAATGGGTCAATCTGAAGTCTACAGCGCGCTGCAGACAAATGTCATTGATGGCTGGGAAAACAATGAGCCCACAGTGCTATCCTTCAACATGCAGGAAGTTGCTAAATATTTCTCTTATACGCGCCATTCTTCTATTCCCGATATCCTCATAATGAATAAAAAACTCTTCGATGGTCTACCCAAGAACATCCAGACTATGATCGAAGAGACAGCCTTCGAAGCAATGCAAAAGCACAATCAGCTCTGGGGCGAAATGATCGATAAGAATGTCGCTGAACTAAAAGCTAAAGGCATGATCTTCAATGAAGTCAAGGACATCACCGAATTCCAAAAAGCATGCGCCGGAGTGTGGAAGGAGTTTGAGCCGATCGTTGGAAAAGATTTGATAGACGCTATAGTCAATACAAAATAGGTGGCGCTGTTGCTTAGATGCTAAATACTTCCTGTCTATCATGACAGGAAAAAATGGGCGGCAGATATTCTACCGCCCATTTTCAAAACTAGGAAGGATTGTTCTAATGCAGGATCATCAGGAAGGCGATATGCGAAAAGACCTTTGGCACATTGTCGATAGATTAGAACGGATATTAACTGGATTTATTGCCATTTTAATGGGGATAGTGACCATTGTGGTGTGCTGGCAGGTCTTCGATCGTTATGTATTGCATAAAAGTCCCTATTGGGCTGAAGAATTCTCGGTAACCATAATGATGTGGATGGGGCTCCTCGGTGCCGCCTGCGCAGTATGGACTGGCGACCACATGAGACTTGAATTGCTCACCAAACACCTGCCTGCTCGTTTTGGATTGATTTTAGAGATATTGATCGATGGAGCAGTGATCTATTTCTCCTATTTCTTATTCAAGCAAGGTATTGAACTTGTAAACGCAATGTGGACGAGCCAATTATCCACCATTCGACTTTCTATTGGTATTACATACCTGGTCATCCCGATCTCGGCTGCCATGATGATTCTCTTTTCTATTCTCAAGATTGTAAAGAAGGCAAGCGGAGCAAATGCAATATCTAGCCAACAAGAAACCAAAAACGGAGGTGAAGATGCTCGCTGAATCTGTGCTGTTGGGATCCTTTATAATCCTTATCTTGCTTGGTGTACCAATTTCTTTCGGTTTGGGCATTTCATCCCTGCTTTCTGCATTTGCCGCAGGTCTGCAGCCGGCTATTATAGCTCAGCGCGTAGCCGCAGGCATGCAATCGTTTCCCCTTCTTGCGATTCCTCTTTTTATCCTGGCCGGAGCATTGATGGCCAACGGAGGAGTAGCCAAGCGAATGGTGGATTTGGCCTATGTAATCGTAGGCCCTTTGCCTGGTGGTCTTGCCATAGTCAACTGTATCGATTCGATGTTTTTCGGTGGAGTTTCTGGATCGGCAGTGGCCGATGTATCCTCAACCGGACCAATGATAATACCGATGATGGTGGAAAAAGGCTATGATAAGGACTTCGCGGTAGCGCTTACAGTGGCTTCGGCAAGCCAGGGCATAATCATTCCACCTTCCCATAATATGGTGATATATGCAATGGTAGCAGGAGGAGTCTCTGTTGGGAGACTCTTCTTAGCCGGTTATATTCCAGGAATGCTGTTGGGCATTGCGCTTGCCATTGCATGCTATTTTATTGCGCTAAAGCGAAATTATCCATGCGAAAAACGACCTCCCCTTAAAGAGAGCCTGCGCATCATCTTAGATGGAATTCTCGCCCTCCTCTGCGCTGCTATTATAATAGTGGGAATTGCGGCAGGCATTTTTACTGCAACCGAAGCATCTGCGGTAGCAGTTCTGTATGCGGCTTTCTTAGGCTTCTTTATCTTCAAGGAACTCAAGCTGAAGGATTTGTGGCCAATTTTCATGGATTCGGTCAAAACAACCTCTGTTGTTTTTTTCCTCATAGGTTGCGCTTCGGCCTTTGGTTGGATGATGACCTACCTACAGATACCTCTTGCTGTAATGAATTTCTTCCTGAGTCTGACAAATAATCGCTTCCTAATACTTCTGCTCGTCGATGTCCTTCTTCTTTTGTTAGGCATGGTGATGGACGTGGCGCCACTTATCGTAATTGTGACGCCCGTATTGCTGCCTGTTGTCAAGGCAGCTGGAATGAGCGAGATAACCTTTGGCATAGTGCTCATGCTCAACCTGGGTATCGGGCTTACCACGCCTCCGGTCGGAGCAAGTCTCTTTACAGGCTGCATGATTGGCAAAACAACAATCGAAAAAGCAAGCAAGGCAATGCTTCCACTCTGGCCGGCGATGCTTGCAGTGTTATTTCTTGTGACTTATGTTCCATGGTTTACTGAGTTCTTGCCTAATCTTTTTTACTGATACGAACCTTGTGTATGGGTTAGGCTGATAGTAAGAAATCTCCTCACTTATAGCTAAATACAACTAAGGAAGATCAATATTATTTCCTTCGACTTATTTATTTCTTATTTGCTCTCTTTGCCGCATTTCTGCTTTATTATCTTACACAAGGTTCGTAGCACTAATCAAGGATTTAGCTATACTCTATAGTGCACCCTTCAAAGGAGGATCAATGCTTAAACCACATCTAATCTCGACTCTATCCGGGGCTAGCTATCCTTTCCAACAGCTGGATGAATTTGCCGAAAATGGCGAATCGCTCGAAGTGGTTATCCCTAATATTGAACATGCTCGGCCACTCTCGACATCGACTGGTATATGTGACCGTATTTGTGCTAGCTCAGAACGTAAAGCGGGCACGCTAGGAGAGCCTATGGCTCGGGGCACATTGATTCGCACCCAGAATGAAAATGCAGCCGCTTCTGACGCCTCAATCTGGCAACGTTACGCCGATTTTCTGCCTTTTCAAGAAACCTATCCTGAGCTATCCCTCGGCG
>ERZ795058.3650-NODE-3650-length-15941-cov-4.338033_pt1 | contig 15941 bp, 8 predicted proteins | sample MGYA00375142_ERZ795058 | MGnify/ENA primary metagenome ERZ795058 (study PRJEB30187, sample SAMN05720210) | activated sludge metagenome | isolation source: anaerobic digester from wastewater treatment plant | place: Japan | collected 2015-04-20 ... | reverse complement strand
TCCAAGAAGGCCGGGGCCATCTTCTCCGAGCTGGAGATCACCAAGAAGAACCTGCCCGGTGCCAACCTCAGAAGCGAACTGCTCGAAGGCATCGCGATCCTGAAAACCTCGGCCGCCCTGGCACCGGAGGCCGATAGCAACCGCATCATGGGTGTCATTTGGCTGATGGAGAGCGCGCTGGCCACCGGCGAACAGCAGTTGGCGATCGATTTGGGAATCGGCAACGTGATGGCCGGCATGATGGCCAATTACCCGGATCGTAGCGAAGGCTACACCCTTGCACCGGCACTGCCGATGATGGTCAATCGGCCAATCACCCGCTTTGCCGCCTGGTACGAATTCTTTCCACGCTCGCAAAGCAGCGTGGCGCATCAGCATGGCACCCTGCAAGACAGCATCCGGCGCTTGCACGAGGTCAAGGCGATGGGTTTCGATGTTGTTTATCTGCCCCCGATTCACCCGATTGGCTACAGCTTTCGCAAGGGCAAGAACAACAACGTGGTTGCCAGCCCTGGTGATGTCGGTAGCCCGTGGGCGATCGGCAATGAGCACGGCGGGCACATGGCAATCGAACCTCAGCTCGGGAACTGGAACGACTGGGACATGTTTGTCGCCACCTGCCACAGCCTGGGCCTTGAAATCGCACTTGATTATGTGATGAACTGTTCACCCGACCACCCCTATGTGGCCGAGCACCCGGAGTGGTTTTTTCACCGCCCGGACGGATCGATCAAATACGCCGAGAACCCGCCGAAGAAATATCAGGATGTTTACCCGCTCAACTTCGGCACCACCGACCAGGCCGGGCTATGGCAGGAAATGCTCAAGATATTCCTGTTCTGGGTCAGCAAGGGGGTGACAACTTTCCGAGTCGATAACCCGCATACCAAGCCGGTACCGTTCTGGGAATGGGTGATCGCCGAAGTCCACAGCAAACATCCGGAGGTCATTTTCCTGGCGGAAGCATTTACCAAACCGAAGATGATGCGGCTGCTGGCAAAAGTCGGTTTTGCCCAGTCTTACACCTACTTCACCTGGCGCACCACCAAACCCGAACTCACCGAGTACGTGAGCGAGTTGACCAGAGGCGAGATGAAGGAGTATTTCACCGGCAACTTCTTCGCCAATACGCCAGACATATTGCCGCCCATGCTGCAAACCGGCGGTCGGCCGGCCTTCATCATGCGCGCCGTGCTGGCGGCCACGTTGTCGAGCGTGTACGGCATCTACAGCGGTTACGAGTTGTGCGAAAACGCGGCTATTCCAGGCAAGGAGGAATACCTGGACTCCGAAAAATATGAGATCAAGGTGCGCGACTGGAACGCGCCGGGCAACATTGCCGCCATCATTACCCGCATCAATCAGATTCGTCACGCTTCACCGGCGCTGCAAACCTATAACAATGTGCTGTTTCTGACCGCCGATAACCCCAATATCATCGCCTACGCCAAAATGACCGAGAACAAGTCGGACATCATCCTGTGCGTGGTCAGCCTGGATCCCTTCCGCAAACAGCACTCCCTTGTGCACCTGCCGCTGGCTGAGTTTGGCATCGGCGTTGACGAGCGCTTCCAGGCGCACGATCTGCTGTCTGACGAGCACTACAGTTGGAAAGGCCCAACGTCTTACGTTGAATTCACGCCGGATGGCAAGGTTGCACACATCATCAAACTGGTTCGCTTGTAAAAGCCGGGACGCATCCCGTTGTAGCCCAATTTTCATCAGCAAAAATGGCAGTTCGGTGATGGAAGATGCTGCCATCACCGCACTGGGCATTATTTGCGTATCAGCCTGCCGGGCGCGCTCAGTCCAGTAGCAGGCGGATGTCGTCGCGCAACATGCGAGCCAGCTCGTCGGCAGTGACCGCCGGGCTAAACAGAAATCCCTGCATCTGGTCACAGCCAACCGAGCGCAAAAAGTGCATTTGCGCTTTGGTTTCAACGCCCTCGGCGACGATTTCCTGGCGCAGTTGCTGACCCATGGTGACGATGGCTTGCGCAATTGCACAATCGCTGTCGTCGTGCGGAAGACCCACGACAAAGGCCCGGTCAATTTTTAGCGTGGATATCGGGAACCGTTTCAGGTACGCCAGGCATGAATAGCCGGTACCAAAGTCGTCCATCGACAGTGTCAGTCCCATGGCCACCAAGTCATTCATGATCTGCACCACGTTGTCGGTGCCGCGCACCAGCAGGCTTTCGGTTATTTCGAGTTGCAGGCAGGCGGCCGGCAAGCCGTGACGGTCCAGCGCGGCACCTATGCGTGCGGGCAGCAGGCTATCAAACTGGCGTGCCGAAAGGTTCACCGACACCATAGGCATATTGATGCCGGACGTTTTCCAGGCACTGATCTGACGGCAAGCCTCGTCAAGCACCCAGTCACCAATGTCCATGATCAACCCGGTTTCTTCAGCAATCGGAATAAAGAAACTCGGTGCCACCATGCCTTTTTCGGGGTGATTCCAGCGAATCAGGGCCTCGGCACCAATGATGCGCCCGTTGCGCAGGCTAACCTTTGGCTGGTAGTGCAACAGCAGGGATTGGGAGGTCAGTGCCCGTCGCAGCTCACCTTCAAGTTGCCAGCGCTCTTTGGCGCGCTGGTTCATCTCGGGGCTGTAAAACAGGTAGCCTGAATCGCCTTCGGCCTTGAGCCGCTTGACCGCAACATCAGCAAACTGCAGCAACGTATGGGTGTCGAGCCCGTCCTCCGGGAACACCGACAAGCCAATGCTGGCACCCACGTGCAGCACGATGGACTCAATGATGAAGCCGGGCTTGAGCGAGGCAAGCAGCTTTTGCGCCACGATACTGCTGTGCTCGCGCCTTTGTATGCTGAGCAGCGCCACCACAAATTCGTCTGCAGCCGTTCTGGCCAGCACGTCTTCGTCACGCAAGGTCTGGCGAAAACGCTGGGCTACCTGGCGCAACAACTCGTCGCCGATCTCGTGGCCAAAGGTCTCGTTGATGGTGTCAACGCGCCGCAAATCAATTGCCAGCAGGGCACCAAAGCTGTCGTTGCGGCGAGCCGTTGCCAGGCCCAGATCGACCAGGCGATGAAAGTGGGCCCGGTTTGGCAGGCCGGTCAAGCTGTCAAAATTGACCAACTGCTGCATGCGCTGCTCGGTTTCCCGCAGCACGCTGATATCTGAAAATATCGAGAACGCATGGGTCACCATGCCGACTTCGTTGCGCACCACGCTGATCGATACCGACTGTGGAAACAGTTCGCCGTTCTTGCGCTTGCCGACGATTTCACCTTGCCAAGGCCCGGAGCCCTTCATGGCCGCGAGAACGCGGCCCCGAAAATCTGCGTCGTGTACCCCCGAGCGCAACAAATCGGTGGTCTTTCCAATCGCTTCGTTCGGCTGGTAACCGGTGATTTTTGAAAACGCAGCGTTCACCGACACAATGCGTTCGTGGATATCGGTGATCAAAATGCCCTGGTCGCTGTCTTCAATGATGCGCGAATGCAGTTTCTGCCGTTCTAGCTGGGGCAGCGCCTGGACGATTTCAGATAACTGCGCCACCATGCCGACCGGTCGCTGTTCGTCATCGAGCAACAGCGACAGCGTGAGCACCGCCTTGAAGTTCTCGCCGGATTTTTTGCGGCGCCAGACCTCCAGCACGGTATCGCCATGCTCAGGCATCACCTCGGCCAACTGGGTTTCAGCCTGATCGGCTTCGTCGGCGTAGAGAAACAGCACATGCTGGCCAATGGCCTCCTGCGGCGTGTAGCCAAACAGGTTTTCTGCCGCCCGGTTCCAACTGGTCAGGTAACCGGTCAGGTCAAGCGTCATGATCGGTACCTGCAGCAGATCGATCGCCCGCCAGGCATGCAGCCGAAAATCATCAGTCATGGTCGCTACCTTTCATTTCGCGGGCAATGCCCAGCATCCACTGGCAAGCCTCCAGACTGGCGAACGTGAACTGCGCCGCAGTCAACCGCAGCCCGGCGAGCAAGTCGGTCGCGCTGGCCGCATCGGATTGCTCGGCATACTCCAGCAATTGAAGCAGGCGGCCGATTTCTCCCTGGTGGTCAATGATGGCATCAACCAGCACATCACTGAGCTGCAGCGGCCGGATCAGCTCGGCCAATGACATGCCAAACAAAATGCCCAGCATGGAAAACATGCCGGCCATGAAAGCCAGATCCTGGCCAGCGAGATCAAGCCCGATTTCCTTGGTCAGCAGCTCCATGGTGCGGGCGCGCACCACTACCCGGGCCAGCAACATTGGCGCGCGGTAGTCGTCCGAGCGGGCCGCAAACAGCATCAGATTAAGCCAGCGCTGCAGTTGCTTGCGGCCCAAAATCAGAATCGCTTGCGAAAAACTGGTGATGCGCCGCGTCATGCCCATGCCCAGCGAATTGACCAGCCGCAGCAAATGGTAGGACAGGGTTGGATCCTGGCGCAACACCGCTTCAATGTCGCGTGTTTCTGCGTCGGCCATGACCAGTTGCAAGAGCTTGAGCGCCAGAACCCGTGATGCCGACTGCGTGCCGGTGGGGCGCTGCGGCGGTGCCAGCGGCCAGTCGCCATCGAGCCAAAGTGCCGATGTCGGCAACACCGGCTTAAGCGCCGTATCGGAGCGATGAAAGGCCGCCGCATCGGTTACCCGACAGCCCGCAGCCTGCAGGTCAGCCAGCAGTTCAGGTGGCAGGCCCGATGCCTGCTCTGAACCAAGCAGGCAGGGAAATTCGGCAACAAAAGCGGCAAAAGCCGGGTGCGCTACCAGCAACGACAGCGCGTCTTGCGCAGGCGCGTCAAAAACCAGCAGTGCAGCACCTGGTGCCAGCTTGCGGTCGGCCAGCAGATGCAAAAGGACGGGTGATGACGTGAAATTCATGGACACCTTGAAACGTTTGGTTTGAAACGACATATTACCCCCGGCATGCCCCGAATGGTATTAAGCTAGATTGCTCGGTTGACCGCTTGCTTTCATAGGCAAGTCCTTCTGAAAATTTACTTTTTAGCTTCGATGGGGTTCACCCGTTAGTCTCTAACAAGTCAAGTCTTTGCATACCATGCGAAGAATTCAAACATTCAAAGTCATTCGCCGCGAGGGCGCGACTCCTACAAATTCAGATCGGCGCCGACTGTTTGTGTAGGAGTCGCGCCCTCGCGACAAAGGCTCATCGATTCCGGCTTGTCCGGCTTAGGGCACAGCGCTACGCATCCGATTGAACCAGTGGCAACGTGACTGGGTTCGTTGCCCCTTCCTCGTCGGCCAGGACGACGGGTTCTGAAGCAGCAGAGCGCCGTTGTCGCCCCGCGCCGCTTGCCGGGCGCATACTGGGCGCAGCCAAGCCACAGGGCTGGCCTGCCTCAAGCCGTCCAAGCCTGCGCAGGCACGGTTGGAGCTGCGGCTGTCGCCCGACCCAGCCGCGCCGCCAGCGGCCCACTTGGGCGGGTTCAACTGAGGAATCCAGGGTCAAGGCCGTGCCACCTGGCCAAGCCAGCAAAAGCGCCAGCGTCACGCGCAGCAAGTGCTGTTGCCGTGTCTGCAACTGGCCAGGCCATCGGGCGGGTGCTGATGAAAGTGGCAGCTTGGGTCACAACGGTCTGCCTCAGCGCGAGCGACCTGCTGATGCTGCACACTCGCCCACGGGCGCGAAGGTATGGTGGATCGGGGTCTGCCTCAGAGCAGGCGACCTGCTGAGGCTGCAGCGTGTCCCAGGGTGAACGCTTCCTCGAAGATTGAATAGCCCGCCCAGTCGCTGTGGGCAAAAGCAAGCCGCTCATGGCGGATTTCAATTTGCACTGATTTAAATAGCTTGCTGCGCTTATCTGACGGGGGCCAGAGGCCGATTTGACCATTTACTTTTGGCAGCGGCATGGCCATCGCATGGCCATAGCGGGTGAGGTCGATGCGGGTCACTTTGCCGACCAAATCCGGGTGCGGTCCCGAGAGTTCGGCCAGAATCGCATCGCGCCAGACCTGCCACGCCTGGCCGAGCAACATATGCCGACCCGCCACACCTGGTGCCTGGGCCGGGCTGCCGACAGCGGCTGTGATGTCGCCGAGCGCCCGGTAATAGGTCAACACAGTTGCCCCCGGCACGCTCTGCAGGTGCTGGTGGCTGGCATCGACATAACCCAAACCGGGCGCGCTTTGCCGGTCGCCGTGAATCAGGTTGTCCCAGGCCGGTGCGGCACCCGGCCGGTCGTGCAAGGCTGCCTTGATGTGGATATTGGCCACCAGCCAGGGTGCGTAAGCAATCTGCGCAGCAGCACCGCGCAGCCATTCGGGCGGGCTTTCCAGCACCCGCGCAGCGATGAATATTGGCAGCGCAATGATGGCGCGGCGCGCGTGCCAGCGCTCAATGCTTTGTGTTGCGGTGTTGAAGGCATCGATTTCCACCGCGTGTTTCAGGTTTGTCACTCGCAGCACGACACGGCCAGGATGCAGGCGCGCGCCCAGCGGCGCCGCCAGGCGGCGCGTCAGCCAGGCGTTGCCCTCGGGCCAAGTCAGCAGGTGATCGCGCTCGGTCGCCTCCAGGCCAGGCGCGGCAAAGCCATGGCGGCTGGCAAAGTAATGGATGCCGGCCCAGGCCGACACGCTGGCCAGGCCAGCACCATAGTCGTCACGGCAGCAGTAGTCCAGATACCAGCGCAGGTGGCCATCGGTGAAGCCTTGCTGCACCAGATACGCTTCAAAAGTAATAGCTGACAGCGCTTGCTGTACGGGCGCTAGAGGCCTATTTGATGCTGGAATTGACCAGCGGGCCTGGTGCCTGAGCTGCGCTACCAGCGTGGCAAATTTCCGGTATTGCGCGATGCTGTCCTGGCCCACCTCATGCACCGGCAGCAAGCCTTCTTGCCAACTGCCGTTAAAAAACAGCCGTTCTTGCGGGCTGTGGCACAGGTGGCGTTCGTCATACACCCAGCGCCCGGCCAGGCGCTGGCGCAAGCCCAGTTCTTCAAGCAAGTCCTGTACCTCGGGCGCATCGTCGCTGGGTAGCGGCAGGTAGTGGGCACCCAGCGGGCACGCCTGGCCACCGGTCAGACCGCCCCGGCTGTTGCCACCGGCCTCGTCTTCGAGTTCCAGCAGGGCAAAGTCCTCCACCCCCTGCAGCCGCAAGGCGCGTGCTGCCGCCAGGCCAGCGACACCGCCACCGGCGATCAGCACATCGGTGCGGCGGATGAGCGCAGGTGTTGGCCAGACTCGCGCGGCTTGCAGCAGATGGCCCCGCTCCAGGTTGATGCCGGTGAAGCCACCGGCGATGTCATGGGTCTGGCCGCAACCCAGCAGCGGCAACCCGGCGCTGGCCAGAAAATCACGCCGCTTCACAGCGCGACTCCGGCAACACCACGCACACATGGCGCACACATGGCGCTGCAGGCGCAGCAAAGGCGGCAAGCCCGGTCACCGCACCAGCCGTCCCCACTCGGTCTCATAAGTGGTCACCAGTACCTGGTTGGACAAGCGGTTCACCTCAGTTGGCACGCGCGCCATGTCCAGTGGAAAGTCAAACAGCGCGGGCAAACTCTGCAGGCGCAAAAAACGCAGGCCAGCAGGCAGCGTGCTTGGCTGCCGATAGGGCCTGCGGCTGGCAATGACAAAGCCCCATTCACCAAAACTCGGCACGTTCGCGTGGTACGGCGTGGCAACCAGGCCGACTGACTCGATGGTGGTGACCACGGTCCAGAAACTGTGCCGCGCCACCAGCGGAGAGGTGGTCTGAATCACCGCGTAGCCGCTGGCTGCCAGGTGCTGGTCGAGCAGGGCGTAAAACGACTGGGTGTAGAGCTTGCCAATGTTGAAGTTGGTTGGGTCCGGAAAATCCACCACGATCACATCAAACACCTCGGCGGTGCTTTCCAGCCAGGTGAAGGCATCAGCGTTGACCACCCTGACTTTGGGCGACTTGAGCGCTTGCTGATTCAGGTTCGACAGCACCGCCTGATGGGTGAACAGGTCGCTCATGGCCGGGTCGAGTTCCACCAGGGTAATGCTTTCGACACCGGGATATTTCAGAATTTCACGCACCGCCATGCCGTCGCCGCCGCCCAGCACCGCTACCTTTCTGGGGGAACCAGCGGCGGCATAGGCGGCCATCACCGGGTGCACCAGCGCCTCGTGGTAGCGGTACTCATCGCGCTGGGCAAACTGCAGGTTGCCATTGAGAAACAGCCGGTAGCCAGCGCGCCCCGCGCCGGGTGCGTGGGTGACCACAATGCGCTGGTATGGCGTGGTTTGGGCCAACACCACCAGGTCCTGGTAGAGCTTGCCTTCGGTCCAGGTGGTCAGCGACTCGGCACCGGCCATGCCAGCGCCTAGGGTGGCCAAAGTCAAGCCACAGGCCATCGCATGCGCTGACCACTGGCGCAGCTCATGGCGAAACAGCCACAGCGCCCACACCGCCACGCTGGCGTTCATCAGGCCAAACAGCAGCCCGGTACGAATCAGGCCAAGTTGGGGAACGAGCACCAGCGGAAAGGCCAGCGACACCGCCAGCGCACCCAGATAGTCAAAGGTCAGCACCTGCGACACCAGGTCTTTCAATGCCACATTGCGTTTCAGGATGCGCATCACCAGCGGAATCTCCAGCCCGACCAGCGTGCCGACCAGCAGCACCAGACCGTACAGCAGCCCCCTGAAGGCCCCTGGCAATGTTGCATTTGCTACAAATAAGAGAGCTGGTAGCGCCCCACCAATAAGGGCTACAAGCAGTTCTATCCTTAAAAAATGGGCGGGAAGCTGGCGCTCGAAAAAGCGCGACAAATAAGAGCCCAGCCCCATCGCAAACAGGTAGCTGCCGATGATGGTGGAAAACTGCAGTACCGAGTCGCCCAGCAGATACGAGGCCAGCGCCCCGGCCGCCAGCTCATACACCAGCCCGCAGGCGGCCACCACAAACACCGAGGCCAGCAGCGCGACTTCAAGCGGGCGTGGTGTGGGAACGGCACTGGGTGTTGTGGTCATCGGCTGAAGTGGAAGGTAGGGCAGACAGCTATTGTGATGCTTGCACTGCTGCTGGACTGGGTGGCGCAAGATGCGCAAGCGTTGGCAAGCACCCCAACCGCCACGCTTGAACGACGCATGCTGGCACAGCAGCCGCCAACGCCAGGCTATTGTTCAAAAATGGGGGCAGGCTGCGGTGTCTGTCGGGCTTGCCTGCTATCCTGGCTGATAGCGGTCGGTCAGGCCCAATGCATAGGCACCCAGCGCATTCACCCGAAAGTGGCGCAAGCCGTCGTAACGGCTTAAAAACGTCAGATCGTCGGCACCCCACAGGCTGCGAAAGTCATCGTCGCCACCGCCAGGCGCAGTTGGGTCAAGGTATGCCACATCCAGCAACCCGAGGGTGGCCGCGTACTCAAAAAGCAGCGCCAAAATATAACGGTGTTGCAAGATGTTCCAGCCGTTGCAGCCCGCATAGCCAAGGCTGCCGTACTGGCGATCAGCCAAGAACAGCTTCCAGGGGTTATGGGCGATGACAAAGCGCAGGTCGCTGGCCTGCATGAATCTGGAAAACTCATGCACCTCAATCCACTCGCCCACCGGGCAGGCTTGCAAGGCTTCTTCAATCGCGTCACGTCGGGGCGCTACCGCACTCATCACCCGGCCAGCGCTGTTTTGTCCCTTGATGTCATCGACCCGGCTGAATTCGTCGAGCAAGCGAGTTTTCTGCCATTTGCGCCACAGCGTGCGAATCACCTCGGCTGGTGGCGCATTGACCGCCTTGTTGCCGGCCGGGCTCAGCGCCAGTCGGCTGCCGATGCGGGTCGCGAGCCCACCGGCCTGCAACAGCAGTGGCCAGGCAAAGGCCTTGATCGGGCCGACCTGCTGCTCATTTTTGTCGCTGCCTTCAGGCCAGGGGTAGAAGTCACCATTGGGCAGCCGGGCCGTCAGCAAGCGCTGGGCCGCGCCGCTGGGCCGGGCGGTCTTTTCCCCAACCGTGATGCGCTCCTTGGGGATGGTTCGCAACATCAGCGTCAGTTCCTGCAAGGCATCAAGTTCGGTCAGGCGGATTGCCTGGCCCTCAACCGCATCGAGTTCCCGGCTGGATTTGATCTGCGCGGCGGCTGGCTCGGGCACGAACTCAAGCAGGCGCCGACACAAATCTGCCGGTACGCCAGGGTTGCGCCCGTTGACCATTTTGTGAATGAACAAACCCAGCGGGGTACTGTTGCGGCTGCTGCTGCGCAGTTCCCCTTTGCCCTGCACAAAGGCTGGCAGGCACTTGTATTTGGCTTCAAAAATTTCGCTTGAGAACTCACCCAGCGGGTCGTGTACCGCCTCTGCCACTGCCGCCTTTTGGGTTTCATCGAGTTTTTTCCAAAGTAACGGCAACTCGGCACCCAGCATTGCAGTCGCGATTGCCGCCACCAGATCGGCCTTGCGCCCGGTCACCGGCGGGCCTGGCAGGTGACGGGTCAGGCCTTTGAGATCGTCCACGCAAAGCAGCGCGAGAGCTTCGGACAAATTGACGTGCATGAGAAATCCTGCGGAAAAAAGTGGTGTATCCAGGCCAGCCTGGCGGTTATTCTTGCGTGATTGAATTGTGCTTGCAAAACGCTGGCTGGCGACCGGGCCGGGCAGCAGCCGGTAAAATCCGCTCTTCCAAGGAGCGTTGCAGCGGGCTACACGGCCCGTCAGGCTTGGATCGTGCTCAACGACGCTCACCTGATCAATCGTTTGCCCACAGGTGAGTCGCATGTCTGAAATCAATGTTCCCCCCATGAAGCTGTCTGGCCTGGAGCCGGTCATTATTGGCGCAGCCCCTGCTGCTGACGCTGCCTTGGGGCAGGCCCCGAGCGCCACGTTCGTCAATATTGGTGAGCGCACCAATGTCACTGGCTCCAAGGCTTTTGCCCGGATGATTCTCAATGGCGAGTTTGAACAAGCCCTGAGCGTGGCGCGCCAGCAGGTTGAAAACGGTGCCCAGATCATCGACATCAACATGGACGAGGCCATGCTCGACAGCCAGGCAGCGATGGTGCGGTTCCTGAATTTGATAGCGTCTGAGCCAGACATATCAAGGGTTCCGGTGATGATTGATTCGAGCAAGTGGAGCGTGATCGAAGCCGGCCTGCGCTGTGTGCAGGGCAAGCCGGTGGTCAACTCGATCAGCATGAAGGAAGGGGTCGATGCCTTCAAGCACCAGGCCAGGTTGTTGCGCCGCTATGGTGCCGCAGCGGTGGTGATGGCGTTTGACGAGCTCGGCCAGGCCGATACCTACCAGCGCAAGATCGACATTTGCCAGCGGGCCTACCGCATCCTGGTCGATGAGGTCGGTTTTCCGCCGGAAGACATCATCTTTGACCCGAATATCTTTGCCATTGCCACCGGCATTGAAGAGCACAACAACTACGCGGTTGACTTCATTGAAGCCACGCGCTGGATCAAGCAGCACCTGCCGGGCGCCAAGGTGTCGGGCGGGGTGTCGAATGTGTCGTTCAGCTTCCGTGGCAACGACCCGGTGCGTGAAGCGATTCACACGGTGTTTTTGTACCACGCGATCAAGGCCGGCATGGACATGGGCATTGTCAATGCCGGCATGGTGGGCGTTTACGACGACCTCGAGCCAGTGTTGCGCGAGCGGGTCGAAGATGTGGTGCTGAACCGTCGGCCACGCATCGCCGAGGGCGAGCCCGAGCAGTCCGCCGCAGAGCGTCTGGTAGACATTGCCGCCAGCGCCAAAGGTGCCGCCAGGGATGAATCCAGAAAACTCGAATGGCGTGGCAGCGCCGCGCAACCGGTCAGCGTCGAGCAGCGCCTGAGCCATGCCATGGTGCATGGCATCACCGATTTCATTGTGGCTGACACCGAAGAAGCGTACCAGGCGATCATTGCCAGGGGTGGTCGCGCGCTGCAGGTGATTGAAGGCCCGCTGATGGCTGGCATGAGTGTCGTTGGCGACCTGTTTGGCCAGGGCAAGATGTTTTTGCCGCAGGTGGTGAAAAGCGCGCGGGTCATGAAATCGGCGGTGGCGCACCTGATTGGCTACATTGAAGAAGAAAAGCGGCTAGACCAGGCTGTTGGCCGCGATGTGGCGACCAAGGGCAAGATCATCATGGCCACCGTCAAGGGCGATGTGCATGACATCGGCAAAAACATCGTCACCGTGGTGCTGCAGTGCAACAACTTTGATGTGGTGAATATGGGCGTGATGGTGCCGTGCCACGACATCCTGGCGCGTGCCAAGCTGGAGGGCGCCGACATGATTGGCTTGTCGGGCCTGATCACGCCGAGCCTGGAAGAAATGCAATATGTCGCCAGCGAGATGCAAAAGGACGATTACTTCCGGTTGCGCCAGATGCCGTTGCTGATTGGTGGTGCCACCACCAGCCGGGTGCATACCGCTGTCAAGATCGCGCCGCATTACGACGGCCCGGTGGTTTATGTGCCTGATGCGTCGCGCAGCGTTGGTGTGGCGCAAAGCCTGCTCGCCGAACGGGCCAGCAGCTTCATTGCCGAGTTGAACGCTGATTACGCCAGGGTGCGCACCCAGCACGCGAACAAAAAGCAGACCCCGCTGTGGCCGTTGGCCAAAGCGCGCGCCAACAAAACACCGATTGACTGGCTTGCTTGCCCGCCGACTCGGCCGAAGTTCATTGGTCGGCGGGTCTTCAAAAACTTTGACCTGAGCGAACTGGCTGGTTTCATCGACTGGGGTCCGTTTTTCCAGACCTGGGACCTGGCCGGGCCGTTTCCGGCTATTCTGCAAGACAAAGTGGTCGGTGCAGAGGCCACCAAGGTCTACGCCGATGGCCGTGCCATGCTCAAGCGGGTGATTGAGGGCCGCTGGCTCACCGCCAATGCGGTGCTTGGCCTGTACCCGGCCAATTCGGTCAATCACGACGACATCGAGATCTACACCGACGAGTCGCGCAGCACGGTGGCGATGACCTGGTACGGCCTGCGCCAGCAAGCCGCCAAAGAAGAAATAGACGGCCAGATGATGCCCAGCCGCTGCCTGGCGGACTTTGTGACGGCACAACAAAATGCTACTGAAAAGGTAGCTCCTGGCGCATATGACACGGGGGCTGGAGGCCAAAAAGACTTAAAAATGAGAGGCAGCGCCGAGGCCAGCGCTGCCGCAAGCGTCGGCGACTACATCGGGCTCTTCGCGGTGACGGCCGGTCTGAACATTGAACAAAAAGAAGCCCAGTTTCTGGCGGCGCATGACGACTACAGCGCCATCATGCTCAAGGCGCTGGCCGACCGCCTGGCTGAAGCTTTTGCCGAATGTCTGCACCACCGGGTTCGCACCGACCTGTGGGGCTACGCGCCATCCGAAGCACTGAGCCCGGCAGAGCTGATTGCCGAAAAATACGTCGGCATTCGCCCAGCCCCCGGCTACCCGGCCTGCCCCGACCACAGCGCCAAGAAAGACCTGTTTGCGCTGCTGCAATGCGAAGAAATCGGCATGACGCTGACCGACAGCCTGGCCATGCGCCCGGCTGCCAGTGTCAGCGGTTTCTACCTGGGCCACCCGCAGGCCTGCTACTTTAATGTCGGCAAGATAGGCGACGACCAGCTCAAAGACATGGCGCTGCGCCGTGGCATGACCGAGCCAGCGCTGCAGCGCCTGCTGGCACCGAATTTGTAGCGGGCAGGCGGTCCTGGCATCCACCAGCCTGGATGGCCTTGGCGAATTTCAGGTACCGGTGTTGGCGCCGAAATTGTTCCCCCGGTTTGGGTCGGACTCATTGCCATGCTTCAAGCGGTAACGAAACCAGCCAGCACAGCTTTTACAATCGGCCAGATTGCAATAACTCCAAAGACGACCATGACTGTCATCCGATTTTCTGACTTGTGCGCCCAGGGCCAGGTGGCCGGCAAACGCGTCTTCATCCGTGCTGACCTGAATGTGCCGCAGGATGACAGCGGGCGCATCACCGAAGACACGCGCATTCGGGCCTCCGTCGCCTGCATCCAGATGGCGCTTGATGCTGGCGCTGCGGTCATGGTGACCAGTCATCTGGGGCGACCCACCGAGGGCGCATTCAAGTTGGCTGACTCGCTGGTACCGGTGGCCAGGCGGCTGTCCGAACTGCTCGGGCGTCCGGTGCCGCTGCTGGGCAACTGGCTTGACGGTGTGCCAGTGGCACCGGGCCAGGTGGTGCTGCTGGAAAACTGCCGCGTCAATGTGGGTGAAAAGAAGAACACCGAGGCGCTGGCGCGGCAAATGGCCGACCTGTGCGACATTTTTGTGCATGATGCCTTTGGCACCGCGCATCGCGCCGAAGCCAGCACCTACGGCATTGCCGAATATGCCAAAGTGGCTTGCGCCGGCCCCCTGCTGGCTGCTGAAATGGATGCCATATCGAAAGCCCTGGCCAATCCCCAGCGCCCGCTGGTGGCGATTGTGGCGGGCTCCAAGGTCTCCACCAAACTCACCATTTTGAAAGCCCTGGCCGACAAGGTTGATCAGCTCATTGTGGGCGGCGGCATTGCCAATACCTTCATGCTGGCAGCCGGTCTCAAGATTGGCAAGAGCCTGGCCGAGCCGGATTTGCTGGCCCAGGCCAAAGCCGTCATCGATGCCATGAAAGCCCGTGGTGCGGCAGTGCCGATCCCGGTCGATGTGGTCACCGCCAAGAGTTTTTCGCCAGACGCTGGCGCCACCACCAAAGCCGCCACCGACGTGGCTGACGACGACCTGATTCTGGACATCGGCCCGCAAACTGCAGCCGCACTGGCGCAGCAACTCAAGAGCGCTGGCACCATCGTCTGGAACGGCCCGGTCGGAGTCTTTGAGTTTGCCGCTTTTGAGAACGGCACCCGGGTGCTGGCCCAGGCCATTGCCCAATCCAGCGCGTTCTCAATTGCTGGCGGTGGCGACACGCTGGCGGCCATTGCCAAATATGGCATTGAGCGAGACATCGGCTATATCTCAACAGGCGGTGGCGCTTTTCTTGAAGTGCTGGAAGGCAAGATGCTGCCGGCATTCGAAATTCTGAACCGTCGCGGCGCGGTCGCCAAAGTCGCGCCATCGGGCCCGGTTCTCGACATCGCGCGCGGTGTGGCCATGATGGGCACCGAAGCCTCGCTTGGCAAAATCCTCCAAACCGTGGCCAGCAGCATGGCCGACAGTCTGCCTGAGATGGCCGCAGCCTTGAGCGCCGGTGATGTCGCCACGGCCAATCGCTTGCTCCACGCCATCAAGGGTTATGTGCCGATTTTTGTCGTCGACGAGCTGGTCGAGCAGGTTACCCATGTTGAAAAGCTCGGCAAAACCGAATCACTTGCCGTAGTGGCGCCGTTGTATGCAGAACTGCTACCCCGGCTTGCGGCTCTGCTGCAAGAGATCCGCGTGTTTCTGGAGCGAAACTGAAATGTTTTCGCAGAGTTGAAGTCAAATGCCGCTATGCTCTAAACTGCTTTCGGTGTCGTTGCGTAACAATAACAAATGGCGGGCCTGAGGCCCATCTCTTCTGGTTGTGACTATGAATCTAATGCTTGTCCGTGTTCTGGTGGTCGATGATGACGAAGTCATGCGAACCTTTGTTGTCAACAGTCTGCGCCGACTGGGCATCCAGTCGATCGAGACAGCATCCGATGGCACCAGTGCATTGCGAACCATGGTGATCTTCAAACCCAACCTGGTGCTGACCGATATTCACATGAAGCCGATGAACGGCCTGCAGTTTGTGCAGACCATGCGGGCGCACGCCAGCCCGCTGGTCAAAGACATGAAGGTCATCTTCATGAGTGCCGATGCCAGCAGCGCCACCTTGCAAGAGGCAATGCCGCTGGGCACTTTTGGCTACATTGTCAAGCCGCCACGGCTTGACACGCTGCAAGCCAAGATTGAGCTGGCGCTCAGATAGGGTCCCCGCCTCGTGCTGCTGGTTGAACCAGAACAGGTCCGTCATGAACTTCTATTCGCCCGGGATCGCCTTGCTGAAACCGTTGCCCGGAACCCTGCGTTTTTGGGTGCTGCCTGCACCATTGATTCTGGCACTGAGCACGCTTTTGTTGCTGCAATTG
>ERZ795058.3649-NODE-3649-length-15950-cov-5.400503_pt1 | contig 15950 bp, 8 predicted proteins | sample MGYA00375142_ERZ795058 | MGnify/ENA primary metagenome ERZ795058 (study PRJEB30187, sample SAMN05720210) | activated sludge metagenome | isolation source: anaerobic digester from wastewater treatment plant | place: Japan | collected 2015-04-20 ... | reverse complement strand
CTCGAGCTGGTCGCGCTGTTCGAGCCGGACGGTGATGCCGGGCCCGGCGACGGCGCGTTCGAGCCGGCGGGCCGTGTCGCGGCGCCACGCCGCGGTCGTTTCGTTCCGCGGGTCGGTATAGAGCACTCGCCACAGGTCGGGGCGCTCGACCAGGATCTGCACACGCGTGACCGCGGTATGTTCCTTGACCGGGCGGATGACATCGGCGCCGTGGAGGGTGCGGCCGTCGAGCGCGCGCAGCAGCGGCCACTGGCGCGAGCCGACCAGTTCGAGCCGGCGCAGGGTGCGGCCGCAGGGGCAGGGTTCGTCGAGGAAGCGGCCGGTGTCGCCCTGATCGAAATTGAGCAGGACGGTGGCGCGATTGACAAGGTTGGTGATGTGGATGCGGCCGACCGCGCCCGGGGGGACGGGCCGGCCGTCGGCATCGAGCAGGCGCACGACGCAGAGGTCCTCGTGGAGGTGATAACCGCGGCGATACTCGCATTCGAAGCCGATCTTGAGCGACTCGGTGGACTGGTAGGTCATGATGACGGGGACGCCGAAGTCGTGCTCGATGCGGCGGCGCTGATCGGCGGGGAGGGTCTCGGCGCCGGCGACAATCACGCGGGGCCGGTGGGGCGCGAGGCCCGCCCGTTGCAGGCGTTCGTAGAAATCGCCGATGAACAGGCCGTTGGTGATGAGGACCTCCGGCCGGAGGCGGTTGAGCGCCGCGACCTGATCCATGAAGGGCTCCATGATGCCGATGCGCACGCGGCGGGGTCCCAGGGGTCGCAGCAGCGCCAGACGGCGCCGGTAGGCGGCGCGGACGGTGCTGGAGACGCTCGAAGTGGAATTGATGACGAGCTGGCGCTGACGGAGCCGATGGCCGACGAAGCGGGCGATGACGAATTCCTGGCGCTCGCTGAAGGCGACGTTCATCAGCAGCGAGGCGGGGTCGTGCCAGACCCATTTTTCGTTGCCGGTGGTGCCGCCGCTGCGCAGGAGTTGGCAGCGGTCGGGGTTGACGCGGGCGGAGAGGAACTCGCGGGGCGCGTCGCGCAGATCGTCGATCGGGGTCACGGGCAGGCGGGCCAGATCGTCGATCGAGCGGAACTCCTCCGGCGTCAGGCCCAGGGCCGCCATCCGCTCGCGGTAGTAGGGGACGGCGCGGCAGGCGAGGCGAATCGTTTCGCGCAGTCGGGCGTCGCGGCGGGCTTCGATTTCCGCGCGCGGGCGGAACGGGAAGCGCGCCTCGCGGGGGAGCGCGGCCAGCATGCGGCCGGCATGGCGGAGGTTGCTCAGGCGTTCGAGCATGGCTTGACGGCCTCGAGGAAAATGAAATGGCCGGTGAGCGGCGCGGAGGGCCAGCGCGCGAGACGTTCCATGGCGAGCATGCGGCGCAGGAGGGGGGCGGCGTCGGCGCCGGCGCGTTCGCGGCGGCGGAGCAGGCGGAGGGCGAGGTAGCGTACGGCGTGCATCAGGGTGCCGGCGGCTTCGATCTGGAACCCGAGGGCAAGCAGGCGGGCGCGGGCGGCGCGCGGGCCGAGCGTGCGACCGACGTAATAGCGCGTCATGCGCAAGCGGTCGGTCAGGGCGGCGGGGAGGGCGTTGCGCAGGCCAACGAGCGGGTTGCAGGGGTTGTCCAGCGTCAGCAGGAGGCGCCCGCCGGGGGCCAGCACGCGGTGCAGTTCGGCCAGGGCGGCGTCGAGGTCGGCGAGGTTATGAAAGTGATCCAGGGTGGAGTTGGAGAAGATGGCGGGGAGGCTGGCCGTGCGGAACGGAAGGCGGCGGGCGTCGGCGACGACGACGGCGGCCAGTTGGGGGGCGCGGGCGCGGGCGGCGCGGGCAATGCCGGCGCCCAGATCCATCCCGAGCGGGCGCCAGCCGAGGTCGGCGATGCGGGCGGCGGGGGTGGCGTCGGCCTGCGCCTCCTCGAAAAGATCGGTTTTGAGAATCGGCGTGCCCGGGGGGAGAATGCCCCGCCAGCGCTGGAGGAGCCGGCCGTGGAGCTCGGCGGAGTATTGATGCCACGAGGCGGGGAGGCGCCAGTCGGCGCGCGGCGGACCGCTCCAGTGGCTTGCCAGGTCTGGTTTGATGGCGGTCAAATCGGGTGGAACCGTGGGCAAGGTCTCCAACCGCGGCAGGCCGACGGGGGGACGGAGCGGCGCGCGTGGAGTGGATCATCAATACACGGGCGCGGGGGAATCCGCCAGCGGGAGGTGGGGGGCGGAGGGTGGTTGAAGAAGCATTTCGAGAGCCGGGGACGAGGGACGGGAGCCGAGAGCCGAATTTTGGGGAGGGCCGTTGGGGACGAGGACGAGGGCGAGCGAGGGCGTGAGTGATTGATGCGGATCAGCGTCATTATTCCCTGTTATAACGCGGCGGGGACGCTCGGGGAGTGTCTGGCGGCGGTGGCGCGCGAGCGGCGGAGCGGCGCGCCGATCGCCGAGGTGATCGTCGTGGACGACGCCTCGACGGACGGCTCGCGCCAGATCGCCGCGGGCGCGGAAGGGGTCCGGCTGCTCGCGCTGGAGCGGAACGGGGGGGACTGCGCGGCGCGCAACGCCGGGGCGCGGGCGGCGACCGGGGAAATCCTCTGGTTTCTGGATGCGGACGTGACGGCGGCGCCGGGGAGCGCGCGGATCGTTGCCGAGTTCCTGACGGATCGCGCCGACGTGGATGCGGTCATTGGTTCGTATGACGACCGGCCGGCGGCGGCGGGGTTCTGCTCGCAGTATCGCAACCTGCTGCATCACTACGTGCACCAGCGCCAGGGGCCATCGGTTTCGACATTCTGGACGGGATGCGGCGCGGTGCGGCGCGCGGCGTTCGAGCGGCTGGGCGGGTTTGACGATTCCTTCTGGCCGGGGGCGCCGATCGCCGACATGGAGTTCGGCTACCGGCTGCGGCGCGGGGGCGGGCGGATCGCGTTGCGCCATGACCTTCTGGTGCGCCACCACAAGCGGTGGACGCTCGGGTCGATCGTGCGGACCGATCTGTTCGGGCGGGCGATCCCGTGGACGGTGCTGCTGCAGCGGTATCCGGAGCTGGGCCGGGGGGAATTGAACCTGGGCTGGCGCGAGAAGGGGGCGGTGGCAAGCGTCGCGGCCGGGCTGGCGGCGGGAGCGGCGGCCTGTGCGGCGGCGGTCTTCGCGCGCGGGGTGGGATTGCCGCTGATGCTGCCGGCGAGCGGTTGTGCTTTGTTCGCGGTGATGCTGCATGCGCCGATCCTCGCTTTTTTACAGGAGAAGAAGGGGATCCGGTTTGCGCTGGGGAGCCTGTTGCTGCTGCTGATTTACGATGCAACCTGCGCGGTCGGGTATCTCGCGGGGCGGGTGTGCCATGCGCTGGGTTATAAGCCCAGGCGGAAGAGCGCGTGAGAATGCGGGGGCGTTGGCGGGGGGCGCGCGGATTCCGATCACCTTTCAGGGGTTCCGGCCTGCGGCCTCCACCCTGCGCTTTATTCCCGCCGTCCGCTGCACGGGCTCTTGCGCGATGAGCGCGGAGTTTTTCGGAGAGGTTGCGGAGTAATCGGCGGTTCGGAGCGGAGGATGTAAATGGAGGGTTTTCGAGAGCCGGGGATGAGGCACGAGCCGAAAGCCGAACATTGGGGAAGGCCATTGGGGGCGAGGACGAGAGACGAGGGATGTGGGACGACGTTCAGGGGTGGGGGCGGGACCAGTGGAAGGCGACGGCGGCGGCGACGGCGTAGCCGAGGAGGGCGGCGGTCCAGGTGACGGGCTGACCCCAGCGGACGGAGACGAGCGCGGCCAGCGGGGCGGCCAGGACCGACGTGAAGCCGTTGATGCCCCAGGCCCAGGGGATCCAGTCCGGTTGGGCGCCGAGCCGGCGGAGTCCCCATGGCATCGGGCGCCCCATGGCCCAGGCCATCGGCGCGGCGGCGAAGACGAGAACGACGGCGCGCGGCAGTGCGCGGAGGGCGAGCAGGCGGTCGCCGGCGCCCCAGAGAACGAGGGCGGCGAGGACGACGCCGAGCGCGAGGAAGGCGAACAGGCGGGCGGCGATAGAGGGGATGGCGGCTTCCGGAGCGGTCAGGCTGCCCATGCCCGACGCGATCAGGAAGGTGGCGAAGATGACGGCCGCGGCGACGACGGGGCTGCCCAACAGGAGGGTGGCCCGCTGAAAGACGGCCAGTTCGAGCATGAGATAGCCGAGCCCCAGCGCGGAGAAATAAAGCCAGATCGAGGCGTGGCCCAGCGGTCGTCGCGCCGCCGGCAGCCGGCCCAGCGGTGCGACAATGAGGAGCAGCGCCAGCAGGGCAGCGGCGGCCAGGGCGGTCGCCTGCATCAGCGCGTCCCAATCGACGAAGGTCAGGCCGCGCCGGCCGAGCGTCCGGAGCAGATCGGGCAGCCGCGTCCAATCGACGGAATACCAGAAATAGGGACGGGCGTCGGTGGCGGGGAGGCGGTTGTAGAAGCGGGCGGCGGGGGTCGGCGTGTCGCGACCGGCGAGCAGCGCGGCGGCGGCGGCGTAGTAGAGGGGTTCGGCGAGCCGGGCATGGCGATTGGCGTCGGCGGGGTCGAGGCCGTCGTGCCAGATGAGGTCGAAGCCCCACTGGTCGGCGAAGGCGCGCGCGCGGGCGATGTCGCCGGGGGAGAAGGGGGCGGGGGCAACGAGCACAAGGGCGTCGTGAAGCGCGCGCAGGGCGATGACATGGCGCGGCGGATCGTCGGCGCCCCCTTGAACCAGGCATTGGTGGATCATCGCCAGCAGGCGGGGGAGATGGCGCGGGGGGTTCGCCAGCGGGAGCGGGATGACCAGGAAGCCGTCGGGGGCAAGGCGGCGGCTCATCGCGGCGAGGGCGTCGACCGTCAGGAGGGGGGATTCGGCGAGGGCTTCGCCGCCGCCGGCGGCGGTCTCGACGACAATGAGCGAGAACTGCTTGCGCAAAGTGGCGAGGGCCGAGCGCGGCGCCTGGCGGCGGAGACGGGCCGCCAGCCCGGGGTCGGTCCGCGCGACGGCGGAAGAGATGCGCGGGTCGTCCTCGACCCAGACGAGATCAGCGGCGTCCGCCCGGCGGGCGTGGAGGGGCATCAGCCAGGCGCTCGTGCCGAGGACGAGGGTTGTGGCGCGCGGCCGCAGGCGCCACGGCAAGGCGCCCAGCGCGGCATCGAGGTAGTCCAGGTCGCCGAACGCCGCGGGCGCCGGCAGGGGGATGGCGCGATCGGCGTCCAGAATCAGGACGTCGTGCGACGGGACGACGCTGAACCACTGCAGGCTGAGGCCGGGGGCGAGCCGATTGCTGCTGGACCGGAGCAGGGTGCTCAGGCCGCGCGGGCCGTGATGCTGGGCGATCACTTCGGCATCGGGGAGCGAGAGCCGGAAATTCAGTTCGGTGAACTGGGGGACGCGGATGGCGGGGGAGCCAGGGAGCGCGGCCCATGCCACGAGAAGGAGCAGGCCGGCCGCGGCCAGCCCGCCGCAGGCACGGGCGCGCGGACGGGCGCCGGGGCGCGGCAGACAGCCGAAAAGGGCGGCCGTGAGCAGGAGGAACCCGCCTAGCAGCATCAGGGCGGCCGGCAAACCGACGGTGGCCAGCAGAGCGACGGCGCCCAGGCTGCCCGCGCCCGAGCCGAGCAGATTGGCGCCGTAGAGCCGGCGCGTGGCGGCGGGCCAGCGGACGAAGACCTGACCGATCGCGACGGCGCCGGCCATGAACGGCAGAAAGGCGGCCAGATCCAGGGCGAGCAGCCGAAGGAGTTGGCGGACGTCCCAGATGATGAACAGCGGGTGGATCTCGATGAGGCGGTTGAGGGGGAGGATGGCGAGGAGCAAGAGGCCGGCGGCGGCGGTCGCGCCGGCGTGGAGCGGGTCGCCCCAGCGGCGGGCGCGGTCGGCGAGGAGCGTCAGCAGCGTACCGGCCGCGCCGAATCCCAGCAGAGCGAGGGCGACGGCCAGCGAGGCGAAGTGGTGCCACTGGGTGAGCGAAAAGAGGCGCAGCAGCAGGATTTCGAAGGCGAGCAGGGCGGCGGAGACGGCCGCGACCGAGAGGTAGTCGGCGGCCGAGGGGTTGGGGCGGTCGGGCGACACGTCAACGCCGCTCGCGGGTCAACGGGACGAACTGGACGGGGAGCAGATTGCGGGTGCTCACCGCACCGTTGGCGTCTTTTTCGACGAGGAGCAGGTTCTGCGCCCAGCCGGCGCGGCCGACGGGGATCGCCATGCGGCCGCCCGGCTTGAGCTGGGCGAGGAGCGGGGGCGGGACGTGATCGGCGGCGGCGGTGACGATGATGGCGTCGTAGGGGGCGCCGGCGGGCCAGCCGAAATAGCCGTCGCCGTGCAGGACGGTGATATTGGTGTAGCCGAGGCGGCGCAGGCGGTGAGCCGCCAGCCGGGCCAGGTCGCCGATAATCTCGATCGTGACGACCTCGCGGGCCAGTTCGGCGGCGATGGCGGCCTGGTAGCCCGAACCCGAGCCGACCTCGAGGACGCGACTTTCGGGAGTCAGTTGGAGCATCTCGGTCATGGTGGCGACGATGAAGGGCTGGGAGATCGTCTGGTTGTGGCCGATGGGGATGGGGTGATCGCCGTAGGCGCGGGCGAGGTCGTCCGGACGGACAAACTGGTGGCGCGGGACGCGGCGCATGGCGGCCAGGATGGTTTCGTCGGTGACGCCGCGCGCGCGGATCTGGTGCTCGACCATCCAGGCGCGTTGGTCGGTGAATTCATCGGGGGGGAGTTGCGGGCGCGCGACGGCGCCGGTCGTCGGGGGGTCGGCGTGGAGGAGGATTTCCACCGGGCCGGCCGGATCGGTTGGGGACGGAGGGGCGGGGGCCTCCTGGGCGCAGGCCGGCAGCGGCAGGCTGAACGCTGCCAGGACGACAAGCGGCAGGAAAGATCGCATGCTGGGAACCTCCCTGGGCGAAGTGGGCGAGCCGGCGGGCGGGAGGATGGGTTGGATTGTAGCAGGATGGGGGGCAGGGTGGGAAGAGGGGGAAGCATGCCGGCAGGGATGCCGGCGGTCGCAGGCGGTGATGGATTTTCGAGAGCCGAGGACGAGGGACGAGGGACGAGAGCCGAGAGCCGAATTTTGAGGTGGGCCGTTGGGGGCGAGGACGAGGGACGATGAGCGGGGGACGGGGGGGTGATGGAATTTAAAGCGTGCAGAAGGAGGGGTGGAATTTATAGTGGGGGACCGGCGGTGGGCGGGGCGGCGTGGAATCGCGCGGTCGGCTTGCCGCCTGCCTGGGACGCGTTGTCATGGTCCAGCATCCACCTGATCCCCATCCAGACGAGACGGCCGCCGGAGGGCGGCTCGCTGGAGGCGCATCCGGCCGGCGGCTGCGCGTCGCGCTGTTTGTCATCGGCCTGCTGGTGTATGGCGTCGGGCGGCTGCACGACCTGAGTTTCGACATCGATGAGCTGCACTACCTGGAGGGGGCGCGCAACCTCGCGCGCGGGGCGGGGTTCACGAAGAACAACGGGGAGAGCCTGGAGCTGTTCTCGCCGCTCTACCCGCTGTGCGTCACGCCGATTTACATGGTCACGGGGCGCATTTTCGGGTCGGCGTTCGCCGCCAGCGCGGCGATTGCGGCCGGGGCGATCGCGGTCTGGATCGCATTTGTTTACGCCTGGAGCGGGGGCGCCGGCGGCGATCGCTGGTTTCCGGCGCTGGCGCTGTTCATTCTGTTCACCAACCGGTTCTGGACGGGGGCGCTGCTGCGGCTGGGTCCCGAGGGTCTGCTGCTACTGGCGCTGGGGGCGGAGCTGCTGGCCCTGACGCGACTGGCCGATGGAGCAACGGGCCGGCGGATGCGGCTGGTCTGGGCGGTCGTGGCGGGGCTGGGCGCGGCGGCGGCCTATGTCGCGCGGCCCGATGGGCTGGTGTATTCCGGACTGGCCGCCGTCTGGTTTCTTGTGCGGCTGCGCGGCCTGCGCCGGCCGTTTCCCGCGGCCGCGGCGGCGGCGGGGCTGATTGTGGCGATCGTCGCCGCGTCGCCTTATCTGCTCTACCTGCGCGCGGCGACGGGCGAGTGGACGCTAACGGCCAAGACCGAGAAGAATCTGCTCCACGGCGTCACGTACACGGAGGACCGGCTGGCCTACGAGCAGATCATCTATGGCGGATGGGAGGAAGAGCAGGAGGAACCGGAGGCGCGGCGGCGGGCCGAGCGGATGGCCGAGGAGGGGCTGTGGGGGATGCTCGTGCACTATCCACGCGAGCTGGCCGGCCGGGTGTGGGTCAACACGGGAGAGATCGTCGAGGCGCTCAATAACTTCATCGGCCTGGCATGGGGCTGGCCGCTGCTGGCGCTGGGGGCGCTGGCGCTGGCGTGCGGCCCGGCGGCGGTGCGGCGGGGGGAACTGGCGGCGCTGGGGGTGTTCCTGCCGGGGCTGGCGATCCTGCTGCCGTTTCATGTGGAAGACCGGTATGTGCTCGTGCCGGCGGTGCTGATCGCGCCGCCGCTGCTGGCGGCGGGGGTCTTGTGGCTTGTTGAGCGGGGCCGGCGGCTGAGGGAGGGACGGTGGAAACGGCGCGCCGTTTACGTGCTGGCGCTGGCGTTATATGTCGGCATGGCGCAGGAGACGGCGCCCGAGGACATGTTCGACAAGCCGGATGACGAGGACCGGCACTATGACCAACTGGCACAATGGGCGCGCGAGGCGGGGCTGGCGCCGGGGACGGTGGTGTCGCGCAAGAACAAGTTCAACTTCCGGCTGAACTGGCCGCGCGAGGCGCTGCCGTATGTGACAAACCACGGCGATCTGCTGGCGTTCCTGGATGAAGTCAACGCGCGGTATCTGCTGATCGAGGAGGACCAGGTGCTGACGAAGCGGCCGGAGTTGGGCTACCTGGTGCGGCCGACGGCGGAGACGACGGCGGGATTGAAGCTGCTGCGTTCGTTGAACAACCCGGGGCACGAGGACTCGCGGCTGGTGTTGTATTCGGTGGATTCGTGGGAGCCGGGGGAGGAGAACGGGGAGGAGTGAGGGAGTTCTTGAGTTGTCGAATCTGGCATTCCGATGGATGCGGGGGTGCGACGAGGCCGGGACCGCTGGCGATTGCGATGACGATACGGATACCGATTTCTTCTTTGCATCTTGGCGGGTTAGCGGGCAAGGTCGGCGGGTTGCGGCTGGGCCGCGGCGGGATCCCTGGATGCTCCGTGGTTTGACTCTTCATTGGGAGAAGGACCGATGCAGGCGTTACGGCGGCGGATCTGGTTCGGCGGGATGCTGTTCGCGGCGGCGATCGTGGGGGCGTGCGCGCGCTACGGCATGCCGTCGGAGGCGGAGATGGACGCGTTGCAGGCGTCGATCGCGCGCGAGATGGTCGCCACGGCCGAAGGGCGCCCGCGGCTCTACCCGACGAAGTTCGCGACCAGCGAGCCGATCATCGCCGGGTTCAACGTGCGCGATTACGGGGCGATCGGCGACGGGCGGATCGACGATACGCGCGCGTTTCAGGAGGCGTTCGATGCGGCGGGGCGGGTCGGCGGCGCGGTCGTCTTTGCACCCGCCGCGCGCTATCTCATCGAAGGCCGGCTGACCCTGCCCCGGGGCGTCACGCTGCGGGGCGAATACGATCCGGCCCGCGTGAACGAGGGGACGCTGCTGCTCGCGACCGGCGGCCGAGGGAGCGAGGCGGGCCCCGCGTTCATCACGATGGAGCTGTGCACCGGCCTGGTCGGGCTTTCGATTTACTATCCGGAGCAGGAAGCGGGCGCGCCGGCGGCGTATCCGTGGACGATCGAGCAGACGGGCGTCGACAGCATCACGGTGCGCGACGTGACGCTGGTGAACCCGTGGCAGGGGGTGAAGATCGGGCCGCAGCCGAATGAACTGCATTTTCTGCGCAACGTGCGGATGACAGCGCTCAAGACGGGAGTCTTGATCGATGCCACGACCGACATCGGCCGGCTGGAGCGGGTTGTGATCTCGCCGGGGGTGTGGGAGAAGAGCGGGCTGCTCGCCGGGGGGCTGTTTTCGCGCAATGGGGCGCTGCGCCGTCACCTGAAAACCCACGCCGATGCGATCGTCATGCAGCGGTCGGACTGGCAGTATTTCACCGATGTCGCGATCGACGGCTACCGCAACGGCCTGACGCTGCGCGACGGACCGAACGGCGCGTCCAACGCCCAGGCCTTCAATGTCTGGATCAGCGACTGCCACACCGCCCTCAACGCCGTGCAAACCAATTATATCGGCTTCGCGATGACGGGCAGCCACCTGGAGGCCGAGAGCGGGCCGGGAGCGGCGGCGCTGCGCACGGCGCCGGATTTCACGGGAATCCTGCAACTGAACGGGACGCGCATCGCCTGCAAGGCTGGCGAGGCGGCCGTTGTGCTTGAAGGCGACGGGGTCGTGTCGCTGCAGAATTGTTCGCTTACCGCCGCCGATTGCCCATCCATTGAGGCCAGAGCCGGGCATCTGACCGTGGAAGCATGCGCGTTTTCAACAACCGCGCCGATTCATCTGGCCGAGACCATGCGATCGGCGATCCTGGCCGGCAACGGGATACCGGCCGACTTGTCCGGCCGGGCATACGAGCGGAGTGCCCGAAGATGGAAGGACCGTTTTCTTGCCAATAGTGAGGATTCGCGACTGCCGAAGATCGTGTCGGGCAATCCCGGTTTTGTGATCCATGGCGCGTTTGACTGGGAAGAGGATCGCTTCGTTGGCGACCGTGTCGTCAAGGTTCCCTGGCCTGAATTTCCGCGTCCCGGCTCCAGCGACGTCTTCGTCGCGACGGCGGCTCCGTTCAGCGCCCCCGCCGATGGCGAGTCCGACGCGGCGGCGGCGATCCAGGCGGCGCTCGACGCCGCCGGGGAGAAGGGCGGCACGGTCTATCTGCCGGCCGGGCGCTATCGGCTGGAGGGTCCGCTGACGATCCCGCCGGGCGTCGAACTGCGCGGCATCTGGGAAGTGCCGCATCATACGATGGGCGAAGGGACGGTGCTGATGGCGGTGGCCGGCCGCGGCGAAGCCGAGGGCACGCCGCTGCTGAACCTGCGGCCGGGGGCGGGCCTGCGCGGGTTGACGGTCTATTATCCCGAACAGGATTTCCGCGAGCCGGTCGCCTACCCGTGGGCGGTGCGCGGCCAGGGCCACGGCGTGTATGCGTTGAACGTGACGCTGAGCAATGCCTGGCGGGGGATCGATTTCGGCACGCACGACTGCACGGGGCATGTCATCGACTACGCCGCCGGGGCGCCGCTGAGGACCGGCATTTTCATCGGCGAATCGAAGGGGGGCTGGGTCAGCAACACGCAGTTCAACCCGCATTACTACGCGCGCTCGCCTTACCCGGGGCATCCCGATGAGGGCCGGAGGGAATGGCAGGTGTGGTGGAACCAGCAGAAGGCGCAACTGGATGCGCTGCTGCTGGCGGGGGCCGACAATCAATGGCTGGTCAATAATTTCGTTTACGGTTCGCGGCATGGGCTGCGCTTTACCGAGCCGCAACCGGCGATTCCGGTCGCCGCGGGCAGTTCGATCTCGGGAGAAGTATCGGTTCCCGAACGACCGCGGGCGCAGACGGTCGTGATCGGCCACGGCAGCGACGGAACCGCCCAGGGGGTGCGGATCGAAGCGGTCGGCGCGCGAGGTCTTGAGTTCATCAACTTCCAGGCGGCGGTGTTTGCGGCGCGCGAGGAAGCGTATATCGCCGTCAAGCCGGCGGCGCCCGACGCGGTCGCCGGACCGATCCGCTTTTTCAATTCGCTCTTCTGGGCCGCGCCGAAATTCGGGATCGACGTCGCCGGCGGGGAAGTTCAGGTGCGGCAGGCGCATTTCGTCGTCCCCGGCGAGACGATGGCGCGCGTGGCCGGGGACGCCGGGGGGACGGACCCGGGCGGGAGGCTGACGCTGAAGAGCATCTATGTGCAGGCGCCCACCGAACGCCACGTGCTGCTGGAGGAAGGCGCCGCCGGGATGCGACTGACGACGGGGCTGGTCGCGGGGGAGTTCAGGCTGGAGAACCGATCCGGGGTGGAACCCGAGATGGGCGTTGTGGTTGAGCGGGAGACGACGGAGGGGCTGTGAACGGGGGGGAGACAGGGGCGGGGGAAGAAAGGATCGAGGGCCGAGGACGAGGGACGATGTATTGCATGATGAGGGCAGGGGGTTGTGGGGAGGGGGGAAAGACGGTAAACTGGATGGATGAATACGCGCGAGCAGGTCATCAACCACGTCCGCCATCTGGTCGATCTGACGTTTCTGGACGACGAGATGCGGGCGCGGCCGACGAAGGTGCAGACGGCGGTCTCGACGACGTGCAATCTGAAGTGCCCGCTGTGCCTGCGCGAATCGATGGGGATCCGCGAAAATCTGTTCATGGACTTCGGGGAATTCGAGCGCAAGCTGCCCGAGCTGGAGGAGGCGGCGTGCGTGTCGTTGTTCGGTCTGGGCGAGCCGTTCCTGCATCCGCGGTTTTTTGAGTTTGTCGAGGCGTGCAAGGCGCGGCGGATCAGCGTCGCGACGTCGACGCACGGGATGAGCCTGACGCCCGAGGTGCGCGAGCGGCTTGTCGCGGTCGGGCTGGACGACCTGCACATCTCGATGGACGGGACGACGCGCGCGGTGTTCGAGCGGCTGCGCGCCGGGGCGAAATTCGACACGGTGGTGGAGCAGGTGACGGCGCTCGCGGCGTTGAAGCGGGAACGGGGCGTGGACCGGCCGCGGCTCAACGTGAACATGACCCTTTCGAAATACAACGTGCGGCAGGCGCCGGCGATGGCGCGGCTGGCGCACCGCATGGGCTGCCAGTCGGTGTCGTACTCGAGCGCGGTGGCCTACAAGCCGGAGGATGAGGACATCAGCGTGCTGGACACGCCGATCATCGAGCGGATGCTGCAGCGCGCCAAGGTGCTGGCCGACCGGCTCGGGCTGGGCTTTTCATTCTGGCGGCAGAAGGCGGTGGGTTATCGCGGCGAGCTGTATGACCAGACGTCGGCCTACGGCTGCGTGCAGCTCAACGGCGACATGACGATCGAGCGCAACGGGCGGATGAAGATGTGCTGCTACATCGAGGAAGACATCGAGGACGTGTGGGGCGAGGGGCCGGCGGCGGCGTTCAACGGCCCGAACATGCGGGCGGCGCGGCGCAAGCTGCGCGAGGGGCGCGTGCGGACCGAATGCCAGGGCTGCCTGTATCTGCGCGAGCGGACGCCGTTCTGGGTGCAGTCGCTGCTGAACGAGGCGCAGCGGGTGGTGACGCACAATCACCTGCTGACCGAGGAGGATCGGGCCGAGCTGCGCCGGTTGCTGGCGGAGACGCAGGCGCGCAAGGATGCGATGTGGCCGGAACATGGAGGCGGGGCGAGCGCGCAGGATTCGGCCGGCGCGGCGCTCGCGCACGAGGTGGCGACGGTGTATTAGAGGCCGCATCCGGAGGGCAGGAAAAACCGGAGCAGGGCCGAGCAGAAAAGCGCGAATTGCGCCAATTCTGCAATTTTCGCGAGAGCGAATCCGCAAAAGGCGAGCTGTAGAACGTGAAGGGCAAGCGTCATTTGGGGCGTCAAGGTTTTGGTTTGAAACTCCTTGCACCTTTCCGCTACAACAATATGATCCATGGTGGCGCCCATGGTTTGAAGTGAGGAAGTGGGACCCCCCGCGCGCCGAGGCGGGGGTGGGCAGCGTCCGCGGCAAGTCAATCTGGGCCTTCAACATTCGACGTGGCAGATAATCATAAAAGCGCCTATGCCGTCCTTGGGCTGCACAAGGGAGCCAGCCTGGACGACATCAAGAAGGCTTACGTCCAACTGGTCAAGAAGTACGATCCGGAACGCCATACCGATCGCTTCATGATCGTGCAGAACGCGTTCGATCGGCTCAAGACGCCCGCGTCGCGAGCGCGGGAGGACGTGCGGGCGTTCAACTACATCCGCGGGGAATTCTTCTTCAGCGCCGAGGAGAAGACGCAACTGGCCGACGCGCAGATCGACCAGGGCCTGCGCCAGCTGGAGGAGAAGATCAACAGCGGCCAGGTGGACCGCGCGGCCGCCACGCCCAAGCTGATCCAGGGGCTGATGATGCGCTCGTACAAGCGCGTGCAGAAGAAGCTGTGGGCCGAGGCGATCGAGGACTGGCAGCGGGTGCTGGAACTGGACCCGGCGCACCGGCGCGCCAAGAACAATCTGCTCTACAGCTACATCACGCTGGGCTACTCCTACGCCAGCCACGGTCTGTATGACGAGGCGGTCGACGTGCTCAAGCGCGCCGCCACGATGAATCCCGACGGAACCGAGATCATCCACAACCTGGCGCTGGCGTGCGAGCACGCGGGGCGCGTCGAGGAAGCGCGGCGCTACTGGCAGGAAGTGATCAAGCGCTGGCGCGCGCAACTGAACCAGGACCCAGACAACGAGTACCTGAAGGCGTGCCTGGTGGAAGCGTTGAAGGAGAAAGGGCAAAGCGGCGAAGCGCCCGCCGAGGAGAAGGCCGAGGGAGGCGCTCCGGCGCAGGCCAGGGGAACGCAGGAGCCGTCCGCGCCGCGCGCCGCCCATTCGGTCGAGGATCTGCGCGAAATCCTGCGGCTCAATCCCAATGACTTCGAAAGCCACTTCCGGCTGGCATCGCTGCTCTACAACGAGCAGAAGTGGGAAGAGGCGACGAAGGAACTGGAGGAGATGCAGCGGCGGTTTCCGCGCAACATCGAGGTGCTCAACCTGCTGGGCTGGGCGATGCTCAACAGCGGCCGGATCAAGGAAGCGTTCATGGTCTGGCGCCGGGCGCGCACGATGGACCCGAAGAATCCGCAGATCACCGAGTCGCTGATCAAGGCGAATATGAGCATCGGCCGGACGCTGCGCGACAAGGGGCTCTACACGCAATGCCTCGTCCACTTCAAGGAGCTGACGCGCTACCTGCCGGAAAACGATGAAGTACACTACGAGATCGGGCTGACGTATCAGCTCAAGGGGGACGAGCGCTCGGCGTTTCAGGAATATCAGAAGGTGTTGAAGATCAACCCGCGCCACCGCGGCGCGCGCCACGGGCTCTCCTCGCTCAAGCTGCGGCGCTGACCGTCGGCGCGCCGGCTCCGCGCTCTCCCCTGCCCCGGCGCCGTCAGCGCCGGCGCGGGCGGCGCGGTTCCTTGATGTCCTTCCACAGGATGCTGATCACCATGTAGATTCCGATCAGCGCGGCGAACAGGAAGAGCAGAATCGCCAGGCCGGGATAGCCGAACAGGACGAAGCCGGTCTGGATCGGCATCAGCAGCGCGGCGCCGATGATCATCGCCGCGACGACCAGCCCCACGGTAATCCGATTCGCGACCTTCTGGAAACCTGCCATCAGCCGGTCTTCGTCGATCGCGTCGACGCGCACGCGCAAACCGTTGCGCGTCACGACGCTGAGAATCTGATTCAGTTCGGCGGGCAGCTTGAGCACGAAGCGTTTGATGTCGGCGAAACTCTTGAGCAGATTGCCGGGAGCGACCGCCTCGAGCAGCTTGTGGCGCATGACGCCGGCCGTGTGGTCGCGGATTTCGGCGCGCAGATCGAAATCCGCGCAGAGCACCGCACCGACGCGCTCCAGGTTGAGCAGGGCCTTGCCGATCATCCGCACCTCGCGCGGCAGCCGCACGCCGTTGTCGGCGGCGACGCGCTGAAGCTGCACCATCGAGCGGCCGATATTCATGTCGCCCAACGCGCCGCCGGCGACGTCGGAGATCAGATCCTCGATGCCCTGCATGAACCCCTCGACATTGTTGTTTTCGCGCTTCTCGCTCATTTCGAGCAGGATTTCGGCGGTCTCCTCGCCCAGGCCCTGGCTGATCGAGAGCAGCAGCCGCAGCACCTGATCCTGGCGGTTGGCGGGGACGCGGCCGACCATGCCCAGGTCGAGCAGCGCCAGCCGGTGGTCGCTGGTGAGGAAGATGTTGCCCGGGTGCGGGTCGGCATGGAACAGGCCGATGACGATGATCTGGTGCAGGTAGGCGCGGAAGAGTTCCTCGAGCAGGTGATGGCCGTCGAAGGCCGGCTGCCCGACGCCGTGGTCGCCTGCGT
>ERZ795058.3645-NODE-3645-length-15960-cov-4.858661_pt1 | contig 15960 bp, 9 predicted proteins | sample MGYA00375142_ERZ795058 | MGnify/ENA primary metagenome ERZ795058 (study PRJEB30187, sample SAMN05720210) | activated sludge metagenome | isolation source: anaerobic digester from wastewater treatment plant | place: Japan | collected 2015-04-20 ... | reverse complement strand
CAGCGTGTCCAGTTCTCGGAGGTTGAACGCGCCGGCCGCGTTGGCCAGTTGCATGGCCCGCGCGGGGGGCAGTCCGCGCAGGAAGGCGGTCAGAAAGCCCGCGATGGAGGAATCGCCGCTGCCGGCGGCGGAGGCAATACGGGGAACATGATAGGCCGGCGCCCACAGTTCCCGGCGGCGCCACGCGTCGGGTTGCGGCCGGGCGGCGGCGCCAAACCGCTCCCATCGATCGGAATCGGCGGAGCACAGGTAATTGCCCCGGTGCGATGCCTTGACCAGGCAGATGCCGCAACCCATTGCGATTGCCTGCCGTCCCAGGCGGCGATAGACCTCAACCGGCACGTGATCGACGAGGTCGTCATCGGGAAACCGGGCCCGGAGGTTGCCATAGCCGTCGCGATCGAGCATGAAAAACAGTTCCTCGATGCTGGGAAGGAAGATGTCGACGAACGGGAGCAGCCGTTCGAGGATGAGGCGCCAGTTGACTTGACCCGAAGGGGAATCGGGATCGGGCAGCGACATATCCAGGGACGTGGTCAGGCCGGCGGCCTTGGCCCGGCGAAAGATGGCGACCAGCTCGCGGCCGTCGTCGGCGTAGAGCGCGCGCATCAGGGGCGGGTAACCCAGATGGAACAGGCGCGCCCGGGAAAGTATCGCCGAGTCGATATCGGCGCTGCGAAAGGTGTCGTTCTTGCCGGGGCAGTGCAGATACATGCGATCGACGCTGGGGGGCGACATGACGACCGTGTAGGAGGTCGTTTCGCCGGGCGAGACATGGATAGCGGACTCGGCGCCAAGCTGGCGCACGAGCGTGACGGCGGCCTGACCGAACAGATCGTCGCCGACGCCGGCCACGATGGCCAGCCGCAGGCCAAACTTACGCATGGCCAACCCAGTGTTGGCGACGGGGCCCCCCAGGTTGATCTTCGCCGTGCCGACATTGAGGAGTTTTCCCGGCTTGAAAATCTCCGTGATCGAGGGTTTGAGGTAATCCGGGAAGGCCGGCGTGATATCGAGACAGAGATGACCGGCGGCGATGACATCGAATTCGGTCATGAATCGGGCCTCCAGTGATTGACAGCGCGATCAAAAACTCCGCAACGCTTATATGACTTTCTCGGCGGAGAGGGCAACCGTAGGGCGTAAATAGTTATACACCATTTTGCCGGAAGTCAAACTCCAAAATCGAGTTGCCGACGGGGCGTCCTTACCTCGCGGGGAGGCGCGATACAGCCAGATGCGGGCAATTTATTCTTAATAAACAGCGGAGTGGAGCATAGAGAAGTGCAGCATGGGGCGTTGTCAATGCGAGCGGATCAAGCGGTTTGCGCCGGCCGATGATATGCATATTTTTTTAATTTTTTTCTTGCGCGCCTTCCTGATTATGTGTATCTAAGACGCAACGACGGCAAAAGATCGCCTGACCCCGGCTCTGCTTGCATCGACTTCAAAGGCTTCCTATGGATTCAAGGCTGGGGGCCGGCACTGGGGCGGGACAAACCACTTCAGCTCAACCGTGCCGCGCGCCCTTTCGGATTCGGGGTTTGTGCAGGGGGCCGCTTCAGTTATTCCATCTGAAGGACGGGGCGGCCGCCGTGTATCGGCCGTGGGAGGGGTCTTTGATTCCCCGGACGGCATTGAACTGAGAGCCTGCGCCGGAACGGCACTCGGGGGGAAAGGAGGGGAGCGACGAACACATTTTATTGGTCTGGTCGGGAAAGAATCGTTCCTCCATTCATTCACGGCGTTTGAAAGGATACATCCCATGGAATCTCTGATTTCCCGAAAGGCAGCCTTCACGCTGATTGAGCTGCTGATTGTGGTCGCGATTATCGCCATCCTGGCGGCCATCGCGGTGCCGAATTTTCTGGAAGCGCAGACGCGCTCGAAGATCAGTCGCGCGAAAGCCGACATGCGGTCGATCGCCGTCGGCGTCGAATCGTTCCGTCTCGACAACAACCGCTGGCCGACCAACACAAATGCCACGTTCTGGGGCTCGTATCTGCTGTGGACGGAGTACATCAATGAGCTGACGACGCCGATCGCCTATCTCTCCTCCAACCAGTTCGTCGACGCATTTAACCCCGCCCGACTGGACGCGTTCTCCCAACCCTTTATACCCGTTGGGTCGATCGGATCCTATTTTTACGCGGACTATTCGGTGGATAAGAACCCCTATAGCTGGGGCTACGGACGGAAGTACAACCAGGGGTTGAACTACCCGGGATTCGACGCATTTGGTCTGTTCAGTTGGGGTCCTGACCGCAATTGGGACCGTGCGCCCAACATGATTGAGCAGTTATCCCCGCCGCCGGCAAAGCTGGTGCAATGGGCGGTGATCGATCTGATTTACGATCCGACCAATGGGACGATCAGCGACGGCGACATCGGCCGGTTCGGCGGCGCCGCGCCCGCCAACACCACCCCGTGATGGGGGACGGCGAGCTGCGGGAATTTGGAGTCTGGCGGTCCCCTTTCAATTCGATGCACAAGGAGAACCATGATGTTCAAGAACGGATACTACTCATGGCTGATCGCCGCGATGGCGTGCGTCTTGACGATTCATGCGGAGGCCGCGGTCTCGGTCAATGGCGTTAGTGGAGAAGACGACGACGGGATGCCGCCGTTCGAGTCGGTTCAGCAGGCGGTCATCTATGCGATCGACAACGGCGAGAACGAAGTCACTCTGGACGCGAACGATATTTCCGGTTGGAGCTTTCGGCTGCTGAACAATGAGGCTCAGTTGAATCCGCAGTGGCCCGACGGAACCTTTACGATTCGCGCGGGCGACGGCTTTTCCCCCGTCGTCACGGGCGGCAACAACTACCTCTGCCCGCACGACTTTCCCAATACCACCATCGTGCTTGAAGGATTCACCATCGATTCGACCACGTTCGGCCTGATTACGTCGGGAAACGTGACCCTGCGCGACATGGAAATTGTGGTCACGTCCGGCGGTGGACACGCCTGTCTGCTGTCGAATGTGAATGGGACGAACATTCACTTTCAACCAGGAACCAAGCTGAAGGTGGAGAACACGGTTCTGCGCCGAGTGAACGCCGCCGGCTCGATCATGGTCGGCGGACACGGGCATCAATCGTATGAGTTCAGAAATTGCCAGTTCATCAGCGATTCGTCCGGGCCAAGCGTGTTGACGTTCGCCGGCGACGAGACCGTCGGCACCGCCGAGGACGTGGATCTGACCGTGGTGGGCTGCACGTTTGATGTCGCGACGGGCGCGCTCAACTATTCCGCCGCGGACTCGTCGACGGCGGGCCTTGAGTTCGTGAACAACGTCGTCCTGTCGGCGGGCGAGCATTCCACCGCGGCCCCGGTGGTGGCCCTCGGCAATAACCACGCCGCGAGCCGGATCGTGCATTCAACGTTCCGCGTGCAGGGGACGGCCAATGTCACGAGCCTGGTGAATCTGGCCGCCACGATGACCACCACGCCAATCAACCTCTCTAACTCGCTGTTTGACGCGCCGATCGCGGGCATTGCCGGCGTGAGCGTCGGCGATGCGGGCCAGGCGGGCGCGTTGACGGGGGATGCCAACGCTTACAACATGGAGACCGACCACGCCTATCAGGTCGCGGGCGCTGATCAGGGCAACGGCTTTGAAGCCGCGAATCGATACCTGCAAAATGCGACAAACGGCGTCTACATCAGCGATGTTAATGGCCGGATCACGGCGAACGCAACCCTGGTCGTGGGCCGGGCCGTTGCCGTGACGCCCGCGGTCACGACCGACATCGATGGGGAATCTCGCCCGCAGGGCCCCGCATCGGACATCGGGGCGGACGAAGTTGCGGAAGCCGGCGGCGGAGTGACCGGCGCCGCGAGATGGACGACGTTTGAGTGAGACGCTTTCCAATGAAAAATCGTGCTGTCAATAGCGGGAACACCCCCGGTGGCTGACGAAGGGGGTGGTGAATCCCAGGCTGGGTGAGAGGAACCCGATCAGCGCAATCACAAGCCTTGGAACGGGGAGAGGAGAAGGAACATGATCAAGCTTCAGAAGGTCCTTTGTCTGGCCGCAATGGGGTTGTTCGGCCTGGCGCATGCCGCCGTCGCGGATGTGTCGGTGAACGGGGTCGCGGGCGAGGATGACGACGGGGCGCCGCCCTTTGAGACAATTGCGCGCGCGGTGCTCTACGCCACCACCAGCACGCAAACGGTCGTCACGATTGACACCGATGGCCCGCTGCCCGGCTGGGGGCAAGGCTTGGATGACGATCCGGAGGAGATCGGGGGTTATCCGGCCGGCACCTTCACCATCAAAGCGGGGGACGGCTTTTCGCCGGTCGTGGAAGGCAACAACAATTATATTCGGGGCACACGCAATCTGCAGACCGAATTTATTCTGGAGGGGTTTACCCTCCATGGCCCCAGCGCCAACACGCTGATGTGCTCCGGAAATGTGACGTTGCGCAACATGACGATCAGCTCGGGATCAAGCAATGGAGCACATCAAGCTATTTTTGCCGTATTCCAGGCCACGAATATTCTGTTTGAACCCGGCACCCAGTTGCTGATCGAGGATTGCAACATATCCGGGCCGCGCGCCTACCTTGGGGGCGTCGGTTTCCAGACAACGATTATTCGCAATTCCGTCCTGAGCTCCACGATCGCGGCGCCCCCGATTCAAGTTCAGCAACGGGATATCGCAACCGGGATGAACCTGATCATGGAGGGCTGCACGGTCAACCATCGGGGAAGCGGCCTCATTTTTGACTCGCAGGCCGGCGCGAGTCTGAATTCCGGTTCGGTCAGTCTTGTGAACAACGTCTTCCTGGGCGGCACGTTGGCCCATGGAAATAATGCCGTCATCGGCATATTGAACAAGGCGGTGGATGTGTCGGTCCGCCATTGCACCTTGAGGGCGAATGACGCGGGCATGGCGATCGCCAACGGGGTGCTGCTCGGGGCGAGCGTGACGACGACCACCGTCGAGATCGCCAACACGCTGTTTGACCTGCCGCACGCCGACAAGATCGGCGTCAGCATCGGAGACGCGGGCCAGCTGGCGAACGTCAGCGGGGATGCGAACGCCTATAATCTGGGGGAAGCCAACAGCCTTGTCGTCGCCGGCGATCCCGCGACGGATTACTTCGAGGCCACCAGTCGCTACGTTCAGGACAACACGACGGGCACGCGCTTCGTTACTCGCGCAACGGACGGCCTGCTGACACTGGACTTCGATCCCAACAGCGAGGTGTATCATAGCGCGCTGGTTTCCGATCGGGCGGTTGCGTTGACGCCTCCGGTGGCCGATGACATCGAGGGCGAGAGTCGTCCGCAGGGAGGCGCGGCGGACATCGGCGCCGATGAATGGGGATATGTCCCGGCGGAACTGTCAACGTTCGAAGTGCAATAGCACCGGCGGAAGCCGCGGCCGGGGGCGCCGCGTTGGGCGCGCTCCCGGCCGTCTTCGCCTACGAAACCGCACGGTGAAACCACCGACTGCGCAACAGGCAGCGTGCAAGATGATAGCTCGACGTGAGTTTCTCAAAGCCACCCTGGCGGCGTCGGGTGGTCTGGCGCTGGCGCCCCTATCGCTATCCGGGGGGGCGAGCCGCGCCGCCGCGCCCGCGGGCGCCCGACCGAACATCATTTTTTACTTCTGCGACGATCTGGGCTGGGGGGATCTGGGCTGTCAGGGGAATCCCGTGATTCAGACGCCCCGGTTGGATCAGTTTGCCGCGGAAAGTTGCCGGTTCACCGACTTTTATGCAACGGCGCCCGTCTGCGGTCCGTCGCGCGCCGGGGCGATGACCGGACGGATTCAGAACCGGTTCGGCATGGAATGGCTCTGCAACCACACGTTTCAGCCGACGATGCCGATGTATCACCACGTTCCGCTGGAGGAACCGATGCTGCCCCGGCTGCTTCAACAGGCGGGCTACCGGACCGGCCACATCGGCAAATGGCACCTGAGCCTGCTCGAATTCGAGGGCGAGCCGTTCCCGCCCGAATACGGTTTCGATTACTATTTCATCGTTGAAGGCGTGGGCGGCAAGAGTTTCTATGCAAACCCCACGGACTGGTATCGCAATGGCGAAACCATCCCCGGTCGGCTGGCCGACTGGGCCGAGACGATGTATGTGGACGAGGCAATTCGCTTTATCGAGGAAAAGCCGGGGGTTCCCTTTTTTCTCAACCTCTGGACCTTCACGCCACACGAACCGCTGGCATCGCCACAGTCCTATCAGGAGCTGTATCCCGACCGGATGCCCCAGGAGAAGGTCTATTTTGGCGCCGTGACACAGATGGATGCGCAGTTCGGCCGCCTGATGGACTATCTGCAGCGAGCGGGTCTGGCGGAAAATACCATCGTCATTTTCTCCAGCGACAATGGTCCGGAGCACTATGCCGCGCTGGACAATCGTATCTGTCGTGGGTCTTCCGGACCGTTTCGCGCGGGCAAACGCCGCCTGTATGAAGGCGGAATCCGCGTGCCGGGAATCATTCGCTGGCCGGGCGTGACAACGGCGGGGTCGGTGAGCCATGAACCGGCCAGCACCGTGGACCTGCTGCCGACGCTGTGTAAGGCCGCCGGCGCGGCCCTGCCGACGGAAATCACCTTCGACGGCGCCGACCTCCGGCCGCTGCTCGCGGGGGATTCGGCCGTGGAGCGACCTCACCCGCTCTTCTGGCGGATGTTTGATGCCGATCGGCCGTATTTCCGCCACAGCGCCTACCCCAGCCCGCCGCTGGCCATGCGTCGCGGGCGCTGGAAAATCCTCAGCGATTTCGAGTATGCCAAGCCGGAACTCTACAGTCTGGATATCGACATTGGCGAGCAGTGGAACGTCGCCGAGCGATATCCCGAAGTGACGGCGGAGCTGATGGACGAATTGAAACGGATCCATGAGGACGTGATCCAGCCGTATCCTTCGGAAAGATACCTGAACCCGCACGTGGTCGAGACCGTGCCTCGAGTCAAGCCGAGCGCCTGACACCCGGCGGACTTCGGGACGGATAATCGTCGATTCAAAGTCAGAGGACGCTTAACGGATGAACTCCAAGGATCGAATGCTGGCGGCGCTTTACCGGGAAACGCCCGACCGGCTGCCCGCAACCGTTCACATGTGGCATGACTATCATCTGCGGCATTTCATGGACGGGATGAGCGCCGAAGAGGCCTTTGCGGCGTGCGGACTGGATGCGGCGATTACCTTCTTTCCGTTTATCGAAGAGCCAGCCTCGCCTGATTGGAAAACGGAGTGTGTTCCGTCGCAAAACGAGAAGGGCGAGCAAGTTCAGAAGTGCCGGATCGACACGCCGGAAGGCACGCTGCACTACGAGATGGCAAGCAATGAAATCACCACGTGGATTAACCGCCACCCGATCCAGCACGACGAGGACATCTATCTGATTGAAAAGTACCAACCCATCCCGCGACTGCTTCGCAACGAACTCGCCCGTGCCTACGATGCGCTGGGCGATGCGGGGATCATGCGGGGCCTGCTGCCGGCTTTCAACTTTCAAAGCGGCATCTGGCAGGAGGCGGTGGAGTGGGTCGGAACCGAGAAGTTGATCATGGCGGTCTATGAAAAGCCGGACTGGGTGCATGCGTTTCTGCGGATTCTGCTGGAAAAGCGGCTCGCCTTTATCGAGCGGGAGATGAGGGGCGCGAAATTCGACTTGATTGAGACCGGCGGCGGCGCGGCCTCCGACACCGTCATCTCGCCCGACGTGTTCCGGGATTTCGCGCTCCCTTACGACCGGCAGATGCACGCGGCGCTGCACGAGGCGGGGCATCGTGTCGTGTATCACACATGCGGGGGAATGACGAACCTGTTGAACCTGATCCCGGAGAATGGATGCGACGCCTCCGAAACCCTGACGCCGCCGGGGATGGGCGGAAACCTGACCGATCCCCATCGCGTGAAGGCCTCGCTGGGCGCGAAGGTCTGTCTGATCGGCGGGATGGATCAGAATAACGTGCTCAAGCAGGGCGATGCGATGGTGATCCAGGCGGAAGTCCGACGCCTGTTCGAAACATACGGACGCCACGGGGGATATATCATGGCGACTTGCGATCAATTTTTCGATGTACCACGCGAGAGCCTGAGGGCATACGCCGACGCCGCGCGGCAATGCATGTATGCCTGAGGCCACGGATTTCGCGGTAGAAAGTTGTCTGGATGGAACTTCGCATCTCGCATCTCGATCTGGTCATCATTATCGCCTACCTGGCTGGCATCGTGCTGGTGGGATGTGTTGCCGGCTGGCGGCAGCGGCGCGGGATGAAGGTCGACAGCCAGGGCTATTTTCTTGCCGGCAATTCGCTCACCTGGCCGATCATCGGCATGGCCTTGTTCTCCACCAACATCTCCACCGCGCATATCGTGTCGATGGCGCAGGAGGGCTACACCAACGGTATGGCCTGGGGCAATTTCGAATGGATGGCGTCCTTCACGCTGATCATCCTGGCGCTGTTCTTCGCCCCGTTTTATATCCGTTCGCGCGTGCCGACGTTGCCCGATTTTCTCGAACGGCGCTACAACCGGCACTGCCGCGACATCCTGGCCGTCATCTCAATCATATCGGCCGTTTTCATTCATATCGGCGTGACGCTTTATTCGGGGGCGGTCCTGCTCAAGGGGCTGTTCGGGCTGGACATCATGTTCAGCATTATCGTGATTTCCGTGCTGACGGGCCTCTACACGATCATTGGCGGCCTGCTGGCCGTCGTCCTCACCGAATCGATCCAGACCGTGATTCTGCTGGTCGGCGCCGTCTGTGTCACCGCCGCGGGACTGTGGCGCGTTGGGGGCTGGGAGGGCCTGACATCCCATGTGACGGCGGTCGACATGACGGTGATTCGCGGGGGAGACGATCCCTCGGGGATGGCCTGGTGGGGAGTTTTTCTGGGATATCCCGTGATCGGCATCTGGTATTGGTGCGCGGACCAGACGATCGTGCAGCGAGTGCTGGGCGCGCGCGACGAGAATCACGCGCGAAGCGGCGCCCTCTTCGCCGGATTCATTAAAATATTGCCCGTGTTCCTGTTTGTCTTTCCGGGGCTCATCTGCAAGGCGCTCGTTAGCCAGGGCGAGTTTGGCCCCGGTCCCGAGGATCCGGCGGAAACCTTCCCCTACCTCGTCAATCACCTGCTGCCGGTGGGGCTGACGGGCATTGTCGCGGCCGGGCTGCTGGCGGCGCTGATGAGCACCGTGTCGGGAGCGCTCAACTCGATCGCGCTGCTGGTCAGTTACGATATCGTGCGGCGCTGGCGCCCGCAGACCTCGGAACCGGCGCTCGTGACGATCGGGCGAGTCGTTACCTTCGTGGCGATGGTGTGCGCCATCCTCTGGTCGCCGCTGCTCGGCACGAAGTTCAATACGCTGGCGCAGGCGGCCGCGACGATGATCTGCTGCATTGCGCCCCCGATCACCACCATCTTTCTGTGGGGTGTTTTCTGGCGCAAAGCTTCGGCAATCGCCGCGGGCTGCACGATGTGGATCGGCGGCCTGCTTGGCCTGATCGTCTTTTTGATGCTGTTTTTTGAGGTCGAATGGTGGCCGATCGGCTTCATGATGGGCGCCTTCTATCTGTTCGTGGTGTGCTCGATTCTGCTCGTCGTGCTTTCCCTCATTTTTCCTCAGGCGCATACCACCGAAAGCAAAAGTCTGGTGTGGTCCAGTTTCTGGGAACCGCTGCGATCGCCGGGCTGGCCGGGCCTGGCGAACTACCGGGTCGTGGCGGGAATCCTGTGTGTCGTGATGGTGGGCCTCTACATCTACTTTTCATGAGGGAGGGAAGAATCGAATGGGTCTTAAATCGGGAGTGGGATTGGCGTGGATGATGTTGACCGTTCTGCTTGGCGGCACAGGATGTCAGCGCGCGCAGGTCATGAAAGGGGAAATGATGCCTCAACGCTACTGTATGATTCTCGGACTCCAGGAAGGAGCATTGGATGAATATGCGGAATATCACCGGGATGTCTGGCCGGACGTGCTGGACGCACTTCGAAGCGCAAACCTGACGAATTACAGCATCTACGTGTTCCATGCCGACGACGGTCTGCCCTATCTGGTCGGCTATTTCGAATATGTCGGAAGCGATTTTGAGAGCGACATGGCACGCATCGGGGAATTGCCCGTGATCAAGCGATGGAACGACACGATGTCCAAACTGCAAAGACCGATTGATAACCGGAAGGACGGCGAATGGTGGGCCGCCGCCGAGGAGTTGTTCCACATGGAGTGACGGCGACACCGTGCGGGACAAGTAGGAAAGTCGGAAAAAGGACAGATGAAATGAAGCATTCCGAAACAACGCCTTCCCTGGAAACGACGGTTCACCCCGGTGCCGATGGGCCGCCATTCAGCCACGCCACGAGCCTGCGGCAGCTTGGCATGATCGTTTCGCACACGCACTGGGACAGGGAATGGCGTTACCCGATCTGGGAGACGCGGTTTCATCTTCAACAGATGATGGATGAACTGATCGCTCTGCTGGAAAAGGGAGTCTATTCGAATTTTCTGCTGGATGGACAGACAGTCATCGTCGACGACTACCTGATGTTTCGGCCCGACATGGCGCGCCGCATCGAGGCACTGGTTCGCGACGGCAAGCTGAGCATCGGGCCGTGGTACACCCTTCCGGACCTGAGCGTGATCGATGCGGAATGCGTCGTTCGCAACCTGCTCTGGGGGCGCCGCCGCGCCGATGCGCTGGGCGGCTGCATGAAGATCGGCTACACTACGTTCGGCTGGGGTCTTCCGGCGCAGTTCCCACAGATTCTTGCTGGCTTCGACATCCGCTTTATCACAATCAGCAAGTATCTGGATCCCCGGCGGCTGGAGCACAATGAATTTGTGTGGCGGGCGCCCGACGGCACGGAGGCGTTGGCGACCATCATCGGCGAGCATGCCCGCGCCGGGTTTTTCTTCAGTTGCTATCAGGACATCCTCGTGGGGCGCCGCTATCTCGGCGAAGACTGGAAATACGACTTCTCCGCCGGTCGCCTGCCGTTTCACCGTGCCGATCCACCGGCCGCGCACCGTGACTATTGCCTGCTGGAGCCGCCGAGGGGGCTTCATCCCGAACTGGCGAACCGTTCAACGGTTGACCAGTGCATGCGCAACACCGACGGCTCGCTGATGCGCCACACGCGGTTGATGATGAACGGCACCGACAGTATCTTCCCTTCCTCGATTTTTCCCAAACTCGTTGAGACGGTCAATCAGGTGGACCCCGACAGGCAGTTCGTCCAGGCATCGCTCGCCGAGTATGTGGACGTGCTGCAGGCGGAACTGCACCAGGAACACCTGCAGGTTGTGCAGGGCGAACTGCGCGACGGTCCCGCGGCGAAGGTGAGCGGCAACGCGCTATCCACGCGATTGTACATCAAGCAGATGAATCGGCGGGCGGAGAACGCGTTGCTGCGCAACGCGGAACCCTTGGCTGTCGCATCCTGGTTGAGCGGGCAGGAATACCCCGAGGAGTTCCTGAACAAGGCCTGGAACTTCATGCTGAAGGCTCACTGCCACGACTCGATCAATGGGGTCACGCTGGATAAGACGGCGCGTGATACGGTCGGCCGGCTTGATCAGGTGCTGGATCTCGCCAACGGGACGATCAATTCGGCGTTACGCTACATCGTGCGCCAGATGAATCTGGTGATCCAGGATGAGAGGGAGACGCTGCTGGTCATTTTCAACTGCCTGCCGCGCCAGCGACGCGAGGTCGCGGTCGCGTACGTGGATTTCCCGGTGGATTGGAATGTCGATTTGTTCGAATTTGTCAATCCCGAGGGGGAGCGCCTGGCCGTTCAGACGTTGAACAAATCGATTATTAACGTCTCGGCGTGGTCCGATCTGCACCGGGCGTTCCCATTTCATGTCGAGCGCCACGAAGTTGCCTTTGATACCGGGCCGCTCGCCGCCTGCGGATATACCGTGCTGCGCGCCGTGCCGACGCGCTTCAAAGACCGAACGAAGGTGATCTGGCATGATCCGGTTCCCGTGAGGAATCAAATCGCGCCTAACTCGAGAACGCTGGAAAACGAATGCGTTCGCATTCAGATCAATGAGAATGGGACCTTTGATCTGCACGACAAAGTTAACCAGACGGTCTACCGCGGGCTGAACTATTTCGAGGACATCGGGGACGCGGGCGACTACTGGGTCAGAACGGAACCCTGCCGCAATCGGACGGTCAACAGCATTGGGTCGCGCGCCCGGATTGAACTGATTGAAAACGGCGAACTGCGGGCATCGATCGCGGTGACCGTGTCGCTGCACGTTCCGGATCGGGACGCCCAGGATGATTTATCGCGGGAACTTGACCTCCACTATCGCGTAACCCTTCAAGCCGGCAGGCCGGAGGTTGAGGTGGAAGTGTGGTTCGAGAACAGGATTCCCAACCACCGGCTGCAGGTGATGTTTCCGACGGGCCTGAGCGACGCCGTGCGGATTGTCGCCGAGACGCACTTTGCGACTAATCGCAAGCCGTTCCTGATCAAGCGGCTCGAGGATGACGCCTTTTACCTCGACATGCAATCGCAGCCGATGGGCCGGTTTCTGGACATTGCGGATCGCGAGCGAGGGCTCGCGATCATCTCGAATTCGCTGACGGAGTATCAAGGCTGTAATGACCAGGAAAAGACGGTCGGACTGACGCTGCTGAGATCCGTCAAGAACGAAATGTGCGCCGAGTTTCGTACCGTGGCGGAAAACGCGGATGAGAACGGCGGGCAGTGCTTCGGCCGTCATCGGGCAAGCTACACGCTGCTGGCGCACGGCGCGGACGCGACGCAGGCCCTCATCGCGCAATTGGCCGACCGACACGGGACGCCGCTGGTTATGGTGCAAACCATGGCAAACACGGGGCCGTTGCCCGGGACCCGATTCAGCTGGTTCGAATTGATCGGCGAGCGCGTTCGTCTATCGACGATCAAGCGCGCCCATGATCGACCGAGTGTAATCGTCAGGCTGTATAATCCGACGGACGCCGAAGCGTGTGCGGAACTGCGCTCGGCCATGCGGCTGACGGCCTCCTGGATCACGGACCTGAATGAAGAGCGGAAGCGCGAACTTGAAATTCTGAACGACCGGCAGGTTCGACTGACGCTGGAGCACCACAAGATTGCGACCGTGGAACTGGTTGTCGACCGCGACTGATGCAGACACAGCACGCGCATTCGAAGTAAGGAGGAACCGGACGATGAAACGGTCAACCATCAACCGCTACATCCGGGCGACCGAGGCCTTTTTTGCGGAGCGGCAATTCCACCTTCCCGATTTTGGCCACTGGACTCCCGAAGACTGGCGTCAAAAAGGGCCCGAGACAAGGGAAATTGCCGAATGCCAATTGGGATGGGACGTCACCGACTTTGGGCTGGGAGATTTCGAGAAAACGGGTCTGGTGGCCTTTACGGTCCGTAATGGGCTCAACCAACAACTTTCGGCGGGAGGGAAACCCTACTGTGAGAAGATCATGCGGGTGGGTGAGGCTCAGGTGACGCCATGGCATTTTCATTGGAATAAGATGGAAGACATTATCAATCGCGGGGGAGGAAACCTGATTATCGCTGTGGCGAATGTCAGCGAGGACGAGGGGCTTGCCGGCACGCCCGTGGAATTGTCGATCGACGGCGTCAGACATACGGTCCCGGCCAGGACGGAAGTGTCATTTGCGCCCGGCCAGAGTCTCACGATTCCCCCCTATTTGTATCATGCGTTCTGGGCGGAACCGGGCTCGGGACCCGTGCTGTGCGGTGAGGTGTCAAAAGTCAATGATGATCATCATGACAATCGATTTTTAAAGGCGATCCGGTTTTCCGAGATTGAGGAAGATGAGTCGCCTTACCGACTGATTGTGGGCGACTATGAGCGCTACTATTCCGCATTGTCGTCATAATGCCTGACGGGATCCCAGCGCGCAACACGTGGCCGACGCGTGGCACGAGACGGTCGAGCGCACGTCCGCGATGATTCACGCATGAGCGCCGGCGCCAGGCGAGGGGGCGGCGCTCGCGCGCGGCGGAGCATGAGCAAGCCCGATGACGCTTCAAAACGGCCGACGGATTTTTGCCAGCTGAAAGTTAGGAGGTGATGCATGAATCCGCCATTTGACATGCTACGATGTGTTATTCTGTTCATGGTTCTGACAACGTGTGGATGGGCGCAAGCCCAGCATGAATTTCATGTGGCTCCGGACGGGGACGACGACAGCGCGGGATCGGTCGACGCGCCGTTCCGGACGCTGGAACGGGCGCAACGGGCGGTCCGAGAAGTCAACCAACGCATGACGCAGGATATTCATGTGTATCTGCATGAGGGGACATACCGTCTGGACGAAACTCTGACGTTCAAGCCCGGGGATTCGGGGTTCAATGGTTTCGCGGTGGTGTATCGGAACGCTCCGGGTGAACGCGCCGTTGTCAGCGGCGGATCCGTTGTCAGCAACTGGCGGCTGCATGACGCGGAGAAAGGGATCTGGGTTGCACCCGCGCCGCCCGGCGTCGGCTTTCGCCAGTTGTATGTCGATGGAAAGCGGGCAATCAGGGCCAGGTCATCTCAGGGATTGCCCGTGGGAACCGAGAAACGAGCGTCTGGTTATTCACTTCCGAACGACAGCATGTCGACCTGGAGAAATGTTGATCAGCTCGAATTCGTCTTCCGTGAGCAATGGCGTGAGCCGCGGTGCCTGGTTGCGTCGATCGACGGGACATCAATCACCATGCAACAGCCCGGATGGGCGATGTGCAACAGCTGGGGGATCTACACCTCGGTCTTCAATGTCGATTATCCGATCTACATCGAAAACGCCTATGAGTTGCTGGACCAGCCCGCGGAATGGTATCTCGACCGCGCGGAAGACAAGGTCTACCTGATACCGTTCGGGTCCGCTCGACCGGGGGAGATTGAGGTCGTCGCGCCCATTCTGGAGCGGCTGATCCGATTTGACGGTACGGCCGTGGATCCCGTGCACGACATCCGTGTTGAGGGCCTCGTCTTATGCGATGCCACGTGGGACATGGGCGCCCCGGCATACGGATACCCCTCGATCCAGGCGACCGTGATGGGCGCGGCGGGCCAGGAGAACGTCCATGGAACTTTGAATGAGAAGCATCAGGTGCCCGGCAACATCACGCTCGCGGGGGCGCAAAAGGTGAAGTTTATTGGCAATACGTTCACCCGGCTGGCGGCCGTCGCTGTGGAGCTGGTGTCGGCGTGTTCCGATTGCCAGTTCATTGGCAATCTGTTCACGGAAACATCGGGTGGCGCGATGCAACTGGGGCGCTACAATGAGCCGTACCTGCCGAGCGAGGAAACGATCAGAAACACGCTGTTTGAGAACAATTACATTCACGATGTCGCCCTGGACTACCGCGATCATCCCGCGATCACGTGCTTCTTCACGGACTCAACGGTGATCCAGCACAACGAAATTGAGCGCGTGCCCTACAGCGCAATCTCCATGGGTTGGGGTTGGGGCCGGCTGGAGGAGAAGCACGGCCAGACGATCGCCCGGAACAACCAGATTCTGAATAATCATATCAGCAATCACATGCTCGTCATGGAGGACGGCAGCGCGATCTACTGCCTGGGCTGGCAGCCGGAGTTGCTGATCGAGGGGAATCACATCCATGACACGGGGGCGGTCATCTCGCCGGGGATCTATCTGGATCGCGGTTGCCGCTACATGACGGTGCGGAACAACGTGATCTACAACTGTGAGTCGAACATGATGGTCAAGGGGACGGATCACCTGATCGAATACAATTTCTGGCAGGATGAGTTCAGCACGCGGCGTCCGGGGGCGCCGTCGCACTGGGTCTACTGGGGCGTCGCCACGCTGTATTGGAAGATCGCCCATAACGTTGTCGTCATGGACGAGGCGTCCATGCCCGCGTCGATCATTCAGCAAGCGGGAATCCGGCCGCAAGATGCTCACTTGCTCCCGGTCCGGGGCGGGCTGGACAGCCAACCGCCCACCGTG
>ERZ795058.3635-NODE-3635-length-15988-cov-6.671562_pt1 | contig 15988 bp, 7 predicted proteins | sample MGYA00375142_ERZ795058 | MGnify/ENA primary metagenome ERZ795058 (study PRJEB30187, sample SAMN05720210) | activated sludge metagenome | isolation source: anaerobic digester from wastewater treatment plant | place: Japan | collected 2015-04-20 ... | reverse complement strand
CATCGAAAACCCAAGCAAATACGCATGGGTAAGGGCTGATTGCGCCGCCTATGGGGCGCATCCCCGTTCCACTGACTTGGCCCCCCGTGTCGGCCCCTCCGGGCCGGCGCGGGGGACGTCCTTCCCTTCATTCCCGCTTATGGCGCAGCCGTGACGCCTCCAGAGACAGTTCTGTGACCTCCTCGACGAGGAGCCTGAACTTCCTGAAAGTCTCGACCTCCCTCCTGACGGCGGAGAGGTTTTCCGGGCGCACATACTCCGACCGGCTCCTGCCCTTGTGCGTGTAGCTGAGCTGGTTGAACGGCGTCTTCTTTTCGGCCGGGTTGCGGTACTGCACCGTCAGCGTCCCCGGGCGCATCGCGCCGAGCTTCGCCATCCCGGCGAGCAGGGCGCGCACTTTATTCTCTTTCCTGTCGAGTTCCGTTGACATGAGGCCTCCTTTTGAGCATACTGGTAGCATGTTAGTGCTACCATGTCAACACAAAAGAGGGAAAATCGTGAAAAAAGGCGCGGGGACGGGGCGGGTCAGCCCGCTGGCGGGGACGGAGCGGGCGTTTTTCGAGGGCCGGAGGGAAGAGCTGCGGGCGGGGTACGAGTCAAGCGTCCAAGGGCTTGTGGGCGCTTGGGAGGCGTCGTCGGGCACGGTGGCGGCGCTCGGGCGGAAGCGGTTCAGGGACGTCCGCCTCGCCACGTTCTTCGGGACGGTCGTTCTGCGCTGCCGGGAGGGCGTCGGAGCGGACGGGCGCTGGACGTGCCCCGCCCTCGCCCACCTCGGGCTCAGGCCGAACCAGCGCTACTCGCCGGACATGGAAAGGCGCATGGCGGTGCTCGCCGCCGAGACGGGCAGCTACGAGAAGGCGGCCCGCGTCGCGGACGCCGCGGCGTGGTTCGCCGCCAGCGACGGCGCGGTGCGATCGGCCGTCGTGCGCCTCGGCGCGGCGGCGGAGGCCGCCCCGCCGCAGGGGCCGTGCGCCGGAGCCGCCGGGCCGGAGGACACGCTCGTCTTCATGGCGGACGGCTGGAACGCCCGCCACCGGGGAGAGAACTGGGGGCTGGACAAGAAGAACCGCGACCTCCCGGACCGCGTCCACTGGCACGAGATCCGCTCGGCCGTGATCTTCAAGCTCTCCGCGCTGCTGGCCGTCAGCGGGAAGCGCAAAGCCCTCATGGAAAAGCACGTCGTGGCCGTCCCGGCGGACACGTCCCCCCACGACTTCGGCGTCCTCCTGCACCGGGAGGCGGTGCGGATGGGGCTCCTGCGGGCGAAGGCCGTCTTCTTCGTCATGGACGGCGGAGTGTGGCTCTGGCGCATCTACGAGGACCGCTTCGAGAAATGCTCGGAGGCCATGCTCGACTTCTACCACCTCAGCCAGCACCTCCACGCCCTCGCAGCCGCGCTCCACGGCGCCGACGCCGCGAAGGCGCAGGCCTGGTGCGGCAGAATCCTGCACGACCTCAAGCATAAATCGCCCGGGCGCCTGTTCAAGACGCTCGACGACCTGCTGCGCGAGCCGCCGTCCGACGACCCGGCGGTGCTGGAGGCCATCCGCGAACAGAACGCCTACTTCAGGAACCATGCCGAACACATGGACTACGCCGCCAACGCCCGGATGGGGGTGCCCATCGGCAGCGGCTCCGTCGAGTCCCTCTGCTCCCAGTTCCAGAACCGACTCAAACGGACCGGCCAGTTCTGGACTAAGGAAGGCTTCGCCGCCCTCCTCCGTATCGTCGTCAGGTACTGGAACGGCGAACTCGACTACCTGTGGACGGCATCAGCCGCGTGACCCAAGTCAGTGGAACGGGGATGCGCCCGCGCCTCAGTGGCGGCGTTTGCGATTTTCAAGCCATGCGCAGAGGGCCGCCGTGTTGCGGACGAAGGCGGCGCAGCGGACCGCCCGTGTCCGTTTTCTCTTCAGTGCGTCGGCTTTGAGGATGAGTGTTTTTGGTTTTGGTGATTTGTCATACGACTTTTACCTATGTTGGCTAAAATTGGCCATAACGACATATTGTATAAATTTAAATTATTGTTATTACTATTGACTTTGTTAGTTAGTTGTGGTCAAATATGGTCAACGGTTGGGAATGGTATTTCCGACTAGGCTTCTGGTACGGTGTGTTGCGGTGCATGCGGCCTTCAGCGGGTGCCGCACGAGTAACGGTTCGGAGTCCTTATGAAAAACATCGCGGTGTGGTTGAGCATGATGGTCCTTGGAGCGGGATGGGTCAGCGCGCAGATCAGTTTGCCATTGGCGGTTGATTTCGATGCGGATGAGTGGTGGACTGGAGCTTCCAACGGATACGGGGTCTGGTTCGGGCAACGTTATCAAACGGTTGACGGTGTCGATGCTGCACAAAGCGGGGGGATTTCGGATGGGGAGGAAAGCGGCTTCGGTATAGGGGTGGTTAACGAAACACCCGGCGTTCTCAAGTTTTATTGGAAAGTGTCGTCCGAACCCGATTACGATTGGCTGCGATTTTACGTTGACGGTGAGGAGGAGGGAGCGATTTCCGGGGAGACGGAGTGGGCGTGCAGGCAGTACGTTCTGGATGCGGGTGAGCATTCTCTTGACTGGGTTTTCTTTAAAGATGAGACTGCGAGTCGCGGATCTGACTGCGGGTGGGTGGACCGTATCGAGTGGACAAGCGTGCCCGCGCTGTACACGGCAACTTTCGATGTTGGCGAGGAGGGATGGGTCGAGCCCGAAAGCAAGGCGATCGCGCCGGGTTTCGCGTATGGACATCTGCCCGTACCGGAGCGCGACGGGTTTTTGTTCCAGGGGTGGTGGACAGGCGAGAACGGCACCGGCGTTCGGGTGACAGAGGAGTCGCCCGCACCTGCGGGTGGCGGCGATGTGGCGTTGTTTGCCAAATGGGGGTCGGCCTTGAGCGCTGCTGAAGCGCTTGACAACGATGATGTTGACTGGAATGTTTCGGGAGACAGGTTGTGGTTCGGCCAGACGGACAGGACGCATGACGGCGTGGACGCCATGCAGAGCGGCCGCATTTCGGACGGACAAGAAAGCGTCTTCGCGACTCGCGTGACGGGCCCCGGTGTTCTAAGTTTCTGGTGGAAGGTGTCGTCAGAAGGTGGGTATGATTGGCTGCGTCTTAATGTCGACGGAGAGACCTATGGCGGGAGAGAGATTTCCGGGGAAACCGAGTGGGAGCGGGTTGAGATAGTGCTTGGCGAAGGCGACCGTGATCTCGCGTGGATCTACTCGAAGGATGGCAGCGTCGATAACGGCGATGACTGCGGGTGGGTCGATCAAGTCATTTGGACGGCAGTGGCCTCGGTCTCCACGGTCACGTTCGACGCCGGTGAAACTGGGTGGACGGACACGGAAGACAAAATGGTGGTGCCTGGAAGCGCGTATGGGGTTTTGCCCGTGCCGTTCAACGACAACGACGGGTTGGTTTTCAGAGGCTGGTACACGGAAGAGAACGGCTCTGGAACGCAGGTCACGCACAATACACTTGTGGCGGCCGCCGTCGGGGATCATACACTGTATGCCCACTGGGTTGCGAGACCGTCGTTCGAGGATGCGCTCGACACCGGCATTGAGGGTTGGGCTCCGGATGGGGGATATACGTCTTGGACGACGCAATATGACGTCAGCCACGACGGAACGGATGCCGCTTGCAGCGGGCGCTTTGGTGAATGGAATGGCGGGGAAAGTATCCTCAGCGCTGCAATTGAGGGGCCGGGCATCCTGAGGTTTTGGTGGAAAACGGCTGTGATCGCGGGGTATTGCCGCATGGGTGTGTTTGTTGACGGTGAGGAACAGGCTTTCATTTCGGGGCCATCGGATTGGACCCAGCAGACGGTCCTGGTGGGTTCAGGCAGTCATGAGATCGCATGGCTTTATGAAACGGGGGGTGACCTTGACGATCCAACTGTGGGAGGATGGCTGGATCAGGTGTCATGGACTCCCGCGCCGCTGTATGTCTTGTATTTTGACGCACGCGGCGGGGAGGTCGGTCAAGAGTCGAAACAAATCGCGCAAGGTGTCCCGTATGGAAAGCTGCCGGTACCATATCGGCAGGGATACATTTTTGACGGCTGGTGGACAGGGCCCGACGGCACGGGGTCCAGAATCGCTCCAGAGACTCTGGTGGCGTCCTCAGCGAACCACATGGCCTATGCAAAATGGGGTAACGCGCCGACATTTGAAGAAGCGCTGGACAGCGGGACGGCGGGCCTTGAATGGTATACCGGATTTGAAGCAACTGCGACTGCGCCTTGGTACACTGTGTTCTCCGGCAGTCATGACGGCGTTGACGCTGCACAGAGCGGGCCGGTCGGCGAAAGCGGCGTGTGCCTATTGGAGGCATGGGTCGAGGGCCCGGGGGCATTGAGCTTCTGGTGGAAGACGGCATCCGAAGAGAATGGCGGGTATCTGCGGTTTTACGTGGACGGAGAGGAGTGGGGTTCGCTCTCGGGGAACACGGGGTGGGAATTGGCAGCCTTCCGAATCGGAAGTGAGGACAGGGAAATCCTGCGTTTGGGATACGAGGGTGAAGGTCTGCATGTTCTGAGCTGGGAATACGTGGACGAAACCGGTGCCGGCGCGGGGTGCGGCTGGCTTGACCAGGTTACGTGGACGGCGGCGCCGGTCATCACCCGGCAGCCGGCTGACGCGGCGGTCAGGAGCGGGACGACGACAGTGATGACGGTCGGGGCTGAAAGCACATCCCCGCTGACCTACTTCTGGTACGAGGGCGAGGGCGACGACGGCGAGGATCTGGTTCCTGCAGGACAGGGGGCTGACTTCACCACACCGCCGGTTACGGCTGCGTCGTCGTATTGGGTGAGGGTTGTTGATGCCTTGGGGCAATACACGGACAGCAGGGCCGTGCGTGTGATGCCCGCGTTTGAAATCCGCACTGCGGCGGATCTTCAAAAAGTGGGATCGGGCTTGGACGGCTGGATGCCGGATGCCGCTTATTTGGTGATGAATGACATTGACGCATCGGAGACGGCGGGCTGGAATGAAGGGGCCGGCTTTGAGCCCATCGGCTGGCACGACTCATTTGCAGGAATCTTGGATGGGCAGGGGCATACGGTCAGCCGCCTCACGATCAACCGGCCCGACGACGGGGCGGTCGGTCTGTTTGGCTTTTTGGAGAACGGGGCCTTTGTCAAGAATGTCAAGCTGCGCGATTGCACGGTGATCGGCGGAAGCGAAGTCGGGTGTCTGGCGGGGACCCTGTACGAGAGTACGCTCCAATCGTGTTCAGTCGCCGGGGTGGTTTCAGGCGATGAAGCAGTCGGTGGTCTGGTCGGATGGTGCGGCGATAGCACTGTGCAATCCTGCTATGCCACAGGTGCCGTGTACGGTCAATATAATGCCGGTGGCCTGATCGGTTCGCTTTCCGACGATAGCGCCGTACAATCCTGCTATGCCACAGGGGCCGTGTACGGTTCCTATGTAACCGGCGGTTTGGTCGGAGGGTGCGGCTATAGTACTGTGCAATCCTGCTATGCCACAGGGACGGTGGAAGGTGACGAAGGTGTCGGTGGCCTGATCGGTTCGCTTTACGACTATAGTGCCGTGCAATCCTGCTATGCCACCGGGGCCGCATCCGGTCAAAATTTTGTCGGAGGATTGGCCGGATATTGTGACTTCGATGGTGTCGTTAGGACCTGTTACGCGGCGGGGGCTGTTGACGGCATGTCCGGCGCAGGCGGTTTGATCGGATATGCGGAAGAGGCGTTTATTATTGAAGACTCATATTGGGATACGGAGGCTAGCGGCTTGGCGCTTTCGGCGGGCGGTGAAGGCCGCACAACCGCGCACATGCAGCAGCAGGGCACCTTCACAGGGTGGGACTTCTCCGCAGAGTGGGGGATTGTCAACGGTGTCAGCTATCCCTATTTGCTGTCCTTCCCGCATCCGTTTTCGCTAACGGCCTCAACCCGGGGCGCAGGCGGCGTGACCGCCGCGCCTGCGGCCGACCGGCATGCGCCGGGGGCGATTGTGACGCTCACGGCGGTCGCAGCTCCCGGCCAGAATGAGTTCGTGAAATGGGTGGGCGCGGTGTCGGATCCGTTGTCCCCCGTCATCACGGTGCGCATGGACGGACACAAATCCGTGCTGGCGGTTTTCCGGACATTCAGAGGGCTCTCGTCGATCGCCGACGTGCAGAAGATCGGTTCTGATCCCGCTTATCCGTCCGACGGGCGGTATTGGCTGGAGCAAGACATCGACGCCACGGAAACCGCGCAGTGGAACGACGAGGGCACGGACGAGTCACTCATGGAGGGCTTCCGTCCGATCAATCTTTTCGCCGGATTTTTTGACGGGAACGGTCACACCGTTCACGGCCTTTCCATCAATCGAGCCGAAAGCGCAGAAGGAAATGGCACGGCCCTGTTTTCCGTGATTGAACGCGGGGCCGTTGTCGCAAACCTGGGCCTTACGGATTGCCTGATTTCTGGACGCTATGCTATCGGTGCTCTGGCATGTGAAAATTATGGGGTGATCGAGCGCTGTTATGCCTCAGGTGCCGTAATGGCACCGTTGAGCGGTTCATATGCGGTGTATACAAATGCTTATGATGGCTACATCTGGACCAATTACATCAACACTTCAGTTGGCGGATTTGTTTGTTACAACGGAGGACGTTTAAGCGAGTGTTATGCGGCCGTTGCGGTCGACCCGCTGGCACATGACGCCGGTGGTTTTGTCCTCTATCGTGAGGAAAATGAGCGTGATGTCGTAGAACGTTGTTTCTGGGATACCGATGTGAGCGGCTTGGATCCGGAGCAAAGCGCCGGCGGAACGGCCTGCTCGACCCTTCAGATGAAACAGTCTGCGACGTTTTTGGAATGGGACTTTACGGAGGTCTGGAAGATCGAAGAGGGCATCGGCTATCCGTCATTGCGCAGCTTTGATACCTTTGTCATCGGGTTGGATGCCTCCGGAGCCGGGGATATGCCCATGTTGCGTCTGATCGCCGGACGCCCGTTCGGCAATCTGCCGTCTCCCTCGCGTTCGGGTTATGCTTTCGGCGGTTGGTGGACGGGGCCGGGCGGGACAGGCGAGCAAGTCTTGCCGACCGACATCGTGCCTGGCGCTGACGGTCTTTGGACGCTGTACGCAAAGTGGACGGCGATTCTCCCTCCGCCGCCGCCTGCCGGAGGCGTGGCGACCGGAGGCGGCACCGGCTACCTGTGCGATCCCGCGGGCGACGCGGAGCTGGCGACGGCCGGCGCGTATGACGGCTACCTCTACGCCGCGGAGGCGTTCGGCGGCGGACAGGCCTCGGCGGTTCGCGGCACGCTGTCGCTGAAGGTGACCGGCCTGGCAGGCAAGCTGACCGCCAAGGCGGTGCTGCAGGGCGGCAGCGTGAGCTTCAAAGGCACGGCGTGGAGCGCGCCGGGAACCGACGGCACGCAGCATACGGAACTCACCGCCTCCGGCGGCGAGCGGCTCGACCTCTTTGTCCGCCAGAACCGGATCTGGGGAACGCTCTCGGGCGGCAAGGCCGGCGCGGCGGGGCTCACGCTGGACGGCGCGCGCAACCGCTTCGCGGAGTCGGGCGACACCGCGGCGGCGGCGCTGCTGGATGCCTTCAAGGGCTACTACACCGTGGCGCTGCCGGCCGCAGAGGGCGGCACGCTCTCGGCCTCGGACGCGGTGGACGCCGCGCCGCAGGGCGCGGGCTACCTGACGCTGACGGTCGGCGCCAAGGGCTCGGCCAAAGTCGCGGGCGTGCTGGCGGACGGCACCAAGGTGACGCAGGCCGGCCGGCTGCTCCTCTTCGACGGCTGCGGGCCGGCGGCGTGCGTGCCGTTCTTCGCGCCGCTCTATGCCAAGAAGGGGTGGGCCGGCGGCCTGCTGTGGATCGACCCTGAGACGCGCACGGTGGAGACCGACCGCGACATCGGCTGGTTCATCCGCTGGGAGAACCCCGGCCGCGGCGGCCCGGACGGCTTCAGCCTGCTGCTGGACGCCTGCGGCGGCTTCTACGGCACGGGGGCGTCGCTGGCCTCGGCCTACCTGTTCGGCGCGGAGACAGAAGGCACGGTGTACTTTGACGCCCTGGGCGAGCCGCGGGACTGGTCGGTGTTGCCGGAGACTGTGCCGGTGACGGCGGCGGGCGCCAGCCTGTCGGTCGCGAAGGGCGCCAAGCCTAAGAAGGTCAGCGAGGAGGGCGATGTCTCGTACGAGTACGATGAGGTGAACCCGGCGAACGTGACGCTCACGTTCGCGTCGCGGACCGGACTCTTCAAAGGCAAGTTCAACCTCTACTGCGACTACGAAGACGCCACCGGGAAGGTGGTCCACAAGGCGGTGAGTGTGCCCTACGCGGGCGTGCTGGCGCCGGTGCGGGGCGGAGCGTTCGACGGTCTGCCCGCCGGCCTGGGCCACTGCCTGATCCCGGACAGCGATCCGGCGGTCAAGGCGTACCGGCTCAAGCGCTCGCGTCCGGTCTGGCTGGAGGAGCAGTGAATAACGAATGGTGAGTGGTGAACCGGCAGGGGCGTAGGCGGGAGGGACGAGCGTCTGCTCGTCCGGGCGGCAGGGGCGCAGGCCCCGGGAGGGTGCGCCGCCGCTGGTTCAGTGCGCGGGGGATTTTTAACGCAAAGACGCAGAGGCGGGCAGGATTGCGCAAGGCAGAATCGCGTCGGGGCAGACGGATGTGAGCCGGTCAGAAGTGTGCCCCGAGGGCGGCCGGGGCACTCACGGCGTGTGTTCGCACCTCTTCCGCCGACAGCGACCGGCTGTATAGCTTCACTTCGTCGAGCAGACCTGTGAAATGCGCCGCGTGGCCGGCGTCATAGTTGCCCAAGCACAGCGGCTGGCCGTTCGGCTGCAGCGGATCCGGCCGCGTCAGCGTGCCTTGTTCCTCGCCATCCATATAGAGGCGCATCGTCTGACCGTCGAACGTCCCCGCCAGATACACCCAGCGACCGACCGGCAGCGGCTCCTTTCCAGTCAGGTGGTGGCTGAACGACGTCACCGGAACGCCGAAGCAGGGGCGTCCGTCCTGCAGTCCGAGGCGGAAGCCCGACGACGTGCTGCCGCCGAAAATGCGGTTGATGAACCAGACGTGCTTTTGCTCCGCGAGATCCGTCTTCACCCAACACGCGACCGAAAAGGCGTTTGAAGGCGAAAGGGCCGTGGCGGGCGCGATCATCGCGCTGCCGCCTTTGCAGACGAGCGCGCGGCCGTCGATGCCCGGCGCGCGGTCGGCGTTCTCCAGATTGCCGCCCAACCCATTGCCTGAATAATCGAGCGTCACGCGGTCATCCTCGGGTTCGTCAAACGCCCACCAGCCGATCAGCCCCGGCTCGTCCGCGCCGGGTTTCGTGACCCGACGCGTCAGGCGCGCGTTCAGCACGGCCTGTTCCGCCGCGTGACGCCGGTAGGCCTTGTCGTACGGGCCCAGCCCGATGTCTTCCGGCAGCAGGTCTTCGTGCGTCCCCGCGTCCGGCGCGAAGACGTTGCGCACTGCGTCGAGATAGCCGAACCCGTACTCGCGGTAGGGCGCAAGATAGTGGCCCTCGCCCCATTCATTCCAGTTGTCGAGCAGCAGCATGCGGCTTCCGAGCTGATCGGACGGCAGCGTGGCGATGAAGGCCTTGGCCTCGCGCAGTAGCTCTTCGAAGTCGGTCGGCGGGATCTTCCAGATGCTGCCTTCGTCGCGCCAGCCGCTCCATGCCTGCGACACGGTCACCACCTGCGGCAGGATGCCCAGTTCCTGCGTCTTGCGGATGGACGCCATCTGGGCCTGGATCGCCTGCTGCGGTGCCGGGCTGCCAGGGATGCCCCAGCAGTAGGCGAAGGTGTAGTCGAGCCCCAAGTCTTTCATCCGCGTGAGATGTTTCGGGTCCAGCCCGCGGTATTCGCCGAGCAGGATCAAGCCGTCAAAACCCACATCGCGGCACGCCTGCCGCATCTTGCCGAAGGCGGCGCGGACGTTCTCCACGCTGCCCAGATCCTTGACCAAGAATTCCGGGCGATAGATGAAGAGCAGCGGCCGGTTGCCGATCTTGAGATAGCCGGGGTGCTTGAAATAGTTCTCGATCCAGTACGGCATCAGGTTTTCGAAAAGATCGCGCTCGTCGGCCACGCCGGCGATGCCTTTCGACTGGTTCTCCCACATGATGGTGAACTTCATCCTGTCGGCGAAGCGCGACTTGAAAAGCGCATCGTGGATCGCTGAGCCGAAGCGCATCTTGACCGCTCCGCCTTGACTGGCGCGGTACCAGCAGTAGATGAAAAAGGAGATGCCGTGTTCGACCGCCCACTTCGTCTCCCAGTCCGAGACTTCGGGGTTCTCCTGCGCATAGAAACCCAGCGCGGGCGTGCGTTCGGGGTGCTTCAGCACATTGGCCCAGAGGTTGATTTTGTCTGCCTCCCAGAGCGGACAGTGGTGCGCGCCGACCAGCACCTCGGTCTTGACCGGCACCGGGTCGGGAATGTAGTCGAGCCGACGTCTCGCCATCGGGGGCAGAAAACGCACCCGGATATCGGAGTTCGCCCAAGCTCGCCCGCCGTCCTCCAACGAGACCGACAGCACGCTGTCGCAAGCGGCCGCCGCAGTCACAGTCCATGCCACATTCGTTTGAGCGCCCGGCGCCAGCTCGAGCATGCCGGATGTCTGCGGGCCGGTGACCGTCACGCCCTCAGTCATGCCGAGCCTCAGCGTGCCGCCTGCCGTCGCTGCACCCGCGTTGCGGATGACCGCGTGCACCGTCTCGGGCCGGCCCGCGCGGCACACGTTGGCCGTCGGCTCGAAACGTACAATCCGCAGCGCGGCGTCGCCCGCAGCGACCCCTTCAATCGCAAACAGAAGTCCCCCAAGAAAACACCTTACACGTGGCATCCAAGTCATGTTTCCCCCTTGTCTCATTTGAAGACCTCCAAAATAACATGGATTGTCATTCTGGGAAAGCTGTCATGACCCCGGCTGCCAGCCGATTACCGGCTGCGCGATTACCGACTGTGCCTATTTTGCTCTTGCAGGGGGGCAAACGTTCCAGTAAAAATTTGGGTATGCAAAAGCTTTTTGGGACAGATGGTATTCGTGGACAGGCAAACCGCTTCCCTGTCAATGCGGAATTGGCCTTGAAGCTGGGCAAGGCGCTGGGCAAACAGCTTCGCGCTCAGGGCTACGGCAGTGCGCGCGCGGTGATCGGCAAGGACACGCGCCTCTCGGGCTACATGCTGGAAACCGCCATCACCAGCGGCCTCGTCTCGGCCGGCTGCGACGTGTTTCTGGTCGGGCCGGTTCCCACGCCCGCAGTCGCGCACCTGACGCGTTCGCTGGCGGCGGATGTCGGCATCATGCTGACCGCTTCCCATAATCCGTACGACGACAACGGCATCAAGATCTTCAGCCCGCTCGGCTATAAGCTTGAGGATGAAGCTGAAGAGGCCCTGACCCGGCTGATCCTCGAGACCGATCTCAACACCGACGACATCCGCAGCGACCAGCTCGGCAAGGCGTACCGCCTGGACGACGCGCGCGGCCGGTACATCGAATTCGCCAAGAGCACGATCGATAATGCCAAGTTGAGCGGTTATAAGGTAGTCATGGACTGCGCCAACGGCGCGGCCTATGACATCGGCCCCTGGATCTTCCGCGAGCTGGGCGCCGCCATCACCAAGACCGGCGTTGCGCCGGACGGGCTGAATATCAACACCGAATGCGGCGCGATGCATCCGGAGCGGATGGCTCAGCTTGTGAAGGAACAGGGAGCGGACATCGGCATCGCGCTCGACGGTGATGCCGACCGCGTGATCTTTGCGGACGCCAACGGGAGTATTGTGGACGGCGACCGCGTGCTGGCGGCTTGCGCCATCGCCTTCAAGAAGCGCGGCCTGCTGGCCCGCGACACGCTGGTCGTCACCAGCATGAGCAACCTCGGCCTGCACGATGCCATGCGCCGGCACGGTATCGCGGTGGAGGTCACCGATGTCGGCGACCGCTATGTGATCGACGCCATGCGCAAGGGCGGCTACGCGCTGGGCGGTGAAAAATCCGGCCACCTGATCTTTCACAACCATGCCACGACCGGCGACGGCATTATCAGCGCGCTGCAGGTCCTGCGCGTGATGAAACAGGAAGGCAAAACCCTGGCCGAGCTGGCCGATTGCATGACCGAATACCCGCAGCGGCTGGTCAGCCTGAAGGTCAAAGAGAAGCGCCCCGTCCATGAGGTGCCCGTGCTGGCTGCGGCCATCCAGGCCTGCGAGGCCGATCTGAAGGAGGCCGGACGTGTGATCGTGCGCTACTCCGGGACCGAGCCCAAGATCCGCCTGCTGGTCGAGGCCAGCGAATCGGCGCTGGTCGAGCGCTGGCTCGAGCGCCTCACGCAGGCCGTGGCCGAAGGGCTGGGCGTGTGAGCAGAGAGGGGAATGAACGCCCAACGCTCAACTCTCAACGCTCAACGCTCAAGTGGGGAAGGGGAATGAACGCTCAACTCTCAACGTTCAACTCTCAACGTTCAAGCGAGGAGAACTGCGAATGAATTCCAAGTTTATTAGGTTTTTACTTGAGAGTTGAAAGTTGAGCGTTGAGAGTTGAAAGTTAAATCATCCCATGAAGTCCGTCTGCCACGCCAAGGAAACACGCCATGAGCCGTATCACGCCGAGAAACTTCCTGACAGACAATAGGTTATGCGAAAACTTCCGATCCGGCATGTCACGTCCGTGGACACGGGCTTCAAATATGGCAAATGGATTACTAAAAAAACTTGCTTTGGCAGGAATAGTTGGAGCAAGTGCTATGTTCGGTGCTAGAGAAGCAAAAGCTACACCGATTGAATGGGGGTTCTTTATCTGATATTTTTTATGATGCACGTGTTTATCCTGATGGAAATGCTGCAGATTACTCTGCGAATTCTATAACTTTTAGAGATCAAAATGGAAATATTATAGCAAACAATCCTAAATTTAGTTTAATTTATTTTGTTAACTATGCAGGAGGTTCTTCTGCAATAGCTGGTGGGCTAAATGGTTCTGGAAATTCTGCTTTCGGATGGTTTAATCAAGATGGGCAGTATGATACTGGTTTGACAACTGGGCAAACTGCAAATTATCCTAATGCTGACAACGGTTATTGGAGGATGTTTGTTGACTTAAACGGAGATGGGAATTATGGAACTTATGATTCTTCTAATGGGCTTTTCATCGGTGATCCACATGAGAGAATTACAGGTACCTCTGTTGCTAATTTTCAAGGATTCCAAACTGGCGTAGGAACACTTTCGGCAGGTGATATTTCTGGATGGTATACTGTACCGGAACCTTCTACGGGTGTCTTAACAGCCATTGGCTTAAGCGCACTCGCTTTGCCCAACGGCACGAATGTCATTCACTTTCGGATCGCGGTGACGAACCTCGCCTCTTTCCGTCTGGAGTGCCGCGACAGCCTGACGAACGCGGCGTGGACCAGCCTCGGGACTTTTTCCGCCACCGGCGCGGTCACGGAGGTTTCGGACACCAATACCGCGCCCGCGCGCTTTTACCGGGCGGTGAGCCCGTGATTCGAGTAATGGGACATGAACGTCGAACGCAGAACGCAGAACTTCGAACTCAGAACTGGAGATCGGGAGAAAACTTCAACTTCGAACTCAGAACAGGGAACAACTTCGGTGTTGGGCGTTGGGCGTTCGACGTTCGGAGTTTGAATTGAATAAGTTGAGCGCTGAAAGTTGAACAAATGATGACATCTAACCTTCTGAAGCTTCAGTCCCGCGGCGTGACTTTCCTCGCGCCCGAAAGCACTCACGTCGCGCCCGACGTCAATCCCGACCGCATCGCGCCGGGCACGGTCATCCATCCCGGCTGCCGCCTGAGCGGCGCGGAACTTTCCATGGGCCCTGGCTGCGTCATCGGCGCGGAGGCCCCCGCCACGGTGTGCGACTGCCAGCTCGGCGCCGGCGTGCATCTGGCCGGCGGCTTCTTTGAGCGCTCGACCTTTCTGGACGGCTTCAAGGCGGGCAGCGGCGCGCACGTGCGTCCCGGATGCCTGTTCGAGGAAGGCTCATCGATCGCGCACAGCGTGGGCGTCAAGCAGACGGTCTTTCTGCCTTGGGTCACCGCCGGCAGCCTGATCAACTTCTGCGATGTGCTGATGGCTGGCGGCACGAGCCGCAAGGATCATTCCGAAATCGGCTCTTCCTACATCCATTTCAACTTCACGCCGCATCAGGACAAAGCCACGGCCTCGCTGGTCGGCGACGTGCCGCACGGCGTTCTGCTCAATCAGCCGGCGATCTTTCTTGGCGGACAGGGCGGACTGGTCGGGCCGTGCGTGATCGCCTACGGCACGGTGATCCCGGCCGGTCAGATCTGGCGCGGCGACATCACGGTGCCGGGTCATCTGGTCGCCAAGCCGGCTTTCCGTGCGCCGATCGATATGCCGTATGACGCGCGCCTCTATCCTTCGGTCAAGCGCGTGCTGCGCAACAACCTGCGCTACATCGGCAACGTCGCCGCGCTGGACATGTGGTATCGCGTGGTGCGCGCGCGGTTCATGCCGACGGATGATCCATACACCGCGGCTTGCCTTGCCGGCGCGCGTCAACGTCTGGCCGAGATTCTTGACGAACGCATGGCGCGTCTAGACGAGCTCGCGCGCAAGGTCGAGCGTTCGCTCGCGTGCGCGCCGGATGCGGCGGCGGCCGGCGAGCATCGCGCGTTCGTCGAGGGCTGGCCCGCGCTGAAAGCCGCCTTGGCCGCCTGGCTCGACGCGCGCGAATGCGCTGCCGTGCCTGAAACGGTCCAGGCCGCCATCGCGGCGTGGCCGTCCGCCAACTATCTGGACGCGGTGCAGAGCCTGCCGGCCGACGCCGCGCAGACGTTGGCCGACTGGCTCGAGCAGACGGTCAGCGCAGCATCAGAACCGTACCGCCGATGCTGGTGAGCAGCAAGTCGTCGCCCTGCTGGAGCAGCTTGAACTTCTCCGGGAAGCCGCTGAGCGCGGGCTTGCCGGTGATGGCGCCGGTCGCAATGACGTAGCTGGTGCCGGTGATCTCGGCATCGGTGGCGGGCACGACGGTCAGCGCGCTGAGGTCGCCGCCGGTCAGCAGGCGGTCGCTGGCCGCGCCGAGGACCGTCAGGCGGTATTCGGTGCCCGCGCCGAAGGTGACGCCGCTCAGCGCCAGCTCTCCGACCGCGTCGTCGCCGGCCGGGCTGATGATGAAGCCCGCGCCGAGCGCGCCGTTGGCCAGCGTGCCGTTGCCGGTGACGGTGATGCCGGAGCGCGCGCCGCCCAGATCCAGCGTGGCGCCGGCGGCGACATCGAACACCGCGCCGTCGAAGAGGCCGTCCGCGCCGCCCGGCCGCGTCCATTTGTTGGCGAGGTAATCCTCGATGTCGGCGCGCTCCTGTTCGCTGAGCAGCCGGTCGAAGAGCAGCACCTCGCCGACTTGGCCGCGGAAGGTGGTGCGGTGTGTGTTCGGCCGGTAGCCGAGGCAGAGCGGCGTGTCGCTCGTGGCCCAGTTGCCGCCCAGCGTCTTGCTGACCCTGGAGGGAACGCCGCCCGAACGCCAGCCGGTGATGATGTTGGTCGCCGTGGCGTCCATCATGTAGACGCTGGCTGCGGCCGCCGGCAGAACCGGACTGATGGAAAGATCGTCGCCGTTGTTGCCGAAGCAATTTCCAAACGCCCGGTCGGTCAGCTCGTACATCGTGCGGTTCGTATTCTGGTTGCCGAAGGCGACGACCGCCTGCTGGTCGTCCGCCCCGGGGTCGCGCGAGAGCACGGCGACCAGCGTACGTGGCATCGTGCCGCTGATACCGGTGTTGGCGGCGGAGCGGAGACCGGTGGTATCGCTGTCGATCTTCAGCATCGGCCGGCCAGCCGCTGAGTAGGAGGAGGCATCTGTCAGGAGCAGCGGCCCTTGGTAACCGGACTGGAGGCCGGCGTCCATGGCTGCGCCGCGCGTGCCCTTGTTGACGATGGCGGTGACGCGGCCGGCGGCCTGACGAAGAGCGGTGCGGGTGCGTTGGCACTGGCGCGTTGCGC
>ERZ795058.3625-NODE-3625-length-16009-cov-3.241570_pt1 | contig 16009 bp, 10 predicted proteins | sample MGYA00375142_ERZ795058 | MGnify/ENA primary metagenome ERZ795058 (study PRJEB30187, sample SAMN05720210) | activated sludge metagenome | isolation source: anaerobic digester from wastewater treatment plant | place: Japan | collected 2015-04-20 ... | reverse complement strand
TACCTTTAGCTTTCTTTTGTATTATTATTAATGTTTTAATTATACCATTTTATGTGTTATTAAGCAAGTAAAAGGTGAGTTTTCACACGGTCTGACGTTATACCCTTACACTTATTCCCACATCTGTTATGGTTTATTATTCAGATGTTCCTGATAAGTTTTGCTAAAAATATGTTTTCCTTCTTTGCCCAATACAAAATAGAAGTAATCTTCCTGTGCCGGAAAGGCTGCTGCCAGAATAGAATCCAGTCCGGGATTACAAATGGGTTCCGGTGGCAGACCGGAATGGAGATAGGTATTAAACGGTGATTCAATGGCAAGGTCCTGTTCGGTTAACTTTTGCTGTGGATGGTCAAGTAAATATTGCACCGTTGCGCAGGACTGCAAAGGCATGCCTACCGCTAATCTATTATAAAAAACTGAAGCAATTTTGGGTTTATCATCTTTCCCCTGTGCTTCTTTTTCAATAATGGAAGCTAAAATAATTATCTGCTGAAAATTCAAATTAGCCGGAAACTCCTGCTCGGGGTTGATTAGATGATAGATATTTTCGGCAAAGTTTTTTTGCATTGCTTTTAGCACATTTTCTGCCCCAAAGTTTTTGGGGAATTCATAAGTATCAGGGAATAGATAGCCTTCCTGATATTGGTTATTTTCTTTAATTAAACTTAAAAAAACTTCCGAGTTAACTATTTCTCTGTCTGATAGCAGTCGGGCAATCTGTTTAGCCTGAAAACCTTCCGGTATGGTTATCCGGTATTGAAGCACCTTCCCTTGCACCAGCTGGTCAATAACCTGATAAAGATTCTGGGCTGAACTTAGCCGGTATTCCCCTGTTTGCAATCTTCCGTCTACTTTTAATAGTTTTGTAAGTGGCTGGAACAGGTAGCTATGTGAGCGTATGATGCCTTCTCCTTCCAATAACTGTCTTATCTGAACACTGTTATAACCATACGGTATTTCAATTACTTTACCAATGGGCTCCTCAACGGCTAATGGTATAAAGATCCAGGCAGCAGCATAAATTAGAAATAAAAAACTGGTGAAGAACAGAAAGAGAAAAGTATTAATAAAAAAGTTTATAATGATTTTCATTCCATTGTTTACCTTGCAGTACGGTCTAAATAAGATTGTAGAATAATGACTGCAGATAACCGGTCAATTACTTTTTTCCGCTTAGCCCTGCTGGTATCGGCTTCCAGCAGTACCTGCTCAGCCCTTGCTGTGGTTAGTCTTTCATCCTCAAAATCTATAGGCAGGTTACTGAGTTTTTCCAGTTGCTTAGCGATTTTTTCTACTTTTTGAGCCTGTGGACCAAAAGTTCCATTCATATTCTTTGGCAAACCAAAGACCAGCTTATCCACATTTTTTTCTTCAATAATTTTCATGATTCCGGGATAGATTTCCTGCTCTTCTTTTATCTGTATAGTTTCCAGACCTTGAGCTGTAATACCTAAGGAATCACTTAACGCAAGTCCAATTCTTTTTTCTCCCAGGTCTATCCCCAGTATTTTCATAGCCAGTACTCCTTTTCTCCTATTTATAATTCATTAGAATATCGCTAATTTTTAACCATTATAATACATAATACCGGTAAAACAAATTAAAACAAGGGATAGTGTCTATGCGACTGAAAAATATTATAAAATATTCGGGTGCAGTGAGAAATATAAGGTAGGTAATTCTATGACAATTTGACTTTAAAGGTGAATAAATTGCTCTATATTCTTAAATAAATCTTTTAATCTGGACTGACTGCCGGTTCCACCTGCCTGGGCATATTGACGTTTACCCCCGCCCTTGCCATTAATAGCCTGCGCCAGCGGGGTTATGATATTACCTGCGTCATAACCTTTCTGAACTAAATCATCAGTCAGCATAACTATTAAAATAATTTTGTTTTCTTTTAATGGTGCCGCCAGGACAATAATTCCAGATTTTATTTGAGCTTTAATCAGATCACCTGTGTCCCTTAATTCGTTTTTATCTTCAGTACCCAGTATGGCTGAAAAAACAGCGACCCCTTGCACTACTTTTTGGTCGGCAATAATTTTTTCTTTCTGGTAGGTAAACATATCTTTCCTGAGCAAGTGCAATTCACGCTTTAATGATTCATTCTCCGTTCGTAATTGTTGTGCTTTCTGCAACAGCTTATCAGAAGGAACCTCCAATGATTTAACCAATTCCAACAGCAAGGCTTCCTCTTTTTTAATACTTTCCCATGCTTTTTCCCGGGTAGTTGCTTCAATCCGGCGTAATCCACTGCCAATTCCCTGTTCAGAAAGGATTTTAAAAATACCAATCTGAGCGGTCTGCTCCAGATGGGTTCCTCCGCAAAGTTCTTTACTGAAACCGCCTATATCGATGATACGAACTTCCTCCCCGTATTTTTCGCCAAACAGAGCAATGGCGCCTTTTTGGCTGGCACTGGTAAAATCGGTAACTTCTGAGATAACCGGAAAATTTTCGCTGATTTTTGAGTTTATTAGTTTTTCAATCTGGTCTAACTCTTCTTGAGTAAGAGGCGCATAGTGTGTAAAATCAAATCTGAGCCGGTCAGCGGTAACCGAAGAACCAGCCTGTTTAATATGATTGCCCAATATTTCGCGCAAGGCATAGTGCAAAAGGTGAGTAGCGGTATGATTAGCTGCAATGGCAATTCTTTCTGCATTATCAACCTGAGCCATAACTGTTTGGTTTTTGTGGAAAGAGCCCTTCTCTATCTTAACATAGTGGGATACAAGCCCTTCCAGAGGCATCTGGGTATCATAAACTCGAGCCAGAGCGGTGGGAGCAATAAGACTAACGATAGTCCCGGTATCTCCTTTTTGACCCCCCTTTTCAGCATAGAAAGGTGTTTCTTCCAATATTATGATGCCCTCCTGGTTAGCATTGAGGACTTCTACCGATTTGTAGTTTTGAATGAGAGCAATTATTTTAGTATGGCTGCTAATCCGGGCATAACCACAAAATTTAGTAGCTCCGCCGGCTGACTGGATTTCACTATAAATCTTTTCCTGCTTTTCAGATAATTCCTGACCGGTTTTACCTGTTTTCCAGAATTTTCGGGAACGTTCTTTTTGCTGCTGCATGTATTTTTCATAATCCTGTTCTTCAACTTTCAATCCTGATTCTGATAGAATCTCTTTGGTAATCTCCAGCGGGAAACCATAGGTATCATAAAGAGTAAAGGCATCTTTGCCGCTTAAGACCTGCCGGTTGCCGCTCTTTAGTTTTTGCACATATTCCTCCAGAATGGCAAGTCCCAAGTGGAGTGTCTCCTGAAAACGTTTTTCTTCGGTTAAGATAATCTCGCAGATGGTCTTTTCTTTTTCTTTCAATTCCGGGTAGGCAGTTTGCATAATGTTAATAACCTGAGGGGCGGCGTCATAGAGAAAGGGCTGGTTGAAATTGAGCAGTTTGCCATAACGATAAGCCCTTCTCAATAACATTCTTAATACATATCCTCTGCCATCATTAGAGGGCAGTATCTGATCTGAAATCATAAAAACCATAGCCCGGAGATGGTCGGCTATAACCTTAAAAGCTGTATCGATTTTTTTATTTTTCCCATAGCCAATTCCTGCTTTTTGACTGGTATATTGAATGATGGGAGAGAATAAATCTGTTTCAAAATCGGAAGGGGCATTTTGCAATACCGAGGCAATTCTTTCCAAACCCAAACCAGTATCGATATTTTTGGAGGGTAATGGGGACAAGGAGCCATCTTTATTGCGATTATACTGCATAAATACCAGATTCCATAATTCTAAATAACGGTCATCAACACCAACTCCGCCATCGAAAGTAGAAGCCTTTTCAGGGCCTAAATCGATATATATTTCGGAACAGGGTCCACAGGGACCTTCCGGGCCAACCTTCCAGAAGTTATCCTCCTCACCTAATTTTACAATGCGTTCTTCCGGTAATCCGATTAGTTTATGCCACAGATCAAATGCTTCATCATCATCCTGGTAGACAGAGGTATATAATTTTTCCTTTGGAAAACCGATAACTTCTGTAAAAAATTCCCAAGCCCATTCGATTGCTTCCCTTTTAAAGTAGTCCCCAAAGGAGAAATTCCCTAACATTTCAAAGAAGGTATGGTGCCGGGCAGTTTTACCCACATTTTCAATATCATTCGTTCTCAGGCATTTCTGCGAGCTGGTGGCTCTTTTTAATTGTGATTTAACCTGACCCAAAAAGATTGGTTTAAAAGGGACCATTCCGGCAATAGTAAAGAGGATGGAAGGATCCTGGGGAATGAGCGAGGCACTGGGTATTATTTTATGTCCTTTAGAATGAAAAAATTGTAAAAAAGTTTCTCTGATTTGATGACTGCTGAGCTTATTCATCACTAAAACTCCTTATTATAAAAAAACAGCCAAACTTAATTGCAGCGGGCTGGTTTTAACTTATAAATACTCTAAAATAAATTTAAAAAAAACAAAGCTAAGATAATCTTGCTGTTTTTAGCAAATAATTATGGATATTTAAAACATTATTATTATACTGCTACCCGGAATACCTCGTCAATGGTGGTTATCCCCTCCAAAGCTTTAGCTATGCCACTATCCAGCATAGTGTTCATCCCATTACGTATGGCAACATTTTTTATCTCACTGCTGGAGGTTTTTTTCAAAATAAGGGCACGAAGTTCATCAGTAATAAGTACACTTTCAAAGATAGCAATTCTGCCATAATAACCAGTATTTTTACATTTTTCACAACCTTTGCCGCGAAACAGTTTTAGTTTATCTTTTTCCGGTAGCCGAATATTTATATTTAATTTGTCAAAAATTCCATCTTCAGGAAAATATCCTTCAATACAGTGGGGACAGATTCTGCGGACTAATCTTTGAGCCATCACTGCAATGACTGAGGAGGAAATAAGAAATGGTTCCACCCCCATATCAATCATACGGGTTAGAGAGCTTACTGCGTCATTGGTGTGCAGTGTACTGAAGACCAGATGTCCGGTGAGAGCTGACTGCACAGCAATACTGGCAGTCTCCGAATCCCTCATCTCTCCAATCATGATAATATCAGGGTCCTGACGTAAGATGGAACGAAGGGCATTGGCAAAGGTAAGATTTATTTTAGGCCGGACATTTATTTGATTAATGCGGTCCAGTTTATATTCCACCGGGTCTTCTACGGTAATAACATTTCTAATAGTAGAATCAATTTCACTTAAGGCTGCATAAAGTGTGGTACTTTTCCCACTTCCTGTTGGCCCGGTGATGAGAATAATCCCATAGGGCATATTGATAACCTGACGGAATTCATTAAGCTGAGTATCGGTAAATCCGATACTGCTTAAAGCAATTACGCCCTGACTCTTATCCAGAATTCTCATTACGATTTTTTCATCATAAACAGTAGGAATGGATGATATTCTTAAATCTACTTCACGGGCACCGAAGCGAAGCTGAAAACGGCCATCCTGAGGTAATCTTCTTTCTGCAATATCCATATTTGACAATATTTTAACACGAGAAATTACTGCCGGTTTAACTCTTTGAGGCAGCATCTTGATATCATGAAGTATACCATCAATTCGATAGCGAACCAATAAACCCCTTTTATTGGGTTCTAAATGGATATCGCTGGCTCTTTCCTTTATAGCATCAACGATGAGCATATTCACTAACTGAATAATGGGTGCTTCCTGACTGATAGCTTCCAGAGCGGAAAGATTTATCTCATCACTGAAATCACTTACGGTAGCAACATCTACCTTTTCCAGAAGGTCATCAAACTGGTACCCTCCTTCGTAGTAATTGCTCAAGGCATTAACGATTTCACTTTCATTGGCAAATTTGGGATTAATTTCCATTTTGGTATATTCCTGCAGGTAGTCAATAGTGTTGACATCAAGCGGATTTGCCATTGCAACAGTCAGAGTGTTATTTTCTCTATTGAGAGGTATCAGCTTGTTACGCAGGGCAATTTTTTTGGGAATAAGGGCAATAATTTCCGGGTCCAGAATAACATCTTTCAATTCTATATATTCAGTTTCATAGACATGTTGCAAAGCTTTATCAAGCTGTTTTTGAGAAATTGCCCCCTGGTTGACTAAAATTTCTCCAATCTTCTTTTTATTATCAGCCTGTTGCGCTTCCAGGGCTTTTTTTAATTGTTCGGAATTTATAATACCTTCATTGATAAGAATTTCGCCTAATCTTAAGTTATAAAGATAGGGTTTTTTTCTATCCATCTGTATTTTTTCCTTTATTATTTATGATTATTCAGGGAGTCTAAAATACTCCCAAATACATCTTTAAATAAAATTTGCTCGCTGCCTTCCTGTTTATTATAGTCCTTTACCAATCTTTTTTGCACTTCTTTTTCAGCTTTTCGAATACTTAGACTTATCTTCTTTCTCTTATCATCAATTTTAGTAACCAGAGCCTGTACTTTATCCCCTATAGTCAGTAGACTATTGGGATTATCAATTTTTTGATTAGATATTTCGGCAAGAGGCACCAGCCCATCAAGATTATCTTCCAGATTTATAAAAGCGCCGAAATCAGTAATATTGACTACCTTTCCTTCTACGATGGTTCCTGCCGCATACTTCTTTCTAATAACAGTCCAGGGATTTGCGACAAGCTGTTTACGAGATAAAGTTATCTGAGATTTCTCAGGGTCGATTTCGATTATCTTTAATTCCAACTGGTCACCCTTTTTGAGTACCTGGTTGGGATGTTTGATATCTTCCCAGGTAATTTCCGAAAAAGGTAAGAATCCTTCTATTTTTTCATCCAGAGAAACAAAAGCTCCAAAATTCTTTAATCTCTGTACCACCGCATTGACTTTATCATTAACTTTATATTTTTGTTCAATGTTTATCCAGGGATTCGGTAAAGCACGTTTTCGACTTAAAAATACCAGGCGGTCTTTTTCATCGATTTTAATTACCTGTAAAGACATTACTGCATATTTTTTTAATACAACGGAGGGTTTTTCAATATATTTCCAATCGATTTCAGAAAGATGAATAATCCCTGATACCCCGGGTTCTAACTCAACATTTGCTCCATATGAAGTCACCTGAGTTATCTTTCCTTCCACAGTACTTCCCACTGCATACTTTTGGGCAATATTGGTCCAGGGGTCTTCCATAAGCTGTTTTAAACCAAGGGATATCTTTTTCTTTTCTTTATCAATACCCAGAATTCTGACCTTAATTACTTCATTTTCTGATAAAACTTCCTGTGGTGTTCTGGTATAAGCCCAGGACATATCGGAAATATGCAATAAACCATTCAATCCCTCTTCCAATTCTATAAATGCTCCAAAATCTTTAATGCTGATTACTTTGCCTTCAACTTCATCGCCAACACTGTATCTCTTCTCAACCTCTTCCCAGGGATTGGGGTTTAATTGTTTTATACTGAGTGATATTTTCTTTTTTTCTTTATCAAAATCAATTACTTTAACTTTGATTTCATCGCCTTTCTGGATTAAATTGAGGGGATTTTTTATCTCTTTCCAGGTAATCTCTGAAAGATGAAGCAATCCTTCAATAGCGCCTACATCCACAAATGCTCCAAAATCAGTAATATTGACCACCTTACCACTCAGGACCTGCCCTACTTGTAAGTTGGCAAGGGTCTTCTGTCTTAAGGATTCCCTCTCTTTTTCCAGAGCTAAGCGGTGTGACAATACAACATTGTTTTTTTCCTTATCCAATTTCAGAATAAAGAAAGATAATTTCTTACCTATATATTTTTCCAGGTCCTGTTCAGTAATAAATCTCTGCTCTACCTGTGATAGGGGCACAAAAGCATGGATTCCCAGATCGACCATCAGGCCATTGGAAATTTTTTCAATAACTTCTCCCTGAATGGGTTTTCTGGACTTATAGGCATTAATAAGCTGGTCCCATAGCAATATATAGCGTGCTCTTTCCCGGGATAGATGAATCTGCCCGTTTTTTTCATCAACATGAATAATAAAGACATCGATTTCATCATCTATTTCCAGTGTATGGTGTACTCTGTTCTGGTTTTTGCCTAACAGGGAGTCCTCTTCAGCGGGGAGAAATCCTTCCATTTTATAGTTGATATCAACATGATACCCGTCTTCATCAACTTTAATAATCTTTCCCCGAACAATCTCTCCACTTCTGATTTGTTTAAAGTCCTTCAGAGAATCATTTATCATTAAATCAAGCTGTTCCGGACTTTGTGTTTCTCTTTTTTCTTCAGTTTCCGGTGTGTCATTCTGTTTTTCCATGAGCTTGCATTGCCCTCCTTAATTCGTGTGTCAATCTTATCATATATTTATCTATATTGCTATAAATCAATTATTTAAAGTGGTAGCTCCCTGAAACTATCATCTTTTTTATAATTAGATTTGTATATATTAAAAAAGATTTATCCAGTTTTATCTTTTGGTTAAAACTGGTTCTTTAAGCTGGATTACCCTTTCTTCAGTAATTATACAATCAACCGGTATATCCTTTTTTTCTAATGGTATTTCATTTAAAATCTGCATCTCAAAAGCAAGAGCAATCGAAAAAGTTTTAGGTTCTAACTTGTTTAAAAAATCATCATAATAGCCTCCACCCCGACCCAGACGATAGCCCTGGGTAGTAAAAGCAACACCTGGCACAATTATCAGATCTAAAATATGAGGCGGATAGATTCTGAAAAATTCTCTTTTAGGTTGTAATATTCCTAAATAGCTCTCAGTAAGCTCATTTTCCCAATCAATAACCAAAGAAGGGAGCATTGGCTGATTTTTCTTGATGATTAGAGGTACGAAAATCTTCTTGTTATCTTTTTGAGCAGATTTTATAATTTCCTGAGTCTGTACTTCTGATGGAGTGGCGATGTAGAGCATTATATTGACCGATTGCTGGTATACAGCTAATTTTATTAAAGATTCGGTTATTTTATTGCTATTTTTCAAAATAATTTCTGGTGACAGTTTGTTTCTTTCACTCAATAGTTTTTTTCTAAAAGAATGCTTATTTAACTTGTCCATCATAATATAGATAAATAGTATTTGTCAAGAGATATACTTTAAGAGATAGGTAACCGGAAATAAATAAGAACCCTGCCATGACGCTAACCACAAGTTTTGATTCCGACCCTCAAACAGGTGGATATCTACCCGAGTGCCTCATGCTTCCAGTTAATTAACATATCTGTTAATTTTAGGTAACCTCATCGGAAAACCACAGGCTTGCATTGCACACCCGGAGGTCAATTTCCTTTTTGGAAAAGTGTTGGGTCAAAACTTATTCAGTTTAGCGTTCATAGCAGGGCAACTTTACTTTTTTGCTCTGCAGCTATACTATAACACATTTTTTAATAGAATTCAACATCCCTCAATGTCTGCCACTTTACAGATTTAATTTCAGGTGAAGTTCTTTTAGTTGCTCCGGGCTTACTTCTGAGGGAGCGCCTGTTAAGGGGCAGGTTGCTTTCTGGGTTTTAGGAAAGGCAATAACATCTCGAATGGAGGCAGCTCCTGCCAGCAACATCACTATTCTATCCAGCCCAAAGGCAATTCCTCCATGCGGTGGAGCTCCATATTGCAGGGCTTCCAGCAAAAAGCCAAATTTTAGTTTAGCCTCTTCCGCTTTTATCCCTAACAGATTAAAGATCTTTTGCTGCAGTTCGGTCCGGTGAATACGAATACTCCCCCCGCCAATTTCATTACCATTTAACACCAGGTCATACGCTTTAGAGCGAGCCAGATAAGGATTATTGTCCAGCATGGGAATATCCTCATCTACGGGAGAGGTAAAGGGATGGTGTACAGAGGTATATCTTTTTTCGGTCTCGGAATATTCAAATAAGGGGAAATTCGTAACCCATAAAAATTCATACTGTTTTTCCGGGATTATCTTTAAAGTATTTGCTAATTTTATACGCAGCTGCCCCAATGCTGAATTTACCTTTTCTGTATTACTGGCAGTGATAAAAATGAGGTCGCCAGGTATTGCCTGCATCTCTTTCTTTAGCAGAGCCATTTCTTCCGGGGTGATATATTTCCCCAGAGAAGACTGGATCTGGCCTCCTTCTTTAAAACGAACAGGGATTAAACCGTCTAATCCCTGCGATTTGATAAAAATATCCAGGTCATCAATATTTTTTCTGGAAAATTTATCTGGCTGCTCGGTTTTAAGGGCACCTATTTTACCATTGTGAGCTAAAACTTCCTGAAAAGCCTTAAACTGTGTTTTCGCGAAAACATCATTCAGGTTATGGATCTTCATTCCATATCTTAAATCAGGCTTGTCTACCCCATAATGAGACATAACATCATCATAATCGTATCTGGGAAAGGGTTTCTTTATTTTTACAGAAAGAATCTCCTTAAAGAGCATAATCATTAGATCTTCAATGAGACTAAAGAGTTCGTCACGGTCAATAAAGGACATTTCCATATCCAGCTGGGTAAATTCAGGTGCTCTATCTGCTCTTAAATCTTCATCCCTGAAACATCTTACTATCTGAAAATATTTGTCAAAACCGCTAATCATCAGTAATTGTTTAAATAATTGCGGCGATTGGGGCAGAGCATAAAATTTTCCCGGACTTACCCGACTGGGCACAATATAATCTCTGGCACCCTCCGGTGTACTTTTAGTCAAAAACGGTGTTTCTATTTCTAAAAACCCTCTTTTGGTTAAAAAGCTTCTGATTAAAAAACTTACCTTGTGTCGTAGAATTATATTATTTTTCATCTCTGTTCTTCTCAGGTCTAAATAACGGTACTTTAAACGGGTTTCCTCACCTGCTTCAGAGTATTCACTTATACTGAAGGGAAGAATTTTAGATTGGCTGAGAATTTTGAGCTGGTTAACAGGAACCTCTATCTCACCTGTGTTCAGATTAGGATTTATAGCATCTTTGCCTCTGGACCTCACCTCTCCTTGGATGGCAATCACAAATTCATTACGAATTTTGTGTGCGGCAAGGTGTGCCTCCTGTGAAACTTTAGGATCAAAAACTATTTGAGTTTTACCTTCTCTATCTCTTAAATCTATAAAAATAAGTCCGCCATGATCCCGACGGGAATTAACCCAACCCATCAATGTTACTTTGTCCTGAATATTTTCTTTGGTCAGCTCGCCACAGCTGTGAGTCCTTTTCCAAATTGTTAATTCATTTTGCTCTTGTTCAGTTTGATTCATTTTGATTTACTCCTTCTCATTAAATATAGTTATGCGTTTTGCGTAGTGTTTCATGCGTTGAAAAAAGTATACAGTGTTTCTGTATACCCGTATGCCGCTAAATACATCATTAAAATTAAGTGAACTCAGGGATAAATTTTATGCAACATTCGGGGAAAGGCGATGGTCTCCCTGATATGGGAAAGATTGCAAATCCAGGCTACCGTCCTCTCTATTCCTAAGCCAAAACCGGAGTGGGGAACTGAGCCGAATCTTCTCAAATCGATATACCATTGGTAATCTTCTTCCGGCAAATTATGTTCCTGTATCCGTTTTTTAATAAGCTCGTAATCATCAATACGCTGTCCCCCTCCAATTATCTCTCCAAACCCTTCTGGAGCAATTAAATCTGCCCCTAAAACTGTCTCGGGTCTTGACGGATCCGGTTTCATATAAAAAGCCTTACATTTGGTGGGAAAATGGTGAATAAAGACCGGCCGGTCATAATTCCTGGAGACAATGGTCTCATCCTCTCCGGTAAGGTCATCTCCCCATTGAGTAGTACTTCCTTCTTTTTGTATTATTTTGATTGCATCATCGTAAGATAGATAAGGAAATGGTGATTGAATTTTTTCTAAATGAGCTATATCTCTTTCTAAGGTTTTCAACTCTAAGGTGCAGTTTTGCAATACCTGTCTGACAATCGCTATAACTAATTCTTCCTGTAATTGATTGTTGTCCTCGAAATCAAAATAAGCTGCTTCCGGCTCAACCATCCAGAATTCCATCAGATGTCTACGGGTTTTAGATTTCTCAGCCCTGAAGGTGGGGCCAAAACAGTAAACTTTTCCAAAAGCCATTGCAGCTGCTTCATTATACAGTTGCCCGCTCTGGGTTAAATATGCTTTATCGTCAAAATAGTCTGTTTCAAAGAGTGTAGTAGTACCCTCACAGGCAGCAGGGGTAAGTATGGGGGCTTCAATGAGGTAAAACCCCTTTTGCTGTAAAAAATGGTGAATTGCTTTTACGATTTCCACTCTAATTCTTAAAATGGCATTCTGTCTCTGAGTTCTTAGCCAGAGATGCCGATAATTCATTAAAAAGGCTACTCCGTGTTTTTTTAATGAGATGGGATAATCTTCCTGGGCATTTTGCACCACCTGAATAGTGTTAACCAGTATTTCATATCCGCTGGGGGCTCTCTGCTCTTTCTTTATCATACCTTCTACCATAATGGAAGATTCATAATTCAGCTCATCCAGCAGATTGAAGTATTGTTCTTCCATTTCACCCTTGATTAAGGTTCCCTGTAAAAAACCGGTTCCATCCCGGATAACCATAAATTTTACTTTACCGCTGGACCGCTGATTATAAAGCCATCCTTTAATACAGACGTTTTCTGATTCATAATTTCCAACCTCTGATATTGAAATCACTTTCATTAATTAACTCCCTCCTTATCTTGAAAAAAAGATTGTAGATTAAGGTTATTTATCTAAATCTGTATTTTTATCTTTACTTAAAACAAGCGACTTAAGGTATGGCAGGATATTTTCCAATGCCACTATTTCCTGAGCGCCAGTAAGCATATTTTTCAGAGACACCTTATTTTCTTTCATCTCATCTGAGCCCAATATAAGGACATAGGGTATCTCTAATTTATTAGCCACTCTCAGCTGGGCTTTTAAGCTCTTACCAAGAAAATCCATCTCAGTAGCAATACCTTCCGCTCTGATCTGGTTGGCAATTTTTAAGGCAGAAATAATTTCATCCTGGCTGGTTACTGCCACAAATATTTTAATTCCTGCCCAGAGAGGTACCTTAATGCCCAGTTTCATTATGGCAGCCAGCACTCTCTCCATGCCAGCGGCAAAACCGACTGCCGGTGTAGGTTTGCCGCCTAATTCTTCTACCAGATAATCGTATCTTCCACCACCACAAATCGCATTTTGAGCTCCCAGTTCTCCTGAAATAATCTCAAAGGCAGTTTTGGTATAATAATCCAGCCCCCTGACCAATAAAGGATTAATCTGATAATTAATGCCCAGATTATCCAGAAAATACTTTAATTGTTCAAAATGAGCAGCACATTCTTCACATAAATAATTAAAGATAGCGGGGCTTTTACTAATGATTAACTGACATTGCTCTTTTTTACAATCCAATATCCTGAGGGGATTAGTTTCATAGCGTATCTGGCAATCAGGACATAATAGATTTTTTTTGTTTTGAAAATAATTTCTTAACGTTTTTATATATTCAGGTCTGCATTTACGGCAGCCCACACTATTTAACAATAAATTTAAATCAGTTAATCCTAATTTTTGATAAATAGATAAGGCAGAAGCAATAATCTCAGCATCAATAACCGGTAAGTGAGAACCTAAAGCCTCTGCACCAAACTGGTTGAACTGTCTGAATCTTCCTGCCTGTGGTTTTTCACAGCGAAACATGCTTCCTATATAGAATAGTTTGCTCAAAGGGTTTTCCCTGCCCAGGCTATGTTCCAGATAAGCCCTGACTACTGAGGCAGTCCCTTCGGGACGCAAAGTAAGACTTCTACCTTTCCTATCCTGAAAAGTGAACATTTCTTTGTTAACAATATCGGTAGCTTCACCTATTCCCCGTACAAATAATTCAGTATATTCAAAGGCAGGTGTCCTGATTTCCCGATAGCCATAATTTTGTAATATTTCTTTTATAATATCCTCCAGATAGTACCAGTAATCTATCTGGGCAGGAAGTATATCACTGGTTCCTTTTGGTACTTTAGCTAACACTATTTTCTCCTTCTTATTAAAGAAAGTATAAAGTATAACGTATATCGTATAAAGTTAAAGACCGTGGGCTGCAATGGCTATAGATCGCTGCGTCGCTTCGCTCCTCGCGATGACAAGACCGTTATGCGTCTTGCGTTATGCGTTGTACGTTGTAAAATACCGTATAACGTATATAGTATATAGTATAACGTTAAAGAAAAGATAAAAACTAAAACAAAGATACAAGAACGTTTTATGTTGTACGTTAAAGAAAAATACAACGCATAAGATTACCAATATAAATCAGTATACCGTGTATAATGGAAAATGAAATTATCTATAGATAATAAAAAACCTGATAATATATAAACAATATTATCAGGGACGAAAATTACTTTTCGCGGTGCCACCCTTTTTGAATGTACTTAAGTCAACATTCCGCTCAAATTTTTAACGAACATGGCGTTTAGATTTATACGGCTGTTATCTGCTACAGAGCTCAAACAATAAAGAAGATGTCCTTCGATAGTAAAAGATAACTATCTACTTTCTTCTTCAAATCTATTAACTTTATTCTTTTTAAAAGTTAAAGTTCAAATAATATTAATAACATTTTACCGAGACGAACTTTTAATGTCAAAGATAATATAAGACCATATCAGAAAATTAGTCTTATTTAAATTAATGTGATACCACAAATTTAGGATCACTGGCTCTATTAACGGCAGTTTCCCTGTCGATAAGGTGCTCATGATAGAGCTTACGAAGAGACTGATCCATTGTCTGCATTCCATATTGCGAAGATCCCTGTATGGTAGCAGGAATCATATGAATACGCTCTTCACGAATTATATTCCTAATAGCTGGTGTAGCGGTCATAACCTCAACAGCCGGCACTCTTCTGGTTTGGTCAATATTGGGTAGTAGTGTTTGGGTAACAACGCCCTGCAATGACTCTGCTAACTGTATACGAATCTGCCTTTGCTGATGAGCGGGAAAAACATCAACGATACGTTCAACTGTTTCAGCTGCGCTGTTGGTATGAAGAGTGGAAAACACCAAATGGCCTGTTTCAGCAGCAGTAACAGCCATAGATATGGTTTCCAGATCCCTCATTTCACCTACCAGAATAACATCCGGGTCTTCTCTTAAGGCACTCCTCAAAGCATTGGCAAATGATTTAGTATGGAAACCAACTTCCCGTTGATCGATGATACAATTTTTATGTTTATGAATGAACTCAATAGGGTCTTCTATGGTAATAATATGAAGCTGGTCTCTTTCGTTAATAATGTCAATGAGACTGGCAATGGTTGTTGATTTTCCACTTCCGGTAGGCCCGGTAATTAAAACCAGTCCCTTTGGTTTTTTGGTAAAGTCAGCCAAACCAAGGGGAAGCCCCAGTTCTTCTAATGGTTTAATTCTTTCCGGAATAAACCTGAAGGCGCCGGCAATACCACGTCTATGCATAAAAACATTTACTCTGAAACGAGCAACATCAACAACTTCCAGTGAAAAGTCAATTTCTTTTAAGTCTTCAAATTTATTGCGCTGCTCATTGCTTAAAATACTATAGAGCATTTCGTAAACTTCGCTCTCAGATAATTCAGGGTATTTTAGCTTGGAAAGCAATCCGTTTACTCGTATAGTTGGCGGAACCCCGGTAGTTAAATGTAAATCAGATGCGTCCATATCCCTGGTAATTTTAAGTAAGTCAGCAATTTTCATTATATTCCTCCGTTTTTATTTTTTAAAAACTAAAAAATAATTTCACCTCTGTTAAATGTTATTTTTTAATTCTTTTCTAAGTCTATCAGCTTTATCGGTTTTTTCCCAGGTAAATTCATCTAATTCCCTGCCAAAATGGCCATAAGCGGCAGTCTTTTTATAAATTGGCCTTCTTAACTGTAAATAGTCAATTATAGCGGCAGGTCTTAAATCAAAATTTTCTTCGATTAACTGGATAATACGGGAATCGGAAATTTTTCCAGTATTAAAGGTGTCTACCATAATGGAAACCGGCACAGGCTTTCCAATAGCATAAGCCAACTGCAGCTCGCACTTGTCCGCAATTTCGGCAGCTACAATGTTTTTAGCGATATATCTAGCCATA
>ERZ795058.3612-NODE-3612-length-16056-cov-8.699769_pt1 | contig 16056 bp, 15 predicted proteins | sample MGYA00375142_ERZ795058 | MGnify/ENA primary metagenome ERZ795058 (study PRJEB30187, sample SAMN05720210) | activated sludge metagenome | isolation source: anaerobic digester from wastewater treatment plant | place: Japan | collected 2015-04-20 ... | reverse complement strand
GGCTAAAGGCATAAGGCATGAGGCCAAAAGAAGAGACCTTCCGGTCAGTTCACCCTTTTGCCTTCTGCCCTTTACCCTTAGCCCCGCAATTCCTATTTCATTTCCGCCAGTCTGGCTTTCGCGATTCTGGCCTGGTTTGAATTAGGATGGTCCCTGATTACCCGCTGCAGCAGCAGTTTCGCGCTGGATTTGTCCCCCAGCTTCTGGAATGAAAGCCCCTGCTTCAGCAGGGCATGCGGCAGCTTGTCGCTTCCGCTGAAGCCTTTTATAAGTTTTTCATACTCGAGAATGGCTTTCTCGAATTTTCCCTCGGCGTAATAGCATTCCCCGATCCAGAACTGCGCGTTATCGGAATACTCCGCTTTAGGAAAGAGTTCGAGGAATCTCTGAAATTCTTTCCTCGAATCTTCGTAACGGCCCTCTTTAAAAGCCTTCTGCGCGGATGAATAAACCGCCTCCCGGCTTGCCTTGCCGTTTTTTACCGGGCCGTTTGCCTTTTCGCTTTGTTTGTCACCCGTCTCCAGGTGCCCCTCGCCTTTTTTATTGACCCCGAGAAAATTTTCCAGGAAATTAATCCTGAAGGCCAGCTCGTTAAGCCTGGCGTCACGCGTTTTCGAGGAGGCAAGCTCTTTTCTTAATTCCTCGACTGCGCCTTTCATGTTCCGGAGGGCATCCCGGATCTCGATCATATCCGCTCCGGTATCCGCCTGGAACTTCCTGAGAGCCTTTACACTCTCCCTTGTTTCCTCGAGGTTCTGCTCGATCTTGGCGAGACTCTCCCTAAGCTCCAAAACTCTGTGGTCCAGACCTCCCTGAACTTTCTTCAGTTCGTCGGTCGTGGCACAGGAAACAAGACACACCAATAGGGCGGAAAGAAAACCAATCCTGATTTTGTTCAAACTCTTACCTCAAACGTTATTTCCCGGTCAGGACGAAATGGGCGTTCCTGTTTTTCGCCCAAGCCTCTTCAGTATGTCCGGGATCTACAGGACGTTCCTCGCCGTAGCTGATTGTGCTGATTCTCTTCTTGGCGATGCCGAGACCCATCAGGTATTTCGCCGCGCTCTGGGCTCTGCGCTCGCCGAGGGCCAAGTTGTATTCCGCAGTGCCTCTTTCATCGGCGTTGCCTTCTACCCTGACGCCGGCCGCCGGGTTAGCATTCAGGTAATTTGCAAGTTTCTTAAGGGTTTCTCTGGCTTCCGGTTTGACATTATACTTATCAAAATCGAAGTAAATGTAATCGAAGCCCGCGATCGCCGCAGCCGCTTCGGCGTCCTTCTTCTCGGCCTCCTTCACCGCCTGTTCCTTGGCTGCCTGCTCCGCTTCTGCTTTTTTCTCAGGGGAGAGCTGCTTCTCTTCCCCCTCTTTCACGGCTGCTTTCTTCGCGCATCCGACCGAAAACGCCAACGAGAAACTCAGTATCAGTGCAAAAAAAATGAAAAGCAGACTTCTCTTTCGCATAAAACCTTCTCCTTTCAACGATTTAGGTCTTCTTCCCGGTAAGCCCGTCACTATAAATAACACATCATCCGAAAAGTTCAATCAAAAATTTAGGTGGGGAGACCAATTAGGATACATATATTTATCCATTCCGGAATGGATAATCCTGAAATTGGAACCATTGGAATTCATTATGCACAGTCTCGATTTGCCGCCGGTTGTCGACACGAAGGCGATATAGCGGCCGTCGGGCGACCAGGAAGGGGAGTCATTCCTGCCGCTCCCGGTAAGCTGCGTCAGTTGCCCTCCTTCCGGATTCATCGTGAGGATCTGGAAATTTCCGCCGCGCATCCCTTCAAAAACAATTTTGTCCCCCTTCGGAGACCAGCGGGGAGATGTATTGTAATTGCCCTCGTAAGTGATCCTTTTCACGTTATATCCGTTCGCATCCATTACGTATATCTGGGGAGAGCCCGAACGGTTCGAAACGAAAGCTACTTTCGTCCCGTCCGGCGACCAGCAGGGAGAAACATCGATGGAGGTGTCGTTAGTGAGCCTGTATTTCTTGCCGTTGAGTTGATTGAAAACATACAGTTCCTCGTTTCCGTCACGGCTTAAAGTGACCAGCAGGGAACGGCCGTCGGAGGACCATGGACCGCACAGATTCAGTCCGCTCTCATTGGAAAGAAGGTGATCCGGACCGCCCCTGGCCTCTATTACGAAAAGGTCCGGATTGCCCCTTTTATACGAGGTGAAAGATATCCGCCGCCCGTCTGGTGACCAGTGGGGGAGGATCGACAGGGCGCGATAATTGGTCAACCGGGTCAGGTCCGTACCGTCGAAGTTTATTGTGAAGATTTCGGAATTTTTGCCTTTTTTTCCTGCAAAGGCAATCCGGGTATCAAAGACTCCTGCTTCCCCGGTCAGCGCCAGCATGATCTCGCTGGCAAACCGCATCACCATGGCGCGTTTGTCCCGGGCGGTTCCGGTATATCTTTTGAAAACCAGCGATTTACCCTGGGTCACATCGAACAGGTGAAAATCGGAAGAAAGTATATTGCCTTCGTTGCGTACTGCCCCCTTGACCAGAGATTCGGCCCCGATAGCGGTCCAGTCGGCGAACCTGATGCCGCCGGTTCCCGTATCCAGAAAAGCCTTTTTGTCTATGACCTGAAAATAACCGGTGAGTTTCAGGAATTTCCCGAGCTGATCAGGAAACCAGATGGAATGCCCCTCCCTGTCCACCGGACAGTAGAAGTCGGTTATGGCGATCGGAAATTTCGGAAGGCTCGGAGAATCTATATCGATATAAACCCGCCCGTACGTATCCTGAAGACAGGGCGTCATGAAAAAAATGAGAATCGAACCGATTGCGATTTTCTTCAACATTACGTAAATCCTTTAACCTGAGGGTTCGAGGGTTCCAGTGTTTCCGTATAAGATCACTTGAAACCTTGGCCCCTCGGTCCCTTGATTCCTTATGAAGTTTTAACGCATTTCCGCGGAATGGAACCGGATTCCCACTTCGATGTTGCTTTCCCGCAACGATTCCGGAAAGTGCGGGAAGGGACCCGCTTTGCGCACGGCTCTCCATGCAGACTGATCGAAATATCGGTTTCCGGAACTTTTTTCGTACTGGAGGGAGGAAATGCTGCCGTCCCTGAGAATGCGAACAGTTATGACTGTTTCCAGGTTCTGTGCCGGTACTACGCCTCTGGGGAGAGCCCATTGCCCCTTTATTCTCGCCCAAATAACGGCATAATAGCGGTTAAGCTCCGGTGTCGCCGCCGGCTGTTTCCCGGCGGACGCGGAAGGCATTACCGGACCGGGCTGGGCGGCTAACTTTTTTCTGACGTCCTCGATAGCCCTTTCGATTTTCCTGGACTCCTCTCTCGGAAGCGGCGAATGCCTGACCGCGGTATCAGGAAGGCGATCCGCCTCCTTTTTCAATACCACCTGCCGGTCTCTCGGGGTTACGGCGGCAATATCCCTGGAGAGACGGGATGTTGATTTCCTTTCCTGAAAATCAGCGGGAACGCTGACAAGATCCACCGTATAGACCGGGCCGAAAGTCCATTTCTTCGCCGGCATGGAGGGCAGGAGAATCGCGAAGGACAGGGAAAAGGCATGAAGAAGGAAAGATACGAGGATCATGCCGGGCCAACGAAGATCACTTTTCATTTCCGCAGCTGACCATAGTATATTTTGAATACGGACCGTACGGCAGTCCGAGCGCAAAGCATCTGCTCATCTGCGCTCCCCTTTCGGGGGCTCTGTGATCATGCCGAGCTTGTCTATTCCGGCCCGCCTCGCCTCCGACATAACCTGGACAACGAAACCGTATGGCACTTCTTTGTCGGCCCGCAAGAAAACTTCCCTCTCGATGCGGTGCTTGAAAATGCTCTCGAGCTTCGATCCGAATTCAGTCAGGGTAGTCCGATAATTGTTGATGTATATCTCTTTTTTGCCATTGACGGTGATCACAAGCTTTTCTTCCCCGACGTCCACGCTCTTGGCCCTTACCGCGGGCAAATTGACGTCTATGCCTGTTTGAAGCATCGGGGCCGTCACCATGAATATTATCAGCAGAACCAGCACGACATCCACAAGAGGAGTCACGTTTATGTCGGAAACCAGTTTGTTTTCCGATTGCCGTTTTCTTCGATTTATCATTTAAGAGAGAAATCCTGGAATATGATTACGGGGCTAAGGGCTAAAGGCTAAAAACATATTAAACTCTTTCCCCTTAAACGGATATGCCTTTCGCCTTTCGCCTAAAGTCTAACGTCTGATGTCTAACGTCTCATTTATTAACATAAAACCGTTCGATGATGTTGAGGAGCTCCGACGAAAAATTATCCGTTTCGAGCATTACCTTTCTTATCCTGTTCTGGAAATAGTTGTAGAAGACAACGGCCGGAATGGCAGCAGCCAGTCCCGCTGCGGTGGCGATAAGCGCTTCGGAAATCCCGGGCGCCACTACGGCCAGCGTCGCAGTCCCCCTGGCCCCTATGCCCCTGAACGCGTCCATTATCCCCCAGACGGTGCCGAAAAGACCGATAAAGGGGCAGGCGCTGCCCGTTGTCGCGAGAAATCCGAGCGCCGTCTCTATCCGGGTCTGCTCCGATCCGGACGCCCTGTTCAACGCGCGCTCTATACTGTCGATCCCCCGGATCTCATAAGAACCTTCCGCACCTCTGGGACCGCCTTTTTTCTTCGCATTTTTTTCCAATTCATCGTAACCCGCGCGGAACACCTCCGCAATAGTCGAATTTCTGAATTTATTTGCTTCCGGAGCTATCTGGGACAGGCTCGTCCCTTTCATGTAAGATTCGATAAACTGTTCGTTTTCACGCTCCGCCTGACGGACAAGCTTGAATTTCATGAGGATCACAGCCCAGGAAACTACCGAAAAAACCAGAAGAAGCAGCAGGACGAATTGCACCATCGGTCCCGCGCCCAGGATCATGCTCACGGCATCGCTCTGGAAATGCGCCCCCGCGTCCGCTGAAGCAGCAAATACTTCTGTCATTAATATGCTCCCTTATTACTTGAATGTACTCATCCTGTGGCAATAGTAGGAAGTAGTAATGTAATTCAGCTTGTATGTCAAACATTAATACAAAATTCGGACCAGATCATAAATAAGTTCAGGGTTCCGAGTTCCGATTCAACCGAACGGCTATGCTTCAGCTGATCTTGTATCAGGATTAACTTCGAATTCTGTGATCTAAAACGGTTAACTTCAGGCAGGAAGGATAAGAATGCAGATAATTTCAAATTGAATCGTAGTCTTCAAAGCACTAACTCTGAACTCTGAACTCGGAACTCTGGACTTCCCTCGATACCGGCAGCTCAATGGTGAACCGCGATCCTTTCCCCGGAGCGCTTTCGACATGAATCTCTCCGCCGTGCCGGCGCACAATTTCGTGGGAGATGTAGAGGCCCAGGCCCGTCCCTTTCCCCACCTCTTTGGTGGTGAAAAACGGTTTGAAGATATCCTTCAGTATTTCTCCCGGTATTCCTTCCCCCTCATCCGTACAGCGGAATTCCACCCTGGAGATTTCGCTCCGCCAGGCCGTTTCCAGAATCACCCGTCCCTTCCCGCCTTCAGGCAAAGACTGCAGCGCGTTCTGGATGATGTTGATACACGCCTGGCCCAGTTCGGAATAGTTGCCGTCCACCGGCGGGAGTCCCGGGCTGAACTTCTTCTCGATCGTTAAGTGAAGATTTGCATACCGGTTCCGGAGAACTCTCAGCGCATCCTCGACCACATCTTCGAGAACGACGGATTCGTGGTAATTGCCTGTCCGGCGCGAAACACTCAGAAGGCTCCGGACGATTTCTTTAGCCCTGCCCAGTTCTCTAAGGGAAAACTCGAGATCTTCCTTTATTTCGCCCCATTCCTCGCCTGCGGAGGAGTTCAGGAACTCGATTCCGGTCTGGACAAGGCTTATCGCGCTGGACAGGGGATTGTTCAATTCATGAGCCGTTCCGGCCACAAGCTGACCGACGGCGGCCAGGCTTTCGGACCTGATCAGGTGCTCCCGGGTTTTTTCTTTTTCCTCGATGGAGAGCGCCAGTTCTTTCAGCGCGCGTTCCAGTTCCGTTGTGCGCGCTTCGATCCTGATTTCAAGCTCCCGATTCAGTTTCTCCAACTCCCGGCGATTTCGCGCGTTTTCCAGGGCGACAGCGGTCTGGCTGGAAACCGTCGCCAGAAGATCCAGATCATCCTGCACGAAGAGGTCCCCCGTCTTTTTGTCCCCCAGGGCGATTACGCCAATGAGCCCGCGGGATGACGAAACGGGAATCAGCAGGGAGAATCCGGTTTCGAAAAAAAAGGAGGCCGCCTCACGCCGGTCCTCTTCCGATACTGCATTGCTCTCGGCGTGTGAGCGTGTGAACGGGATGCGCAACCGGACTGCATGCCTGGCCAGGGGATGCTCGGGGGAGAGGGCGGCGGAAACATCACGGCCGCGCAGGAAGCCGTCTCCCGAGTCAATGAGGATGTCAACGGGATCGGACCGGATTGCACTGCGCAGGGACGAAACCAGGAAAAACCGGATTTCCTCCACGCTCGCCAGCGTCGCTATCTTCCTGCTTATTTCCTCCAGGGTTGCGCGATAATCGTAGCGGCCGCGAAAGAGATACCTGTTCATCAGTCCGAAGGTCCTGCGCTTCAGCGGCTCGAAAATAAGCACAATGGAGGCTGCGAGAGCCAGGGAAAGCGGGACGTCTACGTTTCGGCCCCCTCCGAAGAGCACCGCATGGAGGAGATAAATGATCCCGATATAAATCGCAGTTACAGCGGCGGTCAGGACGAAATACGCTGCGCCCCTGCCGATCACCCTGTTCATATCGAGAAGGTCGTGCTTCAATACCCCGTATGCGAGCAGGAGCGCCGGCAGGAAGCTGAAATGGCCGGGCGGATACAGCGGAATACCGCTTACAGTCAGGTAATTGAGGAAGATCAGGAAAGTGCTCAGGCCCATTCCGCAGAGAATGTACCTGGTCCTGTTTTTCTCGAGGTTGTCGCTGCTCTCCCGCAGGCGCGCTGCGAGGAGTGAAAAGCAGTACACAACGGCGCCGCCGCCTATCCAGGCGAAGGGATGGAACAGGGGACCCGCCCGAGCGACCCTTCCGAAATAAAATGTGTTCAGCCCGCTGATGAACCAGTCTGTCGGAGTGAGGAGAGCAAAAAAGCAGGACGCGGCAAAGGCCGCCGTTTCCAGAGTTCTCCGGCTCCCGATTCCCAGAAACTCGTGCACGAATTTAAGATAGATCGGAATGCTGAAAACAAAGAAAACATAAACAGTCTTCTCGACCAGAAGGGCGGCTATTTCGTCCGCAACCGCCGTTACCAGGACGTGGTCAAGATTTATCAGGGCGCCGCAGATGCAGAAACCGGCAAAGAGAAGCCGGGCGCTCTTTTTTTCGCCCCTGTTCAGCGCCGAGAGGAGCGCGAGAAGAAGGAAAACCGAAAACCCGAGAATGGGAGGGACCAGAAAGATGCTGTGCGAAACTCCGGCGGCCATTTCGTTCACCCAATCTGTTATTCAGACCAGGCGTCAAAATCAGTTCACGGTTCGCAGTTCACAGCTACTCTAAACAGGCCGGCAAGCATGAGTTTCCGGCTTCCCGGTTCATATCTGAAGGCAAGTCTCAAGTCAGCAAAGAAAGATGATGAGATGGTGAGATGGTAATTTGAAAAAGCTGCAGCCGTGGCGGGTATTCGTTTTCAACCGGCTGTTTAAAAATGTCAAGATGCTAGGCGCGCGAGGACGGCAAGCGCAGCATACTATAAGGGTATGTGAGCATTGCCGCCCGGAGCGCAACAACGCAGATTGGCGTTTTTAAACAGCCGGTTAAAAGATAAATACGGCGGCGGCCAGGACCGTAGTATAACCGCTGTTCTTCACGATCGTAGACTGGGTCACATTCCGCGTTCGGACTATCTTCCCGCTGATCTTGAAAATCTCCTTCTTTTCGTCCCAGCTTTCGTCCACGTTGAAATCGATGCCCAGGGTGGACGCGAGCATGGCGGCCGCCAGGTCTTCCGAGTAGTCGCCCGCCTGTTTCTCCGTCTGCCCGAAGGCATGATGTTCACTTATGTATCCGTAAGCCGATCGGTCCGCCGGTATCGCGCAGCCGACCGAGGCGGCGATCAGCCTTTTGGGCTCGTTACTGCAGCATCGGCTCATGACACAGAACGTGATGGCGCCCGGAACGACTTCCTTCAATCCCTGAGATTTGGAAATCATTCTGCATCCCGGGGGGAATATGCTCGATACCTGGACCAGGTTACATTTCTCAATTCCCGCATCCCGCAGCGCCCTTTCAAAGGAATGCAACTCGTCCTTGTGGGTACCCAGGCCCTTCGTGAAGAATATCCTCTTGGGAACAAGATTGTTCAACTTTCCTCCCCTCCACGCTTGAATTCAGCAGCGAGCGCATTCCCCGCAGCCTGCTGCGGGATAAGCGAGCGAGCCATATTTAACTTTCTTCCTTATGAATCGAAGATTCTCCGGAGCTTGCTTCGGAGAGTCTTCAATTATCGGGTCGCAATATAACCCATTATCCTGTACACGAGCTTCGCCGCGAGGAAATCGGGCGCCACCAAGCCCGGAATAGGCGACAACTCGACCACGTCGAAACCGCGGATTCTGCGCCGGCGCGAAACCTCCCGGACGAGCCTCAGCACGTCATGCCAGCTCCATCCGCCGGGCTCCGGCGTCCCCGTAGCCGGCATGAAAGCCGGATCGAAAACATCAAGGTCCAGCGTCAGATACACATCATCAGAGAGGCCCCGGCAGATTTCTTCCGGCCAGCCGCTGTTCTCCCTTATATAATCGGCGGAGAATGAATTTGCTCCACTCTTTTTCAGGAATTCGCCTTCTTCGACGCTCATGCTCCGAATGCCGGCCTGCACCAGCGGGCATTCTTCCAGTATCCTGCGGGCCACCGCGGCGTGGCTGAAAGGCGTACCCTGATAACTGTCCCTTAAGTCCGCATGAGCATCCATCTGTAATACGGAAATCCCGGGGTATTTCCGCTTCATCGCCTTTACCGCCCCGAATGAGATGCTGTGCTCTCCCCCCAGGACGACCGGGATTTTCTCCTGCCCCAGAATCTCCGCAATTTTCTCTCTGACTCTCTCCACCATTTCTCCCGGGCCCCGCGCGTCCGCCTCGAGAGGCTCGAGAGTGTGTATTCCTTCGAGATATGTCTCCCTCTTCAGTTCCTCGTCAAACAGTTCCATGTTGGCGGAAGCATCCAGTATTGCTCCCGGCCCCTTCCTTGATCCCGACTGATATGTTGAAGTCAGATCGTACGGGACCGGCAGGACAAAAAATAAAGCCTTTTCGGGATCGGTAAATTCCGGAAGTAATCCGCCGAAGTTCGTCATGTATTCCTCGCTCTGGAATGAGGGCGTATAACATATTCATTAATGAGTGTCCAAAATTTTTTCAGAACCGCGGGCCTGCGGGAGAAAAGAAGTCCAGGACGATCATGATTCGAAGAACTTCAAGGAAAAACAGCCGTCTGAAAACAGGACATATGAGCGGTACTCCACCCAGTCCCCGAGCGCCGCGAAGATCTTTTCATCCGCGCCGGAGCCGTGACGCCTGAGAAGAGGCTTGTGGCAGTGGCCGAGGATCACGGCATCGAATCCTTCCCTGAATTTCCCGAGTGAAAAAGCGCTCATTTTTTCCGCCAGTTCGTCCCGGGACTGTTCCGACATTCCTTTGCTCGTCTCCGAGCTGATCATGGCAAGCTTCCAGCGGACCTCCGGCGGTATCAGGCTCTGGAAAATATCAAATCCCCGGGTGCGCAGGATCCACCTGAGGAAAAGGTATTTATGATTGCTCCTGTCCACGGTGTCTCCATGGGAAAGGAAAATGCGCTTTCCGTCCAGGATAAGATCAGCCGAATCCGTGAAGACTTCCATGCCCAGCTGCGCCGAGAAATATGGGGCCATGTCGAAATCATGATTGCCCTCGCAGAAATGAATCCCCGTCCCGCCGGCCTGGAGCTCCCGCAGCCTGTTTATGATATCGAAGAACTCCGGATAGATAAGCCCGTTGCCGCAGAACCAGAAATCAAAGAAATCTCCAGCAATGTAGAGATGTTCGATTTCTCCCTGTATCGAATCAAAAAAACGGAGCAGGGCCCGGTAACCCGGATCAGACCGGTTTTTCAGGTGGGCGTCCGAAAGGAAAACGGCATTCATGGGCGGAGCGCTTTTTCGAGAAGCCTCTCCGAGTTCCGGAACAGATTGTTGATCTCCTCCGCGGGAATGCCCGCGCCCGCGGCAATCCTCTCCGCCGTTCGGCGGTCGACAAGATCGGACGGAGAATGGCTGTCCGTGTTCAGGACGAGTCCTGCTCCTGTGCCAAGCGCCAGAGATGCGACGTGTCCGTTGGTCAGGGAGTGCCCTTTGCGTCCGGAGATCTCGAGAAAAACCGAGTTCTTCGCCGCCAGCGCCGCCTCCTCCCGGGTAATGAGGCCCGGATGCGCGAGGATATCGACGCGGGACTCGATAGCGGAAATATTTGTTCCGGGAGCTACCGGTTCTGAAATTGTCTCGCCGTGCATAACGACAATGCGCGCCCCCAGAGAGCGCGCTTCGCGCACGAGCTCCGGAATGAGCGAGGGCGGCGTATGCGTCAGCTCGATCCCGGGGACGACTTTGATCGGCCCCGTCCGGGTCAGCTTTTCGCAAATCCTGCAGATCCGGGGAATGATGAAATCGATATTCGAATGATCTGCATGGTCGGTGATGGCAATGCCCCGGCATCCCCTGTCCACGGCTCGCCTGACCAGTTCGGCAGGTATCAGTTCCCCGTCGCTGAAAATCGAATGCGTGTGCAGATCAATCATGTCCACTCCCGGCAAGGGCCTCTGATTTCCGTAACCTATTAACAGATTTGGAATTCAACTTCAATAAGCTTTATCCATACTTCGGCAAAGGGCAAAAGGCTAAAGGCACAAGGCGCGAGGTTGACAGGCCAGTTATCCCGGTGACCGGGATCAGGGAGCACGGGACCGATAATATATGATGATATGCGCCTTTGCCCTTTGCCCTTAGCCTTCATGCCTTTAGCCTTCATGCCTTTAGCCTTTAGCCTTTGCCGTGAATTGTGGTATGAATCATTCTTACATTTAACGAAAGAAAGGTAATGGCTGATCTTCTGATGCGAAAGTCTTCCGCCTTTTGCCCTTAGCCCTTTGCCTTTAGCCCGCGCCATTTTCATGAAAATCATCGACCGTTACATAATCAAAGAGATCGCATTCCCCTTCTCCATGACTCTGTTCGTGTTCACGTTCGTGCTCATGATCGGGAAGATCCTGCAGATCATGGAATTGATGGTCAACCGGGGGGTCCGCTTTTTCGATATATCTCTTCTCATGCTCTATATCATGCCGCAGTTCCTCATAATAACCATGCCGATCTCTTTTCTCATCTCCATTCTCATCGGAATGGGGAGGCTTTCGACCGACAACGAAATAACGGTGTTGAAGGCTTCCGGGTGCGGCCTGCAGCGCCTTTTACAACCGATCGCCATCGCGGCCCTGACCGTCTTTCTGCTCACGGCGATGACAGGCGTTTTCGCCCCGCTCAGCAACAGGGCGATGAAGGTACTGCTGTTCGAGTTGGTTCAGCAGCGGGCCAGCATAGGGATAAAGGAAAAAGTCTTCAACGACGATTTCAAGGACCTCGTTCTTTATACGGAAAAGATAGACCCCCGGGGCGATTTCATGGAGGGGATCCTGATTTCCGATCAGCGCCTGGCCCGTGAACCAGCGACAATAGTGGCGAGAAAGGGCATCCTTGTTTCCAATACCCGGGACATGACAGTGACCTTGAGGCTCTATGACGGAAGCATCCATACCCTGGAAAGCAGCATGAAAAATTACCGGAGAACCGGTTTCAGCACCTACGACGTCAACCTGGACCTCAAGACCGTCGCCGCCGGACAGGGTCCCGCGGTCAAGAAGGGCAGCGTCGATATGACTTTCGGAGAGCTGCTGGAGAACATAAAAAAGCCGGGATTCCAGGAGCACGAAAAGCGCGATATGATAATCGAGCTCAATAAAAAGTTCTCCATACCGGTATCCTGTTTCGTATTCGGCCTGCTGGCCCTCCCTTTCGCGATTGTCAACAGGCGGTCGGGAAAATCGAAAGGGTTCACCGTCGGCATGGTGATCGTCGTCTTCTATTACACGCTGCAGCTGGCCGGAGAAGCCCTGGGCGAGACCGGGAAGATGTCCCCCGTTTTAGCCGTATGGACGCCCAATCTGGTCCTGGGGGCAACGGGTGTTTACCTTTTCACCAAGGCAGTCAAGGAGGAGCCTTATCTGCCTGTCGAACTGGTGGAGCTTGTCCGGGAAAAACTCAATTCAATCGCCGGAAAGACTGATCTCATGAACAGGCTTGATTTCATTCGGGGCAAGCTCGATGCCCTCCGCAGCAGACTGGATATATTCCGGGGGAAAAGGCAGTGAAAATAATAGACAGGTACATCACCCGTGAATTCATAAAACTTTTTTTCCTGGTGCTGGCGTCTTTCACCATTATTTACCTGATTGTGGATTTCTTCGGCCGGATCCGCATGTTCCTCAGCAATGATGCGACCGCCCGCCAGATATTCCTCCACTTCGGCTTCGGGATTCCGCAGATCATCTCGCACACCATCCCGGTCGCCGTGCTGCTGGCTACCCTGATCACGTTCAGCATACTGTCCCGCAACAGTGAAATAGTGGCCATGCGCGCCAACGGTATCAGCATTTACCGGATGACTCTTCCCGTCCTCATTCTCGGAATCTTGATCAGCGTAATGGGTTTCTTTTTCAACGAATTCGTCACGCCGATGGCCAATCACAAGGCCAAATACATAGAATTCGTCGAGGTCAAGAAGCAGCGCCGGATGGGCGCGTTTTCGCAGAACCAGATCTGGTACCGCTCCAGAAACGCGATTTACAACTTCGCACTTTTCGTGCCCGAGAAAAACGTCTTGAAAGGGGTGACCATTCACCATTTCGATCAGGGGTTCAACCTCGTAATGCGGGTAGACGCGAAGGAAGCCTCCTGGACCCCAAACGGCTGGATTCTCTCCAAGGTGATGGTCACCAGGTTCCCGCCCGGTGATTTTCCGGTGGTCGAGAGGCACGACAGTCTCCCGGCGGATATACCCGAGAAGCCGTCCGATCTTCAGGCCGTCCAGAAAGGCGCCGACGAGATGAGTTTCTTCGAGCTGAGATCCTTCATAAACAAGCTCCGCTCCGAAGGTTACGACGCCACACGGTATCTCGTGGATCTGCACGGCAAAATTGCATTCACGCTGGTGAGCGTCATCCTGGTTGTGCTCGGCGTCTCTTTTTCGCTCAGATCGGAAAGGAGCGGCGGCGTCGCACTAAGTATCGGAGCCGGAATCATAATCGGTTTCTCGTACTGGATTGTGTTCGCCCTCTCGATCTCACTGGGGCGTTCCCTTACCCTCCCCCCCTTTTTCGCGGCCTGGAGCGCCAATTTTCTGTTTGCCCTCGCCTCAGCCGCTCTCTACCTGCGCGTCCGCACATAAAAAGTCTCAGGTCTCAGGTCTCAAGTCTCAAGTTTCTATAGTCCGGCACGGAAAATGAAACTATGATCCTGAAACGGATGCAGCAAGGCCGAGCAGGGAATGTTATTTCCGCGCATGAATTTCATGGATAGAAAAATTTAATAATTTCAAATGCATACCAGGACAAAAAGGTTGCTGATAGCATCGGATCCGGTCCGGAGCAGAAGGAAAATGAGCGATTTTGGTCAATTGGGGCGGATTTTTGACGTTATCTGCCTCCATATGGCTTCAGAATCGCCCTTTGCAGGCCGATAAATGAAGCGCCGGCGGAAGTAAGGATAAGAAAAAGGTGAAACAAATGAAAGAAGATCCCTACATCGAAGTAAGAGAGTTTTCCAGGGTAGATACCTGCGTGCCTCTCCAGTACCATCTTATTCCCGAGGACGAGAGAGATGCCATCCGCTCCCGCATCATAAGCAGAGCCTCACTTGTCGCCTCCGCGGAACTTCCGGAGCTCCAGGACGAAGCCCTTTCCGCATGGTTCAAGACAATCAGTGGAAAGCTGGATACCATCATCGATCTGCTCACCAGCCAGAAAGAGGGGTTTGCCTCTCTTCCCATGCGCCGCGTAAATATCAGCGGCGGGGGAATGAGTTTCGCAACAGGGGAAAAGTTCAAGGCGGGAGACATCCTTGAATTGCAGATGACGCTGCACATGAACCAGCCCGTCACTCTCTTCATTTATGGAGAAGCAATCAGCTGCGAAGGACGGGACGGCAGTTATAAGACCGCAGTCAAGTTCGTGCATGCGGATGAGGAAGTCATAAATGCAATTGTAAAATTTGTTTTTGAGATACAGAGGGAGATTCTCCGGGAGAAGAGGAGGTAAGCCAGCCGGCATATGTTTGCAATCATCGGCGTTGTCATCGTCCTGGGGGCTGTCATGGGCGGCTTCCTCATGGAGCACGGGAATCCGTCACTGCTCTGGCAGCCGGCGGAGTTCGTCATTATTTTGGGAGCTGCCTTCGGCGGGTTCCTGATCGCCACGCCGTCAAAGGCCGTCAAGTTCGTTATCGGCCGCGCCTTTGGCGTCTTCAAGGGATCGCGGTATTCCAAACAGGACTATCTCGAGATTCTGATGCTGCTCAGCCAGATCTTTTACAAGATCCGGAAACAGGGGCTCGTGGCTGTGGAAGAGGACGTGGACCGCCCCGCGGAGAGCCCGATTTTCAGACAGTATCCGAAATTCATGAGCAATCACCACGCCGTGGATTTCGTGACCGACACACTCCGGACCGTTATCTCCACGACGATAGAACCCCACGAGCTCGAATCGCTGATGGATACCGAGCTGGAATCCTATCACGAGGAACTCGTCGGCCCCGCCAAAAGCGTGGCCACCGTGGCGGACTCTCTCCCCGGGCTCGGAATAGTCGCAGCGGTCCTCGGCGTCGTCCTTACCATGCAGAAAATCGGAGAGCCGCCCGAGGTGCTCGGCCACAGCGTCGGCGCAGCACTCGTCGGAACCTTTCTCGGCGTACTGGCATGTTACGGATTCGTCGGTCCGATGTCGAAGAATATGGAATACACCGCCGCGGAAGAAATCGAGTACGTAAACGTCCTCAAGATCGCCCTCAAATCCTTCATCAGCAATAACGCCGCACCGCAGGTTGCAATCGAGTTCGGCAGGCGCGTCATCCCCGCCGGCATGAGACCTTCCTATATCGAAGTTGAGAACTCGCTGCGGCAGGTCAAGAAATGAGCGACAAGAAGATAATCATCCGCAAGGTCAAGAAGAAGGTCCACGGAGAACACCACGGAGGGCAATGGAAGGTCGCCTACGCAGACTTCGTCACGGCCATGATGGCCTTCTTCCTCCTGCTCTGGCTTCTGGCCATGGTCTCTCCCGACAAAAGGGCCCAGCTTGCGCAATACTTCAATAATTTTTCTTTATTCAAGCACTCGGGGGCGGGATTCTCATCCGGCGGCGGCGCATCCCTCATCGGCAAGACGGACTCCATCCAGCTTCCACCCAAAGCTCAGGCGCGGGCGGCCGGTTCCGAAAAGCTGAAAAAGAAGCTGAAGGAGGCGGTTGAAACCAAGCTGAAGCAAGTGGAAAACCAGGTCCTCATCGATATTCACGAGGGGGGCGTCCGCATCCAGATCGTAGACGAGGAGGGGAGCCTGATATTCCCGCTCGGAAGCGCCCTGCCGACGGAAAGGGCGAAGGCCATCATCTCGGTGGTTTCAGAAAACATCCGCGATACAGCGGACAAGATCGTGGTGGAAGGGCACACTGATTCCCTGCCCTACAGAGGAGACCAGATTACAAACTGGGAGCTCTCGACCTCCCGGGCCTCCGCCGCCAGGAGGGAAATGGAGACGAACGGCATCGATCCGGGCCGGATCGCCCGCGTGGTAGGCTATGCGGACCAGCAGCTGCTCGTCAAGGACAACCCGAAAGACCCGCGCAACCGCCGGATCAGCATTATTCTTATCCCCGCGGGAATGGACAAGCCGATTGTCATCGGCGAAACCGCGACCAGGGCATTCA
>ERZ795058.3607-NODE-3607-length-16078-cov-6.554640_pt1 | contig 16078 bp, 18 predicted proteins | sample MGYA00375142_ERZ795058 | MGnify/ENA primary metagenome ERZ795058 (study PRJEB30187, sample SAMN05720210) | activated sludge metagenome | isolation source: anaerobic digester from wastewater treatment plant | place: Japan | collected 2015-04-20 ... | reverse complement strand
CCATCGACAACTTCATCGATTTTTTTGAAGAGCTCTTTTTTAATCGTAACAGTTAATTTTTCTCTTTCTTGAGCCATAAAACTCCTAATTTTTATAATTCAGGGCTAACAAAAATATTAAATCAAATTTATTCACATGCTGTCAATATTGACATACAATTTTATACGATATACGATATTATACGATAGTGATTACGATGGAGGTGGATACCACCATGAAGTTCCGGGCATCAGAAGAGTACATCTGCCGAGAGCTGGCGACAGCCGGCAACGAGCAGACGGTGGTGTTCACTGAGAGCGGACGGCGGATTCCTTGCTACATCGCCAGCTACAACGGCGATCATAGCGTTGTCATCACCGACGGTGCCGACAACTTCGAGGAGCTGTCCGTCAACGACATCACCAACATACACATTAGCCACGACCCCAGGGTCTTCGGCTACCGGTCCCGGCCGTGAACGACCAGTTCACGGCCTTTTCATTTCTCCAAAACTATCCAAGGACGACGATCTTTTTTATTAATTTTAATTGGAACTAAAAATCTTTCAGGAGCTTTTAAAAATATCAGGGTTCCGAAACGGCTGCTTGATTTTCTTTGCCAAAAATCATCATCGACACACAATTCTTTGCTGTATTCTTTACGCAAAATTGCGATCGACTCCGGAGTTAAATTGTCGTAATATAAAACATTATCGGCTATCACTCTACCAATTACGTCACCGCCAGATTTTTTCAACAGAATCTCATCATCTTTGGAAATTTGTCCGTACGGCAAAACTCGCCCGAGGCTAAAGCGGCTTTCGATAGATTTTTTTCCAGAAATAATGTCATCTATCGCTGATCCGATAAAAATTGCAAGATGTCTTTTCATAAAATAAAAAAGAGTTAAAATGCACTCTTTTTGTTTTTATTTATTATTTAGTATATATTGACGCTTCGATTTTTACCAGTTTTTTATCTTTTTCAAGAATTTCCGAAAAACTGAGTAGTCCGGTTTGAGCTCCAACGCTACCAACAACCGAACCGGAAACTATAACTCCATATTTGAGTGATTTTTCAATCAAATCTCGATCGGGAACAAATCCTTGGTTTTTATCATCAAGTGAATTCTTGATAATATTGGCAGCGAAAGTACTGGCGAAAGCATCACCAGCACCAGTCGCTTCCACTCTTTTATCCCCAGACGATGCGATATTATAAAAGCGCTGGCCGTCATAACCTTTCGCTCCTTTTGCTCCATTGGTTACAATAATTATTTTTGTGCCTAACGAATGCACATATTTCATAACATCTTCTATTGTTGATTTCTTTGACATATCAGAAAGTTGATATGCTTCTTCTCTATTGACAAACAAGATGTTGCAGAGCTTCAACAATGGGATTAAATCCTTGACGGGTCGACTGATTTGTCGGCTTCCAGGGTTCCATATTAGCCCACTGCCTTTTTTTGCAATTATTTCAATAATTCTATTTTCAACAATTTCTGATTTTTCAGCTAACGGTCCAAGATATATCCACTTAGTATTAAGACTTTTTGTTGGGACATAATCAGATAGCTCATTGACTCCGTGATAAGTGAATATTGTTCGGTCGCCCTTAAAACTTAAAATGACTGATATGTTACTGTTAGATTCTTTTTTTTGCTTTACCATCTTGGTATCGACGCCAAAATTTTCTAAATAATGAATTGTTTTTTCTCCCTGGCTATCTTTTCCAACAGCAGAGATAATTCCGACACTTAAATTTAGTTTGGAAAAGTTAACTGCTGTATTTGCCGCGCAACCACCGACTTGGTAAATGATATTTTCAATTGGAACTTTATCGCCGTAGCCAAAACATAAACCCTTTCCTGCCAAAAATACTCTGTCATCAATAATTTTTCCATCTTCTGGGAATATAAAAATATCTTCAAAACAATCACCTATTGTGACGACATCATACAATTTCATATTTTCTACTCGATATTATTGAATAATTTTAAATACTTTTTTATTGTATTTTCAGCATCTTCTCTAGCGTCTGAAAGATAATCGCGCAAATCTTTATCGGGGTCATCAATATTTTCCTGCAGACCTTTTTTAAAAGATCTTTTTATTTGAGTGTCGATGTTAATTTTTCTAATACCAAATTTTATTGCTTGAACAATATCGCTTCCACTTAAACCAGAGGCACCATGAAGAACTAGTGGGACATCAACCACTTGATCAATTTTTTTCAATAAATCAAGATCGATTTTTTCTTTTGTCGGACCACCGTGTACATTACCAATCGAAACAGCTAGCGCATCTACTCCGGTTAATCTAACAAAATTAACCGCCTGATCAGGGTCAGTGTATTTTTGCAAAACTTTTTCTCTACCTTCTTCACTTCTGCCAACAACACCGATTTCACCTTCAACCAAAGCACCGTACTTATGAGCTAAATCAACGACTTTTTTAGTTTCAGATACGTTATTTTCAAATAGCAAATCTGACCCATCAAACATCACCGATTTATAGCCAATATCAAGACATCGATTAATTAAATCAATTTCCTTGGCATGATCCAGATGAATAGTCAGTGGAACAGCTGACTCATCTATCAAAGTCTTTACTATCCCAAATAGCTCCTTTAGTCCAGCATATTCAATTGCTCCCGGCGTGGTTTGAACTATTAGGGGTAGCGACAGCTCTTCGGCAGCAGATACTATCGCTTGAGTAATTTCTAAATTATTAGTATTAAACGCGCCAATACCAACATTTTTTTCTTCTGCCATTTTGTACAATTCACGTAGTGATATAAACATAGATTCCTTGGAATATTTAGTTATTAACTATCTTCATAATAGCCTAAAGCCAAAAGGCCAGGCAACTTTTTACCAGCTAGAAATTCTATTGTAGCGCCTCCGCCAGTAGAAACAAACTTGTATTTATCGTACAAATTGTTCTTTCTGACAAATCCGACCGTGTCTCCCCCGGCTACGATCGTAACATTGGGGTTCTTAGAGATCGATTGCGCTATTCCAAGTGTTCCTGCCGAAAATCCATCTTTTTCACTCATGCCCATATTTCCATTCCAGAAAATTGTTTTAGCATTTGATATAATTTGAGCAAATTTTTCTACCGATCTAGACCCAATATCCAAAACTGAAAAACGTCCGTCGGGCATAATATACTTTTTATCATCGACGGGTAGAACTAATTTATCTTTGGCAATATCAATAATCTCTTCAACTATTGCTTCACAATTGGTTTCCTTAATTGAAACACCGACCTTCTCACCTAAAAAATATCTGATAGTATTTGCAATCGCACCGCCAACAATAATTTTGTCAGATCTAACAACAAATTTTCTGATTAACCCAATTTTATCTTTAATTTTTGCACCGCCTAAAACTAAAACTAAAGGATGTCTGGGGTTAGCGCTTAAAGTTGAAAGCATTGCTACTTCTTTTTCAAGTAAAAATCCTGGATAACTTGGCAAAAAATTTGTAATTGCTTCAACCGAAGCATGAGCCCTATGGGAAACAGCAAATGCATCATTGACATAAAGCTCTCCGTAACCAGAGATTATCTGAGCAAAAGCCTGATTATTGTGCTCCTCCTCTGGCTGCCAACGTAAATTTCCAAGTACCAGTATTTGACCCTTTTTCATTTTGAGAATGTGTTTTCTTACATTTGACTCAATAATATAATCGGTGGCCGATACAGGAAATTTTGCTAACAGTGAAAACCTTTGAGCCAAAATTTTTGTTGATAAACTTGGGATTATCTCCCCGTCAGGACGCCCGACATGAGTGCCTATGATAATTCTACAACCATTATCACGTAAATATTTTATTGTTGGAATCGTAGCAGATATTCGATAATCGTCCAAAATACCATCCTGTCCAAGAGGAACATTCCAATCAACGCGTAAAAAAACTCTTTTCCCAGTCAAATCGATCTCTCTAATGCTTTTCATTTTTCTTGAATATCATATTATTTTTTTCTTCTTTTCGTAAATTTGCGATGGAACAAACGACCAGCCCTACCCTCCAGTGGTTTAGAATCTAATCCTGAATATAATTTTTTAACATCACTATTTTCATGGGCTTTTCTAATTGGTTTTTCCTTGTCATCAGTATAGAAACCAGCTTTTCTCTTCTCACGTATTTTACTATCTGTTGGAATTGGTTGGCCACCGCCACCAAGACAACCACCTGGACAAGCCATCACTTCAATATAATTATATCTCACAACCCCAGATTTTAAATCTTTAATTAGTTTAGCTGCATTTTTTAGTCCGGAGACGACTGCGACTTCAAGCTTAATTCCATCGATTTCGACAACTGCTGACTTGATTCCATCAAGGCCACGCACCTCGGAAAAATCAATTTTATTTATCTTGCCATCTGACAATTGCGAGGAAACAGTCCTGAGAGCCGACTCCATTACCCCACCAGAAGCCCCATAAATAGTTCCCGCGCCACTTGAATTACCTAGTGGTGAATCGAAATCACTATCAGCTAAATTTTCAATATCCAAATTGTGTTTTTTAATTAACCTACCTATCTCTCGGACTGTAAGAGAATGGTTTATCTCTGGATTGTAAGACTCTTTTAGCTCTGGTAATTTTGCCTCATATTTTTTAGCGACACAAGGCATTATCGCAACATTAATTATTCTTTTGGGGTTAACTTTTATCTTCTTAGCAAAGAAACTTTTAACCGCACAGGCCAAACAATGAGTTGGCGATTTTGTGGTTGTTAAATTTGGTATTAACTCATGATGAAAAATTTCAACATATCTAACCCAAGCTGGGCAACAAGACGTGAACATCGGCAGATTTTTTTTTGACTCAAGCCTTTCTATCAATTCAGCAGCCTCCTCAAGGGTCGTGATATCAGCGCCAAAATTAACATCAAAAACGTAGTCAAAACCGATATGTTTTAAAGCAGTAATTAATTTCTTTTCAAGATTTATCCCGGGCTCTAAACCAAAAAGTTCGCCAATTGAATATCTGGTCGACGGTGCGAACTGTGCGACTAAAATATTTTTCTTATTCTTTTTTTCAAGTAGTTTTTCAACCTCTGGAAGTTCAGTTTTTTCCTGGAGCGATCCCGCCGGGCAATGTAAAATGCACTGGCCGCAAAAAACACAATTTGTGTCTGCAAAACTTTTTCCATCTTTTGGACCAAAAACGATTGAGGATCCTCGATACTCAGTTTTTAAAATATCAAGTCCAGTAATTTGTTGACAGGCCGATATACAGTTTCCACATTCGATACATTTTGAAGAATCCCAATGTATCGATGGGGTTTTCGAATCAATTTTAAATTTTCTTCTTCTCTCAGAGAATCTCGACTCGGTAACTCCAAATTCCTTCGCAAGTTTTTTTAATTCACAATCATATTTCCAATTACAATCACTACACTTTTGAATATGATCAGAAAGAAGCATTTCAAGATTTAATTTTCTAATTCTCTTTACCTTGGGCGTATCCAGTTTTATCTCCATCCCCTCAGTTACTGTGGTATTACACGCAGTTGCAATAAAAAACCCTCCCTTGTTGCAAGAGATTTCGACCAAACAAAGTCGACAGCTGCCATTTGGCTCTAAATCAGAATGGTAACAGAGAGTTGGAATGTGAAAATTATTACGCTTGGCAAGATCTAGAACACTCTCGCCATACAATGCGGTAATTTTTTTGTTATTTAATTTGACTTCAAACGACTTTGTCACTAGAAATCCTCGGGAAATAAATTTATTGCGCTAATAACCGGGTTAGCAACCGAAGCTCCAAGAGGGCAAAAACTGCTTTCTTTTGCCGCCTCGGCTATAGATTTAATTTTTGAGAAAATTTCTTCTTTATCCCACAGGCTTTTTGATTCAGAAATGTTATTTAACTCCTCTGCTATTCGATATATGCCCTCTCTACAAGGTGTACACTTTCCACAAGATTCATTTTTTAAAAATATTATTGATTGGCAGAGAGCGTTAAAAACATTCCGTCTTTTGCCAAATATTTCTACTGATCCGGTGCCGGTAATCTGTTTATTAAATTCTCTTCTTGGTAAAAAACAGCCGGAAAGACCCCCTATTCTAGCAAATTTAATTTTTGATAAAATTTTTTCTGAATTAATTATCTCTTCAACAGTAGAACTTAGATCGCTTTCTACAACTTTTTTTGGAATATAATCACCAAACAATGAATAAAATCTTTTGGGCTGATAATCACCGTCAGCTATCAGCTTAACTCTGTAAAAAGTTTCGGCATTATTAATTAATGTCGGATAACCAAAAAGGCCGCTGTTCGTAGGATAAGGCGGCTTAAGTCTGGGTTGACGAGTTTTGCCCTCCATTACCTGAAGCATTACTGTTTCTTCGCCACATAGATACCGACCATTATCGATGAAAACTTCAATCTTCTTGCCTTTCAAATTTTTCTCAATTTTCTTTTGGTAGTATTTGTACTTATCATTCAAGAAAATATATGATTTTTGAGCATTAACAAATTCAGCAGCGATTTCTATGCCGGATATCATTTTCGACAGATGGCGCTGAATTACAAATTCATCTTTAAAAACTCCAGGCTCTCCTTCTGATAAATTGCAAACAACAAACCGCTTTTTTTCGCAAGAATCTTTAACTGCTTGCCATTTGGCTGCTGTCGAAAAACCAGCACCACCAAGACCGACTAGCCCGGATTCCTTCAAAGCTTTAATGATATCCATGACAATGTTTTAACTATGAGAAATCAAACTCGCTATTTCCACCAATCTTTTTGAATAACCCCATTCATTATCATACCAGGCAACAACTTTGATCATATTGCCACCAACAACATTAGTCAAAGAAGAATCAATTATTGCCGACATCTCATTTCCAATAAAATCGCTGGAAACAACAGGAGCATCAGTAACTGCCAAAATGTTTTTCAAGCCGCCCTGAGAAATTTTCTCAAATTCATTATTGATTTCTTCAATAGTCGTTGGTCCTTCTAATACCGCAACAATATCAGCGATTGATACAATAGACGTTGGCACCCGAATAGACAATCCATCAAACTTATTATCAAGATCTTTGATAATTTTAGCCACCGATTTTGCCGCTCCAGTAGTTGTTGGCACGATGTTAATCGCCGCTGCTCTAGCTCGCCGCAGATCTCTATGCGGACCATCAACCAAATTTTGATCGGCAGTATATGAATGTATCGTGGTCATCAAAGACTGTTTAACACCAAATTTATCGTTCAAGATTTTTATTATTGGAGCAATACAATTTGTTGTGCAAGAAGCGTTTGAGATAATTTTCTCACCCTGATATTGATCTTCATTTACACCGATCAGATAAGTCGGGGTTTGGTCATCCTTAGCCGGAGCCGACATGACAACTTTTTTTGCGCCAGCCGAAATATGATCGCTACATTCTTCAGTTGTTAAAAAAACTCCCGTTGATTCAATAACTACATCTATCCCCAGTGCTTGCCATGGCAAATTTTTGGGTTCTTTCTCTTGATAAAAGTGAATTTTTTTACTATCAATATTTATTGAATTATTGAATATTTCAATTTTTTTGTCATAAATTCCATAAACAGAATCATAGCGAAGCAGAGAAACAAGGGTTTCTACATCAGTTAAATCATTGACAGCCACTAAATCAAAACCGGGGGTATCAAGAGCAATCTTTGCAGCTGCCCGACCGATTCTACCGAAACCATTTATCGCTAATCTTGCCATATCCCTCCAAAAAAACTATACAATTTTTTTATACTCAGCAACTATCCGACAAATTTTGATAAATTCTTTTGCCTTTAAACCACTTCGACCGACTAATACTCCGTCAATCTCCGGTCGGCTAACAAATTTATAAACATTCGCCGCGTCTACACTACCGCCGTAGAGTATTGGAGTTTCAAAATGAACAACTTCACGAAGGGCAGTAATAATTCTTGCAGCATATTCGGGGGTAGCCGGCTCTTCTGAACCTATTGCCCAAACCGGCTCATAGGCAATTATTAGATTTTTGTAATCCTCTTTCTTGATGTCAGAAATTTCCTCTTTCAGCTCCTTCACAACCTCAGAGGCCGAACCTTGGCTTTGTTTTTTTTCTCCAACACAAATAATTGGAGAAAGAGAGGCATCGATTGCTGCAGCCACTTTCCTGGAAATTATCGGCAAATCTTCGTCAAAATTTTTTCTTCTTTCTGAATGACCAATAATGACATATTTGGCGATATCTCTAATCATCGGGGCAGATATCTCTCCGGTAAATTCACCTTCGTTCATATAATGAATATTCTGAGCGCCAAGAGATAGATGATTTATATTTTTATGAATAATGTGGGCAATTTCCGTCAGCCAGACTGCTGGTGGACAAAGAATAATTTCTAATCCAGAGATATTTTCAACACCATCACGAATTGCCGTCGACAAAACAACGGCGTCAGAAAAGCTCGTATACATCTTCCAGTTTGCAATCACTAGCGGTCGACGCATAAATCAAACTCCAAATATGGAGCCCCTCCAACTAATTATTATACAATATAGACTTTGTAACCTTCGCGGGCCTTTTCCGTGACTTCAAGCCCGACTTCGTCACCTTTTTTTGCCGCCTCGATCGGGCTGCGATCAATTTGCATTGAAGTAACCTCTTGCTCAAACTCATTACCACCACCGACGATCTTAACACGATCGCCGACCTTTAAAGCGCCGGTGAGTTTGACAACAGCCGCTGAAACATGTGGAAAGTAGTGGGTGATTTCACCAATAACCTTCCCCTTGCTTGGCTCGTTCATGTCACTCCTTTCATTATTTTCTTCTGACCTCATTATACAACAATATTAATTCTTTCGCTAATTTTTCCCTGTCATGATAAAGAGGGAATTTACGGTCAATTACATCCTTTTTAACTATTCGATAATCAGAAAATTTATCGAGATCGAAAGTGATATTATTTATCTCTCCGATTTCCGCTACTTTCTTTGATCTGCGAACAATTTTATTGTTAACCAAAATGTAATCGAATATTTTCTCCTTTGCGTGTTCTTCTATCGCTTTTATATGTTCTGGCACTGAAAAATTTTCTGTTTCGCCTCTTTCGGTTGAAATATTTACAACAAAAACCCGGATTGCTTTTTTGTTGTTTTTTATCGCTTTGACAATCCCCGGAATTAATAAATTGGGGATTATTGAAGTAAATAGGCTACCCGGACCAATAATTATTATATCCGCCTCGGAAATTGCTTTGACCGCTGGTCTATATGGAGCAACTTTTCTTTTAGTAAAAAAAACTTTTTTAATTTGTTTGTGTTGATATGGAATTTTGTCTTCACCAACTATTTTTGATCCATCGCTGTAACGAGCAGCAATTTGCACATCATCTAGAGTTGATGGATATACCACACCGACTGCATTAAGCATCCGGTGAAGTGACTTGATTGCCTTTTCAAAGGAATTGTATTTCTTTGACAATGCCGCAATCCAAATATTACCAAGTGCGTGATCAGTCAAAAAACCGCTACCCTTAGGAAATCGGAATTCAAAAAGATCGCTAAATTCTTGCCAATCGTCAGATAGCGCGGCTAAACATTTTCGAATGTCACCTGGTGGCAATATTTTAAACACTTTTCTGATCACACCCGAACTTCGTCCGGAATCAGAAACTGCAACTATCGCCGAGATACTTTTGGAATATTTCTTTAGCCCACTCAACAAATTGGAAAGTCCAGTCCCTCCGCCAATAGCAGCTATTTTAATATCACCCCGTCCATATCTAGGATCTGCCGGATCAAAAGCCAGAGAATACCACCATTTTTTAAAATTTTTTGATAAATTCATTTTGTTAAACCTTTTCGATGAAGAGTTCTGTAGTAATTTTGAGAAAAACGATGTGCCTCATTTCTAAGCTCAATTATTAGCATCATTAAATCTTTATTATTTTTAAAGTATTCTGACAATTTCAGACTAGAAAAATGTAATTCATCCTTTTTGCGGTCAATCCCTTTGGCAATCGCTACTATCGGAATTTTTAGCTCTAAATTCCTTAGAATTTTAGACACAACTCTCAGATGTTGTACTCCCCCATCAATTATTATTAGATTTGCCATTGGCCAGTCATTTTTTAAACGCCTTTCAATAATTTCTGCAGTCATTGCGATATCATTTTGTTCATTAATGGTTTTAATTTTAAATTTCTTATATTCTTTTTTATCAATTTTACCAAGACTGGCAACGGTCATTGCACCAACAGCAAAATCTCCACCAATATTTGAAATATCATAAGCTTCAATTCGTGGAAAATTGGCGAAATTCTGAAAATCGGAAAAACTGTCCTTAATACCAAGTGGATAACGGTTTAAATGAGACAATGCGAAAATTTTGTCGCGCAAAATTTTCGCTTGTTCAAATTTCTTTTCCTTACTTAAATTAAACATTTTTTTCTCTAGATTTTTAATGATTTTTTTCTTATTGCCCCGTAAAAAATCAATCAAAAAATCTAGCTGCTCCAAGTTTTCGTTTTCCACAGCAACACAGGGCGATAAACATAAATTCAAATCACCATAAAGACATGCTCGCTTTATTTTGCTTTGTCGCAAAAACTTTGTCTGAGAACAGTTTGTATAAGGAAAGATTTTTCGTAGAATCCTCAATGCTTTTTTAACTAAATCACCAGAGTAATAAGGGCCAAAATAAATGATATCTCTTTTTTTTATACGAATATTTCTTGATCTAACAAGTTCAACATTGGGATATTTTTTTTTGTCAATCTTAATCAGATAAAAACTTTTGTCGTCTTTTTGTCTGCTATTGTATTTAGGTTTTTGCTTATTGATTAGCTCGGCTTCTAAAAGTATAGCCTCAATTTCTGAATCAGTCGGAAAAATCTTTATCTGATTAATTTTATTGACCATTTGAAAAATTGCTTCGGAACGATTTTCTCGCAGTTCTTCCAAGCGATTAAAGTACGATTTCACCCTACTTCGAAGATTTTTCGCTTTGCCAATATAGAGAATATCGCCTTTTTTATCGATAAAAATATAAACACCTGGGAGGGTGGTAATCTCCCCCCTTGCTAATTTCTTTATTTTCTCATTTATGTCCATCGTCAGACATAATACGCTTGATCAGAGAAAAATTCAATCGCAGAAAATAAAAAACCGATTCGATAATAGGTCAAAATTTCTAATAAAATTAGCTTTTCCAAAGGCCGTGAATATTACAATAGGCTCTGGCATAATCAGCATTCTTGGAACAAAAAGTATTCTCGGCCCTGTCGCCCGGTAAAAACTCATGGCGGCAAACTTCCTTGCCAGAAATTATCTCAACCCATTCAATATAATGCTGTTCTTCCATCGGGTGAGGAACTGATCCGATTTTAACCTTGGTGTTCTCTCCGGATTCAATTATCGGTCGATGTTTTTCAGTCAAATTTTCTTCATCAACTTTTTCGTCCTGTTTGACCATTGGTTGCCCACAACAGACTAGTTCACCTTGGCCGGTGTGAACTAATTCGACGATATTGCCACAAACTTCGCACTTATAAATCTCCAGTTTTTTAGTCATTTTTCTCCTTTATTTAAATTTGTAATTTTATTATAACTAATAATTGATTTATAATTAAGTTAATTAATTATAATTTTGGAGGGAAGATGTCGGAGAAAACAATTTTAATTATCGTTTTAGTGATTCTTGGCACGTTAATACTAGCTAGCGGAAGTTACGCCGGTTATCGCTTTTGGAAACATAATCAGGATCTCAAAGAACAGGAAAAAAATAGTGCAGAAAATGAAGAATTAGTTGAGTCTGATGAAAGCCAAACATCGGATGAGAGCGAGCAAACAATAAATTCCGGTTGGTTAGAATACAAAAATTACTCAAACAAGTATCGAATCGAATATCCAAGCGAAGCAAAAATTACCGATATGTCTGACCCAGCAGCCGAGAACATCGAATATTCTAGTTGTTTAAAAATTTCTACCGAAAATTACTATGTTTTGATTGGCACAGCTCCCGAAGATGATGATCCAATTACTTGCTTTCGAACCGGTGTCGGAACCGATTGGGGACAGGGGCCGACTGAAACGGTAACAGCCGCCGGCATGGAATATACTACGACCGGTATGCATACCGAGGCGGCGTCGGCTGGTTATTATCAAGATTTCTTCATGATCTCACCAGTTGACGGTCGGGTTAAGATCGAATACGGAACTGATGTTAATGAAAAATACGGATCAATTAGCAAAGTTGACGCTAAAGAGATTGTTCACAAAATTATCGCCTCCTACAGCCCAGCAGAGTAAAAAAGTTGACAGACTGATATTTTTTTGTTACAATAACTTTACAAGATTACGCTCTCGTGATTTCCGAACTTGAAACTTCGATGTTCTCTAGAGCCAAATCGAAGTTTATAAAGTAACGGCGCTTTTTTGCGTCAAAAAAGGAAATTAATGCAAAATTTCAGATCGAAAAAAAGAAGCTCTTTTGGTAGTGGTTATTTTAATGGACCCAAAAAAACAACTTTTGGTAATTTTAGTCGCAGGCCAAAGCCAGCTAGTCGTCGAAGAGGTGAACATATTGATATATCAAAGTTTATCTGTAAAGCTAAACCAATTACAAACGGCTCACAAGTAGAGATAAAACATGCTTTTCTTGATTACGGTTTCAGTGAAAAAATTAATCAAAATTTAGTCAATTTGGGATACTCTACTCCAACAGCAATTCAAGATCAGTCAATCGCAGAAATTATTGCTGGACGAGATCTTTTGGGGCTAGCAAATACTGGTACCGGCAAAACTGCAGCTTTTCTGCTACCATTAATTAATAAGTGTCAAAAAGATGACAGACAAAATGTTTTAATTATCGCCCCAACCAGAGAATTGGCCCAACAGATTGATCAGGAATTCAAAAAATTTGCTAAAAATATCAGACTTTATTCGGTAGTGTGTGTCGGTGGCATTCCAATTTCCAAACAAATTATTGAACTCAGAAGGTGTCCGCATTTTGTTATCGGCACTCCCGGTCGCTTGAAAGATTTGAGAGATAGAAACAAAATAAATTTCGGTGTTTTTCAAAATATCGTATTGGACGAAATCGACCGAATGCTTGATATGGGATTCGTTGATGAAATTAAAAGAATTATGGTAGAGCTACCAACAAAGCGACAATCGTTATTTTTCTCTGCAACTATGCCGACAAAAATTGAAATTTTAGTTAAGCAATTTTTAACAAACCCGATTACAATAAAAACCACGACTGGTGAAACTGCAGCCAATGTTGATCAAGACATTATTAGGTGCAGAAAAGATGATAAATTCGAACAACTAAGAGATATTTTGACTAAAACTGAACTGAAAAAGGTGCTAATTTTTTCTGAAACAAAAAGAGATGTTGAAAAACTAACAAAAAATTTAGAAACCTCCGGATTTCGCGCTGATTCTATCCACGGAGATAAACGCCAAAGCCAAAGACAGAAAGCTCTCTCCAGATTTAAGCAGGATGAAATCCAAATTCTTGTAGCTACTGATGTTGCCGCCAGAGGGCTTGATATCAACAACGTTTCACATGTTATTAACTATACAATCCCACAAACTTATACCGATTATATTCATAGAATCGGTCGCACCGGTCGTGGAACAAAATCCGGCCAAGCTCTAACTTTTGTAGAATAAATTACAGGATGTAAAAAAGATATTGAAAATTGTTATTTTTGCGATTAATCTAATCGAATAGTTCTAATGGATTTTGCCAGCCGGATAATTCCGATTCATTTTGAACATATCCGAGAATATTTACTTGATTATCGGAACGAATTCCGAAATGAAGATGTTTGCGTTCGCCATCAGTTTCTGAAGAATACCCATCACCCAATAACGCTATCCGATCACCTTTGTTAAATCTTGTGTTTACTGCAGGTAATGTGCTTGGTTTAATATGTCCATAGATTGCCGTTCTTCTTTTACCTTCGAATTCAAAATCTAAAACTATGACTCCGCCATATCCAGTCGCAGTTCGAGAAAGTACTACGATGCTATCAGCCAAAGCGTAGACCGGTACATCACCCTCAACATCGCTGTATTCAACATCAACGGCTGTATGATAACCAGAAAATCGCTCTGGCTGGACAGGAGAATTTTCACGGGTAATAAATTGTCCGAACGTTTTTTTAGTGATTCTTTCCTTAAATTCAGCAGTAGGATACGAAAAAACATTTTCGGTTGTTTGGGCATTTTCATCGCCATTTTCTGTTGAAATTTCTCTAGTAAAAGTCGGTCCGTTAGGAACTGCGCATTTTTCCGGATAAGTCTCCATAACAGGATATTTTTTTGCGCATGAATCAAAATCCTTTATCTCCGGATTTCCTTGCATCACCCAGTCGCCATTTTGATCCTTAATCCAGCTATCTTCCGAGCTACGAAAGAGAAAAATAGTCCCAACCCCAATCAGCAATAAAATACCAAACACTACAAAAAGAAATTTTTTATTTCTTGACCTAAAAAATAACATGATAAACTTTTAAATCAATTTTTCAAAAGCATAGTAGATCAAAAAAGCCGGCCAAACAATCGCTTTCAATAGACCAATAACTCCGATTAAAAAGGTGCCAGCGTTGCTTATAAAATAGACCGCTGCACCAATCAATCCAAGACCATAAACCGCCCCACCGGAAGCGTTGTGCTGAAAATTGTTTTTCATTTTTCCTCCAAATTTAAATTTTTCGATTATAATAAATGACTAAGATTAAAATCAAGAGATTAAAGACCCCATAAGCAAGATCAATTATTCCAATATCATCAAATATTAGTGCTAAAATATTCACTACCAAAAGTGCGACTGTCCAGGGGAAAAACCACTTTTTGCTAATCAAAATTCCCCAAGCAGCGACAAAATAACAAATGGCATCAGCAGATAGCAAAAGAAAAAACATTAGTCTAAGTGTAAGCGATATTGATGTGGTGTTTATTGGGTAATAAACTGCTACTGTTAAAGTTAAAAGCCCCAACAAAACTAGGATCAAAACAAGAAATTTTTTTAAATTTTTCATTTTTTGTTAATCAACTGTCCCTTTTTGATAATCATCGAGCATTTGAAGGAAAAAATCATATTTATTCTCAACCATCTCTTGGGCTTTTGGCAACAAAGACAGGTCTCGCCAATCTCTCTTCAATTTTGCTTTCTGCAAAACAACAAATTCATCCAGCGAATATTTGGGATAAATTTTGAAAAATAACAGATAGAAAATACTTTGAAAATGTGAAAGTGTATCAGCAACTGCAACAATCTTTTCTTCTAATGTTTTTGGAATATACGGTTCAGAACCGCGATGACAAAGAATGCAGTTGATAATTTTATCCACTTGATCTTTTGGTAATTTATATTTTGATAAAAATTTTTTCGCCATTTTTGCCCCAACTAAATGATGATCCGGCTTAACTACATCTACCTGATCAAGAGTTTTAGCTTTAAAATGCCCAAGATCATGAAGCCAACAAGACAAAAGAACGATATTCTTGTCAGCATCTGGATATTCCTTGAGTAGTTTATTAGCCGAAATCATTATCTCTTTCTGATGTAATTCAAAAAACCAATCAAGCGGAGAACTTTTTGCTGTTTTCATTACATAAATTTCAGCATCATCGAGTATTTTTTGTCCAATTTTCTTCATATAATTTCCTTAAAAATACCCCTTTTTAATAAAAAACTCAAATATCTGCTATTGACATATCGTTAATTTGTGATAGAATAATTTGGCACTCTACACCGAATGAGGAGGCGGCACCGTGACAATTGCCGAGGCAAAGCTTTGCGTTGAGTTCTTCACCGAAAGGATGCATGGTGAGATCCCCGATACTGATATCGCGACTGCGCGGATCATTCTCAAGAAAGCGTGCGATCACTTCCCCGGAATCATCGGGGGAATCGAGCCCAATGAGATGGAAAAGCTGTTCAAGTTCTTCCGAGCAGTCATTGTCCGACTGGCGATCGAAGAGCTCGGTGAAGAGCTTGCCGAAGTGTTGTCGAATGAGCTCGGTCTTGACGTTGTTGTTGTCATGGCTGAGTTTCAGCGAGAGTTCATTGAGAATGACAACATCCCCCAGCTCTCACCTGAAGAGGAGGAGCG
>ERZ795058.3606-NODE-3606-length-16081-cov-4.896606_pt1 | contig 16081 bp, 5 predicted proteins | sample MGYA00375142_ERZ795058 | MGnify/ENA primary metagenome ERZ795058 (study PRJEB30187, sample SAMN05720210) | activated sludge metagenome | isolation source: anaerobic digester from wastewater treatment plant | place: Japan | collected 2015-04-20 ... | reverse complement strand
TCAAGGAGAGCTACATCAATCTCAATAAGCGTTTTGGGATCTCGATTCTGAATCCGACGGGGACCGTCGACTTGCTTACCGTCGATGGCAACCGGATGAGTCTGAACCTGGTTGGGGTTATGTCGTATGTCGGCAGCGGCGACCATGTCCTGGCCGACGCCCAGATCACATCGAACGATCTGGGGTCAACCTTCGATACGGGAATCGACTTCGATTTCAGCGGGTCGGCCCTGGGCAACGTCGCGATCGTCTCAAACCGAGCGGAAGGCACGAAATACTTTTCGCGACTCACCGCCGACCAGGATGCCCAAGTCGCGTTCGAGATTCGGGATAATTGCCCCTTCGGGACTGTACTGACGCCCTTCGCTGACGGCATCAACGTCGAAATGCTCGCCGATGCAACCGCCAACTGCCGCCTGAACGGCACGATCAGCGGCAATCGCGTAACGATTCCCCTCCAAGGGTTCGGCGAAGGGATTCAGGTCGTCCAGCGCGGCGCCGGCACAATGCTCGTTGAAATTCTCAACAACACGATCAATCTCGATGGCGGTTTTCTGGAGGGGATTCGGGTCGAAACCCGCGAGGGAGTCAACGGCAACCTGCAGGCGACGATCAAGAACAATACAATCAAGATGACGGGCACCGAACCCGGCTGCGGCATCAACATGCTCGGCGGCGGCGGCGCCGTTACCGATCGCCAGACGCTCTGCATCGATATCGCCCAGAACACCGTCAACGACGGAACCGCCGGCGGCGCGCCCGATTACCAACTCGTGCAGCGTTTCGGCGCCGCCCCCGGCGACAACCCGTTCCATCTGGACGGGCTGGGCGCCCTCTCCGGGACCAATGCCGCGGTGGTCGAGGCTTTCATCAATGGACGCAATCAGGGGACGCCCGACACCTGGGTGGTGACTTCCCTGCCGCGGTCCGATGTCAACTATACCGATGCCGACTGCGACACGCCGCCCGTCGATCCCTGATGGGATGAACAGCCTGGCTCATGGAGCGATCCAACAGCATGGCGACAGAGCGAAACACTGGGCGGTTCGGCGGCTCACGGCCGGTCGAGCCGAGCGCCCCGGCGGGCTCTCGCGACCGCGAGGTCGACCGGGGGCGTCGCCGGGCCGCCTCCGGAGGGACAAATTGACATTCAGGGGGCATTGTTCCATAGTTTCCACTGAATGAAACCTCAGGCAACTGAATCGTCTGGCTGAATCGACTCCCGACTTGCGGACGGTCGCCTGCGGGATCAGAATCCGACCCGATTGATGTTTGACCGCGAAAGGTACCGTGATGAAGCGGAAGCTCCTTTGGGCAACCCTGTTGAGCCTGCTGGCGGTGACCACCGCGCCGGCGCAGATTTCCCTCAACCTGGGCTCGATCCCCGCCGGTAAATCCGTCACAATCACCTTCGACGTCGCCGCCGCCGACCCGCTCGGCGCCGGCGTCGAGCTGATTTCCCAGCAGGGCACGGTCACCAGCGGCGGCGTTCAGAGCATGACCGATGATCCCGACACGGTCGCTCTGGACGATCCGACGACCACCGTCATCGTCGCGGCCCCCGATCTTGAACTGATCAAGGACGACGGCGCCACCACCGCCACGCCCGGCGGCACCATTCTCTACACGCTGGATTACGCCAACAACGGCGACCAGGACGCCACCGGCGTCGAGATCACCGATGTCGTCCCCGAGCACACCACGTATAACGCCGCGCTGAGCTCGCCCGGCTGGGTGCTGACCGGCTCGGGAGACGCCGGCAGCACGCTCACCTTCGCCGTCGGCGCGTTGCCCACCACCGGCACCGGCACGCTCAACCTGGCCTTCGACGTCAACTCCCCGGCCCCCCTTGGCCTGACCGAACTGATCAACGAGGCGCGGATTGACGACGACGGCAGCAACGGCCCCGATCAGAACCCCGCGGACAACATCACCAGCGACACGACGCCGCTCGACGCCTCCCCGCTGCTCTTCCTGAGCAAGGATGACGGCGGAACGACCGTCACACCCGGCGGGACCGTGATCTATACCCTGTTCTACACCAACGCCGGCGATCAGGACACGACCGGCGTCGTCATCACCGATCTGCTGCCGGCGCACACCAGTTTCGACGCCGGGGCCAGCACGCCCGGCTGGATCGAAGTCAACCCCGGTCAATTCACCTTCCCGATCGGCGCGCTCGATGTCGACACCACCGGAACGGTCCTGTTCGCCGTGACCGTCGACAACCCCGTGCCCTCGGGGGTGACGTCGATCGACAACAGCGCGACAATCACCGACCAGGACGCCAACAGCGCCCCGGCCGCCGACAGCACGCCGCTGATCGCCATGCCTGATCTCGCCGTCAGCAAGGATGACGGGATTACCACCGCCGTCCCCGGCCAGACGATCAGTTACGAAATCTTCTACGCCAATAACGGCGATCAGGCCTCGACCGGCGTCGTCGTCACCGAATTGCTCCCGCCGAACACCTCGTTTAACGCCGCGGCCAGCACGCCCGGCTGGGTCGACCAGGGGGGCGGCGTCTTCACGTTTGACATCGGCACGCTCGATGGCGGCGGCACGAACGGCACGCTGACCTTCGCCGTCGACGTCGACAACCCCATCGATCAGTACGTCGAGTTCATCTTCAACACCGTCTCGATCGCCGACAGCGGCGCCGACGGCCCCGATGCCAACCCCGACGACAATGGGTTTGACATGCAGACGCCCGTCGCGGCGTTCCCCGATCTGAGCCTGCTGAAGGACGACGGCGGCACGACCGTCGGCGCCGGCGGCACCGTCGCCTACACGCTCCTCTGGGGCAATTTCGGCGATCAGGACACCACCGGCGTCATGATCCTGGAGACGCTGCCCGAGCACACCGTGTTCAACCCGGCGGCCAGCACGCCCGGCTGGATCGATCTGGGCGGCGGCCAGTTCAAATTCAACGTCTTCGATCTGGACGGCGGCACCACCGGCACGGCCATCTTCGCCGTCGATGTGGTCAACCCCGTTCCCGTCGGCGTCGAGTTGATCGTCAATGAGGCCGCGATCATGGACGATGGCTCGCAGGGCCCCGAATTCTCGCTCGACGACAACATGACCTCCGACACCACGCCCGTCATCGCCGGCCCTGATCTGAGCATCGACAAGGACGACGGCGGCGTCACCGTCATCCCCGGCGGCACGATCAGCTATTTGCTGACCTACGGCAATCACGGCGATCAGAACACCACGGGCGTCGTCATCATGGAATCGGTCCCCGCCGACACGGTCTTCAACGGCGCGGCCAGTTCTCCCGGCTGGGTCGACCAGGGCGGCGGCGTCTACCGCTACGAGGTCGGGGGCCTGGATGTCGGCACCACTGGCACGCTGATCTTCGCCGTCGATGTCAACGATCCGGTCGGTCCGTTCACCGAGATCATCACCAATATCACTTCACCCAGTGATGACGGCCAGGGCGGCCCCGACCTGAACCCTGACGACAACAGCTCCACCGACACCACGCCGGTCGATGCCGAGGTCGAGCTGGCGATCAGCAAGACGGATGGCGGCGTCAGCGTCCAGCCCGACGGCACCGTGGTCTACACCATCGCCTACGCCAACCTGGGCAACCAGGACTCGCCCGAGGTGCGGATCACCGACACCATCCCCGCGCTGACCTCGTATGCGGCCGGTTCCAGCCGGGCGAGCTGGAACCGGCCGCATACGAGGTCAGCGCGGGTCCGGTGGTCACGTACGACGTCGGCCTGCTGGGCGGCTATACGACCGGCGTGCTGCAGATCGCCTTCACCGTCCAGAACCCGGTGCCGGCGGGCGCCATCCAGATCGAGAACGTCGTCGTCATCGATGACGTTTACTCCGGTCAGCAGCCCGTCATGCCGATCGACGACGCGATGGCGATGGACACGACGCCGCTGATCGCCGAGCCCGACCTGCGCATCCGCAAGGACGACAACAGCGCGCGCGTCGAAGCCGGCGGCCAGCTCGTCAGCTACGAGATCTTCTACATCAACGAGGGCAACCAGGACGCGACCGGCGTCCAGGTGACCGAGACCCTGCCGGCGTTCACCACGTTCAATGCCGGCGCCAGCACGCCCGGGTGGATGGATCAGGGCGGCGGCGTCTATACCTTCGACGTCGGCGATCTGGGCGTGGGCCCGTGGGAGCCGCCGGCGCCGCTGGTCTTCGCCGTCAACATGCTCGATCCGCTGCCCAGCGACTACACCGTCACGACCAACACGGTGACGATCGCCGACGACGGCGCCAACGGCGCCGATCCGAATCCGGCCAATAACACCGCCAGCGACATCACGCCGCTCAAGACGATGAGCTCCTCCACGCTGATCGTCTTCGAGGACCTGAAAGTCGCCCAGCAGCTCTACAACGACTTCGAATATAACGACTTCGTCATGCGGTCGGACGTGACCGAAACCTATGATGCGAACAACAAGCTCGAACTGATCGAGATGCGCGTGGAAGCGCTGGCCCGCGGCGCGATCTTCAATCATATCGCCCGGCTCGATCTCGGGCTCGAGGGGGGCGTGACCGCCACGATTCAGCGCTTCGACGCCAACGATGTCCTCGTCAGCCAGGACATCTTCGTCAGCGCCGATAACCCCGCCCGCAGCCTGCAGATCTTCCCGCTGACCAAAGATGCGCTCCCGCCGTTCCCCGGCGGCGGCGGCCAGCTCACCAACACCGAAGAGCAGCAGAGCCTGGCCGAGCGGACCGAAGGGCACTACGCGCTGATCACGATCCGCCCGCGCAATGCCCCGGCCAACGAACGCATCGTCGATGATCCGGCCACGACGCTCGACGAGCACAACTCGGCGATCTACGGCTACAACCTCTACGTCGTTAATTCCGGCTCGACGATCTACCACGGCTGGGATCACAACACCGCGACGCTGGACATCGTTTCCGGCTCGCAGTGGCCGGCGTCGCCGCTGATCGGCTTCCCGCTGCCGCAGGCCATGCTGCTGCCCACGGCGTTCGAATACCCCGTTGAATACACGCCGATCTGGGAATCCCACCTCGACTTCGAGCCGTGGATCAAGTCGGGCATGACGACCAACCAGAACTGGCCGCTGGTCAACGTCGTCGACGAGAAGACCTGGCCGATCGATCTGGCGAAGGCGCTGAAGCGGACCGCGGCGGCGAAGGCCGTCGACGGCCTGCTCTTCCAGCAGAAGCTCGAATCGGCCATCCCGGCGACCCCCGTCCTTGCCGACATGACCCAGGATGGCTTCGTCGACATCGTCTACGGCCATTACCTCAACCTGATCGTGATCGAAAACGCCTTCAATCACAGCGAAGTCGTCATCGATCCGTTCCCCGAGATCCTGGTCGATTCGCAGTGCAGCCCGGTCGTCGTCGACCTCAACGGCGACGGCCTGCTTGACGTGATCCGCGGCTACGACAACGGCGCGCTGGTGGCCTACCGGCACGACGGCGTCGAGCTGACCCCGGCCGGCGAGCGGCTGTACCTCGAAGGGACGATCAAGGGGACGCCGGCCGTGGGCGACCTGGATGCCGACGGCGATCCGGAGATCATCGTGCAGACCGGCCACGGGCTGCTGTATGCCCTCGGCTTTGACTTCTCCATCCGGCCCGGCTTCCCGGTGGACCTGGGCGGCACGCGCGATATCGGCTCGCATCACTTCATGACCCCCTCGCCCGCGCTGGCGCCGCTGCCCGCCGGCGACGGCCTGGCCATCATCGCCGTCAACCTCTCGGGCAAGGTCTTCTCGATCACCTGGGCCGGCGACGTCATGCCGGGGTGGCCGGTTGACCTGGGCGGCGAGGTCCTCGCCAGCCCCGCCGTCGGCGACCTGGAAGGCGACGGCCAGATCGACATCGTGATCGCGATGAGCGACGCCCCCGTTTACGCGCTGACCGCCGAGGGGCAGATCAAGCCCGGCTGGCCGGCCCAGCGCCGCTACGGCGGCACCTCGTCGCCGTCGCTGGCCGACGTCAACGGCGACGGCCAGCTGGAGGTCTTCGTCGGCTCGTACGATGAAAACCTCTACGGTTTCAGCGCCGACGGCAAGACGCTGCCCGGCTTCCCTGTCGCCACGCAGTCGCAGATCTTCGCCTCGCCGTTCTTCGCCGACCTGGATGGCGACGGCACGCCCGAACCGCTCATCGGTTCGAGCAGCGGCAGCCTCTACGCCGTCTGCGGCGAGAGCGGACCCAAGGCCGATCAGCCGGCGGTGATGGCTCAGGCGACGACGCTCATCGCCACCGCCGGGTCGGTCGGCGATCTCGACTTCGACGGACGGGTGGAGGTCGTCTTCGGCAGCCACGATGGCCGGATCCGCGTCGTCGAGACCGAAGCGCCCGTCGTGCCCGCCGGCAAGACGTGGAACGGCTTCCGCGGCGGTCTGCGCAACCCCGGCATGATCAGTTCGATCCTGCAGGTGGGCAACGCCGCCCAGGCGTGGGAACTGTATCAATAAGTCATCCCGTGGAAGAAACCTCGGCCCGGAGCGGAAAACCGCCGTTCCGGGCCGAATTGCATTTGTTCGAGCATATGCACCTCGGTTCTGGAGCTCGCGATCAAACCGAGCGGTTGTGCGTCCCTGCGGGATTCTTTCGCCCTCACTTTCAGGGTTCCCGCCACTGAAGTGCTTGTCGTTCCCCGAATGCAGACCAGCTGCGGTCGCCCCTTCCAGGGGCTTGGATCGTTGGAGACGGCCACGCAGGGTTCCGGCCTTCGGCCTTCACCCTGCGCTTTATTCCAGTCGTCCGCTTCGCGGACTCAGCCGGCAACCGAGTCGAAATCGCCTGCACAGGATTTGAGCCCCCGGTGGATTGAGATTTGGGAAATGAAAAGCACTGAAGTGGCGGGCTGAAGTCTGCCGTCGCTGACGGGACTGGCAGAGGGTCATTCGATGCGAATCTTCGATACGTAAGGAATTAATCCCATTCCGCGGCGCTTGACTTTCCGCCCGCCGAAGCCTATTGATGCGAGGCATACGATCATCGGGGCAGGGGAGGGATGCCGCATTCCACGCATGTCTCGCGATCCCTGTCTCGTGCACTTTGTATAAAAACCCAACCGGATGCCGGCCTGTTCGCCGCAGCCGGCTTCTCGTTATCGAGTGCGACGCCCCCCGCCGTCGTCGCGTCGATCCGGGAAGGCCGCTTCCCGACCGAAGTCACGGAGGACCCTCCCGGATGAACCGCAAGCTGAAGATCGGTTTCGTCGGCGCCGGCGCGATGGGCCAGTGCGCGCACCTGCGCAACTTCGCCTCGCTGCCCGATTGCGAGGTCGTTGCGCTTGCCGAGCTGCGCCCCGAGATGGCCCGCCAGGTGGCCGCCCGCCATGGCGTCGCGCGCGTTTATCCGACCCATCGCGAGCTGCTGGCGCACGAAGCGCTGGACGGCATCGTCGCCGCCCAGCCGTTTCAGCGCCATGGCCTGCTGTTGCCAGAACTGCTCAAGGCCGGCGTCCCGCTGCTGACGGAAGCGCCGCTGGCTTCGTCCGTCCCGGCCGGGGAGCGGATCGTCGAGGCGGTCCGCGCCAGCCCCGCCTGGCTGATGGTCGGCTACCAACGGCGCTGCGACCCGGCGACGCAGTGGGTCCACGGCGAAATCGGGCGCCTGCGCCAAACCGGCGAGCTGGGCCCGCTGCGGTACCTCCGCGTCACGATGCCGCCGGGCGACTGGGTCGCCAACGGCTTCAACGGCATGATGACCTCCGACGAGACCGTCCGGGCGCTCGAGCATGAACCCCCGCCCGCCGACATGGACGCCCCCATGTACCGAGCCTATCTCGGTTTCGTCAACGGCTACATCCACCAGGTGAATCTGATCCGCCACCTGCTCGGCGAGGACTGGGAGATCGTCTCCGTCGATCCGACCGGCGTGGTCCTGCAGGGGCGCAGCGCCGGCGGCCTCCCCTGCGTCCTCGAAATGGCGCCGTGGACCAACTCGATCGACTGGCAGGAGAGCGCGCTGATCTGTTTTGAGCGCGGCTGGCTGCGGCTCGACCTGCCCGCCCCGCTGGCGTTCAACCGGGCAGGGTCGGTCGAGCTCTGCTACGATCCGAAAGGGGGCACGCCCGAGCGCCGCCGACCGCAGATGCCGTGGGAACACGCCATGCGCCGCCAGGCCATCGCCTTCTGCCAGGCGATCCGCGGCGAGATCGAACCCCCCTGCACCGCCGAAGAGGCGCTCAAGGATCTCATTCTGGCTCGCGACTACATCCGCGCGCTCCAGGAGGCGCAAGCCGTGACTTCGGGCGGATGAATGCCGCTTGAACGGGGCGGCGGCGATTCGACGCCAGGTTTCAAGTGAACCCTAAGGGCTCCAAATGATAAAATCCGTCGGATCGGTCGGATCCGACGGATTTCGTTTCATAATACGCGGCGCCGCCGCGCGGCAGCGCCGGAGCCTGAACCGTGCCTCAGCTCAGCCCGATCCACGACGCGTCGGCGCTGGCCTGCCACGCCTCGCGCAGCCGGGCCTGCACGTCGGCCGGCAGCGGTCCCATGGCCGCGGCGCGGATGTTCTCCTGGATGTGGCCGAAATGGGTTCCGCCGATGATCGCCGTGCTGACGCCCGGCTGAAACGCCGTGAAGCGCAGCGCCAGCTCGGCCCAGTCGCCGTCGTAGCCCAGCGACTGCGGCGTAAATCCCAGTTTCCCGAGCCGGTCGACATACGGCCGGATGTAGGCCTGATGGTTTGCGGGCAGCCGCGACAGCTCGCGCCAGCAGGCGTTGGCGATCGTCCGTTTCGCCAGCACGCCCATCCCCGCCGCGCGCGCCGCCGGCAGCACCTCGTCCAGCACCGATTGATCGCAGAAGTTGATCGTGACTTCCAGGCAGTCGAAGCGCCCCGACTTGATCGCGGTCAGCGCCGACTGGTTGTCGCCGCTGTAGCCGATGAACCGCGTCAACCCATCCCGCTTGCATTGCTCGAGCGCCCCGATCATCGCTTCGTCGCGGAGTTTCTCCTCGGAGCAGGTGTGGAGCAGCAGCAGGTCGAGATGATCGGTTTGCAGCCGGCGGAGCGAGCGTTCGCAGCTATGGCGGATGATCTCGGGCGACCACTCCGGCGGATCTCCGGGATCCACCTGATGGCCGCACTTGGAGGCGAGGAAGCATTCGCCGCGGCGGCGCGCCATCACCGGCCCCAGCTTCTCCTCGGAATTGGCGTAGCACGCCGCCGTGTCGATGAACCGAATTCCGGCATCGATCAACTGGTCGACCAGCGCGGCGGCCGCCTGGTGATCCTCCATCAGTTGGCCGAGCTGCGCCGCGCCGAACGCCAGCATCGTGACCTCATCGCCCGTCCGTCCCAACGCTCTCTGTTCCATGATCCCGTCCTTTCTCTGTGATACGTATTTTGTTTTGCGTCGTTCGTGGTTGTTGTCGTGGTTGTGATCGAGATCGAGATCGATTCGAGGGGTTCTGCCGTCCCTGCGGGACTCTTGGTTCTTTCCTTCATCGTTTCCCGCCACTGAAGTGGCGGGCTGAAGTCTGCCGTCCCTGACGGGACTGCCCGGTTGATCGGTGCGGCAAGGCCTCGGTCATTTGAATCGGTCCGTTGACGCGCCGCATGGTTTCTGGCATCCCTGCCGGGATGCGGGTGTTGGGCGGCCGCTGGCCGGTGGTGTCGCGGCGCTCGACCACCGGCTATTCTCTGGCATCCCCGCGGGATGCGGGTGTTGGGCGGCCGCTGACCGGTGGTGTCGCGGCGCTCGACCACCGGCTCTTCTCTGGCATCCCCGCGGGATGCGGGGGGAATCGAGCCCGAGCCCGATGGCGAGCTCGATGGCGATCCCGATAGCGATTCCGATTGCAACACCGATCCTTCAGCCGCCGCGGGCGAGGTAGCACAGCACCCGCTGGTTCAGCGTGTCGGCGTGCAGCCGGAGCTGGCCGCGGCCGGCCAGATCCTCCGCGTCGACCACACGCACAACATGGGCCAGATGCGCCGCGTCGGGCACCAGATCGGTCAGCCGGTTGGGCGCCGCCTCCAGCAGCGCCTGGTTGAACAGGTTGCCCGACTGCGTCGGAAAGAGCGCCAGCCAGAGCATTTCCATCTCCACCAGTTCGCTGAAGAAATGCGTCCCCAGCGAGACGTCGGGCACCAGATCCTCGCGCATCGCGACAATTTCGCACACCACGCGCGCGCGATCAATCTCGGCGAAGCTGACCGTGATCCCCAGCGCGGGCGTCGTCGTCCCCCAGCGCCCCGGCCCGATCAGCAGCGTCGTCTCCTTGTCGTTGACCGCGTTGAGCCGGCCGATCAGCCGCGCCACGGCGTAGCGCTCGGCCGCCGGCAGGTTGCCGTAGGCCGCCGGCACGACCAGGATCACGCGGTCGACCGGCGTGACGCGGCTGTGACCGATCACCGGCCCGCGCGTCCGCAGCAGCGTCTGCTCCGGCGCGACGTCGTCGGGCAGCGCCATCGCCACCATCCCGCCCTTCACCTGCAGCGGCCGGCATTGCACGATGTTGATCTTGTATTCGCGCTCATCGAGAAAATTCGCCGTGAATTCGACGTCGACGGGGTAGGCATAGGCCTCCTGCAAGGTTTTCAGCATCTCGCGCATATCGTCGATGAAGCTGGTCTCGGCGATCAGGCGGTCGAACGTCAGCGCGCGCGGGTCGCCGTCGCTCCGCCCCCGCTCGCGGTAGTAGCGCCCGCGGTCGGGGTCGTAGCTGGCGAACAGGTGCATCGGGATCGCCGGCCGCTGCGCCAGGATCCGGCTGAAGTCGGTCGTGACCAGCGCATTGCTCGTCAGGTCCAAGGCGTCGACCTTCTGCTGCGCGAGGCGCCCGACCCCCTCCTCCGAGCGTTCCGGGCGGCGCTCGGGCGAGTTCAGCGCGATGATCCGCGTGTAGTCGTCGTCGGTCCGGTCGACCGCGCGCGTCCCCAGACCGAACACCAGGCGCACCAGCCCCGCCCGCGGATCGATCTGGTCGCTCCACGCATAGGGATTGAACGAATAGGCCACGCCCGCCAGTTGCGGATAGAAGTAGCCGTCGTGCAGCGACCCCGAGACGCGCTGGACGAGCAGCGCCATCTGCTCGTCGCGGCCGAGGATGCCGTGGCGCGCGCGGTAGTTGAGCGCCTCCTCGCGCATCGTGCTGGCGTAGATCGTCCGCACCGCCGCCAGGAAATTCTCCAGCCGCTGCTCGAGCGTCCCCTGGTTCGGGCAGAAGACGCTCTCGTACTTCCCGGCGAACGCGTTGCCGAAGTTGTCCTCCAGCAGGCTGGAGGAGCGCACGATGATCGGCGACGGCCCGAAATAGTCCAGGATCTCCGCGAACTGGCGCTCCACTTCCTCGGGGAAGGTCCCCTCCAGGATCCGCCGGCGGGCGATGTGGACCCCTTGGAGGAACGTCGCCGGGTTGCGCTGGTTCTGGCGGATCCACCAGCAGCCGTTGCGCACCAGGAACGAGTAGAAGACGTCCGAGGCGATGTAGAACGAATCGTGGACCTCGAGCCGGTCGCGCCAGCGGGGGTCGGCGCGTTGCAGGATCGCCCGGGCGAGCAGCATCCCCACCGATTTGCCGCCGATCAGGCCGGTGCCGACCGTCCGCCGGCCGATCTGGAGCACTTCCTCCAAGCTCAGGTGCCGCCGGGCGAGCCGCAGCATCCGCTCATCGCGCGAGATCACCATCCGCAGCAGCCGGCCGTGCAACTCGTCCAGATCGTGATCGGCCGCGCCGAGGCGGTCCTGATCGCGCAGCGCCTCCTCGGCCTGCAGGAACGCGCGGTTCCAGACGTCGAGCCGGTCCATCGCGGTGTCGAGCGTCGAGCGCGGCGAGGCCGTCATGATCTCCGCCGCCTGGTGGCTGTCGGTCACGCTGACGAACCGGCCGCCGCGCCAGGCGTGCAGCAGGTGCATCCCCGGCGTGTGGCGCTGCTGCACCTTGCGCGGCCGGACGTAGAGTTCCCCCTTGTGGCGATAGGCGTCGAGGAAAAGCTGGGTCGTCTCGCGGATCGGCGCGGTCGCGTGCAGCGAATGGTAGTCGCGCAGCAGCGCGAAATAGGCGATCGTCCCCATGTCGTAAAGATACGGGCAGGTCAGCCGGAAGAAGTTCCCCAGCATCTGGTCGCTGAACCAGTCGACGGCCAGATCCGAGAGCGAATCGAAGAGGTAGCAGGCGCCGCGCCCGGCGCGGCCGATCGTCGCGTGGATCGCGCCCAGGAACATTTCAAACCCGGCCTGCGGATCGAGCTCGACGCGCTCGACGCCCGCGTCGTCGGCCAGCACCGGGGCGTGGTCGGCGAAGCGCAGATAGAGCGTGCGGTGGCCGACCGCGACCGCCCCCGCCGCGAACGGCCGCGCGAACGCCTCGTAATCGGCGAGCTGATCGACCTGCCAGACGATGTTGTCGCCCGGGATCAGCCCCCCGAGCAGCGCGTCCAGCTCGGCCAACCCCGTCGAGTAGCCCCGCTCGCGACGCAAATCCTCCGCCATCCTCATCCCCCGGTGCATGAACGTTCGCGCCTCAGATTTAGACTCGTCGTCCCTGATTCTCGTGCAAAGTGGTGAACGGACATAATGGACATAACGGACATAAGGGACGCATGCAGGGCATTATCATCCCTTTCAAGGTGACGCTGAAGGGGTCGTGAAAAGCTCACGCTAACATCGTCCCTCGTCCCCCTCCCGAAGGCCATGGCATCCACGGCCTGGGAACCGCCAGGCATCGGAGGGCAACGGATGATTCCGCCGCCCGCCATCCGTGCCCAATAATATCCCGTGGCTGCTTGTTATATCAGGAAAGAATCTTACGCCGGAAACTCCGCGGTTACGTCTGCAATGCCGACAAGCCGACGCCAGCGCCGTTCTGTCGGCATCAAGCTGAGCATGCGCGCGCCTTGGGGATTGTCGAGTTGGGTCGTGTCGACGGGGGGGCAAAAGGTATTGTCCGGGTTAGGGCCATCCGGCGGGGGGGAGAGCCTGAGAGCATTGCATCGCGTCCGTAGGAGATAGGGCGCTGGCGGCTCGCGTCGAGTTGGGTGTACTTCTCCCCGTGGCTCTGCGGCTCCGCGTGAGCGCGGCGTTTCGCGGACGGAGTTGAAATAGGATTTGGGTGAGGGGCCGGACTGATTCCGAGACCGACAGCAAAACCGATGGCGATAGCGATACCCATCCCGATCGCGATACCGATCGCGGTACCGATAGCGATCCCGACAGCGATCCCGATCCTGATGCCGAGCCGGGTCAGACCAGGCCCTGGTCCAGCATGGCGTCGGCGACTTTGACGAAGCCGGCGATGTTGGCGCCGACGACGTAGTTTTCCGTCGCGCCGTATTCGACCGACGCGTTATACGCCTGCTCGTGGACGCTCTTCATGATGTCGCGCAGCCGCTGGTCGACGGTCTCGCGCGTCCAGTAGGTGTGCTCGGAGTTCTGCGCCATCTCGAGCCCGGAGACCGCGACGCCGCCGGCGTTGGCCGCCTTGCCCGGCCCGAAGAGGACCCGGTTGGCCAGGAAGACGTCGACCCCCTCGGGCTCGGTCGGCATGTTCGCCCCCTCGGCGACGAGCCGGCAGCCGTTCTTGACCAGAGTGCGCGCGTCGTCGCCCGACAGTTCGTTCTGCGTCGCGCTGGGGAACGCGCAGTCGCAGGGGATCGACCAGGGGCGCAGTCCCTCGCGGTAGATCGATCCCTTGAACTGGTTGGCGTATTCGCTGATCCGGCCGCGGCGGACGTTTTTCAGCTCCATCACCCAGGCCAGCTTCTCGCGGTCGATGCCCGCCGGGTCGTGGACGGTGCCGTTGGAATCGGAGAGCGAGACGACCTTCGCCCCCAGTTCGATCAGTTTTTCGACGGTATACTGCGCGACGTTGCCGGCGCCCGAGACGGTGCAGACCTTGCCCGCGAGGTCCTCGCCGCGGACGGCCAGCATGTTCTGGGCGAAGTAGACCGTGCCGTAGCCGGTCGCCTCGGGTCGGATCAGCGAGCCGCCCCAGTTGAGCCGTTTGCCGGTGATGACGCCGGTGAACTCGTTGCGGATGCGTTTGTATTGGCCGAAGAGGTAGCCGATCTCGCGGGCGCCGACGCCGATGTCGCCGGCCGGGACGTCGGTGTTGGGGCCGATGTGGCGCTGCAGCTCGGTCATGAACGACTGGCAGAAGTTCATCACCTCGACGTCGAGCTTGCCCTTGGGGTCGAAATCGGAGCCGCCCTTGCCGCCGCCCATCGGCAGCGTGGTGAGAGCATTCTTGAAGACCTGCTCGAAGGCGAGGAATTTCAGGATGCTCAGATTGACGGTTGGATGAAACCGCAGGCCGCCCTTGAACGGCCCGAGCGCGCTGTTGTACTCGATGCGGTAGCCGCGGTGAATCTGAATCCGCCCCCTGGCGTCCATCCACGGGACGCGGAACAGGATCACGCGCTCGGGTTCGGTGATCCGCTCCAGGATCGCCTGCTCGCGGTAATGCGGGTAGCGATCGAGGACGGGGGCGATCGAGGTGAGGACTTCCTTGACGGCCTGGTGGAATTCAGGCTGGAGCGGGTGCGTCCGGACCAGCCCGTTCAAGACATCCTGAATATAGCTCATGGGCGGCTCTCCCGCCGGACTGCGCGAGGGCGGGGGCGGCGGAGGCTGGCCCCTGCACCCGCTCCGGGCAGCACGGTCTTCGTGAAGGGATGCGATCTGTCCAGGGAACGGGAGGCGGCAGCGGCTGTCGCGGCGGCGCCGCCAAGAGGACAGAAACATCCTTTTTTACCAGCGCGGGGCCCATCGATGCAATGGCGAATGTGGGGGGGAAACGCGGGAAAGTTGGGGCCGCGTCGCGGGACCCCGATTGGAGCGGTTCTGCCGTCCCTGCGGGACTCTTATTTCCTGGTTTCGGCGATTCCCGCCACTGACGTAGCGGGCTGAAGTCTGCCGTCCCTGACGGGACTGGCGGTGGGGGGGTCCGGCGAGGTCACAGCCGTTCGAAGCGGTGGTTTACGACCCCCGTTCTGGTCGATCCGGATAGCGATATCGATACCGATCCCGATGCCGTTACTGCAATGTTCTGGCATCCCTGCGGGCGCTGCGCTCAACCACCGGCCAGGGCCTGGCATCCCTGCGGGATGGGGGGGATCGATGGCGATTAGCGATCCCGATACCGATTCAAGGCCTCACTCCAAAGGTTCTTCATTTGAATTTGACCTTTTAAATTTGTTTCGGATTTCGGGATTCGTAGTTCGTGGTTCTCCCATCTCTCCTTTCGCGTTCCTCTTTTCGCTTGAACCTCAGCGTCCGCAGGCCCTATGTTGGCACCGTTCTCCAGCGTCGTGGAAAATGAATCCGATCCACGGGGGATATCAGGCATGCGTCGCTTCCGACCGGTCCGCTCGATACCCGCGGCGACTCGCCGCCCGATGGCCGCGGCGGCGCTGGGGCTAGTGGCCGGCACGGCCGCCGCGCAGCCCGCCGCCCCCGCCATCGATACCGGCGACACCGCCTGGATGCTCGTCAGCGCGGCGCTGGTGCTGCTGATGACCCCCGGCCTGGCGCTGTTCTACGGCGGACTGGTCCGCGGCAAGAACGTCCTGGGCACGATGATGCAGAGCCTCGCGGCGATGGCGCTGGTCGGCGTCCTGTGGGTCGTCTGCGGCTACACGATCGCCTTCGGCAGCGACCTGGGCCATGTCGTCGGCGCGTTCGACTACCTGCTGCTGCGCGGCGTCGGCGGCGACCCGCTCGACGGCCAGAGCATCCCGCACCTGCTATTCGTCGCGTTTCAGGGGATGTTCGCGATCATCACGCCGGCGCTGATCGGCGGGGCCGTCGCCGAGCGGATGAAGTTCAAGGCGTTCCTGCTGTTCATGCTGTTGTGGGTGCTGCTGGTCTATGCGCCGCTGGCGCATTGGGTGTGGGGGAGCGGCGGCTGGCTGCTGGAGCTGGGCGCGCTCGACTTTGCCGGCGGGACGGTCGTGCACATCAGTTCGGGCTTTTCCGCGCTGATCGCCTGCCTGATGCTCGGGCGGCGGCGGGGGTTCCCCGGCGAGCCGATCCTGCCGCACAACCTGCCGCTGGTAATCCTGGGGGCCGGGCTGTTGTGGTTCGGCTGGTTCGGCTTCAACGCCGGCAGCGCGCTGGCGGCCAACGGGACGGCGGCGCTGGCGCTCG
>ERZ795058.3598-NODE-3598-length-16104-cov-5.195775_pt1 | contig 16104 bp, 16 predicted proteins | sample MGYA00375142_ERZ795058 | MGnify/ENA primary metagenome ERZ795058 (study PRJEB30187, sample SAMN05720210) | activated sludge metagenome | isolation source: anaerobic digester from wastewater treatment plant | place: Japan | collected 2015-04-20 ... | reverse complement strand
TTTTTGGTGTGGAGCGGGTTTGTATTTCTCATGGTCATGGTGATCATATTTTAGATTTACCATCATTAGTGTGGTCTCGTAATTCCGGGAGAGGTTATAAGAATAAACCACTAACCATTTACTATCCGGATGGAGATGTATTGGTTGAATCTATTAAGATCTTTATCGTCAATCAGTATACTATACGAGGTGGATTAAATTTTGAATTACAATGGGTTCCGGTTAAAAGTGGTACTAATATAAATATACCCGGAACTAACGGATTAATTCACATTGAGACATTTACAACACATCATCAACAAAATGTATTATCTCTAGGTTACCGAATTGTTGAAACTCGGAATAAGCTACGACCAGAATATATAGGTCGGAACGTACCCGAACTACTTAAGTCTGGTATTGTATCTAAAGCTTATATAATGGAAGCATATAAAGCCACCATTTTTGCATATGCGCTTGATGCATATAAGATTAATGGTGATGATATTAAAGATGCTGAATATGTAGTAATGGATTGTACCTTTATTAATCATAAAGATCGTAAGGGAGATAAACATTATACACTGCAAGAGTCATATGATTTGTGTAATAGATACAATGTTAAGCGTATGGTTGCCGCGCACTTTAGTGGTAGATACAATACAGATCAAATCTTTAATGCTGTGAACGGTTTGAACGGTATGACTCAAATAATCACCGTACAGTATAACAAAACCTTCAGAATCTAATATCATGCCTAATATAATCAATACCGTACGGCTCATCATGTGTGATGTCGATGCTAATAACAATAAGTATTGGACCGGTACACTATATGATAATAATGATGTGATCGTAGAGTGGGGTCGTGTAGGTAAAGCTTCACAATCTAAAAAACATCCATCTGCGGGTCAACATTTTCTCGATACAAAAGAAAAAGAAAAACTTCGTAAGGGGTATACACACCTCAAGACGGTTTCATCTAATACACCAAGTGTTAGTGTTATATCTGATGTTAGTGTCATAGCTAAAAAAGAGATACGAACAAAGACACCAGTACTTGATAAGCTGATTGATAGGTTAATCAAAGCTAACATCCACCAGATCACCTCATCTACACAAATTCAGTATAATGCAAATACTGGTTTATTTACTACACCGCTGGGTATTGTTACACCTACCGGTATTGATGAGGCTCGCGATATACTAGCAAAGATTAAAAAAGCTCGTAATTTAGATGATGTTAAATCAGACATCTCTCAGTATTTGAGAATCATACCTCAAGATATTGGCATGAAGTTTGATATTCGTAAGATTTTTGGTAGTGATGAACTATTGATCAAACAGAATGATATTCTTGATTCACTACAATCTAGTTATCAAGCATCTCAACAACCCACTACAACCGGTGTACCCACATTAACGGCTAATACACCCCCAGTATTTAATGTTGAAATGGATATCTGTACTGATGTTAATGAGCGCAATAGGATTCAACGAAAATTTGATAGTACTAAGAAATCTAGCCACTCATCTCATAGGTTACATATCAAGGAAATTTATACAGTACATATTGAAACTGTAAGATCGAGGTTTAATACAGGTAAAAGTATTGGTAATATACAAGAATTGTGGCACGGTACTAAAAAGGCTAATATATTATCAATCCTTAAGGGTGGACTTAAAGTGACACCACCTAATACCGCGACCATCGCCGGTAAACTATATGGTCATGGATGCTATTTCAGTGATCAGAGTACTAAATCTTTAAACTACTCGTATGGATATTGGGACGGTAAGTATGAAACGAACTGTTTTATGTTCCTTTGTAATGTTGCAATGGGTAATGCTTTTACTCCTGTTAATTATTACGGATCATACCCTAAAAGTGGATATAATTCTACATTTGCTAAAGCTGGAGTATCAGGTGTGATCAATAATGAAATGATTGTATATAATGAAAACCAATTTGATCTCACATATTTAGTAGAATTTGAGTAATTATATTGTTGAAATATAATGATTCACACCTATCATATAGCACATATCATTTATGAAACCACTAATTCAAGCTGTTACGGATATTATTAACACAGACTTTGCAAATAGCGTATTTTCCGCTTATGATGTTACACAAGCAATAAGAGATGATGTAAATAATAAGCTATATACTATAACCGAATTTCAAAATGATTCGCTTAAAGTTGATAATGTAAACACTCAAAATGTTTCACACTCAACAGTTAAAAAGGTCATTGAATCACTATACATGAATGGTAATCTTACACGTAGATTACATACTAACTATGGTGCTAATTCATGGTATGAATATAAGCTAGTATCGCAATTAATCGATGTTACTTCATATTCTAAATATGATGAAGTGTTATCTATAATTGAGGATGCTACAGGTATATCTAAGAGTAATATTACAATTCATACTGATTTTGGATCAAAATTAGATGATTTAGATCGTATTGAATTTCTTATGAATCTTGAATTCGTATTAAAGATTAATATTACCGATTCAGCGGGTATTAGGTTTTGTAATAGTGAACATTTAACACCATACACTATAGTAGTAGATACGATTGGATATAAACCGACGGTAGTTAATAATTTATCAAAACTCCACTCACCAACCACTAAACCTAAGATTTATAACCTAAATTCATTACTTAAGGGATATATCATGAAAGCTCATAGTAAGGGATATAATCCTACACTTCGTAATGCACAAAAAGCTATGGTTAAGAAAGTACCGGGTACTACAGTTGAAATCATAGCAACTACAGCTAGAAAGATTGGTTATAAATTAGTTGGTGATCGTAGTATAGCCTTTAATAAATACACTATTAATTTAACATGAAAAATAAAGATGTGCTTCTATCTAAGTGTTTTCAGGGTGGTGTGGATGAATTAGTGTTTTGGTCGTTTAGGTATTTCGTCGGCCGTATGACGATACATTCTTGTTGTTTCGCTGATGATCTAGTTAAAGCGTGGCCACTACTCACTACTCACCCCACACACCCAGAAACAAATTCAAACTGAACTTGATGAATTATTCATAAAAGATAATATAGCACGGGCGGATAAAAATATGAGTAAAAGTTATTATCCACTAGGTATGGATTGTGATAGAGAGCATTGCATTGGGAACGAGTACGTTTAGCTTACACGACATATGAACGGTAAAGGTGACAGACCCAGAAATAACTACTCCAATCAATTTCGTAATAATTATGATGATATTGATTGGAGTAAGAAAAATACGGAGAGTTTCAACACTAAAGTTATAGTAGATTGTAAAGATTGTAAAGATAAAATACAGATACAGAACATAACCCCCACTAATTATGGAACTACTGTTTAAGCTAATTATTGGTCATGCGGTTGCTGATTTTGCATTACAGTCAGATGCAATGGCTAAAGGTAAAAAACCCTAACATACCTAGAGATAATATACAATCTCCTAATTGGCGATATTGGTTATTGTCACATTCACTTATACATGCAGGTGTAGTATAGTTAATTACAGGTAATGTAATATATGCATTCGTAGAATTACTATGTCATTATGTGATAGATATGATAAAATGTGATAGACACATTAATTCTCATGAAGATCAAATACTACATATACTGTGTAAGATACTTTATTGTATTACATTATGATTAATACCATAACAGGAGATTTGCTTGATTTTCCACAAGGTATAGATATTATAGCTCATAGTTGTAATTGCAGAAATACGATGGGAGCCGGTATAGCTCTACAAATCAAACAACGATACCCCGATGTATACAAGGTAGATACTAATGCTAGTGAGAATGGAGTGAACACTCTAGGTAATATTTCTATATGCAGTGATATACAAACAGGTAAGCATATTATCAATATGTATACACAGGCAAGTTATGGTTCTAATGGTAGATTTGTTAGTTATGATGCATTAAATGATGCACTACAAAAAGTAAAGAGTTTTGCACTATCAAAAACTACAGATAATACAACACTAGATACTAATTCAATATTAGTCGGGTTACCATATAACCTATCTTGTGGATTAGCAGGTGGGGATTGGGATACCGTGAAATCTATAGTTAATAGTGTATTCTACAATGACGGTTGTATTACCCATCTAGTAAATGTTGTATTCGTTAAAAATCCTAAGTACGTTAAGTAGATAGTGTTTGTTCCGTATATTCAGCATCAATTGCTGAAGATTTTTGTTTAGCTTGATCTAATATTTTCAATACTTCCTCTCTGGAACCGATTGTAATAATATTCGTACTGGAAGGTGGTTTATCTTCTTTAGCTTTTGCTGCAGCATATATAGCAGCAACTTCTTTTGCAGATTTTAGTTTTTTATTCTGCATATTGATTTTATTTAAGCTATCTATAGCAGAATTAGCAGCTTTTACTAAATCAGCTAATGCTGATATTGTATCTGGGTCATTAGACGCTACCGCTATATTTTTTATATCTTTAAAAGCAGACATTGTCTGATCCACTAAGGTTGTCGTCTTCTTGATAATATAATCACCAAGATCCTCCTCTTTTACAGGTTCAGTTGATAATGATTCTAGTATAGAATTATTACTACTATCACTCTTAACGATAAAATCTGGGGGAGTTGTACGTAATTGATTCAATAAGTCATCAACTTGTAAAGACGGAAAATCATCAGCCATATCAAATATTTAGATGATATAGTAGAATTTACAAGCATATAACATATAATATATCCTGTACATTTAATAACTTACAAATATGTCATTATCAGCTTGTTTCGATACATTTGAATCAGAATATAGTATTCAATTTAAGAAAACTCATCCAGATGCAGTATTACCGGGTAGTAAGAGAGATGAAGACACCGGACTAGATGTTACTGCAGTTGAAGATGTTTTTATCCCCGCAAACGGATCTGCTATAGTTCCGACCGGATTAACCGTTGCTAGTGTAACACCAAACATCTGGTTTATTGTATTACCTAGAAGTGGTATGGGATTTAAACACGGTATTCAACCTCATTTAGGTGTTATAGATAACCCATATAGAGGCGATTTAGGTATCAAACTATATAATTTCTCAGATAAGGACTATCAAGTACAAAAGGGTGATAGAATTGCTCAACTTGCATTCTTCCCACTCATCAAACCTAGTGTAGGCTGGAGTGATACAATAGAAGAAACTAATCGTGGTGCAGCCGGTTTCGGTAATTCGGGTCGATAATAAATATGGATATATTTTCAAATCTGTGGGTAGAGAAATATAGACCGAAAGTACTCAGGGAGATTATACTATCAGATACCATAAAAGAGAAGTTTGAAGAGTTTAGATCTCAACAAACTATACCCCATTTATTGTTTGTAAGTCCGCCCGGTCAGGGTAAAACATCTCTTGCTAAGATTATAGTTACTGATATTCTTGATTGTACATATCTATACATTAACGCATCAGATGAAAACGGTATTGATACTATTCGTACTAAGATAATGAGTTTTGCTACCACTAAGAGTATTGATGGTAAGCTCAAAGTTATTATTCTGGATGAAGCGGACGGGTTATCAATTCAAGCTCAACAAGCTTTACGTAATTGTATGGAAGAATATTCCAACAATGTACGATTCATTTTAACCGCTAATTATCGATATAAAATCATTCAAGCTATACAAAGTAGATGTCAGGATTATGATATTATACCATCTATTGAAGGCTGTATTAAGCGTATAAGCGAAATATTAGTAAGTGAAAAGATTTCTGTAAATACTGATCAAAAGATTAACCTAATAACTCTCATTAGGAATGTATATCCTGACATCAGAAAAATTATTAATGTCGTAGCTAAGAGTATAATAGACGGAAAGCTTAACATTCAGCAATTAAATGCTGGGTTAGATTTCGCGCAGGGTGTACTCAGTAAGGTAATATCTGGTGAGGATGTAACCGCTATACGTAGATATATTATTGAAAACGATACGGTATATAATAAAGATTATCACGGATTACTCAAAGATATGTTCAATGCTGTAGATATTGATACAAATTTATCACAACATAAAGAACGTAAACGTAAATTTATGATCATATTAGCAGAACATATGTTTAGACATACTACTGTTATGGATCCAGAAATTAACTGCTATGCAGCTATTATTGCTCTTGCAAATACTCAATGATTTTAATAGATAAAAACCAAATACAGCAGAGAGTTATTGAATTAGCAAAAGAAATTGATAACTCTCGAGATCTTACACACCCATTAACCGTTATCAGTATTCTTAATGGATCTATAGTGTTTACTGCCGATTTAATACGGCAATTAAACGGCTATATATATCTAGATAGTATTAAAGCGTCTAGTTATAAAGGTACTACGAGCACTGGAGTATTAGCGATTAACAATCTTAATCATATTGATAATATCGAAAATACTGATATATTATTAGTAGATGATATATTAGACACCGGATTGACACTACATAATATTACTAATGTAATATCTAATATGAAACCAAGATCACTTAAGACTTGTGTTTTATTAGATAAGAAGGAATGTAGGAAAGTACCATTTGAAGCTACTTTCGTTGGGTTTAATATACCTAATAATTTTGTTATTGGTTACGGGTTAGATCACAATGGTTTATATCGTAATCGTCCAGACATTCATACACTAAATAGCTAATAAAAATTATTGACGTAAGTAACATACTAGCATTTAATATGCTAGTATATTTTTCTATATATTATGATTATATTATATACTACCCATTGCCCAAAATGTCGGGTATTAGAGAGTAAATTAAAGTCAAAAAATATCGAGTTCACTACATTTACTAATGTAGATGAAATGATACAATTAGGTATTACAGAATCTCCTGTACTTGATTATAATGATCGACGCATGGGTTTTGTAGATGCTATTAATTTTGTAAATTCACTATGATTACTACAGTAAAAGTTAAAAAAGATTTCGAAAGCGCATATCATAAGATTTCAAGCGAATATGGTGAAGATTTTGAATTGCTTAACGGCTTTCATGATTCTCAACTAAATTTCTCAGATTTTATTGATGGTTTTATCGATAAGAGTGTTGCAGATGCAACTATTGATTCTAATGCAAATGCTTCCACGAGAGATATTAGAAGTTTATTATCTGAAAAGGGAAAATCACACGATAAACTTTTTGCATTTAATAAGATATTCTATGAACTTAAGAAGAAGTATGGACTAAAAACAGCAAAGGATTGGCTTGAAGCTGAATATACTGGGGCTATGTACCTACATGACTCTCACACATCGACATTCATGCCATATTGCTATTCATACGATTTAACTCGACTAGCAACTGAAGGTTTATTCTTCTTAGGTAAATACAATGCTAAAGCACCTAAACATCTAACCACATTTATTGATGATGTTATTGAGTATATCAGTTATACATCAAATAGATCTAGCGGTGCGGTGGGCATCGCAAATGTATTAATCTGGACATATTATTTCTGGAAAAAGGACTGTGAAACAGGACATATTATTAAAGATAAGGATTATTATGTCCGTCAAATATTCCAGAAATTAGTATACCGATTGAATCAACCATTCATGCGGGTAGATCAAACTGCATTCGTAAATATGACAATTTTTGATCGTAATTACCTACAGTCATTATTTGGTGGCGTTCAATACCCCGACGGTACGTATGTAATTGATGAGATTGAAAACATTATTACACATCAAAAGATTTTCATGGAAGTGGTATCTAATATCCGTAAAGAAAATCTATTTACTTTCCCTGTATTAACTTATTCACTACTGTATAGAGATGGTAAATTCGTAGATGAAGAATTTGCTAAATGGTGTAGTGATCATAATACTACATGGAATGATAGTAATTTCTTTATTAGTGAAGATGTAACATCTCTATCAAACTGCTGCCGTTTAGTATCAGATACATCAAAACTAAGCGCTTTTATTAATTCTATCGGTGGTACCGCATTATCTATTGGTTCTGTTAAGGTTAATACTGTCAATTTAATGCGTGTTGCTCTTGAATCTAATAAGGACGAAAAGAAGTATCTTAGTATATTAAAGAAGCGAGTTACTCTATGTTGTAAAACATTAGATGTTATTAGACATATTATTCAACGAAACATTGAAAAGGGTCTACTACCTAATTATACTGATGGTGGTATTGAAATGGCTAAACAATATTGCACGGTAGGTATTCTCGGATTGTATGAAGTAGTAGAATCATTTGGATATATTAAAACAGATGAATTCGGATATAAGAGTTATACACCTGAGGGTATTGAGTTAGCTAGTAAGATATTCGATGCGATTAACGAAGTAAAAGACTCATTCACAAAAGATTATTCATTTAATGTGGAATCTGTTCCAGCTGAGCGTTGCGCAATCGTATTATGTCAGAAAGATAACCTATTGTTTGGATCTACCGGTAAGTTCATATATTCAAATCAATGGATTCCGTTATCTGAAAAGTGCTCAATTAATGAAAAGGTTAGATTGAGTTCTATTTTAGATAAGAAATGCTCTGGTGGTGCTATCGCACATATCAACATTGAAAATAATTTCCCTAACACTGAAAGTGCCTGGGAAATGTTACAATATATTGCAAAAAGCGGTGTAATGTATTTCGCATTCAACACCAAGATTAACGTATGTAAAAATCATCACGGATTCGTCGGTAGTAATAATTGCCCTGAGTGTGGTGAACCAGTATTTGATACATATCAACGAATTGTGGGGTACCTAGTACCATCTAAAGCATATTCTAAGGATAGATTTAAGGAATTCACAACCCGACGCTGGTATGATCATGCTGAGATGACTAAGGATTTAGTGTAATATGTTGATACACGTTAAAACTATTGTTGATGAAGATTTTGTAAATTATAAGACACCATCTATGTATATCGCATTTCCTACATGCACTTTTAAGTGTGAGAAGGAATGTAATTTTAAAGTTAAGTGTCATAATAGTTTAATATCACGTCTACCCACTATCACGGTAGATACATTATCAATAGTCAAACGTTTTAATGAAAACCCGATTACTAAAGCTTTAGTAATCGGGGGTTTAGAAGCTTTTGATTCTTTTGAATTTCTACTTGGATTAATTTCTGATTTTAGATCTAGTACAAATGCAGATATTGTAATATATACCGGATATAATAAATCTGAGATAATTGATCAAATAAATCAATTATCTCAATACCCTAATATAATTGTTAAGTTTGGTAGATTTGTACCTGATCAAATTCCGCATGTTGATAAAATATTAGGAGTAAGTTTAGCATCCGATAATCAATACGCAGAAATTATATCAAAATAGTTAGAAAAAGTTATTGACTTTAACAAAAAACATCATACTATTGTCTAAGTAATTAATAAATATGCAACCGTCACAGAAACATACAACACTCCGAAATGAATGTAGTATTGATATGTCCGGAGCATATACATTTAATACTAAGTTCGGTAGGTGTGATGATAAGGTTATTTAACTAACCAAAAAACCATCACACCCCGAGCAAGAAAAAGCTCGGGGTTTATTTTTGATCTTTGAAATTACTAAAGCCGCTCAAGCGTCGGAGTTATAATAACGCTAATCGAGATATAGGATGATTCAATATAAGCGTAGCGTAGCTTGGTATCGCGTTCCGTTTGGGGCGGAAAGATCCGGGGTTCAAATCCCCGCGCTTATATTGAATTATTCATATTTACAGTCAAGAAGCTCATATGGATGAGCATTGTGTTGATAACGCAACGGAAGTGGGTTCGAACCCCACCTTGACTACCACTATTTGGGATCTCATATAACGGTTATTATACGCGACTTTGACTCGCAGTATGGGTGTTCAATTCACTCGGTCCCAGCCATTTGTTTCTGAGTAGGCTAACTGGTAAGCCGGCAGACTGTTAATCTGTGTTTTCGATAATGGTTCAACTCCATTCTCAGAAGCCATTCTAAGCCCTATTAGCTCTAACGTAGAGCAGTCCTCTGTCTAAGGAAAGGTTACGAGTTCAAGTCTCGTATAGGGCGCCATGTTAATTTATATTTGGGATAATAGCTCCAATGTAGAGCAGGAGTTTGAAGCACTCTGTGTTGTCAGTTCAAGTCTGACTTATCCCACCATTTTAGTTGCAATATTGTCAATATATTATATATTGATATTAAGATCTTTGACAATTTATACATGCTGTTGTAACTTAATGGTAAAGTAGCGTTCTTTTAAATCGTAAAGTGTCGGTTCGAATCCGACCGACAGCACCATTTCTGGGTATGAGGTGACTACTGGTTGTGTCACGATAGACTGTAAATCTATTCCTATAAGGTAACATTGTTGGTTCAATTCCAACCGTACCCACCACTATTTCGGGGATATAGTTTAATTGGTTAAAACCTTCGGTTTACATCCGAAAGATGTCACGGTTCGAGTCTGTGTATCCCCACCACTTGTATTATACGGGCCAGTAGCTCAATTGATAGAGCACCTGATTTGCATTCAGGATGTTGTGGGTTTGATTCCCATCTGTGTCCACCATTTAAATACGCAAGAGAAGCTACAGTGGACGGGCAACTGACTCTTAATCAGTTAATTCTTGTGGTTCCAACTACCACCTCTTGCACCATTTTGCCCCTGTCATCTAACGGTTTAGGATAATAGATTTTCAGTCTATCTATACGAGTTCAAATCTCGTCGGGGGTACCATTAGCGGTTGAAGGGGTGCTGGCTCCCCGGTTAGTCTCATAAGCTTACTGACGTGGTTCGATTCCATCTTCCGCTCCCATCTTACGCCTAAGTCGCATAGTGGTTGATTGCACCGGTTTTGTAAACCGGACGGAGTTTCTCCGCACAAGAGTTCAAATCTCTTCTTAGGCCCCACTATTTCGGGGATATAGCAAAATTGGTAAAGCGTCGCTTTTAGACAGCGAAATGAGGTAAAACTCAATCCGAGTTCGAGTCTCGGTATCCCCACCATTTTACGCGCTCTTATTGTTTAACGGTTCAGCAATCGAGTTTTCCAAACTTGAAGTGAGGGTTCGAGTCCCTCAGAGCGCTCCAATTCTCTCAGATCGTAAGATCGGTCTTGGTATTTATATCAAGAATGCCCGAAATCCCACAGGGAGCAGTAGCACCGAGATAACCACGCTCGGCGAACGAAACCTATTAGAGTAGTTCGGAATAATTATAGGAAATAACTACCCCAACGAGAGATGTTTGGTAGTATAGTTCAACGGCTGAACAGGAGTCTCATAAGCTCTACGATGTGAGTTCGATTCTCACTACTACCACCATTTTTACCGCTGGTGACAGACGAAACATAAATACGTCTTTAAATTCGGTATTACTCACTCGAGTCAGCTTACGGTGAGTCGCGGAAGTGACGCGTAATTGATGGCACGCCAGAGCGAGAGTTCACTTACTGGCAAATTGGTGCGGTGACCGGAATTGGATACGGAGCTCTCTGCAAAAGAGTGGGAATTTTCCCTATACGAGTTCGACTCTCGTACGCACCTCCATTTTTATGCTCGTATAGATCAATGGATAGATCAATTGACTACGAATCAATAAATCCTCGTTCGACTCGAGGTACGAGCACCAATGTTACAATTTGTGATATCATAAATCACAATATAACCGCTCAAGTCCAATAGGAGGAGAGCAATTAACACAGAAAAGGATGACGCCAATGATCGTTATTGACGCCGTTACGGTATATGTAGTAGCTGGTTTCTTCTTTATTGTATTAGATCAATACAATAAGAAGAAACCGACATATTAACATATTGTAATAGATAAATACACGGACCGATCACGGTATATTAGTTATCGTGATCGGTCTTTATTACTATTTCTGTAAAAATATTTTATATACGTCTCTAGTGTCAATGTAGCACAGATGTCTCCAAAACATCATGTTTGAGTTCAAGTCTCAAGGGACGTGCCATTTTTGGAGAGTTGGTCGAGTGGTTTATGACGAAACTTTGCTAAAGTTTTGATCTTAACAGGTCCGTGGGTTCGAATCCCACACTCTCCTCCATTTTACGGTAGGTTGGCTGAGTGATTTAAAGCGTCTGTCTTGAAAACAGAAGTTCGTTAATAGCGGGCCGTGGGTTTGAATCCCACACCTACCTCCAATTTAAAGCTCTATTGAAATTATCAATAGAGCTTTTTTATTGATCAAAATCACCACACACCTAACTTAAATTCAACACAATCATCTGCAGTTTTAATCCACTTAAATATTCTCTGTTGATAATAACAATCATTTAATTCCTCAATTAGTGGAATATGTGATAATTCAATATGGGTTAATATTTTATCTCTACTAAATAATGTAACTCTAAATGGTTTTTCATTCATTCTCGTATTTCGAGAAAACAATACATCTACTGGTATAGGTCTATTAATACCTAGTGGTGGTATAGATTTAAATGTAGTATGAGCTTTATAACCTATTATAGTATCTATGGATTCCCCGCGTATACCCGAATTCTTGAGTTTTGTATAATATTTCGGATCTTCCTTCAAATGATCCATAGCTATTTTCTTTCGCATTTTAAGATCTTTAGTGTGTTCAGCTTCTACTTCTATACCCATAGCTAATTCATCCTCATCTACATCCATAGCTTCAATAATTATCGTTGAAATATCATACATACATTTACTTAGTATTATTTATATCTACTAACAAAGTAGTTGATTATGTTTTGAGTTATAATAGAATATGATTCTCAACATTAAACAAACACATTAACTATAACATATATCTGCAGTGAATAAGAAATACGTTGCAAAAATTGGTACACCGGATGCTATTAAGCAGCTCGATAGCGAAAGTAATCGTGAAGTTCTCGTACCCAGTATTAACGTTTACGATGCTCATAAACAAGCAATGTCAAAGTGTCGTGGGGTAGAAGAAGTACTAGATATTACCATTAATGGTAATACTGTTTATACTCTTGATGGTGGGTTTGTAGATCAGTGGTCATAATATGAAATTTATAAAATTTCCTGATATAGGTCAATATCGTAATCTTATACGATCTGTTAAGGAAACTGCTCAGTATACTGGTGTAGATCAGTCAGGTGTAGCGGTTTTTGATCCATTGAAACCACTACCTATATTAGAGTTAGAAGGTACAACTAAGCTACACGGAACCAATGGTGCCATAGGCTATAATAAGAGTGAAGATGCACTGTGGTTTCAAAGTCGTGAAAGAATTATTACACCGTTAAATGATAATGCAGGATTTGCGCGTACTTATACCGACAAGAAAAAAGAAATATTAAAACTTTTACCTGTATGTAATTCTGCACATGATGTAGTTATATTTGGTGAATGGTGTGGTCAAGGAATACAGAAGGGTGTAGCAATTAGTAATTTATCTAAACGCTTTATAGTGTTTGGTGCTAATATCAACGATGAATGGCAACCTCGTAGTGTGATATCCAATATACGTAATCATGAAATCGGAATATATAACATATACGACTATCCTTCATGGAAAATATCTATAGATTTTAATAATCCTGAATTATCACAAAACAAGCTGCAAGAACTTACACTTGCAGTTGAAAATTCATGCCCGGTAGGTGCAGCGTTTGGTGTATCCGGTGTAGGTGAGGGTATTGTATGGAAGGTTGTAACGCCCGGATGGGAATCACCTAAATTTTGGATGAAAGTTAAGGGTGAAAAACATAGTGTAAGTAAAGTTACTACACTTGCCGCAGTAGATGTTGAGCTAATTAAAAATCAAAAAGATTTCGTATCTTCTGTAGTAACTGAAGCTAGATGTTTGCAATCTTTAGATAAATTAAGAGAAGCAAACAAACCAACAGATCGTACATCTCTCGGTGATTTTATTCGGTGGATTTATAATGATATTCTAAAGGAAGAATCAGATACAGCTAGAGCTAACAATTTAGACCTAACAAAAATGGGTGGTCTTATATCTAGTGCAGCTAAATCGTGGTACTTCTCTAATGAAAGTAAGTTGGAATAATTCAATTTGGTAGTTGTTGATAACTCATGTGTACAGCTTAAGTAATAGCTGTACACATGATTACTAATGCATTAATAGCTACATCCGGGACAGACGCCCTTACATCACCGGGTAATATAGCTGTAGTATTAGTGTCATTATGTAATTCTCTTAGTAGTACAGTAACGGTTAATATGTATGTAGTACCTAATGGAGGTACTGCAAGTATTACCAATAAAGTACTATCATCCAGAGAATTGCAAGGTAATGATAGTTTGTTTTTAGATACCGGTAAATTCTTATTGTCAGCAGGAGATAAGATAAACATTACTGCATCTAGTAATAATGCAGTAGGTGCGACAATATCTTATATTACGATATGATTCAAAAAGCTAATAAATCATATCAAACACCTATACTGAATGCATTAAGTGCTACAGTATCTCATTATGCAGAAAGTAATGATGATGTAATTAATAAGCATTATCTAGAAACAAGACTATCTAGTATTCAAGTATTAGGTAATTTAGGTACTGGAATTGAAATTGGTGATGCAGATACTAATAGCGTACGCACTTTATCTGCTGGTACTGGTGTTACTATACTATCATCCACTGATACAATTATATTTGATACTAAAGTAAAGAGTGTATCAAGTATAGGTTCTGGTATAAGTGTATATAGTGGTAATAATTCAGGTAATGTTCAGTTTAATACTCTTAGTGGTGGGTATGGTATAAATGTTAAATCGGTTGATTCACTTGTAGTTATTGAATCTTTATATGAAAAAACATTAACATATATACTATCAACAGCGGGGTCATTTAATATTTCTGTACCGTATAATACATATAGTATAGAAATATCTGCATTTGGTGGTGGCGGTGGTGGTGGTGGTGGTGGATATGGTTATGTTAATAACGCTGGTGGTGGAGGTGGTGGTGGAGGCGGTGCAGTTAATGTATATACCTTAGATAAATCTGATATCGGTAGTAGTTTAGATATTATTATAGGTGCTGGTGGTGCTGGTGGTGCTGGTGGTACATCATTATCTGGATCTGGTGGGTATGGTGCAAACGGAACACCGACCATAATTAATTGCGGTACTACATCTTTATCTACATTAGGTGGTGTAGGTGGTACTGCTGGAAATTTTGGAGGAGCAACTGGAGGTGCGGGCGGTACACCGAATGGTGGATCTGGTGGTAGAAGTGGTAATTATTACGGTGGATTCATACCGCCACTACCAGGTACTAGTTTATATACTGGTGGTGGTGGCGGTGGTGGTGGTCATGCTTACAGTGATTATAGTCCTGCTTCTGGTGGTATTAGTACTATATTGAATACCTCTATCGGCGGCGCTGGTGGTGTGATTGGTGGTAGAGGTGTTAGCGGTACTATAGGTGGTGGTGGTGGTGGTGGTGGTGGTAGAAATTATTATACTCAAACCGTAGGTGGAGCTGGTGGTAACGGTGGTGATGGTTATGCGATTATATTAGTACATATTAATGAAGGTAAGTATACTAATGCAGGTAATGGTGATCAATTAGTTAAGGAAGATACCCTTGAAATTAGAACACTATCAGCTACAGGTGGTACTACAATATTGTCATCCACCGACATTTTAACTATTTCAAGTATTATACCAGAAAGTATCACCGCAGTAAATGTCGGTGATGGTACAGATACAATTTTTAAACAGCAGATTGATAACACTTTAGAATTCAAAACCCTATCAGCTGGTAGCAATCTTACTATTATACCCATAGGTGATACACTTGTATTCGATGTTAGCGGTACGGGTGCCAGCTATCTTGATAACGTAGGTGGTGGATATGGTATAGGTATTGAAACTACTACAAATCAATTAAAATCACTATCTGCTGGAACTGGAGTAAGAATATTAACTAGTGCTGATACATTAACTATAATGGCATGTAACGCTGCCGGTAGCGCATCATATATAAATGTTGGTGGTGGGGTTGAAATTATAGACAGTAATGCGGGTATTATCCGAACATTATCTGCAGTAGGTAGTATCGTGCTACTATCAAGCACAGACACCATTATATTAAGCGGTGGTCCTAGCGGTGGTGGAGATGCGGTA